>Ga0172372_10000867_pt1 | contig 46742 bp, 43 predicted proteins | sample LakKiv5m_2_FD_114544 | JGI IMG/M metagenome (GOLD analysis project Ga0172372, IMG submission 114544) | Freshwater microbial communities from Kabuno Bay, South-Kivu, Congo - kab_092012_9.5m | ecosystem: Environmental > Aquatic > Freshwater > Lake | place: Democratic Republic of the Congo...
CTTTGCGAGAGACCAACAGTCCCTGCACAAGGGATCGCGGTGAGAGCTGTCAACTGGCAAGCAGAACTGAAAACATCCCAATTCGCCCGAATTCACACCGTTTCGTCATCCCAGCTTCGCCCTTCCCGCACCCCATCCTGCCAGAAAGTCAAGTCTGGCTTTGGGACTGCATTTTCGATGCGGATTATCGCTGGTGATTGCAGTTGCAGTGTGGGTCCGCGTTTGGTTTTAGTGTCGTTTTCAATAGCGATCGGGGTGGTTTTGGAGTGAGTTGAGTTTATGGATGCGTGTGAGGTGTTCGTCGATGTGTTTCTGTGTGATTCGGATGAAGGCACCTTCGGTGAGTGATTCTGCGAGGCCTCCAGCTCGACCGTCCTGGAGTCGGTCGAGTTCTCCGGCGAGTCGTTGCATCCATTCGGGGGGCTCGAGTCCAGAGCCGATTCGGGAGGCCATGAATTCGGAGATGGTACGGCGAAGTTCGTGGAAGCTGGTTTCTGCGGCTTCGCGAGTGACTCCACCGATTCCGGGGCAGGAGCGGGCGATGAGGGCGGCCATGTGATTTTGTGTGAGACTGCCGACGACTCGTTCGTGGATATGATCATGGAGTCCAGGGAGTCTTACGCCATATTTTTCTTCGAGTGCTGAGAGTTCTTCGACGAATTCTTCCGCGACAACTTTGCATTCGCTGCTGAGGTGTTTTTGTACGGCGGTGGCGACATCGTTTTCGCCGCGTCGAAGGAGTACTTCGTGTACGACCTGCCAGGGGACTGCGTTCCATTCGAAGCGATCGTAGAGCGATTCGACGCGGAGGAAGTCGAGGAGGCAGTAGAGTCGGCTGCCGTAATCGGAATAGGTGGTGGTGGTGTTGTATTCGAGGAAGCGATCGAAGTTATCGACGACGCATTCGAAGACGAATTCGGACAATTCGATGGCGTCGTCGCGATCGATGATACTGGCTTCGAGATCATCAAGGATTTTGATGTTTTCGGTGAGTGCGACAGTTTCTTCGAGTTCTTTGAGGAGTGATTCGGCGCCGTGGTGCAGGATGGCTCGGGCGTTGCCGAGCGTCAGCATTCGGGTGTGGAAGAGATCATCGCCATAGGTTTCAACAAATTCGCGAACATCATCGGCGAAGTCATCTTCATGGAGGTCTTCAACGATTGAAAGCCGCATTGAGCTGCTGTGGCTGACCCACAGACTTGCGTAGGCGCTGAGGAGCTTAAGGATGCGGCGGAAGACGCTTTGGGTGCGTTGAGCACCTGAGACTTTGAGTCGAGTGGCGGCTTCGATGATAGCTTCGACGCTGTTGCTGAGCCCCATTCGATAGAGTCGATCAAATTCGGTGACGGCTTGTCCGGGAGGGCGGATGGAGCGTTCCATGCGGAGTGCGGTGAGGAGGAGTTCGAAGGTTTCGGCGAGCAGTCCGAGTCTGGGGAGTTGGCTGAGGAGGACGCGAATAATGGACTGGAGAGTGCGAGCTTTGAGGATGGCGGCGGGTTGTCCGCCGTTTTCGAAGGGGACATAGAGCAGTGGGCGTTTGCGAAGATCGCGCAGGAGGGCCGGGAAGCCGGCGCAGGCTTTTTCGACGTCGCCGCTGAAGATGGCGGTGAACATGCGGGAGATGTGTCGATCGAGTGATTCGGAGTCGGTTTCGGGGCCGGGTTCTTCGGCGATGACGGCCCCGATGAGCCGTTCGGCCATCAGGAATTCGACGGTGGTTGAGAGTGCGTTCTGCATGAGCAGGAAGCGGCACTGCATCTGGATATCGTATTCGATGTTGGCTTCGAGACCGCTGGTGTTGACGGTGATTTCGTAGTCGCGGACTTCGGCAACGAGTTCACCGAGCCCCTGCAGGCGACCGCGGATGGCGGCGAGCCATTCGCGGAGAGTGCCTTCGCGGGAGGTGTTGGTGCGTTTAATGTCGGTGTTTCGGGAGACCCAGAGAGCGGCGAGTCCCCAGAGGGATCCGACGGTGTGCAGAAACTTGAGGCGAGGTTCAATCTGTCGGTAGAGAATCTCGAATTCGGTTGTCCCTGGAGTGGGGGCGCCATCCATGGTGTCTGAGGCGTTGCCGTCATCGGTGGAGTCACGGTAGGTGACATTATCCCAGGCGGCACTGAGTACATCGTCTTCGCCATCGCCGTCATCGAAGAGGTGTTCGAGGTCGATTTCGTCACCGGGGCGCTGGCGTTTATTTTTCTGCAGTGCGAGGAATTCGCTGAGCCGAGGTATTTCCCAGAATTCGCCTGCATTGGCTTCCATGAAGCCGAAGAAGCGGCGGAGGCTGTTCCAGCCCTGACCTGGGTCGGGCTGATTGCAGATGCAGACGAGGAGTCGATTGAGGAGACGGTGAATGGAGTGTGGGCCGGATTCGAGTGGGACGGTATCGGCGCAGCTAAGCCATTGCATCAGGAGTCCCATGGCGGCGACATGATCCCGGCGTTCGAGCAGGATTGAGACGACTTGAGCAAAGCTGCCGCTGGAACTGAAGTCCTGGACGTGATTTCGCCAGAAGGAAATATCACCGGCTGATTCGCCTGCTTCGCGCCAGAGTGCCAGTACGCGGGCGACTCCGAGGGCAGCTTCGACGGACCGTACGCCTTCGATGTGAGTGAGATCGTGGACGGTGGTGGTGGCGTAGGCATCCCATTCTTCTGCCATGGAGCGGAAGTCTGCGAGCACGGCGTCGTGGAGATCCGGACGACCGCTGGCTGATGCTTCGCTCATAGTGAGTGTGCACGCATCGAACAGCTGGCCGACGATATCGAGGAGCACTTCGAGGCGATTGTCGGGAATGGAGTCTTCGCGGTTTGAAAAGAGTGGGAACAGGCCCTGGAAGCCGAGGATGCACCAGGGATCCGCGAGTCCTCCGCAGCGGATTCCGCGGTGCCAGAGTTCGATGACTTCGGTGATCAGGCGGCGAGCCTGGTCAAGTTCGGCGGTGCGTACGAGCCGATTGATCATGACGAGTCGGGCGTGAATTTCGGATTCGATGCGTGCAGAGAGGCAGGGGATGATGGAGGCTTCTTCGCGACTGGCCTGTTCGTAACCCATGCGAGCGAACATCCACGAGAGATGGCGATGCTGGATTTGGTCGGCGCCGTATTTGGCGAGAAACATATTCAGGTCGTGGCGGACGTGACCGAAGGGCTGGCGGGATTCGGCGGCGAGTTTTCGGAGTCGTCGACCGCGATCGCCTGTGGCCAGTTCCAGCAGTCTTTGGTAGAAGAGGTCTCGCTGGCGGGCGACGATGGGAAGGAGTGTGGTGAGTGAGACGCTGGAGTCCCAGGTACCGGGTCCTGAGCCGCTGATGGAGGAGGCCATGAGGATGGTGCCGGCGAGAACAGCGGAGGCATCGTAAAGACGTTCCGGATCGAGAGTTCGGCTGGATTTGCCCTGACAAACCCAGGACTGCAGGGCGTCGAGAATCAGCCGGCGGACCATAAAGCGGCGGTAGAAGCCTTTGGTGTCGATTTCATCAGGGTCCCATTCACCAAAGACGTAGTTGGTGCGTTTGGTAACGGGGTGGACATGGTCATGGGCGCGGAGGTCGAGGCAGAGTTCCTGGAGGCGTTCGAAGGAGAAGTGGGTGCCGTTGAGCAGGTCCTGGGGGACTTCGCGAAGGAACCGGATTGTGGCGGATACAATCGGTTCCCAGGGTCCTGCGGCGACACCGACATCGCTGACATAGAGAGGAAGCGGGCAGAAGCGTTCGTGGGGGTAGACTTCAGAACGGCGTCCATTTTCGAGTACGGGTACGGGGCGATAGCCGACGTAGGTGTTGAGTCGCTGGAGGACCTGCTGTACGGCGGATGGCTGTGTGAATCCACTGGATTCGGCGCGAACGGCGAGTGCGGCTTCGAATATTTTGGCGACCAGCAGTGGGTTGAAGAATTCATGTTCAGGGACGTGGGCGAGCAGATCGGAGTGGTGTTGTCGGAGGGCGGGGAGGAGGAGATTGAGGGTAATCTCGATGATCTGTTCGGCCTGTGCTGACTGGGAGAAGACGGGTTCGCCGTCGGCGGCGAGTCGGTGGAGTGCGTTGAGGAGGTAGTTGCGGAGCGCTTCCGGACTGGAGTTGCAGGCGGGGTTGCGGAAGAGTTCGTTGAGGCAGATGCGAAAGCGAGCGCTGGGGGCGCCCTGAGAGAAGTTCAGGTAGCCGAGCAGATCGCGCAGTGCATCGCCTGGGGGATCGGACGTGTCAAACAACTGGTTCTGCCTTGTGGTCACGCGGATGCATTCTGAGTCGTGGGCTGGAGGGGTAGTGGTGTCAGAGTGGAGTCTGGTTGTGGTTGATTTTGATTATCGGGCGAATTCGATGTTGCGTGTTTCACGTAGGACGGTGACTTTGATTTCTCCGGGGTAGGTGAGTGACTGTTCGATGGCGGAGGCGAGGTCACGGCAGAGTCGTGCGGCCTGCCGGTCATTGACGCGGCTGGAATCGACGATGACACGAATTTCGCGTCCGGCCTGAACAGCAAAGGCATGTTCGACGCCGGGGAAGCCGCAGGCGAGTGCTTCGAGTTCTTCGAGGCGTCGGACGTATTTTTCGAGTGTTTCGCGGCGTGCGCCGGGGCGAGCGGCAGAGACAGCATCTGCGGCGGCTACGAGCACTGTGTAGATGTGTTCAGGGCGGATATCATCATGGTGTCCTGCGGCGGCATGGACAACTTCGCCGCCTTCGCCGTAGCGTTTGAGCAATTCAGCGCCGACGGCGGGGTGTCCGCCTTCCATTTCGTGGTCGGCTGCTTTGCCGATGTCGTGGAGGAATCCGCAGCGGCGAGCGAGGGTACCGTCAAGGCCCAGTTGTTCGGCCATCATACCGGTGAGGTGAGCGACTTCGATGGAGTGCTGGCGGACGTTCTGGCTGTAACTGACGCGAAAGTGCAGGCGGCCCATGAGGTCCATGAGTTTGGGGTGCAGTCCTCGGACGCCGGCTTCTTCGCAGGCCTGCAGGCCCAGCCGGCGGATATGTTCTTCCATTTCGCGAGTCGTTTCGGCAACGATTTCCTCGATTCGTGACGGGTGAATGCGTCCGTCCTGAATGAGTCGAATGAGCGACAGTTTGCCGATTTCACGGCGGACATTGTCGAAGGCGGAGACGATCACGACGCCAGGGGTGTCATCCACGATAACGTCCACGCCGGTCGCTTTTTCGAACGCGCGAATATTGCGGCCTTCGCGTCCGATGATACGGCCTTTGACTTCATCGCTGGGGATATCGACCGTGGAGACGGTGGTTTCAGAGGTGTGGGCGGAGGCGTAGCGCTGGACGGCCATACCGATGATTTCGCGAGCGCGTCGTTCGCATTCGATTTTGATGTCGGCTTCGTGCCGGAGAATGATGGCTCCGGTTTCTTCGGCGAGTTCTCTGTCGAGTCGTTTGAGGAGTTGTTCGGAGGCCTGTTCGCGGGAGAGTTCGCTGATGCGGTAGAGTTGTTCCTGTTCGTCGCGGATGAGTCGATTGAGTTCTGTTTCGCGGGCGTCGAGGAGTCTGGAGCGATCAGCGTGTTTCTGCTGAGTCACTTCGAGCATTTTTTCTTTTTTGCGGAAGCCTTCCTGTTGTTCTGCGAGCTGTGCGAGGCGTCGGTCGAGTTCGCGTTCACGGTCACGGAGCTGGTTCTGGCCTTCAGCGATTTTAGCATCGAGTGCTTCGCGGTGTTTCAGAAGATCCTCTTTGAGGCGAAGTTCCTGATCGCGGCGGAGGCTGTCTGCTTCGCGCTGGGCTTGCTGGAGGATTTCGTCACGGGATTTCCAGGCCTGTCCCCGGATCAGTCGATCGAGGAAAAAGCCGATGGCGGCGCCGATGGCTCCGGCGACCGCGCCGATGAGCACTTCAGTCATGGACTGTTCCTTGAAATTATGAACGGTCCGGGCCGGAGTGTTGAAGCTGTGCGGTGCGACTGCATTTCAGTGAAGGGATGCAGAGCGATGCTTGTCGGGAATGCCGAGTTGGAGAATCGGTGTGAAACGTTCTGTGCGAGGGTGCAGCGGGTTGCCGGGCAGGAACCCGGCAGGGATGGCACGGCGTGATCTGAGCCCACTCTGCAGCGGACGGCCCGACGGCGGGGATGTCCTGACAACGGCAAACGGAATTGGTGTTCCGTGGGATTGCCGTTGCAACACAGCGAAAAGCAGCACAAGCGTGATCAGAAGCAGGCAGATGAACATTGCCATCACAGGGACGCACCCGGCAGTTTGAGAACTGGACCGAAACAAACAATTCAGCAGACACGCCTTACGCGGTGGAGAGCCGCGACAGCTTACGCAGAACCGTTTCCCGCGGTGTCTGGCGCGGGGAGCGGGGGAGTGACAGACCGGCAGGTCCGGTTGGTTGTGTGCAGATTCGACAGCCCCTGGAGCCCTTCGTGACCGAAACGCAATCCCGGGGAACATCAGAACTTTACCAGTTTGGGGGGCCAATTCAACGCTCGATTGGACCCGGAAGCCGGAATATTCTGCCCAGTTCCCTGAGTTTCCACCGCATTCCCACCGGCGACACCCCGCCTGGATTTGACCGATTCGAGCCAGCTGCCTATTTTGTGAGTTTTTCAGCAGCGACCATAGCCACAGCCCTCGTGACCAGCCCATTACTGGTCCCACGCCACTGTTTCACTTTTCCCCCCACCCAATCCAAGGATGTTTCGCATGTTCCGCCGCGCAATCCTGCTTCTGCCAGCTCTTCTGCTGGTCGGTTGCCAGGTCCAGGATTCCTCCACCAACACCCCTGCTCCCCCGGCTGCCGGCAGCTCCACCGCCGCCAGCACAACACCAACCAAAGGCGGCCCATCCATCGCCTTCGTCACCAATCAGATTGCGGACTTCTGGAAGATCGCTGAAGCCGGTTGCGTGGCCGCTTCGAAGGAATTTGGACTCGAAGTTCAGGTGATCATGCCCCCTGAAGCATCGGCCGTCGTTCAGAAACAAAAGGTCGAAGACGCAATTGCCACCGGCATTCGCGGTATCGCCATCAGTCCGCTCGATGCCGACAATCAGATTGACTGGATCAACAGTCTCTGCGAAAAAATGCCTACGATCACTCACGATTCTGATGCTCCAGCCTCCAATCGACTCGTCTACATCGGTATGGACAACTACGCCGCCGGCCGTGCCTGCGGCGAAATCCTCCGCAAAGCCCTCCCGGACGGCGGTCAGGTACTCATCACCATCGGACGGCTTGAACAGGACAACAGCAAATATCGCCGCCAGGGGGTGATCGATGTGCTCATGGGACGCGATCGCACGCTCGACTTCTACCGCGACCAGCCGAACTCCTTCGATCCCGTTGAAGGCGAAATCAAAGGTGAGCTTTACACCATCGTCGGCACACTCACCGATCAGGGCAAACCGGAAGTTGCCCTTCAGAAATGCGAAGACGCACTTGTCACGTGGCCGGAACTGAAGGGCATTGCCGGGCTCTTCGAATACAATCCTCCGGCCTGCTACCAGGCCCTCAAAAAGGCCAATAAGCTCAAGCAGATCGCGCTCGCTGGTTTCGACGAAAACGATGTCACACTGCAGGCCATCAAGGATGGCGAATGTGCCGGAACAGTTGTTCAGAATCCCTACGAGTACGGCTATCAATCCGTTCGCGTTCTCAAGGAATATCTGGGCGGCAACAAGAATGTCATCCCGGAATCCAGATACATCGACATCAAACCACGGTCCATCACTGCGGAAAACGTCGAAACCTTCTGGGAAGAACTCAAGCGGCTCAAGGGCCAGTAATACCGGAACCGAGCGATCCGCACGCATGATTACGACTGCCGACACCACGCCCCGACTGGAAGTGAGGGGCATCAGCAAATCCTTTCCCGGCGTCAGGGCACTCAACACAGTCAGCCTGCGGCTGATGCTGGGTGAGGTGCTCTCTGTGGTCGGCGAAAACGGTGCCGGAAAAAGCACGCTGATGAAAATCCTTGCCGGTGTCCATTCCCCGGACACCGGCTCTTTGTTTGTCAACGGGCGTCCTGTTGTATTGCGGTCCGTTCGCGATGCCATGAGCCATGGGATTGCGCTCATCCATCAGGAGCTGAATCTCGCTGACAACCTCGAAATCGGCGCCAACATCTTCCTTGGCCGCGAACCGCTCCGACGAGGACTCATCGACAACGCCACCATCAACACCGCCTCTGCAGAACTCCTGCGACGCATCGGCCTGAACATCCCCCCCACAGCACTCGTTCGCAGTCTGACGACCGGTCAGCAGCAAATGGTGGAGATCGCTAAAGCGCTCTCCATCAACGCACGAGTTCTGATCATGGACGAACCCACTTCAAGCCTGTCTGCCGGCGAATCAGAACGCCTTTTCCATGTGATCCGGGATCTTCGCAGTCAGGGAGTCAGCATCCTCTACATCTCGCATCGCCTCGCGGAAGTTCAGGATCTCTCTGACCGAGTTGCAGTTCTTCGCGACGGCGAGAATGCAGGGGAACTTCTAAGGGACCAGATCTCGCATGACAGCCTTGTGCGACTCATGGTCGGCCGCGAAATTTCACGTTTTTTTACCCGCACGTCGCACCAGCCCGGCCCGGTCATGCTTGAAGCCCGCGACCTCACAACCACCGCATGGCCGCGACACCGCAACAGCTTCTCAATCCGCAGCGGGGAAATCGTCGGCGTCGCCGGACTTGTTGGTGCCGGCCGCACGGAAATGCTGCGAACGCTCTTCGGCGTCGATCAGCCGCTTGCCGGCGAAATTCGAGTGGCGGGCAGGACTACATTGCTGCAGTGCCCCGCCGATGCCATCGCAGCCGGAATCGCTCTGGTACCGGAGGATCGCAAGCAGCAGGGAGTTGTGCTCGACCTTTCCATTCGTCGCAACATCAGTCTCGCGTCTGTGCATCAGCATTCGCAGTGGGGCTGGCTCAACCGGACCGTAGAGCGGGCTCAGTCGGCAGAAATGTTCCAGAGACTGCGAATTCGCGCCCCGGATGACTCCGCCAGGACCGGCAATCTCTCCGGAGGCAATCAGCAGAAAGTCGTGCTCGGAAAATGGCTGGCACTCAGGCCACGTGTACTGCTGCTCGACGAACCCACTCGCGGTATCGACGTGGGTGCAAAACAGGAAATCTATCAGCTGATGGACGAACTGGCCGGACAGGGACTGGCAGTGCTCTTCGTCAGCAGTGAACTGGAGGAAGTGATCGGTATGAGCGATCGGGTGCTGGTGATGCACGAAGGGCGCATCACAGGCGAACTTCCCCGCAGTGAACTCACGGAACAATCCATCATGCACCTCGCCACCTGCGGCCACTAATGACTCATTACAAATCGACTGCCACGCTGACCCACTGACCACTGCCCCCAGTTTCTCAGGCTCGCCCATGAACGGAAAAATTACCGGTATTCTCTCGGTCCTGTTGGTGCTCTGCCTGTCACTGGCAGCAGCCACTGCGGATCCGTGGTACAAGCTGCTGGAATCGCAGTTCCTGAATCTCGACAATTTGATGAACCTTCTGAGCCGACTTGCCCTCTACGGAATCCTTGGCATCGGTGTGGCCTTTGTAATCATCAGCAGCGGTATCGACCTGTCGATTGGATCGCTGGTGTGTCTGTGTGGAGTTCTCCTGGCCATTTTACTGAAGGTGGACTATCAGCCGGAACGTCCGTTGTCGGTAATCAGCATTGAAGCAGCCAGCCGCTTAATTACGGTTGCTGAAGCTCCGCGGTCTTTGCCGGCGGGCACAGTCGTGCGGTTCACTGGCGGAGTTGGTTCCGGGCTGGTGCTGACTGTGGATTCGGTCGAGGGTGATCGCATTACTGTGCGGGAGACTCTGAAGCGCGACGAGCGAGACGGTCGGCTGGTTCAGGCGGTTGCTGTGACTTCGATGTCGTCTGACGGATTGTCACTCCAGGTTCCGCTTTTGAATTCTGCGTCTGTCGGTGATCAGCTGCAGCTCTTCCTGCCTGACGGAGCGGTGACGACGCAGAAGATTGTCTCTGTATCGACTGCAGAGAACTTCACGACTTTGGGCCTGGCTCGTGATCCCGGCAGCAAATATCGCAGCGGCGCATCCGCTGTCCTGCTCAAACGCAGCCAGCGAACACCCATTCCTGCTGCCATTCTGCTGGTGTTGCTGATTGCGGGCGGTCTGGGGCTTGTGCATGGCCTGCTGATCACTCGACTGCATCTGCAGCCGTTTGTGGTCACTCTTTGCGGACTGCTGATCTACCGCGGTGTCTCACGCTGGCTCACGAATGATAATCCGGCAGGCTTTGGCGAACTGCAGCAGGTGCTGGGGCCGGTGGCTTCCGGCCGCGTTGGTTTGGCATATCGTGGTGAAGACATGGTCTTCGGCATTCCGATTCCATTCTTTCTGCTGCTGCTGATTGCGGTTCTGGCCGCATTGTTTCTTAACCGCACCATCTGGGGGCGCTATCTGCTGGCTTTGGGACGCAATGAAGAGGCGGCCAGGTTCAGCGGCATCAACACGGCTCGCATCACAGTTCTCGCGTATGTGCTTTGTTCGCTGCTGGCGGCAGTCGGCGGGATGTTGTTTGCCATCGAGTTCAGTTCCATTTCACCCTCCAGCTTTGGTAACTCTTTTGAACTCTATGCGATTGCCGCTGCGGTGCTGGGAGGCTGCAGTCTGCGAGGTGGTGAAGGGAGTATTGCGGGTGTTGTGACAGGCACTGCTGTGATGCAGGTGCTGAATAATCTGATCGTGCTGCTCAAGATTCCGCAGTCGCTGGAAGCCACCATTATTGGCGCAGTGATCCTGCTGGGAGTTCTCGGGGACGAACTTGTTCGCCGTGCTGCCGCCCGCAGACGACTGAAAAGCTGACTGAAATGTTCGAATTCTGCTGGAATCAACCGGATTCCCGGCGATCTCCCTGACTTCCCGCGGGAACTCGACCCTCACCACGGGTTCGCATGTTGAATCCGACGGCTGCATTTCGGATAATCCCCGTCCCTGCTTCGTATCCTTCGCTCCGGCCACATCATGTCATCCACCGTCTCCCCATCATCGACCGAGCGTCCTCTCCAGGACGTCAACATCGCCGGCACTTCGCCGCTGATTTCCCCCGCCGAACTCAAGCAGTTGCTCCCTGCGACTGCGTCGGTCGAGCAGCACGTACTGCGGTCCAGAAATACCGTCTGCGATATTCTCCAGGGGCATGACGATCGAGTCATCGCCATCGTCGGACCGTGCTCGATTCATAACACCGACATGGCGTTTGAATACGCTCGTGGTCTCAAAGCCGTCGCCGATGAAGTCAGCGATGTGCTGTTCGTCGTGATGCGCGTCTACTTTGAAAAACCAAGAACCACTGTTGGCTGGAAGGGGCTCATCAATGATCCCCATCTGAACGACACCTTCGACATCTCTGCCGGACTTCACAAAGCCCGACAGATACTCTGCCAGATCAACGAGGCTGGTCTTCCTGCCGCAACAGAAATGCTGGAGCCGATCACGCCGCAGTACATCGCCGACCTGATTACACTTGCCTCCATCGGTGCCCGTACCACCGAATCACCAACGCATCGCCAGATGGCAAGCGGTCTTTCCATGCCCGTCGGATTCAAAAACAGCACTGAAGGCAGTCTGGAGGTGGCGATCAATGCCATGAAGGCTGCTCGAGCACCCCACTGCTTTCTGGGCATTGACCACCATGGCCGGACCTGCGTCGTCTCCACTCGCGGAAATTCCAACGGTCACCTGATCCTGCGGGGCGGTCGCAATGGTCCGAACTACAACGCTGAATCCATCGCCGAAGCCTCCGCCCTGCTCAAAGCCGCCAGCCTCCCACCACGACTCGTCGTCGACTGCAGTCACGCCAATTCGTCAAAGGACTACCGCCGCCAGCCCGAAGTCTGGAATGACGTCATTCGCCAGCGAGCAGCCGGCAATGCCGACATCGTCGGACTGATGCTTGAAAGCAATCTCCGAGAAGGCGCTCAGTCGCTCGGCAGCCACCCCGCCACGCTGGAATATGGCGTGAGCATCACCGACGGCTGCATCAGTCTCGACAGCACCGCTCAACTGCTCCGAGACGCCCGTAGAATACTGCAAAAGTGATCGAAAAACAAAGGGGGGAAGTTTTCAGTTTTCAGTTTTCAGTCTTCAGTCTTCAGTCTTCAGTCTTCAGTTTGCTGCCTCCTGACCTTTGCGAGTCTTTATGTTGCAGACGCTCCTTCCAGTGCTCAGCCGTGACCAGATTCGCCTGGTCGACAGGGCGGCTGTCGAACAACTGGGGATGCTCAGCCTTGTGCTCATGGAAAACGCGGCTCGCGGTCTTTGCGATGTGATCCGGACAACTGGTCCGTGGTCTGCCATTACTATCATCGCTGGCCCCGGGAACAATGGTGGTGATGGTCTGGCCGTCGCACGTCTGCTGGTTGCAGAACAGCCCGCTGCCAGCCTCGTTCGTGTGCTGCTGATTCGCGGCGGTAAGTCGCTCAGCCCTGACGCAGATGCAAACCTGAGGATCCTCCATCGCTGCGGAATCGACGTGGACGAGCCAGCGCCGGATGCTGCGGCGCGTGTTCTTGCAGGTCTTCCCGCTGACAGCCTGCTTGTGGATTCGCTGCTCGGCACAGGTGTCCGCGGGCTCCTTGCGGAACCATTCCTCAGTCTCATCGCCGCCATGAATCGCTCACCTGCCACCAAACTGGCTGTCGATGTCCCTTCCGGCATGGATTGCGAAAGCGGCGAAGCGTGCGGAGCTGTTGTTCACGCGCAGCACACTGTGACATTCGTGGCTGCAAAACCGGGCTTCCTGACTGCTCGCGGCCGTGAATGCTGCGGGTTGCTCCACGTCAGACACATCGGTGTTCCTGCAGACTGGATCGCACGGATTGTTACGTCCGAGGCTCAGGGCCAACCATGATCCGTTCTCGAAATCGAAACGCTGCCCATGTCCAAACGAGCCCCATGGTCCACCCTGCCAGTACGTCGGTGGGATAGTGCACTCCCATGCACACTCGGCTGACACCAATGACTCCGGCGAGCCATAATGGAAACACCGAAAACAATCGCTGCAGGTGACGATCACGGGTGCGAGTGGAGAGCAGCAGCCCGATGGTCACATAGACAATCACGGACATCATCGCATGAGCACTGGGAAAGCTGGTAGAGCCTTTGACGAAGGACAGATGCGGCACCACGTCCGGTCGATCTCGCTGCACCAATTCCTTGATCAGCACGTTGAAGAGGAATCCTGAGGTCACTGAGAGGACAAAAAACCAGAAGGACGCACGACTGAGTTCCAGCCGGGCAAACACAGCAAAGCAAAAGCTCACCATCAGCAGCACGGCGTAGCCCCCCACGGCCGTGAAGTCTCGCATTGATTCTTCCAGCAGTCGTGGCCCAATCATCCGCTGAGGGTTGGCGGGGTCTCGGAGCCATGTGATCAGTCGTTCATCCAGCGATCGACCGGGGCCGTCGAGAAACATGTCTGCGATGACAAAGCCGAGCCCGCAGAGCAGGATGAGTGCGAGGGTGCGGGGGAGGATTTTAAGGAGCGGAGGTTGGATCATTGGGCGGGTTCGGAGACCGCGCCAACGTACACCAAAGTGTCGGGATGGGCTGCTGTCCAATCCTTCCACGAGGTGCATGTGCTGGTTTGGTCCGCCGGGGGAATTTCAAAAGAAGACTGGGGCAGCATGCGCCCATCAACTCGGAGCCACATTTCTCCGTTGACGAAGCCTGCTGTCTGCACCTGCAGGCCAGTCCCCGGCTGACCTGCAAGCACACGGGAACAGCGGGAACGGTCGCACCATGTAACGGCAAGCGGATGTGGGCCGCGAGTATCGATGACAACGTGTGAATGGGTGTTGCTGAGGGCCGACACAAGCCACGCGCGCGGGGCGGCTTCATCAATGACCCCACTGACGATTTCGTCAGGGCTGAGATTGGCATCTTCCGCCGCGAGCATTGGTGGATCGACGACAGGCGGGACAATGAAAGGAGTATTCAGAATGCCAGCCCCTGGGGGCACGGGGGTGACGTTAGCCGGTGGCGCGGATGCTGAAGGTTGCATCGGCGCCGCCGGATCCGGGCTGCCACCATTATTTGGCTGCGGCTGACCACAGCCAGCGTTCACCAGCATACAGCCGAGCAGCAGCGATGCTGTGATGAGTCGAGTGTCGAGAAGATGTACGTGTCCGCGGAACAGATGAGTCACGGGAATTCTGAAGCAGGCCGCGGTGTGGTTTTGTCGGAATGGTGGGTCACATCAGTTGGCGGGAGTAGGAGTGGTGGAGCCCTCTGGTGCCCCATCACCACCGCCGAGGGCATTTGCAACGAGTCGACCGAAGATTTTCACGAAACCTTGTTCGAGTCGCACGCGGCTGCGGGCACCAGTTTCCGTGAGGCGAGTATCGATCTCGATGCGATCGTCGCCTTCCTTGAGAGTTTCGCGAGCAATTCGGCCGCCCTGCTGAGCTCTCTCTGCCATGCGGGCAGCGTTCGGACCGCCACGGGAGCCGCGGCCGCGACCTGGGGCGCCGGGACCACGGCCTGAGGGCGTACCGGTGCCACCGGGAGTGGGAGCGCCACCTGGAGCGGGTGCAGGGGAAGAACCGATCTGCAGGTCAATGGCCGCTTCGGCGCCGGCCGCAGCTTCACGTTCAGCACGGCGGGACGCACTGGCAACCTGAGCTGTTTCAGCCATTTCCACGAGCTGGTTCACGTTCACGATCACGCGGAAGCTTGGCGGAGTTCGGACATCGGTCGGTGACTGAGTGGCGGCTTCGAGCTTGTCCATGACGCCTTTGAGAGTGGCCAGCGATTCTTCGCCGCCGATGACTCCCCAGATGGCCGTGGACCCCATCCCAAGCGTGAGTCCGACATTGTCTCCAAAGACGGCAGTGATTTCGGCGGGCTGAATAGCGAATTTGAGCCGATGGAACGTCACACCCAGATGTTCACCCGCACCAATCTGCATTTCTCCCGCCTGCTTCAGTACTTCGATATCCTTGAGCCGAGTGAGCAGATCCATGGCGCCGGAATTGATGGCATCACCGTCCTGAACGCGACCAGCCCAGACGATTGCCAGTTTTCCGGCGGAGTCCCGATAGAACTGAGCAAATACGTCCATGTGGCCTTCCTGAAGGGTTTTCTGGATGGCAGAGAGTGCCTGTCCGATGGGGCTGTTTTCGTCCGGGGCAGGGCCGAGACTGTTTTCCTCGATCAGACGGGCCACTTCCATGCGGAAGCCTTCCATCATTTCACCGTAGGCTTCTTTTTCGCGATCAGCCATCAATGTTGACATGGAGAGCGAAACGGCGGCGTTGTCGTCGAGCAGCGGGATGAACTGACTGGGGCGGTCTGTGGAGCTGAAGATTTCCTTGAGCATCTGTGAACCCTTGATGGCGTCCACGACGAAGTCGATATTGACGGACTGTTCTTCCTCTGAGATGTCCACGCCGAAAGTGAGTTTCTGGCAGTCCATGAAGAGCATTTTCAGGGCTGCGAGGCCGCGTTCACCTTCCACGCGACGAATGCGGTAGGCTCCCTCCGGTTCGCCGTCGCGTTGCTGCAGCTGGGTGGAGATGCCGGAGTTGATGAGGCCGTAGAGCAGCGTGCGAGTGGCCACGGGGATCGACTCGACGTCGAGTCTGACTGAGGCATCAAACTGCTGGGCCTGGCCGGCGAGCAGCTGTGAAGGGTCGGGAAACTCACGATCAAGAATTTTGGCGTCGGGATTGTTGCCGAGCGGCACGAAGGCGTAGCCATTTTTCATCACGATCGGGAATGTGCGGTTGGGGCCGATAACTTCGTAGCGTCCTTCTTCGTCCTCTTTCCGAATCACGACGGGAGCTTTTTCCACGAGCTTTGTGGCGGCTTCCACGGAATCGACCGGGACAAACGCGACGAATTCCGGGAGTGGTGGAATTGCAACGGGCAGGTATGCCATGATTCCAAACGGCTTATCGCGATTGAAACCTTCGAGATCATTGAGCGTGCTTTTCAGGAAATCCTGTAGTTGTTGATGGACGGAGGGATGTTCAGCCGCATCAAAGATGTACTGTGACTTTTTTAAGAATCGATCCGCACCCGAAAACGTGATGGTGAGCAGTGGGCGGGTGCCTTCCTGGATCAGCGAAAGAGGACTGTTTGGAGCTTCGTCCTGTGCTGAGACGTGCGGAAGGAGACTGCCGAATGATACGGCCGCCAGGAGCAGCAGGTATGGGAGAGTACGCAACAGGGTGGCTTTGAGGAACGACCGCATAGCAGAACCATTCGCAAAAAAGAATGCAGCGGGACTTGGAACCGGAATTATTCGTTACTGCGAGCAATTTCCAGGCCCTGTTTTTTATAAACCTCGAGAAAAGCAAAAGGTTTCGTGTGAATGGACGATTCCGAGTGGTTTTTGCGGGAAAAACGCACGGGAACAGCCCCAGAGGATTTGCGGCTACAGCAGTTCGAGCCCCGCAGATTACAGGGGGTGGCTTCACTCCCCGCCGTCAGATCTCCGTTAATTACAGTGGCTCCCGATTCCCTGCGGCCGCTTGAAAATCACTCCAACGGTGCTGCATCAGGCTGCGGCGAGCAGTGCGAGTTCTTCGGCGTTCACTGCAACGATGGCGATGCCCAGTTTGTCTGCGACTCCTGCCACCTCCTCGGGTTTCAGAATAATCGTCATTCCGGCTTCGATTGCCAGCACTTTGCCACCGGCCTCGTGCATGGTCTTAATGGTTTCCACTCCGATTGTGGGGACGTCAAACCGCAGATCCTGTCGTGGCTTGGCGACTTTCACGACCGTAAATCCCCGTCGGCAGAGTTCACCTGCTCTGCGGATGCAGCGATCAGTGCCTTCAATCGCCTCCACCGCAATGACTGCCGTGTCGTTCACCACGACGGTCTGACCAACGTCCAGCCGGCCCATTTCCCGGGCGATGTCCCAGCCGAAGCGAATGTCTTTCCACTGGGCTGGAGTTGGACGGCGCTGGGTGAGGAATCCGTGTTTCACAAGCAGCTCCGGGGCATAGTTAAGTGCGGAGTCAAAAATCAGACCGTCACGTTCAAATTCGCGGATCACCGCCAGCAGGATGGTGTCGTCTTTTTTGTTATCCCGAGCGTAGCGATACCACATGTGGATGGTGCGCCAGTCCGGGAGCAGCCTCAGCCAGCGGAAGGGATGAAACAACACCGTCTTCTCAATCTTCCCCGCCATGATCACGCGATCCACTCGCGCCTTTTTCAACAGGCGAATCGAGCGTCCCATGCGGGCCAGCGGAGCAAATCGAAATTCATCACAGGCGTCGGCAAGGTCCGGCGAAGCCATTCCCGCGACTCCCAGACCGAACACCTGATGCCCGGCACTCCGAGCCGCCTTCGCGAACACAATCGGAAACTCACCAGCGCCTGCAAGCAGTCCCAGTTTCATGGGCGGATCCTGTCGATTGAACGGCAGCAGCCTTGGGGCAGTGGATGGTGTTGAATCTGCAGACATGACGGCCGGGATGGGTTAAGTCTTCAGGCGTTGAATTCAGGAACAGTTTCAGGCAGCCGACGATTCCTGTTCACCGGCCTGTTTCACCAGACCTGCGACAGTTTTCTCCAGCTGTCTGACGGCGTCACGCAAATCCGGAAGCCGTTTGAGCGCCATCAGCTGGCGAGTCGTTTCTGCGATGGGAGCAGCGGGACTTCCCAGATACGACTGGCCACCCGGAAGGTCTCGGTGAACTCCAGCCTTGGCTCCCACCACAGCTCCCGTACCCAAACTCACGTGATCGGCCACACCGACCTGGCCTGCACACACCACGTAGTCACCGGTGGTGACTGAACCTGCGAAACCAACCTGGGAGACGATCAGGTTGTGTCGACCGATGCGGCAGTTGTGACCAATCATCACCTGATTATCGATGCGAGTCCCTGTGCCGATGACGGTTTCACCAACCTTCGCGCGATCGATTGTGGTGCCGGCACCAATTTCGACATCGTTTTCAATCACCACAGTACCGTAATGCGGCAGATGAACATGTCGACCATCGACAAATCGGTAGCCGAAGCCATCAGCCCCAATCACACAGGACGCGTGGATGGTGACATGACTGCCAATCTGCACGCCATCGTAGAGAACAGTATTGGGATGCAGCACAACGTCGTCACCCAGCACACATCCATGGCCGATCACAACACCGGAGTGAATATCGCAGTTGTTCCCAATCACGGCGTCATCGCCTATGACCGCGAATGGGTGAATGTTTGTGTTGGCTCCGATGCGGGCTGATGCGGCGATGCTTGCGTGCGGAGAAATTCCGGTCCGTGATCGATGTCGGGGGGGAAAGAGCACGCCGGCGATCGACAGAAATGCGGGCTCTGCTTCCGGAACGACCACAAAGGTCACATCGGGATACTCGGAGAGTTCGGACCGCACCGAGTCGGGGGCGATGACAAGTTTTGCCTGTGATTTGCGGAGTCGGGGAAGGTTGCGGCTGTCACCGATATATGTGAGCTGATGCGGGCCGGCGCGTTCGACGACCTGTACATCGCAGATTTCGCGGTGTGGGTTCCCCACAAGCTGCCCGTGCAGCATTTCGGCCACTTCGCGAGCTGTGAGCGATTTCCGCGGGGCGTCCGGCGACATTGAGCAGTCCTTTGCTCTGCAGGTGAAACAAACATTTCACCCCGGATTTTAGCGGGTAGGCGGATGTTGCTGCAAGGGGAGTTCGGCGAGAGTGGACCAGGCGGTCAGGCCAGCCGTCGAATGAGTACATGTGCGAGCGCTGCGTCGAGGTTTTCGGAGGTGCGAATGAGCTGATAGTCGATGTTGCTGCCAGCACAGCGGCGGCGAACTGTATCCAGAAACCCGTTGATGGCCTTCAGATAGCCTGCTCGGAGTGCTGCGGGATCACAGGTAAGTTTTCCAGCGTTTTCAAGGCCCTCGAAGCGCAGTGTACCGGAGTAGCGAAATTCGAGTTCTTCATCGTCGAGGATCTGGAGCACAAGCACGTCGTGGCGGCGTTGTCGGAGCGTCTGCAGGCCACGGAACAGATCTTCGCGGTTGCAGAACAGATCCGACAAGAGGATCACAATGCTGCGGCGGCTGAGTGTTTCGTTGGTGCGTTTGAGAATTGCGGCGATATCCGTTTTGCCCACGGCCACCTGAGTTTCCAGTCCGGCGAGAATGGCCTGCAGCTGCGTATTTCGGCTGCTGGAGGGAACCTGGGCGCGGATGGCGGAATCGAAGACGGTGACACCGACAGAGTCGTGCTGTTTGAGCACCAGCATGCTGACAGCTGCGGCAATCGTTCGGGCATATTCGAATTTGTTGAGCGGTCCAGTGCCGAACTGCATGGATTCGCTGCCGTCAACCAGCAGGGTGACGCGGACGTTGGTGTCGTCCTCGAACTGTTTGAGATAGTAGCGGTCGGAGCGGGACCAGAGCTTCCAGTCGATTCGGCGAATGTCGTCTCCCGGGACGTATTCGCGATGCTGGAGAAACTCCAGTGACTGTCCGAAGCCCGGGCTGCGGTGAAGTCCGGAGACGAAGCCTTCGACGACCTGGCGGGCCCGCAGTTCGAGCCGCGAAATCCGCGCCAGCTCTTCAGGCCGCAAAGATCTTTCCAAGGGCTGGGTCACTGGTAAGCTCGCTTTCCCGAGTTGGCGTTTCCTGGATGAGCCGCTGAATGATGGCGTCGGACGTCAGTCCTTCGCTGATTGCGGTGAAGTTCGGAACAATCCGATGCCGAAGTACGGGGGCAGCCAGCTTCTGAATGTCTTCCAGCGTTACTGTGGTGCGTCCATTCAGCAGAGCGCGGGTCTTGGCGCCCAGCAGCAGGTTCTGGACGGCACGCGGGCCAGCGCCCCAGCCAAGAGACTCACTGATCCACTTCGGCACTCCCGGCTCACCTACTCGTGTCTGTCGCACAATCGCGAGTGTGTAGTTGATAATATAGTCAGTCACCGGAACTTCCCGGACCGTCCGCTGAATCTGCAGTACCTGTTCGCCGGAAAGCACCGGAATGACTTCTTCACGCTGATTGGAAGTCGTCTGCCGCGCAATCTGACGCTCTTCTTCGAACGTCGGGTATCGCACGAACACCTTGAACATAAAGCGGTCCTGCTGAGCTTCCGGCAGACTGTAGGTGCCTTCCTGTTCAATTGGGTTCTGAGTGGCCAGCACGAAGAAGGGGGCACTCAGCCGATGGATGGTCTGACCAACCGTCACCTGACGCTCCTGCATGGCTTCGAGGAGTGCCGCCTGAGTTTTCGGCGGAGTTCGATTGATTTCGTCAGCGAGAACCACGTTGTGAAACAGCGGCCCCGGGATAAAGCGAAATTCCCGCTGACCAGTGGAACGATTTTCCTGAAGAATGTCTGTGCCAGTGATGTCGGCCGGCATCAGGTCCGGCGTGAACTGAATGCGTGAAAATGTCATTGAAAGGCTGCGGGCGACCGTGCTGACCATCAGCGTTTTCGCAAGCCCCGGAACACCTTCAAGGAGCACATGGCCCTGGCTGAATAAGGCGATCAGCAGCTGCTCAATTACATCATCCTGACCGACGATCACCCGGCGAATTTGTTCGCGCAGTCGAGACCACGCGTCGTGCAGAAGATCGATGGCTTCGGTGGAAAGAGCTGTTTCGGGAGCAACCGACATGGAATTCTTCCTGGGGACAGAACAGAGGGCGGCATTGGAAACGGTGTAAAGGGTGAGCGGGAGCATAGCAGGACGGAGGTCAGGTGAAAAACGAGTTCCCTTGCGAACGTCCGCCGGGTATGGTGCGGGCAGGGCCTGCGGCCACAACACCCCCCTTCCTCCACTCCACTTCTTCCTGGAGCCAACCCGATGCAGTTTGTCCCCGCACAGCCTCTGATCTACGAATTCAGTCGCCACCTGCCGCCTCGCTGCCATGTCAAATCCGGGGAAGTCATTCGCCTGGAAAGCGAAGATGCGCTGTCCGGTCAGATTCGCCAGCCGGGAGATCGCCGCGATAAGTCCACGGTCCCGTGGAGCAATCCAGTGGCTGGCCCAATCCTTGTCGAAGACGCTCAGCCGGGCGATGAGCTGGCCGTGACAATCCTCGATATCGAACCGCGGGACGGGCAGTGTGCCACGTGGACAGGCCACCCCGGTCCGCTCGCAGAATGGCTTGGTACCGACGTGCCCCACGGAGCACACGTCTGCCCGATCCGGGATGGCATGATTCACTGGAAAAATCGAGTCGCCATTCCGCTGCAGCCGATGCTCGGCTGTATCGGAACTGCGAGCGACTGGGGTGTGCCATCCACGGCCCCGGCCGGTCCGCATGGCGGCAACCTTGATCTTGTGGAAGTCTGTCCCGGAAGCACAGTGTATCTGCCCGTCCGCGTTCCGGGCGCGTACCTGTTTGCAGGAGATGCGCACGCCGCTATGGGACACGGTGAACTCTCCGCCACCGGACTTGAAATGGCTGCCATCTCCACGCTGAAAATCGAACTCCAGCGGAAACCGTCGTTCACCGGATTGCGAATTTCAAACCCCGACTTTCTGCTCACCGCTGCTGTCCGCGGTAACCACGAACGGTCCATGGCCGAAGCCTTCTCCCGTCTGATCCTCTGGCTCGAAGCGGAATACGGCTGGAATCGCTGGGACGCCTATGACCTGTTAACCCACACCGCCCGAATCTCCATCGGCTACTATCAGCTCGGAACCGTCGCTGTGCGGATCGACAGACGATTCGTGGAGCTTCACTGACGCAGAAATCACGGGGCCACCGCGGCCCTGCGATTCGATTGACCTGAGCAGCAGTGGTCTTCCGCCCGTCTGCTCAGAAAATTGGCGTGGAGTTGAGAGCTTAGATATGGCGACGAACCCCCGCAGTTGTTTTTCGCTGGCAGCGCTTCGTGTATACTGAGGCAGCGTTTGTTTTTTCCTGTTCCTTCCTGTGAATCACAGCCCGACTGATGTCAGCAGCCACTGATTTATTTCCATTGTTCGACGCGGAGGGCATTGTGGCGCCGCGTGTGCCCGGCAATCTGCGTGATACCAGCATTGACAGGGACGTGCTGCTGGGGCTGCTGCTGAAGGTCTGCTACACGTCGTCTCAGACGTCCACCGAGCTGGCTGCGGGGCGAATGCTGCTTCCGGTTCCGCTCATCGCAGAGCTTCTGGAGGAACTTCGTCGGGAAAACCTTGTGGAGATTCCTGGAAGCAGCGGTCCGTTGGGATTCCGATTCACGCTGTCACAGAAGGGGCGGGACCGGGCATTGCGGGCGATGGAGATTTCCGAGTATGTCGGCCCGGCTCCTATTTCTCTGGAGGCATACACAGCCTCTGTGCAGCATCAGGCGGCGGCTCGGCCACCGGTAGCCCCGGAAAAGATTGCGGAATCACTGGCCGGCATGACGCTCACAGACGAAGCTCGCATGCTGGCCGGACTGGCGGTGACTGGTAATCGCAGTCTGTTCGTATACGGGCCGGCGGGCAACGGAAAAACTTCCATCTGCCTGAATCTTCGCAAGGCACTGACAGACGGTGTCTGGGTTCCGCATTGCATTGCGATTGACCAGCAGGTGATTCGGATTTTTTGATGCGCAGGTGCACGAGACGCTTGAACTTCCGCAGCAATCGGTTCGCAGTATCGATCACCGCTGGGTGCGAATTCGGCCGCCGCTGGTGGTTGTCGGCGGTGAATTGCGGCTGGAGGATCTGGACCTTGCGTGGAGTCCTTCACTGCGTTTCTATGAAGCGGTAATGCAACTGAAATCCAAGTGTGGCATCCTGCTGATTGATGACTTTGGGCGACAGCGCATTGATGCCCGGGAACTGCTCAACCGCTGGATTGTTCCCATGGAATACCACATTGATTATCTCACGCTGCAAACGGGCCAGAAGATTTGTGTACCGGTTCGCAATCTGCTGATGTTTGCGACGAATCTCGATCCGAAGGACGTGACGGATCCTGCATTTCTGCGGCGGATGGGATATCGACTGAATCTGACATCACCAACCCCGGAGCAGTATTGTGCGATTTTTCGTCGGTATGCGGAACGTTACGGAATCCTCGTGGAAGACTCGCTGCTGCAGAATCTGATGGATCGATATCAGCGGGAGCGGCGGAAATTGCGCTGCAGCGAGCCGCGTGATTTGATCGAACGAATGCGGGATTTCAGCCGCTACTACAACAGGCCGATGGAGATCACGCCGCAGACGTTGGACGTTGCATGGCGAGGATTTTTCGGGTCGATCTGAATTGCCCGGCCGTCAAAAGGCCGCAAATCACCCCGATTCTCTTCGCAGTCGCTACAGGCCGCAAAGGGGTGCAATCTGCTGATCGCGCAGAGAATGCAATGAAATCACGAGGTTTGTTCAGGACTTAGGATACTGATGGCGGGAGATGCTATTAGAGATTTCTTAAACGTCGCGTGCCAGGTTTGACTCAAAAGAATCGACCGCAGAGTCAGGATTTGCTGGGCTCCTGCGTGGGACCAGCGCATGCCGGATAGCTTCAGGCGTTCAGTTACGATCTGCTTGCACGCTGATTCCACAATGCCGCTGCCGATTGGGCTGCCATGGCTGCGGTATTCGGAATAGTTCATAAATCTTCGATAACGATGCAGATATCGCTTCGCTGTCTGCACGTCTTCCTCCCTGTCCGAATTGATGCCATGCTGCTTCAGCATGCCTGCGATGGACCGCATCACTCGGCCCCAGCCGCCGGGTTCCAGCAGCATCTTACGGACGCGTTTCAGCCACTCGGTTCGCTGCGAAGTCGTCAGTTGCAAAGCGTCGGCGATCGTGGTTAGTCGCAGACTGGCGTGGTAGTAATCGACTATGCGTTGAATCCTGATCCTTTGGCCATCCACATGCAGATGCCGCAGCACATTCTTCCAATACGCCGTTTCAATTCTCCCTGCATCGCTGACGTACACAATGCGACGCAGCTTTGCGTCGCGACTGCGAATGATCGACGTCAGCAACGACGTGAAATTCCGGCTGAGTGTTTCCTGATTGTCTTCCGGACCACAGGCCAGATAAATCGTACCCAGTCGCTGGCCATCGCAGTAAACGCTCAGAGTCGCAACAGACGCCATTTCGAAGTGACCAAATGGTGCGATTCCCAGACTCACTCCATCACGACTGACCGCCAGCGTGACATTTTCACTGTGATTTACTGCGTCATCAATCCATTCTTCCAGTTGCTGCACCTGACAGGCTTCACGCTGTGGCTCCATGATCTCCGCAAGGTACGAACTCAGATTGCGAAGTTTCTCAGAGCCAATCCTGGCTCCCGTGCGTTCGGCAATGACTTCGATGCAGCGGCTCTGCGACGATCCCGCTGTGGCGATCTGACGGCCCACAAGATCCCGGGCGCCCGGGGGTCGCTCCGAATTTGATTCCCAGAATCTTCTCCAGCGGCGAAATTGTGCGACCACGGCTTCCCTGACGCCACGTAGCTCTGAGAAGAGTGATGTTCCCGAATCGCGTGAGCACTTTGGCGTGGTCTGTTTTCTGATTCAGTCGCCGGTACTTCTGGCCTTGATCGTCCACATGCCGGGGCATCGCGTCCACTTTCGATGGTTCCAGGGAATTGAAACACCATTCGACAAATGACCGTGCCTGTTCACGCACAATCATCTCCACGGAGTGCTCAAACTGATGGGCATCCTCAGGCCCCATACCGGGCTTCAAAGATGCGGTGGCTTCCGTCAGTTCGCGACGTAATTCTATGAATCGTTTTAGAAGCCAGCTGCCTACAACCGCCGTTGGAATTGCACAAACCAATGCTCCTGCGGTAACCTGCTCGTCCATGAGAGGCGTCCCTTCCTGACTTGTTAGTGTGAGAACCAACATTCTCAGGCAGGACGCCTCTTTTTTGCATAGACCACTTTTTTCCCAGTTTCACAGCGCATTACGCAGATCGCACCCGGCGAAAGCCACGTCGCGGAGCATCGGCGATTGAGTTTGCGATTGTTCTGCCGGTCATGGTGGCTGTGCTTGCGGGGACTGCGGACTATGGCCGCTTCGCTGCTACGTCGATTGCCGTGTGCAATGCGTCGCGTGCCGGAGCCGGATACGGCTGCATTCATCCCTGGGATAATTATACAAGTGCTGCGTTTATGACAGCCTGCCGCAGTAAAGTGGAAGAAGAATTCAGTGCTGTGCCCGGCTTCGATCCGGCGCAGTTGCAGATTCAGATTTTCGCGGAAGGCACGTGGCCGAATAACCGAGTTCGCGTGGCTGTGAATTATCCATTTGAAACGGTCATCAACTGGGGCTTTCTGCCTTCGTCCGTTCCGGTTTCCCGGACGACCGTGCTGCCGATGGTTCGCTGACATTCCTCTCTGTCGATTCAAGGTGCTGCCATGAAGATTCATCGTTCAATTCGGACTCCGTACATTTCATCCAGCCGTCGTCGCGGGGCCGCAGCCCTTGAAGCTGCAGCGATGCTCGGCGCCTGGACTGTGATGTTTGTGGGTATCTTTGATTTCGGCAGTGCCACGATGAATCGTAATCTTGTCTCACATGTCGCTCGCCAGGCCACCCGGCTGGCGATTGTTCGTGGTGCTGATGCCGGTCCCGAATTGCCGGTCTGGGGCCCTGCAACGCAGACATTTCGCATGAGCGATAATCACGCGATTGCCAATACGCTGCGTCCGCTGGCCGGCGGTGCCGCTGCAAACAACTTTGATGTGACAATTGAATGGATCGACGGTGGCAACTCTGCAGAACAGCGAGTGCGGGCCACGGTCACTTCTCGGTACTCATCCATGCTGAACTTTGTTCGTGGCAGCAGTAACGTTCCGCTGCGGGGCCGATCCACGATGCCCATTGCCCATTGAATTCCAACTGATCCTCGTCACTCCACTGTGAGGGAGCCTTTCCAATGCGACTGCAGAAAACAAATTCGGCCAAAGGCAATTCCGCTGTTCCGCAAAACCGCCGCGGTACGATTCTTGTCGTGACCTCCGTGGGCGCAGGAGCCATGGTGGGGATGCTGTTGCTGATTATGGAAACCGGCATGATCATGGACACGCGTCGACGTGCTCAGAATGCCATTGATTCAGCAGCCCTGGCAGCTGCTCAGACGCTGGTCCGGCAACAAACCACAGCATCTGCGACCGCTGAGGCCACCACATTTATTCAGCAGCATAATGGCCTTGCGGGAGGCACTGTCTCTTTGCATATGCCGCCAATCTCGGGCCCCTATGCCGGACGGTACGGTTACTGCGAAGCCCGCATCCAGAAACATTCAGAGAATACGTTGTTCTCTTCCTTTTCAGGTGCAATCGCCCCCTCGGTCAACGCGAGGGCCGTTGCCGGCTACCGCTCGGTCTCCTCACCCGAAATGATTATTGCCCTCGACAAACGCTATTCCCCGGGGCTCAATTGTGTGGGTAACGGCCAATTGGTCATCGATGGCGGCGTGATCACCAATTCGCAGGGTTGGGGAGTCGATGAATACAACGCTGCGGTTGCCGGGGCCATCAATGGATATGCCGGGAATATTGGTTCCAACGGCACTTTTCGCGGGCGCCACTTCAGGATCTGCGGCGGAGTCAACAATCCGGCCGGCTTCCTGCCCTACGTCGCCGGCGGCGATCATCCGCTGAAATGTCGCCAGGCGCTGGTTCCTGATCCGCTGATCAATCTGCCCACGCCAACTGTTTCGACCGGTGTTGTCAACGTCAATCGTGGACGTGTGCAGATCAGTTCCACCGGCTACACGGGAACACTCAACCCAGGAATCTATTCAGAAATCAACATTTCCGGTGGCATGGTCACATTTCAACCTGGCATCTATGTCATCACGGGTGGAGAACTGAAGATCACCGGAGGCAACGTGACGGCGAATGGCGTCATGTTTTACATCACACTTCGTGACTATAATCCTGTCACCGGTTTGCCGGACAGCAATGACGGCGAAACGTTGCCTCCGACGAACAACGCTCAGCGCGGTGGGATCACAGTGAACTCAAATGCCACGCTGCGAGCGTACGACAATCCTTCCAGCCCATTTCATCGTATGCTGTTCTATCTGCGTCGCATCAACGACAGCGCGGTGACCGTTGCCGGCAACGCCACATCGGGACAGGTCGTTGGTACGATCTATTCCAAGTGGAGCCAGCTGACGCTGACCGGCCAGGGCGTTTTTAACACGCAGTTTGTGATTGGCAACGTCAAATGGTCCGGGAATGGCGATATGACGCTGAGCCCGTCCGGCTACGAATTCGCGAAGGCGGGCCTGGTTTACCTTGTGGAGTAGCTGGCTTGTTGCACGCGGTGATCCTCCTGCAGCGTTTCAACCGCCGCCAGTGCTTCAAGGCCCTGTGCGGCGGTTGTGCTTTCTGGATTCTCCTGAAGCACTCGTTCGAATATGCGGCGTGCTTCTCCGGTGCGTCCATTCATGGCAGCTGCCAGTCCCAGATTGCTTCGGGATTCCTCAGCCGTACATCCCGCTCGTCGAAATGCCACGGCTGCCTCCTGCAGACGTTCGGTGCTGGCGTACAGCAAACCGAGATTGTTCTGAACGCGGGCATTCTCCGGTTCCAGTTCCGCATCGCGTTCGAGCAATCGACCGGATTCCGCCCAGCGCTGCTGCAGGTAGAGCGAATAGCCGTAGTCGCAGAGAAGTTCCACATTTTGCGGGTCACTTTTGACAGCCCGTCGGTAGAACGTCTCTGATTTGTCGAAATGCCCAAGACGGTCAGTCACAACAGCAAGCCGCCATGCAGCCTGAGTATTCTGCGGATCACGTTCCAGCAGTTGGGCCCATGCAGATCGCGCGGCCTTCAGGTCACCTCGCTGTTCCATCGTTCGTGCAATTGAGCTCTGGATGTCGATCACCTGGCCATCGGTCAGATCGGGTTCGATTTCCGGCACAGCTTCTGCGGGTCTCGGATTTCGAGCCGCCGCGGTTCGATTGCCTTTGAACATGGATTGACAGCCACTGCCGGACAGTACGACTGCCGCAGCCAGCACCACGCCAGCACACGGAAAACTGAGCTTCATCGAATCCTCTCCTCGCGCGTTCCCGCAACAGTTTTGTTCACTGTAAAAGTCCGGTCGATTGCTGAGCGCTGCCGATGGATCCACCGGATGCACCGCCACTGCTTCCCTGACTTCTGGTTTGCTGCAGACGATTCTGGTTGATGAGCAGACCGGAGTCGCTGTCGAGGCCGTGCTCAGAGCCACCGATGATCTGCACCAGCTCCGGTGGCAGCGGATGCTGCAGCGACCCAAGCGCTTCGATCACCTCCGCCTTCCTCGCTTCATCAAGTACAGCTTTTTCAGACGTTTCAATCAGCAGTGGTCCGGGTGTTCGCTGCAGCTGTCGGCTGATTCGAACCAGCCGAGCCCAGCCTGGGGTGTTCAGATCCGGGCTGCCCTGAACGAAGTCACAGCGGTAGAGCGTTGTCCGGGAAGGCTGTACCTGCATTCGCTGTTGTGCCAGAATTCCGTGGGTCGCCATACCGAGGGGTGGCCGCAGGAATTCCTGCGGATAGCCCGTTACATTGTCCCGCAGTTCTGCCCGTTTTCGGTCCAGCCAGCTGGAAAGTCGGCCACCGCCACTCTCCGCACAGTGTGACCCCGGCACTGCCTTTGTCGATAGCCGGCCATGGTCACCAGCAAGTCCACTTTCCAGGCCTCCGGCAGCCACCAGCAGCAAGCCGCTCACCTGTATCCAACGCTGTCGCAGAATCATCCCCTGCCCCCCCCTTAGTCCAATTCAAAAGACGCGGTCCCGAGATTCTCACTTTGAAAACCCATGCGGCCCCTGAATGTAGCGGGTCTCAACCTGCATCTTCTGGAAGCACCCCAGCGGATCTTCGCCGTTTGTCGTGGACCGAAATTCAGCATGCCCCGTGTGGCCCTCAAGTCGATTCAGCAGAAAAAACTCAAGGTCATTCGGTTCATAGACCTCGGCACCCGGCAGTGGTCCTGTTTCTTCGGCATTGATGGCAGCGACCAGATGCGGAGTCACCAGCACCACCAGTTCCTTCTCCACTCGCTGACTGGTGGTGTTGCTGAAGAACGGGCCAATCCATGGCAGATCACCCATTCGAGGAATTCGATCAGTACGCCCGGCAAGATCGACCTGCATCAAACCGGCGATCGCAAGAGTCTGGCCTTCACGCATCTCCACCGTGGTGTGGGATCGCCGCGTATTCAACCCAGGAACACTTACGCCACTCACCTGAGTCCCCAGCGAGAAGTCGATGGAGCTGACTTCCGGATCAACCTCCATGCGAATCAGATCGCCATCGAGCACATACGGCGTGAACGACAGCTGGACACCGAATTTCTTATACTGGATGGTGACTGTTGGAGTGCCACCACCGGCTCCGGACTGTGGCACGGGCACCGGAAACTCGCCGCCTGCCAGAAAGTCGGCCCGATGGCCATGCATGGCAACCAGGTTCGGCTCTGCCAGAACTTTGAGTACACTGTTGCGGCGCAGAGCGGAAACAAACGACTGGAATCCAGGCCCTTCGAAAATGCCGAAGACGGTCGTTGACGCCGTTCCTCCCGCAGCGGTGGAAGAGCCGCTGCCGAAGAGACCCATGCCCGAAGCGGACGAGCCGCCAGCGTTGGCACCTGTCAGTCTTGTTCCCACGATGCTGCCGGAATTTGCAAACAGAAAATCAGCCCCGATTTGCCGGTAGGCGGTCCTGTTGAGTTCGGCTACCTGAACCATCAGCATGACCTGCTGGGGACCAGGGATGCGCATCAGATTGATGATTTCCACTCCCTGCTGGCTGCTTGCGGCACCGCCCCCCGGACTCCGTCCACCACCGCTGGCTTTACCTGGAGCGATCTGCACCTCTTCGAAGGACATGCCCTCTTCTTCACCCTTTTGTTCGTCCTGCAGCGTGGTTCTGGAGGCCTGACGTGCCGGAACCCAGTCTGGCTGATCTTCATGTTCCCAATCGGCGTTTTGCCAGCCTGCTCCTGCTGAGCGTCGCTGAACAAGATTTCTTTGTACATTTCCGGAACCGCCTGCTGTCTGCACCGAAGCCTGCACGGCTTTTTCAAGCACCTGGTTGATACGGGCGAGTTGCTGAGCGTCGCGTGCTTCGCCTTCGACAATCAGCTTCGGCCCCAGATGTGCAAGGTTGATTGATGCGTCCGGAAACAGCTGCAGCAATCTCGCCTGCAACAGTTTCAGATCAAGTACTACCTGCACCTGAAAAGTCACGAGATTGCCGCGTCCCGTGCTGATAGTCAGGTCCGTCGCTCCCAGTTTCCGGCCAGGAATTCGAATCTGGCGATTTCATCTGAGCATCACATCGGCGACGGAAGGGTCAGAAAATCGCAATCGCCGGTTCCGGGTTGTCACCGTCCTCCTGCAGCTCAAGCGGCTGTTCCAGAATCATCGTGCGACTCTGACCAACGATCACTTCGAAGGCTGCGTCGGCGGACGTGAGTTTTTGTACGAGGCTGGTGGCCTGTTTCAGCCGCAGCGATCGATTCTCCAGTTTTGCCGGCAGTTCAGGTGCCGGCTGATCGTCCGACTCCGGTTCTTCATCCGCCAGAAGCAGCACCGGGGCTGCCAGTGTCAGACCGGCGAAAGTGAGGAGGAGGAGTGGCGGCAGCCATCGAATCCTGCGGTCAAGTGCAGTTGCAGCGTTCATCACGGTGGGTCCGGAAGCCTGTGAAATTCGTTTCAGTCGGCAAACAGCACAAATAACGCTGCGCTGACACAACTGCATCGAAGCTCATAATCGTCACAGCTGGTAATCAGTCACGCTGTTCGAGCAACAGAAACGGTGAAGTCGGCACAAACCGAATTCAGTTTCTACCTGCCGTGACAGATGTACCAGCGGTGACTGTGGAACCGTGCGCTACAGGGGTATCGCGAAAATCCGCAGGAAAAACGGGCCACCCGACTTGATTGACTCAAGTTTTCCCAACCAGCCGATCAAAAATCGGCGATGCCATCAGCGTGGTAACAATCGCCATCACCACCAGCATCGCAAACAGTTCCAGGGAAATCACCCCTCGCTGCAGACCGATGTTGATGATAATCAGCTCCATCAGTCCGCGGGCATTCATCAGCACGCCGATTCCCATCGCCTCTCTGTTTGGCACTCCGGTGGCGCGGGCCGCCAGCCAGCAGGAGAAGCCTTTGCCAAGCATGGCTACCAGAAGTACCAGCAGGCACATGAGCCAGCCTGAGGGGGTGTTGAGCAGACCGATGCGAGTGTTGAGGCCGCTGTAAGTGAAGAACAGCGGGAGCAGCAGGGCGACCGTGAGGGGCTCTGTGCGGGCGGTCGCGTCACGGACAATCACACCTCGCGGGATCGCCGTTCCCATCAGAAAGCCGCCAAAGACAGCGTGCAGCTCGAGGCGGTCGGTGGTGAATGCGCCCAGAGCCATGAGCACAAGGCAAATCACCAGTCCCGGCTCGGTCAATCGGTCTTTGTTGACAAGCCATGATTCCATTTTCTTCAACAGCGGACGAATTACCATTGTCACAAACAGCACGAACAAAACTCCACCGCCGATACTGCGAATGGCCGCGGCCGGCGTGCCTTCAATGCTTGAAAGTACGACTGCCAGCAGACACCACGCACACGCATCGTCAATGGCCCCGGCACCAATCGCAACGGTGCCCATCCGCGTTCCGGTGAGCCCCTTGAAGTGGATAATCCGAGCCAGCATCGGGAATGCAGTGATGCACATCGATGCCCCCAAAAATGTCGCGGAGGCCCACGGTGATGAGCCCGTGGGAAACAGCACGGTGAATGAATGAAAGTACAGACCAAGGCCAGCCCCAAGAATGAATGGGCTGAGCATTCCTGCAAGGGAAACCGATACGGCGCTCCTCCACTGCGACGCAACAATATCCAGCCGAAACTCCATCCCGACAATAAACATGTACAGAGCCAAACCCAGCTGGGAGGCGGGATAGAGGTAACTTTGGGTGCTGGGGACGCCCTTCTCCCACGGAAACAGGAGCGCCTGCAGTTCGGGGTAGAACAGCCCCAGCAGAGATGGGCCGAGACATACTCCCGCGATCATCTCGGCCACGACCTGCGGTTGCCCCAGTTTTCTCGCGACAATCCCCACCAGTCGGCAGACCAGAAGGATCACCGCAATCTGTAAAAAAAACTGCTCTGCAAGTTGTTGATTTGACATGGATTCTTCTTGATTCGCCAGCGTCGCCTGCTCAGGCCTCCGCGGGCACTGGAGTTTCCTGGGGCTCCGCAGGTTCCTCGCGCCCCAGGAGCGCCGCGATTGCCTCCACCAGCATGGCTGCAGCCAGGACCAGCAGGAGCACGGCTATCCAGAGCACAGGATCAGTTGGGTTCTGCAGATGCTTCCGCAGAATGCTGACCAGCGCCCAGAAGCTCATCACGTACATGACCACTCCACCAATTCCGGTGAGATAAAATGCCCAGACAACCCGACGCGTTCTCCACAGCCACACCGTCACAGCCAGCAGACTCAATGCCGCCAGCAATTGATTGCTGGCACCGAACAACGCCCAGAATTCCTCCCAGATCGGTTTGCCGGAGGCGGTTGGACGAATCAGAAAGTACATCGGGATTACCGTTGAGATGATCGTTCCCAGCCACCGCCCAACAGCACCCTGCAGCCCCGTGAGTTCCTGAATGATGAAACGTCCAAGGCGAGTGCAGGTATCAAGGGTGTCGTAAACGAATGTGTTGAAGGCCATCAAGGCAAAGAGCAGCCCTGCGGCAGGCGGCAAACCCAGCACAGCAAGAAACGTACTGATCCCGTTGGCGTAGATGTAGTTGGGTGTTGCGTTTCTGAGAGGTGAATCGAGCGATATCTGCATCACACAGCACAGCGAGAGCACCGCGACCATTGCCTCCAGCAACATGGCACCGTAACCAACCGAGCGGGCACTGCATTCAACAGACAACTGTTTCGATGTGGTCCCCGACGCAATCAGCGAATGAAATCCTGAACAGGCACCGCAGGCAATCGTGATAAAAAGGAATGGGAACAAGGGCTTAGCACCCTCGGGAGTCAGGCCGCGAAACATCGGCAGGTTGATGCTGTTGTTTCCTGTGATGGCTCCGATGATCACACCGAAACCACACGAGGCGAGTGCCGCAAACATGAAACCACCGCCCAGAATTCCGCGGGGCTGCAGAAGCAGCCATGTGGGCAGCACTGAAGCCACGGCACAGTAAAGCAGCAAAAAGACATCCCAGCAGCGAACAGCAACAGCGGCGGATTCCTGAGGCGTCAGGTTCGGGTACCAGCTTTGGATCAATACGTCCACGTTGAGTGGCATCCACGGCCCGGCAAGAATCGCCAGAATGGCCAGAGGTCCGAAAATTGCCAGCGCCGACCAGGTTTTCAACACCCCACTTCGCAGGAATGGTGCCATGATGAACGGCAGCACCAGATACAACAGCGAAGATGTCGCCACACTTCCAGCCTGAAAGATCATTTCCGGATCCGCGTTTTCCTGAGCCATTGCCTCGGAAACGCTGACGTAATTCTTTCCGGACTTCAAATCCATGGCACCAACAAACATCGTCGCCGTGATGTCCATAAATGCCACGACAATATACATCAGTGCGAGATAAACAAATGTCTGGAACAGCAGATAGGCACGGCGACTGACGTGTGCCCTGACCACCATCGTGATTGAAGTTGCACCGTGACGAATCGATGCAACAAGCGCCGAAAAGTCGTGCACACCACCGATGAAAATTGACCCCAGCACAATCCACAGCAAGGCAGGACCCCAGCCCCAGGCAAGCCCGGCCAGAATCGGACCAACAATCGGACCCGCTGCAGCAATCGCAGAAAAATGCTGATTCAGGAGAGATGGAGTTGTGCAGGGCACATAATCAAGGTCGTCCCGCATCGAAATCGCAGGCGTAGGCCGGCGATTGTCCAGCTGAAACAATCGCACAAGGATCGGGCCGTAAATACGGTAGGCGAGCGACAGCAGAATGGCTGTGCCAAGCACGATCAATAACATTTCCATAGACAAAACCCCTGTTAACGAGCCTCGCGGACGCGGGCGGTTTTGCCTGCATTCCGCCGCTGCAGGAACTTTCTGCAACTCTATTGGATCCAGCAAATTATCGCAAAGACAGAGTATTGTCAAGACAATTGTTGTTTAGACATCCTTTGGTTTTGTTTTGTTTCAGTCCCCGAAATGGCTGAAAGCAGCGGCGGAAGACTTAGCGGCGGAATGGCGAAATTCTCGATGGCCGCTGTGTGAGCCCCGTGGAAGATGGCGGAAGTTTGTTTCCCATGCACTGGACTTCCGGAGAGATCCATGGCCGAAAAGCGGTTGTTGTTTCGCGAACAGGCGCGAGAGAAAATTTTACGGGGCACAAGAGCGTTGGCAGATGCCGTGCGAGTGACCCTTGGGCCGCGGGCAAAGTGTGTGCTGCTGCAGAAGAAATACGGGCGGCCGCTGGCCTGCAATGATGGAGTGACGATCGCTCGCGAAGTCGAACTGGCAGATCCGGAAGAGAACCTGGGCGTGCAGATGCTCAGGGAAGCTGCAGAGAAGACCGGGGAAGCTGTCGGTGAAGGCACCACCACGGCGACCCTGCTTGCTCAGGAAATCTATGCGGATGCTGTTCGCAATCTGGCGGCAGGCGCGAGCGGGACCGAACTTCGCCGCGGGCTTGACCGGGGAGTCCGTGCGGCAGTCAGGGCGATTCGTGCGTTGTCGAAGCCGGTCCAGTCCCGTCGCGAGAAAGCTCAGGTCGCGGCCATCTCCGCTCACAACGACTGTGCTCTGGGAGAACTGGTGGCGGACGCCATGGACAAAGTGGGACGTGATGGCGTTGTTTCAGTGGAAGAGGCCCGCGGTATTGAGACCACGCTGGAAATTGTGGAGGGCATGCAGTTCGACAGAGGATTTCTGTCACCCTACTTCGTGACGGATACTGAGAAAATGCAGGTCGTGCTCGAAGACGCCGTGATCCTGCTCGCTGAAAAAAAAATCTCCAGCATCAAGGATCTGCTTCCGGTGCTGGAGAAGTTTGTTCAAAGTCAGCAGTCGGTACTGATCATCGCTGAAGACGTGGAAGGAGAAGCTCTTGCGACGCTTGTGGTCAACCGTTTACGGGGAATTCTGAGATGCGCGGCAGTGAAGAGTCCTGGCTATGGTGATCGCCGCAAAGCTCTGATGCAGGATCTGGCAATCCTGACTGGCGGCCGATTTCTTGCCGAGGAGTTGGGTGTACGGCTGGAGAATCTGCAGCCGGAGGACTTTGGCAGGGCGAAAAAGGTCGTGATCGATCGGGAAACGACCACGATCATTGGCGGGGCGGGGAATCGTGAGGCCATCGCTGGTTGCTGCGACGAGCTTCGCCGACAGATTGAAACTGCGACTTCCGACTACGACATGGAGAAGCTGGAGGAGCGTCTTGCGAGGCTTGCAGGTGGCGTTGCTCTGCTTAAACTTGGTGCATTGTCGGAAGCCGAGCTGAAGAATCGCAAGGAGGCGCTGGACGACGCCATCAGTGCCACGCGAGCGGTCATGGCGGAAGGCATTGTTCCCGGCGGAGGCCTCACGCTGATTCGAGCGATGTCAGCCGTCGAGCATGAGGAGGCAACCTGTGGTGGCGACGAACTGACGGGACTGCGGATCCTGAGAAAAGCACTGGAGGCTCCGGCACGCCAGATCGGTGAAAACTCAGCGCATGATCCCGGGGTAATCGTGAACCGAATGCGCGATACTGAGGGGACTACCGGCTTCGATGCAGCCACGGGCACCTGGGTCGATCTTGTGCAAACGGGGATCATCGATCCGACAAAAGTCGTTCGCCCGGCACTGGAAAACGCAGCTTCAGTAGCCGGCATTCTGCTGCTGACTGAAGCAACGTTGACCGAACAGCCAGAAGCGAACGAACCGATCGCCAGACAGGCGCTGAAGCACAACGAAGATGAAGAATAATTGCGAGAGGGGGGAGTTGAACCCCCACGCCGTTTAAGGCACAGGATCCTAAATCCAGCGCGTCTGCCAGTTTCGCCACTCTCGCGTTGAGTGTTTGTGCCACCACGCAGTGGTGGCACAGGGAAGACACATATCGTGGCGACCTTGTTCGGCTTTTTCAACAAACGCCTCTAATCTTCCTCAGATTCAGCGAATTCGACATCGATGTTGAACAATGCAGGGTTCAGGAGCGGCCGCAGCTTTTCAAGTGCCTTGAGCTGCAGCTGACGCACCCTCTCTTTGGACACACCGAGGTCCGCTGCAATCTCTCTGAGAGTCTGCGACTCACCACAAGTTCCTTCAAGCCCAAAACGCTGCAGCAGAATCTGATATTCGCGATGATCCAGAATCTCCACCGCCTGACTGAGCAAGTCGCGAACGACCTGTTGAGGATCTGCACAGATGGGCATCTCAGCGGATACTTCCGGAACCTCTGCGAGAATCTCGGCAGAGGCACAGGGGAATCGCAGACGGCGTCGCTGTCTGACCTTCCACGTCCTGAAAAAGTGACGCTGAATCGAGTGCGTCGCGTAGGTGCTGAAGCGAAACTTTCGTGAGTAATCGAAGCGATCAATGGCACCCAGCAGAATCATGCTGCCTTCACTGCTGAACTCGTCCACGTCCTGCTGGGAAACCGAAAACCGTCTGGCGATGGAAGAGACCAGCCGAAGGTTTGATCGTACCAGCTGGCCGCGAATCTGTTCTGCCAGTCCCAGCATCTCCTGAATGTCACGAACGGTCTTTGCGGAGGGAGCTTCCCGAGAGAGTCTGCTGCGGAGGCAGTTCGCGCGATGTCGGAGAAGATTTAACCCTCTGAACAGGATCTGTTCCTGTTCGAACGTCAGCAGCGGATCCGCAGCACTCCATGTCTGCAAACCACCCTGATCGCCGGTATCCGCAGGAATCTCTCGACCCGCGGCAGCAGCCTCTTCCTGCAGTTGCATCAAAAGCTGTCGGGCGGCGGAAACAGGCCGCGAATCTCCGTCCAGAACTTCGAACTCAGACGCATACACAAACCGAATCTCTGTCGATAACAGATGCTCAACCTGCTGTCTGAGCACCCGACGATCGGCGACTGCTCTTGCTGTTCGCTTTACGGGGGTCGTTTTCGGGCTTGCTGACTTGCTGCTACCACTTCCCACGAGAGTGCTCATCAACGGTCTCCAAAACGTTCAAAACAATCAAATCGGGCAATCCAATCATGGCAAATCGTTCATCGTGAGTCAACCGAATAACGGCCATTCGGTTAACATTTTTTCTTGTATTTCACTAACTGCTGCAAAAATCACAGACTTTTCATTCAGAGCGAGAACGTTCATCTGTTTTCGCAAACGTTCACTTTGCTATTCAATAAACGGTCATGGCAGATTGGGTAATTCATGTCATCCACGGTTCCGGGCATTCGGATTCAGTTACTCAACGACCACTCCCCCAACAGTGCTGGCGAGTACGTTCTCTACTGGATGACCGCCTCGCGGCGACTCTGCTGGAACTTTGCGCTCGACCGAGCACTGGAGCACTGTCGAGCGGCGAATTTGCCGCTGCTGATCCTTGAACCACTCCGCTGCGACTACCGCTGGGCAAGTCGTCGGCTGCACTCATTCGTGATTCGTGGCATGTCTGACAACGCAGGAATTGCGGCAGAGCATGGCCATGCCTACGTGCCGTGGGTTGAACCCGAATTTGGTGCAGGGCAGGGGATGATCGAGGCGGTGTGTGCGCGGGCGGCAGTGGTGGTGACCGACGACTACCCGTGTTTTTTCCTGCCGCAAATGATCCGCGCTGTGGCCGCAAAAATCGCTGTGAAGCTCGAGGCCGTTGATTCAAACGGTCTGCTTCCGATGCGGGCGACCGATCAGGTCTTTCCGACAGCCTATGCGTTCCGTCGCTACCTTCAGAAATCGCTGACACCGCATCTGCTGCAGTTCCCGAAAGCCAACCCGCTCGCTGATCGTTCAGTTCCTCGTTTGCGGCAGGTTCCGGCAGTTTTTGCCGGTCGCTGGTCTCCGACCGCCCCGGAATTGCTGGCCTGCCAACCACATCTGCTCGACCGCCTGCCGGTCGATCAGTCAGTTCTTGAGGGCGTTGCTAAGGGGGGTGCAGTGGCGGGAGCCTCGTGTCTGTCTGAGTTTCTCCGGCGAAAGCTGCTGCGTTACGGTGAGGACCGCAATCAGCCGGACGCGGACGGTGGCAGCGGATTGTCACCCTGGCTGCATTTTGGGCATGTGTCGGTTCACCAGATTTTCAGCGCACTGGCGGAGCATGAAGGTTGGACAGTGGGCGAACTGGGTGATCCGAAGAAAACCAAAGGAGGCCGCAGCGGCTGGTGGGGGATGTCGGAGCCGGCGGAGTCCTTTCTGGATGAACTCGTGACATGGCGAGAGCTGGGTTTCAATATGTGTTCTAAAGTCCGCCGCTACGATCGCTGGGAATCGCTCCCGGAATGGGCTCGGCAGACTTTGGACGAGCACACCGGGGATCCGCGTCCGCACGTTTACTCGCCTGAACAACTGCGTAATGCGACAACTCACGATCACGTCTGGAATGCAGCCCAGCGACAACTTCTGGAGGAGGGCCGCATGCACAACTACCTGAGGATGCTCTGGGGCAAAAAAGTGCTTGAATGGTCCCCCAGACCTGAAGACGCTCTGCAGGTGCTGATTGAACTCAACAATCGCTATGCCGTTGACGGTCGCGATCCGAATTCGTATTCGGGAATTTTCTGGGTTTTTGGGCGCTACGATCGGGCATGGGGACCGGAGCGGAAGATCTTTGGCAAGATCCGATACATGACTTCAGACAACACCTTAAAGAAGCTGGACATGCAGGCCTACCTGCGGAAGTGGGGAACGCCAGTGCCCGCCCGGCGTCGCTGACAGCCTGAGCCGAACTTTGAAAATTCCCTGGATTCTCTGAAGAAGACGCCCGAGGAGTTCCGATTAGTCGGACAGGGGGTTTTGTGCCTGGAGTACTTCCAGGCCGGCCGGCAGCGGTTTTGGTTGTGAGCAGACCGTTGAAAGATTTGACAGCGATATTTCCTCGGGACACGGTGGCCTGTCTGCAGCTGGCAGACAACGGGCGCAGGATTCCTTTTCGGGCGCTCACACCGGGACTCTTCCTGGTGGGCAGCGGGCCATCCTGTGACCTTCGTCTGGGCGAGGTCGGCGTTCCTTCGCTGCACTCGATGATTCGTGTGGACGAGACCGGATCGCAGATCGCGCTTTTGTGCGGTGGCCCTCCGTTGTTCGTCCGTGGAATGCAGGTGACGTGCGCAGATCTCGCGGACGGTGATTTGCTGGAAATCGGCGGCTTTCGAGCGGTTTACAAAAGTGTCCAGGCCGCGATGACTGCATTGCAGGAAGCAGCTTCCGAAGAATCGAAGGAACAGCGGTTGCGACTTCCCGAGAACATTCCGGTGTCGACCCTGCTTCGCTCCGCCGACGATCCGTTCTCTGAGCTGTCCCTGCAGCTGTCTGACAATCTGCGACTGCTGGGAGAACTTCAGCAGCGGCAGCGCGTCCTGACCGAATCGACTCAGAAGCTGGCGGAAAAGCTGGAGCTTCTGCGTCTGGATTACGAAGCACAGCCAGCGCGTCGGGCGAGTGCCTGAGAGGCAGGATTTGCCGAAGTTGCTGAAGATAGCTGAGACAGCAGCGGGGGATGCTGGAGGGTCCCGAATCTGAACGGCTCAGAGTTCATACGGAGTGCGTCGATTGACAGGGCACAGGCGAACTGCCAAGAATACGGTCTGTCGGCGGGCAACCTGGTTTGCGTCGCCGGTCTGCAGTTTGACTTTGCGTCAGTCTGCTCGAATAGTTCACGGCTTCGTGACGGCAGAAAACAGTTTTGAAGATCCCGGAGGTTTGAATGTCGACGTTGAAGAATGCAGTTCGTTTTACAGTGGCCAGTGCAGTGGTGCTTGGCCTGTTCGCAGCAACCGGCTCTCAGGCCGTTGCTCGTCCGAAGTACTGCAACACCATGACGGCCCAGTACGCAGACCTTGCCAAGAAGGTCGGCACTGATGGCAAGCTCACCTGTGCAGTGTGCCATCCTGACAAGGACAAAAAGATCCGAAACAACTTCGGCGCTGAATTCGGCAAGGCTCTTGGCAAGAAGAACGAAACAGACGAAGCCAAGATCAAGGAAGCTCTGACCAAGGCCGAAATGGGCAAGAGTGCTACAGAAGGCAAGACCTTTGGTGACCTGATAAAGGCACTGGAACTGCCCGGCACCGCCGAAGCCGCCAAGTAATTTGTTCAAAAAGCGTTGAAAAATGCGTCAGGCTTCGGTTTCTGCCGAAGCCTGACTTTCATTCGCCAACTCAGAAAATCCCAGCGGTTTTGCCACTTTTGCAATTGAAGGTTTGGCCCAAACCTGCTACCCTCCCCCGCTCGAAAAATTGCCGTGTCGTAAATTCCGCTGCCCCTTCGGCACTTCGACTCAGATTTTTGCGATCTTTTTTCCGAATCACGTAAATTCTGTGTCCGAAGGTCCTGCTCTTCTTTTCCCTCAAAGCGCACCCCAATGAGCACTCTGAAAAAGAACAAACGCATCAAGCGCGCCGCTCTTGTTGATCTGTACGGCGATCTCAAACCAGGCCGCGGCAACAAGAAGACCGAACGCGGCAAAGCAAAATACCTCGGCGGCAACGGCCGCAAGACTACTGGCATTTCTAAGCGCGTCTACCGCCGCAACCTGAAGCGTGTACAGGTCGTCGAAAACGGTGCCGTTGTCTCTCGCCGCGTCCCCGTGCGTCTGATCCGCTCCGGTGCCATCACCAAGCCGGTCGCCCAGGACCCGTTCGCACTCCCAGAGAAAAACTAGCAGTCTGCTCTGCCAACGTATTCTCCTGCGTCTCTCCGACCCGCGGCTCAACCCCGCGGGTCGTGTCATTTCTGGTATTCGCATTGCCTTTCCCGAATTCCACCCCCAACCGTGCCCCTGTTTGGTTGATCCCTTCAGATTCTCTTCTACGATCTTCTCAGGTGCTGCCCATCTCGTAGTCTCTCTCTGAAATTCCACTCCATGCCCACCGCCGAACAACTGCAGATCCTCGTCTCAAACGTCGTCGAACCCTGCACCCAAAGGCCTCTGGGTGAACTGCGGATGGTCCGTGACACCTTCGTGAACGGCAACGACGCGCGAATTCGCATCGAATTGCCCACTCCTGCCTACCCGGAAACCAAAACTCTCGAAGCCGCCATCCGCCAGCGGATCCAGTTTGCCGCTCCGGAACTCCAGCCCCGCATCGAAATTCTTTCCACCGTACGCGGGAAAGACACCGGTGGCCGCATTGGATTGAATGTGCACAATATCATCGCTGTTGGCAGCGGGAAGGGGGGCGTCGGCAAAAGCACAGTGGCTGCCGGACTGGCATGCGGACTGCATTCCTTCGGTTGTCGTGTGGGGCTCATGGATGCTGATGTCTACGGCCCCAGCATTCCGCACCTGATGCACGCCGAAGGTAAACCCGGTGCCGAAGAGCTCACCGACGCTCAGGGCAACCGCATCATGCGTATTGAACCCATTGACGCCGGCGGCGTGAAGCTCATGTCGATGGGCTTCTTCATCGATCAGGGACAGTCGGTCGTCTGGCGCGGCCCCATGCTGCACAAAGCACTCACACAATTCCTCAAGGACACGAACTGGGGAGAACTGGACTATCTGATTATCGACCTTCCGCCAGGCACTGGTGATGTCAGCCTCACGCTGGCCCAGCAGGTCGGACTGGCGGGTGCCGTGGTTGTCTGCACCCCCCAGCAGGTCGCACTGCTCGATGCCATCAAAGCCGTTGACATGTACCAGAAGGTCAACGTTCCAATCCTTGGTTTTGTTGAGAACATGACGGGCGACGTCTTCGGCCGCGGCGGTGTGCAGAAAGCCGCTCAGGAACTCAAACTGCCCTTCCTCGGCGAAATTCCGCTCAACGCCTGTATTCGCGAATTCGGTGACCGCGGCCAGATGATGCAGCTGCTCACCGACGACAATCCCTCCCGTGAACCTCTGCGAAAAGTCTGCCAGAACGTGGCGATGCAGGTGTTCAGAGAGATCATCCGTTCCCCGGCTGGCCCCGTACTGGAAATACTCTGAACATGCCCGCAACTCTGGCGGAAATCTTCGAGGAGTTCGCGGACCTCGACCGCGAGGATCAATCGCAGTTTCTGCTCGAACTGGGCGACGAACTGCCAGGCTTTCCCCCTGAACAGCGGACCGAAGTCAATCGAGTGCATGGCTGCCAGAGTCAGGTCTGGCTGATCGCAAATGCTCGAGGTACCGGCCCCGATGCTCGCCTGCAGATCCTTGCTGACAGCGACTCCACCATTGTCCGCGGCCTGATTGCCATTCTGCAGGCGGCCTATGATGGACTCGCCGCTTCAGAAATCCTCCGCTATGACATCCAGGCCGTCTTCCGACAACTAAACCTGCAGCAGCACATCTCACCGCAGCGTCGCAATGGTCTCCGCGGTATGGTGGAGCGAATTCAACTGCTCGCTGGCCGACTTGCCGGCGCCTCATCTGCAGCCTCCCCACTGTCACTCCCCGGAGCCATCCCGATCCCGGAACCCCAGCAGCCGCTCCTGCCACGCAAGGTTCCCGGAGCAGACTTCGATGTGCTCAGGATTCGCAGCCAGTTCCCCGTCCTCAATCGTCGCCTGCCATCTGGTGGTTTTCCGGTCTACCTCGACAGTGGTGCTTCCGCTCAAAAACCACGCATCGTGATTGATGCTCAAAGAGACGTTGAAGAACAGTACTTTGCGAATGCTCACCGCGGCACCTATCAGTTCGGAGTCCGCATCGATGAAGCCTTCGAAGGTGCCCGAGCTGACGTGGCTCGATTCATCCACGCACCATCTCCGGATTCGATTGTCTTCACACCAGGCACCACCATCGGTCTCAACATGATCGCAACGGGCTGGGCCGTCCCCCGACTCCAACCTGGCGATGAGATACTCACGACGGTCATGGAACATCACGCCAATCTGGTGCCATGGCAGCAGGCAGCCAGCCGCACGGGTGCCGTGCTGAAGTTCCTCCCGCTCACCCCCGACGGACGTCTCGATTCCTCCCAGTTCGATTCTGCATTCACATCCCGCACGCGAGTGGTCGCTGTCACGGCGATGTCGAATATGCTGGGGTCAATCAACCCCATTCGAGAACTGACGAGACGTGCTCATGCCGTGGGCGCCTGCATCGTCGTTGACGGTGCCCAAAGCGTACCGCACCTGCCAACCGATGTGACCGCAGACAACATTGACTTCCTCGTATTCAGTGGTCACAAGGTCTACGGGCCCACCGGAGTTGGGGTGCTGTACGGGCGTCCGGAGCGACTCGAAGAAATGCAGCCCGTACACTTCGGCGGCCACATGATCGCTGAAGTGGGACTCGAAAAATCCACCTGGTCCGCTCCACCAGCCCGTTTCGAAGCCGGCACAATGCCCATCGTGCAGGTAATTGGACTGGGCGCTGCGATCCGCTGGATCGAAGCGACCGGACTGGACGACATCCATGCGTGGGAGATGCACCTGACCGGGATGCTCTATGAGCGACTGTCACAGATTGATGGGGTTCGCATCTTCGGACCAAAGCCGGAGTTCCGCGGCGGCATCATCAGTTTCCGCATCGACGGCGTGCACCCGGAAGATCTCGCTGCCATCCTTGATCAGCACGATGTCTTTACGCGGCACGGACATCACTGCACCATGCCGCTTCATACCTTTTTGAATGTCTCCGCCAGCACTCGCGTCAGCTTCGGGGCCTACAACACCGCAGACGACGTCGAGGCATTTATGCGGGCGCTGCAGAAGGCCGTGGAACGGTTGCGGGGCTGAAACGGTGCTGCAAATGTCGCAACGAGAAAAGCCATCAAACCAGCTCAATCTATCCCCGGAAGACCAGGATCGCATCGTGCGAATGGCCTGGGAAGATCGCACGTCCTTTGATGCCATCGAACGGCAGTTCGGCCTCTCTAACGGTCAGGTCATCGCTCTGATGCGCCGCCTGCTGAATCGATCAGCCTTTGTCCGCTGGCGTAAACGGACTGCCGGTCGACATACCAAGCACGACCAGCTTCGCGGCTATGAATTCGGTCGATTCCGTGCCCCCGGGCAACGTGGCGATTAATGCAGCATTAAGCGTGCGAAAAAAAATGTACTGGTCTCGACGTAAGTCGTGCCGCAGCCGGGCTCATCAAAACATCAAAACAACCTGATCCACGCCGCACCGCCGAAGTGCGGTAAAATTGTACAACAGTTCGGCGGTCGAATACTTGTTCGGCGAGGAAATGATGCGACGCGTTTTGCCTGTATCACTGATTGCGTTCCTTCTGGTTGCCGCATTTCTGATATGGGATTACCGTGTTGTCAATGCCCGGGACAGGCGCGTTTCTGCAGCGGTTATTCGGTGTGGCGGTCTGATGGGCTCGCTTTCATTCTGGCCATTTGGTTCGGAGTACCGAATCAGTCTGACGCGGCCATTGGCGGAAAAAGAACTCAAATCGCTGGTCGAACTCAACGCATTACGTGGCTCTGTTGCGGTAGCATTTGTCGATTGCGAACTTACACAACATGACTTGGAAATCGCCACAAGACAACTGGATCACTGCCACCTCTTTCGAATCTCGAATGGACAGGTGATTCCATGGACGTCAACGACAAACGCCGAGAAAACAAAGTCGCAATAATCGCCGAGCCATCGCATGGACAGGAGTGGCGGTGGCCAGCCGGTTTTTGAAATCCAAGTCAACTCCCGCCTTCTCGTGCTGCGGGGCGTTACGAATCTGCCAGCAGCCCTCCTTCCCACATGAATCCCGCACGCCTGCTCGTCCTGTCCTTCCGGGTGCTGCTTGTACTGGTTGATCGTCTGGAAAAAGCACAGTCCGTGCTTCCACGGGAACAACGGATAGTTGGCGTACACATCGCTGGAACCGAGCCGCCGGAATCCTGTTAACTCGTCCGCACTTTCCGCAACTGTCTCACTTGCGCCCCCGGAGAGGACGGGCTGTTCACTTTTCACGGCTCTTTACCGGAGAGCCTGAGAGTTTGAGAATTTTTGGTTTGGTGGTGCAGGGAGAGGCCTGAGGGTCTCTTTCGGGGGTGCAGTTGTTTTTTCTGAGGACTGAGACCTGCCGGCGAGCGGGTGTGGAGGCCGGAAAGTGAAGAAAATGCGGGGAAAAGTGGCCGGGAAGCGAAAAACGCCGGGAGCGGTGGCTGGCGGCGTTTTGGCCCTGCAACCTACGCGGCGGTGTGCTCTGGAGCGACTCGGGAGTGCCATTTCCTGCCTGCTTACCTTGTCGATTTTGGAATGCAGAAATCGGACTCTGCAGCAGAGAGCCACAGCACGAAGCTGGCCGCTTCCACCGCTACAAATTGTGAAACCGCTTCAACCGTCAAAATCAAACCTCGACGCCAATCCCCCGCAGCGGGGACACTCCCCAAATGGCCCTGCAACCTACGCGGCGGTGTGCTCTGGAGCGACTCAGGAGTGCCATTTCCTGCCTGCTTACCTTGTCGATTTTGGAATGCAGAGATCGGACTCTGCAGCAGAGAGCCACAGCACGAAGCTGGCCGCTTCCACCGCTACAAATACTGGAACCGCTTCAACCGTCAAAATCGAACCTCGACCCAAATCCCCCGCAACGGGGACACTCCCTGATTGGAGCTGCAAACTATGCGGCGGCGTGTTCTGGAGCGACTCAGGAGTGCCATTTTCTGCCTGCTTACCTTGCTGATTGTGGAGTGCAGAGATCGGACTCTGCAGCAGAAAGCCACAGCACGAAGCTGGCCGCCTCGGCCGCTACAAATTGTGAAACCGCTTCAACCGTCAAAATCGAACTTCGACCAAAATCCCCCGCCGCGGGGACACTCCCCCAAAGGCCCGGCAACCTATGTGGCGGTGTGCTCTGGAGCGACTCGGGAGTGCCTTTTCATGCCTGCTTACCCTTCTGATTTTGGAGTGCAGAAATCGGATTCTGCAGCAGACAGCCACAGCACGAACCTGGCCGCTTCCACCGCTACAAACACTGGAACCGCTTCAACCGTCAAAATCGAACCTCGACCAAAATACCCCCCGCGGGGACACTCCCCGAAAGACCCTGCAACCTACGTGGCGGCGTGTTCTGGAGCGACTCAGGAGTGCCATTTCCTGCCTGCTTACTTTGTCGATTTTGGAATGCAGAGATCGGACTCTGCAGGAGACAGCCACAGCATGAGCCTGGCCACTCCCACCGCTACAAATACTGGAACCGCTTCAACCATCAAAATCGAACCTCGACCCAAATCCCCCGCAACGGGGACACTCCCTGATTGGAGCTGCAAACTATGCGGCGGTGTGCTCTGGAGCGACTCGGGACTGCCTTTTTCTGCCCGCTTAACTTGCTGATTTTGGAGTGCAGAAATCGGACTCTGCAGCGGACAGCCACAGCACGAAGCTGGCCGCTTCCACCGCTACAAATACTGGCACCGCTTCAACCGTCAAAACCGAACCTCGACCAAAATCCCCCGCCGCGGGGACACTCCCCGAATGGCCCTGCAAACTATGCGGCGGCGTGTTCTGGAGCGACTCGGGAGTGCCATTTCCTGCCTGCTTACCTTGTCGATTTTGGAATGCAGAAATCGGACTCTGCAGCAGAAAGCCACAGCACGAACCTCGCCGCTTCCACCGCTACAAAGACTGAAACCGCTTCAACCGTCAAATTCGCACCTCGACCCAAATCCCTCGCCGCGGGGACACTCCCCAACGGGCACTGCAAACTACGCGGCGGTGTGCTCTGGAGCGACTTGGGAGTGCCTTTTTCTGCCTGCTTAACTTGCTGATTTTGGAATGCAGAGATCGGACTCTGCAGCGGACAGCCACGGCACGAAGCTGGCCGCTTCCACCGCTGCAAACAGTGGCACCGCTTCAACCGTCAAAACCGAAC
>Ga0172372_10000871_pt1 | contig 46693 bp, 47 predicted proteins | sample LakKiv5m_2_FD_114544 | JGI IMG/M metagenome (GOLD analysis project Ga0172372, IMG submission 114544) | Freshwater microbial communities from Kabuno Bay, South-Kivu, Congo - kab_092012_9.5m | ecosystem: Environmental > Aquatic > Freshwater > Lake | place: Democratic Republic of the Congo...
ATTTTGAGAGAAATAGAATCTGTTATTTAAGGTAATTTAAAATTTCATTTATTGGATTTTTGATCTCATTTTCTCTTTCAAAGGCTTCTCTGAGAAGATAAGTTTCCTTTTTATAATTTTCCTGACAGTTTTTATTGTCATTAATTTCTTTTAAAATTGAGAAGGCCTTTTTTTTGTCTGGCCTAAATCCATAAAATTCAGGATAGATCTGTTTTCCAGCCACTATATTTACAATACAGTAAAATGGAAGTTTAATTTTAAAAATATATTTAGCGATTAAATAATCAAACCAAGAAGTTTTATAAAAAATTAAAGAGGGAACATGAAGCAATGCAAGCTCTAAATTAATTGTTCCAGAGGTTGAAAGAGCTCCTATTGATTTGAGCATGTAGTGGTGATTTAGCTTAGATGGGAAGAAAAAGCAGTTTTTAATCTTCCGTTTTTTAATTTCTGCTTCTAGGATTTGTTTGATTTTTTCACTTGAGTAGGAGATTCCAAGTTTTCTTTGGCTAGCCTGTTTTGCAACCTCTAGTTGAAGAGGTAGGTTTCGTTTTACAACGCTTTCTCGACTTCCTGGAAAAATAGAAATGATTGTTTTTTTTGGGTCGCCTGGATTTTTTTTGATTTTTTTCAAAAGAGGATGCCCTACGTAAATGGCTTTTACGTGGCTTTTTTCAAAAATTTTTGGCTCAAAAGGAAAAAGACAAAAAATATGATCGAAATATTTTTCTAAAGTGTAAAAGCGGTTTTTCTTCCATGCCCAAATAGTTGGGCAGACATATTGAATGATGGGAGAGGGGAATCCATTTTTTTTGAGTGCTTTGGCAAGTCGAAGGTTGAATCCTGGATAATCTATAAGAACTAAAACCCTAGGAGGATTTTCAAGTAAATGAAGCTTGATTTTTTTAAATAGCTGACAGAGTTTTTTGAAGTTTTTTAAAACATCTAAAAAACCCATTACGTGAAATTCTTCGCTTGCAATAAAGCAATCCACTTTGAAGGATCTCATTTTTTCCCCAGCAACAGCTTGAATTGAAAAGGAAGATGTTTTTAGTAGGTTCTCAATTAGATCAGCGCCTAAAAGATCACCGCTTGCTTCTGCTGCAAATATAAAAAAGTCATGTTGCATGGGTGAAAAGCTCATGATAAACCCAATCGGCACCCTCTAAAAAAGTGCGCTCAGATGTTCCATGTCCCATGTATCCAATTGAGTCTGTAATCAAAAGCTGGTGGCTTCCTCCTTTGATTCTTTTTTCATGGGCAACTTGAGCAATCGATGTAATTAAATCAAAAGAGTTTTGAGTGTTTACTCTTGTATCATTGTTACCAATAAAATAGCGCATTTTACAACTAGCAAGAGCCTCTAAATCCCTTTGATTAAAATTAAAACGATCTAAAAGAGAAGAGGAGACTCCTTCAAATTCTTTTGAGCTTCTCAGAGAAACAAGAGGAGAAAAACCTAAAATTTTTTTAGCGAGAGGCTCGATTGTGGCAAGCTTTGTTGCGATAAACGCCCCTCTTGAGAGACCTCCAAGGACAAGCTCATTTTCTTTGAACCCAGAAGCTTCAAAAAGAGCGTTTAAAAAAAAAGATAGATCATCAAGGAATGGATGAAGTAAATCTACACCGTTTAGTATGTTTTGAGCCCAATATTTAATTGCTTCATGTTTATCTAGTCCTTCCTCATGTCCTGGTATTGTTGCAGAAAAAATTCGGATGTTTTTCTCTTTTGAGAAGGAAAGAAGATCTAAAACAACCTGGTTAAAAGGACATAGAGTTAAGCTTTCGCTTGCGCTAATGGAAAAATAAAAAAAAGTCGGGAAAGGACCAGCTGCAAGATCTGGCCCTAGATATAAAATTTCACTTTTTTGACCAAGATCAGCGCTCTTGAGTTCTTTCATGAGGTTTATCTTTTTTAGTTTTTCTATAAGCGGGTCTTCTTCTTTTTTTCTCTTCCGTAGCAGGTTGGCTCTTGTAAGCTGAGCACCACTCATCATAGCATTGCTCAAGATCTTGATATATCGCTGATCTAAATTTTAAAAAGTCAAGAGCGAGCTCGAATTCAGAGGTTTTTGGGATCCTTATGCGCTTGTATGGCTTTTTATCTAGAGGAGTGAGCCTATATTGAGTTGTTAAAATCGCAGCCATTTTGATTTTCATTTTTTTAGGTAAGTGAAAAAAGGGTCTAAAGATTTGATCGATTAAGAAGTTACACTCACTTTGAATAATTCCCAAATGAATTGACTTTTCTTTTGTTTGAATGTGAATTTTCAAATGGTGATCTAAAATCGGGAAAACAATCGAGCAAAGAAGAAAAGATCTAGAGATTCTTTCGTGTCCTCCACGAAGAACATATTGGTCAACCTGGTCTAAAAATTGATAAATTTGACCCCCATCTTTATGTTCCAAAAAGTGGCCAAGCGTTGGAAGAAGGCTTTCTAGAAGGCCAAACTTTGTCATTAAATGGAAAAATATTTTTGATTTAGTGGATTCGAGCATTCTCAAAAGCTCTTCAAGAATTCTAGCTTGAGAGCTTTTTACAATTTCTTTTCTGCATTCCACTAAAGCTTGTTTTGTCTGCTCTTCCACTTCTAGATCAAAACGAGCCTTAAATTTGATGCAACGAATCATTCTTACAGGATCCTGTTTGAAACGGACAAAGGCCTGACCAATTGTTTTAAGGCAATCTTCTTGTAGATCTTTATAGCCATCTACATAATCAATGATAGTTTCATTTTCGCTGTCATAGAAAAGCCCATTGATCGTAAAATCTCTTCTTAAAACATCCTCTTCTTCTGTTCCCCAAAGATTATCTCTTGTAATGAGCTCCTCTGTTTCTGTATCTCCACTGCGAAATGTTGAAACTTCTAAGATTTTGTTTCGTCCGAACCGAAGATGAGCGAGTCTAAATCTTTTCCCGATTAAAATGCAGTTTCTAAAGAGTTTCTTGATCTCTTCGGGCTTAGCGGAGGTGGATATATCAAAGTCTTTAGGTTGTTTTTTCAGTAGAAGGTCACGAATGCATCCCCCGACTAGATACGCTTTATATCCAGCATCTTTAAGTTTTTGTAGTACTTTTAGAGCATCTTGATCAAAAGATTCACGTTCAAGGCGGTGGGTCGATTTTTTTATGATTTTTGGTTTCACAGAAGATTCTTTTTATGATTTAGTGTTAAACATCAGTATATCTAAGTGTTAGGATTTTTTACACAAAAGATCTATGTTCCTCATTTATTCATCTTTTTTTATTAAATTCAATAGATGCATATTCTTTTCAAGAAAACTCTCTCCAAAGTGGTAATGGTTAAATAGGCCATCCGTATTTCTTCCAAGAATTAAATGAGCAATGTAAAGCGCCTCTACTGTTGCAAGCCCTCTTTCAGGGTCATCGCACATGGTTTGTTTTCGAGGGTAGCTGGTAAGAAAATCTTTAGGGAGGGAGCGGTAAATAATGGGGTGTTTACTCTTTATCGAGTCGTGCATTTTTTTTTCATAGTTCCAAGTGCTGTCTAGAAAAAAAAGACCAAATTTTCGATCTTCAAATGAGAGCTCTTTAGTGTTTTCATCACCTAAATGAAGCATCACATATCCATCTAAGGAAAAATCCATTTTATGAGGATAGGTGAAAAAACGAAGGTCTTCCCTTGTTTCAAGTCCTCTTAAAGAGCATTTTTTTAGGTTTTCTTTTTTATGCCTTAAAATAATTGTGGGAAGAAATGCACTCATTTTTTATATAGTTCTTTTTTTAATCAGAGCTTAGCTGTTTTGTCTTTTAATTTTACGAGGGCTAATCTGTTTTTAGCAAGGTGCGATATTTGTGTTTAGATCTCAAATGATTTTTGTTATAGCCTCCTTTTTTATTTCAGCTCTTCCCGCTTGGAGTGGAGAAAGAAAAATTTCTTATATGGACTTTAATATTCCAATGACTAAAGACCTTGTTTTAGCAAAAAATATTGCTAAAGCTTTCCGTAAGCCTCTTGCAGCGCTATTTGTTGGAACTGACTGGTGCCAATCAAGTGAAAAGCTTATGAGTAAAATAATTTTAACTACTGAGTTTCAAGAGATCGTAGGAAAAAAATTTTTATTTCTTTTAATCGATTTTAAAGAGAGAGCCCCTTTCATAGGTAAGGAAAACTTAGAGCAGAGAATATCTTTCAAAGAGGCTTTAAATATCCAAACCTTTCCAACAGTTGTTCTATTGGATGAAAATCTTCATGAAATCACTCGGCTTGGGTTTTCAGAAGAAGTGCCAGCAGAATATGGAAAAAAGCTTGTGAGTTATCTTGATAAATACCAGCGGATTCATCAAGCTATGCATAGAGTACATCAAATGGGGTTTGATGAACTTAGTTTTATTTACAAAGAGTTAAAAGAGCTGGGGTCTGATTTTTATATAAAGAAGGTGATAGATCGTGGGGTCAAAATAGACAAAAATTTCTATTTTCATTTTGAAAAGTATAAAATAGCGACTCCGCAGGAGAAAAAAGAAATCAAAGAGATGATCCTCTCTCAGGAGATCGATAAAAAGGAGCTTTTTAAGCTTAAAATCAATTTAATTGATTTCTCTTTGCTATCTCTTCTTGATCAACAAAGTCTTTTGGATAAATTTAAACAAATCACATCAATATGGTTATTAGATCCGCTTTTCAAAGATCTTTTCGGAGCGCACGCTCAGGAGTGGGTAAGCTCTGAAATTCTTCAAAGCTTATAAGAGATCATCGTTAATAAGTGATGTGGAATTTCAAACAAGAAGCGAGATGGAGTGCTTTTTATATCCTTACCATGTTTTTTTCTATTAGTTGCCATGGTTAGAAAAAGGCGTTCTTTGCATCTTGTTAAGGCAACATACATTAATCTTCTTTCTTCTTCTAATCCAGTTTCTTTGAGGCTTTTTTCGTGAGGGATTAAATGATCTTCTAGTCCAACTAAAAAACAAACAGGAAATTCAAGCCCCTTTGCGCTATGAAATGTTAAAAGATTTACGCAATCATCCCCCTTCTGCTGCATTCTTGAAAATTTTTTTTCATCGAGTAGAGTTGTAGAAAGAAAGTTTTCAAGAGAGGGAGTTTTTTCCAGATCTTCTTCGTAGGTTTTTAACATTTGAATGCACTCTTTTACGTTGTCCCACTTAAAAGATTGCATTTTTTCGCTTTTTACCTCTTCCTCGATTGCATGTTTATAATCGATTTTTTCTACAAGCCAATCTAGAGATTGAGCTAAGGAGTTGCTTTCAAATCGCTCTTTAGCTTCCTCAATTAATTCTACAAATTGAGCAATTCCTTTGAAGGCTTTTGTCGGAATTTCATGAATTAAATCCTGCACATCGCTGGAATCTTGTTTAATTTTTTGAAGGATTTCCCAAAGAGAGAGTTTTAGTGATCTATTTTTTCCGGTAAGTAGATCAAGTGTTTTTTCAGCGATTCCTCTTCTAGGATGATTGATGATTCTCAAAAGAGATTCACCATCTTTTGAATTGGAAATCACTTTAAGATAGGCCATTAAATCTTTTACTTCGCTCTTTTGATAAAGCTCTTCCCCTCCAAAAACTTCATAAGGAACACCCCGTTTCCATCCATCGAGATCTCTCCAGGAAGCTTGCATAAGGGCAACTTCAAAAGCTCTTGAGAGTTGATTTGATCGATATAAAATTGCAAAATCCTTCCATCTGTATTTATGCTGTTGCTTTAAGCTGATAATTCTATCAATAACAGCTGTAGCTTCTTCTTGCTCTGTCGGAGCATGAAAAACATGTAGGGGGTTTTCGTGGCTTGCAAGGCTCCAAAGAGTTTTTGTATGCCTTTCCTTATTGTTTTGAATTACAGCATTAGCTGCGTTTAAGATGTTTTTGCTTGATCTGTAGTTTTGTTCAAGTTTAATTAGGGTGTCGTAATTGAATTTTAGAATATGTTTAACTTCTGCCCCTCTCCATCCGTAAATCGATTGATCATCATCTCCAACTACACATAAGTTATTATGTTTTGAGGATAAAAATGACGCAAGTTGATACTGAAGGGGGTTTGTGTCTTGGTATTCATCAATCATGATGTAGCGGTACTTATTTTGATATTGCGCTAAAACATCAGGATGGTTTCTAAATAATTTAACTGTCAGCGAGATTAAACTGTCAAAATCAACAGCATTATAGGCTCTCATAGAGATTTCAACGCTTTGAGAGAGGTCTGTGATGAACTTTTTTTGCCAGTTCGATTGAAAGGAAATGTGTTCTTCTGATTGGTCGCTTCCTTTTTGAGATTCTTTTAGAAGCTCAAGTGTAGAATTGAGTGAGGGGAGTTTCCCTTCGTGGTCAAGTAGGTTTTTTGCAACATTTGTTGTCAGCCTTTTCATGTCGTATTCATCGTAGAGACTGAATTTTTTTGTATACCCTAGTTTGTCGATATGATCTCTTAGAACTTGCATGCAAAAGCTATGAAATGTGCAAAGAGTGATTTTTTTAGCTTTTTCTTTACAAATGATTTTTCCGATTCTCTCTCTCATTTCTTGTGCAGCTTTATTTGTAAAAGTAAGACCTAAGATGGAGTCAGGGGAGATGTTTTTGTTTTCGATCAAATGAGCCATCCGATAGCAAAGGGTAGAAGTTTTTCCACTTCCAGCTCCGGCAAGAATTAAAATTCTTCCTTCTGTCTGAGTGACTGCTTTTTTTTGCTCTTGATTTAGGTGATGAGCTCCAATGCGTTTTAAATCGGATTCCATTTAGCCAATAATTGATTCTAGAAGGGTTTTTAGTTCAAACAAGACATGTTCAGAGGTTGCCTCTTTCGCGTGATATCTTGGTCTGATGTTTAACTGAATATTGCTTGGCAAGTTTACAAGTGTTTTTCTGAAAGCCTCTCTGACAACTCGCTTAAAGCGGTTTCTTTCGTGTGCTTTTCCAAATTTTTTTGTGACAGTGATCCCCATTTTTGCATTAGAGGCATCTTCTCTTGAATAATCAAGCACTAGAAATTTACCAGAAATTGTAGTGCTTGATTTATAGAGTTTTTGAAACTCTCGTCGGTTTAGCAGTCGACTTGATTTTTTAAATACAAAGCTCACGCAGATTAGATCGCTAGTTGGTGACGTCCTTTTTGTCTACGACGATTTAAAACTTTTCTTCCACCTACAGTTTTCATTCTTGATCTGAATCCGTGAGTAGTTTTTCTTCTTTTTTTGCTTGGCTGATAAGTACGCTTCATAGTATTTTCTCCTATAAGTATGGTAAAATATTACAGATTGTAATCAAATAGAGCAAGAAGTATTGGTTAATGCTCTTTCTTTTATTAGATAAAGCGAAAAAAATAAATTTTTAACGCACCATATGCTTGTTAAGAATTCTTGATTTAGTGTAAGCTTATGGTCTATTATATTATGAAATAATTTTTAGGGATATAACCATGAAAGTGAGAGCCTCTGTAAAAGCGGATCCTTCAAAGGGCGACAAAATTGTCAGAAGACGCGGAAGAGTCTATGTTATCAACAAAAAAGATCCAAATCGTAAGCAAAGACAGAAAGGTCCTGCAAAGAAAAAATAAGGTAAAAGTCAATGGCAAAAAAATCTTTGATTGAAAAAGAAAAACGCAAAGCAACAAAAGTAGCAAACGCTTGGGAAAAACGAGCGACACTACGCGCTCTAGCTAAAGATCTCACAATAAGTGATGAAGAGCGCATGGAAGCTCAAATCAAACTTAACAAAATGCCAAGAGATACTTCTTATGTCCGAATAAGAAATCGTTGTCAGCTTACTGGAAGACCAAGAGGATTTTTGAGAAAATTCAAATTATCCAGACTTTGCTTTAGAGAGCTTGCAAACAGCGGAAGAATCCCTGGTATAATGAAAGCTAGCTGGTAGTGACTAGCTTCTGGGTTTCTATTATTAGAAACAAGCCTTACTCCCTCATGATAATTTTAAGAAGCTTTTTGAAATAAAAGCTTCTTTTTTTTTAAAATTTTTTTTACTCATAATAAAAATCAGAAACTGATTTTCCAAGAGTAAAAACTCCTTCTAAAATAATTTTTTAGGCTCCTTGAGCGTTCGTTCATCTTTTTTTGTTAGAAAATCCTTGGGACTTTTTTTTAAAACAAAAACAAAGTAATAAATACTTTCAGTGATAAATGAGGGGATTTTCACAGATAATTAAATGGCTATATAGAGTTTAGTGGTTTAATAGATTCATGTTTGAATGCAAACGTAACCTCTTCGAGTTCTTCAAGAGGTTTCCAGTTCTCCATGTTTTCATTCCATAAATAAGTTTTTTCATGAATCAGAGAATACTCAAAATCTTCAAGAAGCTTATCAAAGCTAACAGGTCCAATCACTTTGTGAGATTCATCAAGAAAATACCAGGGTTTATTGAGAGACGATATTCTTTTATAGCTAAAAGCAGGGACTAGATCTAATTTTTCTCCCTTTTTTTTAGGGAGAAAAAATAAAAAAGAAAATCCTAGAATTCCAAAGAAAAACCCAATAAAAAACCAAGCAATTGGATTTCTCCCTTTTTTCTTCTGGGCGATATATGCAGAAAGGGCCCCAATTAAGAAGAAATAGGGGAGTAGGGCTTTGATTTGGATAAGTTCGGCAATCATCTGTTTTAAAATTAGTTTTTTCTTATCTTACATCAAAAGATTATTAAGTTGCTATCTGATCGTAAAAAATTAAATAGGCATCTTTTGCTGCTTCAAGAGCCATTTCTTCAGTAAGTCTACTAGGGCTTTCTGAATCGTTGAATAGATGCCAATTTCCTTCCACTTTTCTATAGCAAATATAGTGACCTGAATTTAAAGACTTTCCTAAGTGAACGATAAAACTTTGTAGCTCTAGTTCTTTTTGAGGCTCCTTTCCGTTTAAAGCTTTAGAAGGAAGTTTTAGTCTTGCTGGAATCCCTTGAATCTCTGAGTTTATTTTACGGCTTTGGCCGCCTTCGAAGGAAAAACGAGAGAGGGATAAAATAAGAGAGCTTGGCTCTTCTTGATAATACCTTGAGAGTGAGAATGGGGCTTCAATTTTTGGCTCTCTTGTTGGTATAACTGATGGTTCATGGCTCTCTTCATTTTCTTCAAAGTAATTTTCAAGAAGTGTTTGAAAGTCTTTGATTTCACCGATAGGCAACTTAAGATGGTTTAATTGATTTGTGGATGTAGTACTTTGATTATTCGCTCCACCAAAATAGTCGTCTGTCTTAAATTCATCTGGGACTGTTGAGACATTCCACTTTCTTAATTCAAAAATTGTGCATTGTAAAGGGTTTGGATCAGATTCAGGCTTTCTTTCAGGTCGAACAATTGAATTAAGAGGAACTAGTTCAGTTTCTTCTTCTTCTTCTTTATTGTTTTCATTTCCAAGGACCTTGTCAAGGCAGTAATCCAAAAAAATGATCGCTTTTTTCCAAACAAAAAAAGGGAGTAAAATTAAGGAAAAGAGGTTAGCTCTTATTCTTTGACCAAGGGTCTTGGCTCTCTTTATTTCATCCTCTTTTGCTGGCTCAATCAGGTTATCAGATAGATCATTTTTATTGAGTGTATCAGATAAATAAGTTAAGAGCTCATCTACATCTTTTTGCTGATAGGGATTACCATCTGGAAAATGAGTTTCTTTGAGTATTAAGTTTCTTAAAGCTTTTGAGTGAATAGGTCTTCTATTAAATTCCCTCCATAAGTTGTCAGGTAATCTATCAACGAACTGTTCTTTTAACGTTTTACATTCTAAGAATTGACATAAAGAGTTTTGATAACAATCACTTCCTGTTCTATTTTCTATACTAAATGCATCTGGACTTGCTTCGAGCTGTTTTTCTTGAACAGCCTTATTTACTTCTTTTGGTTTAGCTGAAATTGCTTGGTGAGGTTTTTCAGTTTGACTCAGATCAGAGCCTTCGGATCTTTTTTGGAATCCATTGATAAATTGATCGAGGCGTGAAGTAAGAGCTTTGATTCTTCTTTTACAATCTTCTGGAAATTGTTTGTTCTTAATTTCTTGGATCTTTTTTTGAATCTCATTCTTTTCCTCTTTAGTTAAAGTAACAGCGAGGGGGTGCTGTTTTGCTGTTTTTTCAACGGAATGAAGGCTGGTGCTTATTTTCAAAATGACGGCGTTTAAATCCTTTTTATCTGTAATTTCACGACTAATCAATGGGTCTAAATCCTTAGGTTGAAATAAACATTTATTAATTGTCATAATTTAATCCACAGTTATAATTTTATCCTTCAATTATACCATTTATCTGTATTCTTTTAAATAGACTTTGGCTTATCGAGAAAAATTAAAAATTTAATTAATTTTCTTAAATAAATTCCTTGATCTTTTTTTGCGGCTATTTAAAATAATTTCATTAAACTTTGGAGTAAGAATGAGCGACAAGGAAACTTTTGAAATGAATTATATAGATACTGTTTATGTACAAAATATAGAAAGTAAAGTGTTTCAAGCAATTGTGTATCAATCGCTAAAAGAAATCGATAGCATTGAGCTGATTGAAGGGAATTTGTTTGATAGTTTGATTGGGGGGGAGGGGAACGAAAAAATGAAGGGAATTCATGTTGAGCAAGATGAAGCCTCTCATACTGTCAGCTTTAAAATAGATCTCAATGTCTCATATGGCGTCTGTATTCCAAGTAAAGCTGAGGAGATTCAAAAAAAGATTAAGGAGGATGTCTCAAGACTTACAGGACTCCATATAGGATATGTTCATGTAGTTTTTAAAAATGTCATCCTTCCAGAAAATTTAAATAAATTGATAGAGCAGGCTTCAGAGGAGCCTATCTTGTACACCGAAGAGAAGTAACTGGTTTTAAGTTTTTTGAAATTTGAGAAGAGTTTCGATATCCTTTTTTGTAAGAGATTTGATCTGCTCGAGCTCTTCTTTTTTGGCATCCTTTATTTTTCTAACGCTTCCAAATCTTTTTAAGAGAAGCTCTTTTTTCTTTGGACCAATTCCATTTAATTCATCAAGCTCACTTTTCAAAAGTTTTACACCGCGCTGCAATCTATGAAAAGAGATCGCTTTTCTGTGCGCTTCATCTCTAATTTGCTGGAGCAAGAATAAAACAGAAGAATGCTTTGAAAAAATAATAGGTTCTTTTTCATCAAGAATAAAGACCCTCTCTTGTGTCAGTCCCTTATCATGTCTAGCTTCTTCTTTTGCAAGAGCAATCAAATCACATGAGGCAATTTCAAGTTCTTGTAAAATCTTTTGCGCAACATGAAGCTGACCCTTTCCTCCATCTACGATAATAAGATCTGGAAGATCAAGTTCTTTTTTTTCATATCTTCTTTTAAGAACTTCTTTCATCGCATTATAATCGTCCGTTGCATCTCCTTTAATTTTGTAGGAACGATAGCGATTTGTGCATTTTTTTCCGTTAACAAAGCAAACCATAGAAGCAACAGCAGAGCTTCCGCTGATATTAGATGTATCAAAACATTCAATCACCATAGGAAATCTTGACAATGAGAGCTTGTTTTGAAGCTCTTGTAAAGAGTTTTCCTGTTTTTGCTCTTCGCTAATTTTTTGATGCATCAGAGTTTTGGCATTTGAATAGGCAAGATCAATTAGTTCTTTTTTTTCTCCCTTTTCAGGGCAGATAATTTTAATAGAGCGCTCAAGGGTTTCTTTTAGAATCTCTTCGATTTCCTCTTTGTTTTCTAAGGTAAACGGAATTAAGATTTCTTTAGGAGTTGAAGTTTCATTTTGGTAGTTCTGTAAAAGAAAGCTTTGCAAAAGGGCTTCATCCGATTGAGCAATCTCTTTAAAACAAAAATGAGAGGAGCCAATCAACTTCCCCTCTCTGAAATTTAAAATTGTAATGACGAGTTCTAAGTGGGATTTAAAAAGACCAATCACATCTGAGTCAATTCTATGAGAGTGAACAAGGCTCTTGCTGTTTTCTTGAACATGTTCAAGTTGTTTAATCGTTCTTAAAAAGTCAGCTGCCTTTTCAAATTCTAGTTGGTCTGAAGCTTCATGCATTTTTCTTTTGAGCTCTTTGACAATAGATGCATCATGTCCTTTCAAAAATTCAATTGTTTGATCCACATAAAAATTATACTCTTGCTGAGTACATTTTTTAACACATGGGGCTAAACATTTTTTGATAGAATAAAGAATACAGGGACGTTTTCTTGAAATAAGCTCTTGATCAGAACATTGCCTAAGTGGAAACAGTCCTCTTAAAACATCAAAGGTTTCTCTTGCAGCTAAAGAATTGGTATAAGGTCCAAAGTAAAGTCCATCTTTTGCTGGGGCCCCTTTATGTCTCACAAGCTTAATCATCGGATAAGGATGCTTATGATTAACCATTAAGCTTACAAAAGTTTTATCATCTTTTAAAAGAGCGTTATATTTAGGCTGATGCTTTTTAATTAAATTATTCTCAAGAAGAAGGGCTTCTTTTTCTGAAGTTGTAACGATTGTTTCAATCGAAACAACTTTCTCTAAAAGAAAAGGAATCATAGCTCTTGTGTCTTGCAAATCAAAATATTGCTTGAGTCGAACTTTGAGATTTTTAGCCTTTCCAATATAAAGTACCTCGCTATTTTGATCCTTCATCAAATAAACGCCTGGTTCTTTAGGGAGTTTTTTTATATTTTCTACATCAAACATGAATAGAGTCAGTTTTATAGTTTATTCTTAAATAAAAAAATTAGGATAATAATCCTACCATTTTTTCAAGTAAGCAAAGAGCTTGAATTGGAGTTGTGCTCATGATATCAATTTTCTTTAGCTCTTGAATCACCTTTTCATAAGGTTCTTCCTTGCCCGGTGATTGAAATAATAAAAGTTGATCCTGCTCTTTTTTAACAAAAGGTTTTTTTAGTGCAGCTTTTGTTCCTTTACTCTCTAATCCCTTCAAGATTTCTTGGGCTTTAATAATTACCTCAGAAGGAAGTCCAGCAAGCTTTGCGACATGGATTCCATAACTTTTATCACTTGATCCTTTTAAGATTTTTCTCAAAAAAACGATTCCATGCTCTGTTTCTTTTACGCCAATATGGTAGTTAACAGCTCCCTCGAATTTTTCTTCAATTTCAGTGAGTTCACAGTAGTGAGTTGCAAATAGAGTTTTTGCAGCTCTTTCTTTTGTTGTTAAAAGATACTCTGCGACGGCCCAAGCGATTGAAATTCCATCATAAGTGCTAGTCCCTCGGCCGATTTCATCTAAAATGATAAGAGAGCGATCTGTAGCGTTTCTTAAAATGTTTGCGGTTTCTGTCATCTCTACCATGAAAGTAGATTGACCCCTAGCTAAGTCATCGCTTGCGCCAATTCTTGAAAAAATTTTATCTACTACTCCAAATCGCATGCTCTTTGCAGGAACAAAGCTTCCAATTTGAGCCATAATGCAAAGAAGAGCTACTTGCCTCATATAGGTAGATTTACCTGCCATATTTGGCCCTGTGATTAAAAAAAGCCTTTGATCAAAGCCGTTTATCAAGGTGTCGTTTGGGATAAAGTTGTGTGATAGATCAATAAAATCAAGCACTGGGTGTCTGCCATCAATAATATTTAAATGTACACCCTCTTCAAGGACTGGTTTTGTGTAATTTCTTTTTTTTGCAAGAGTAAATAAAGAAAAAAGAGAGTCAATGGTGGCGACTGCTTTAGATATGATTCTAATCGGTGCTTCAAAAGAGGCTACATACACCCTAAGTTCTTGATAGAGTTTTCCTTCAAGAGAGAGAATTTTTTCTTCGGCGCTTAAAATTTTATTCTCAAATTCAAGGAGCTCGTCTGTCATGAATCGCTCATTGTTGACTAGAGTCTGTCTTTTTTGAAAATAGGGAGGAACTTTTGAAGCTTGCCCTCTACTTATGTCGATAAAATAGCCAAAAGCTTTGCTGTATCCAACTTTTAGTGTTTTAATTCCTGTTTCTTCTTTAAGTTTCTCTTGATAGCTTAAAAGGAAATCTTCAGAGTGAGCTTTTAGTTGTCTTAGTTCATCCAATTCTTGGCTAACGCAAGCTCGTATTAAACCTCCTTCACTCAGTTTAATTGGAGGGTCTGAGGAAAGAGTCTTTTCGATTCTATCAGCAACATGATCCATATTTTCAATTTGAGAGTTTGCTGTGCTCAAAAGTGTACTAGAAAAGTTGTTTAAAACAGCTTTAAGATTGCCAAGTGGAGAAAGGGAGTGTTTCAGAGCAATTAGGTCTCTTGGAGTTGAATATCCCGTCGTTATTCTCAGTATCAATCTCTCAATGTCTTTAATAGACGATAAAAAAGAGCTAATTTTATAAGACTCAGAGGATTCAAAGAACTCTTCAATCGCATCAAGTCGTAGATTGATTTCATCTTTATTCAAAAGAGGGTGCGCAACCCACTCTTTTAAGAGTCTAGCTCCCATAGGAGTTGTTGTTTGGTCTAAAACTTTTAACAAAGATAGGGTCTGATTTTTCCCAGGTGGTGAAAAAAGCTCTAAGTGTCTCTGTGTCACTTGATCAATCGACATAAAGGAGCCCAGATGATAGGTGGAGATTGAGGTAATATGACGAATCGATAGGCTTAATGTTTCCTCAATGTGGGCAAGTAAGCTTCCACATGCGTTAATTGCGCAGGTAAGCCCTTTAAGTCCAAATCCATCTAAAGAGTGCATCTTGAAATGTTGCGTGAGAAAATCATTACAAATTTTATGATCAAAATACCAATCGGATTTGATTGTAATTCTAATTTTCTCTTCTTTTTGTAAAAGCTCTATCAGCTCCTGATGGAGCTTGATAAATTTTTCTGAAACAATTAATTCAGTTGGAGAGCTTTTGAAAAGCTCATCTTGCAAAGAGTTAAAACTTTCAATTTCTGTTACCTTAAAATCTCCTGTTGTCAAATCAATTAATGCAAGCCCGTATCTGGAGTTGATAATTGAAATAGCTCCAAAATAATTGTGATTTTTTTCTGAAAGTAGGGTCGGGGAGTAGACAGCACCAGGAGAAATCAGCCTAACGATTTCTCTTTTTACAATTCCCTTTGTTTGTTTGGGGTCTTCAACTTGCTCAGCAATTGCAATTAAAAGTCCTTTATGCAAAAGCCTTTCTATATAGCTCTCAGCTGTATGAGCTGGAATCCCACTCATCGGAACTTCTGCTCTTTTTGTTAAAGTTACTTCAGCTTCTCTTGAAAGCGTTACGGCATCTTCATAAAATGCCTCGTAAAAATCACCAAGTCTAAATAGTAATAAAGCGTCTTTAGCTTTTGATTTGCAAGCATACCACTGCTGCATCATCGGAGTCAGTTTTTCTTCCATAAAAACGCCTTTATTTTATTAATTAGATTGAAGGAGAATTTCGTTTTTTTACTTAGGGTTTCTTCCAGATGAAGATTTTGTTTTTGGACATAATCAAAGGTTTCTTGTGCCTCTTGGATGCCTTTTGCGATTTGTCGAATGACGCCATCGCACCACCTTTGAGACTCTTCGATATCTGCTTGCATCTCTCTTAGTTTCACCATGATCTCTTCTGGAGTCTTCGAGGCCTTTCCAAGGTGTTGAAAACTTCGAGATTGTTTTTGGAGTTTATAGGTGTCTATAAGCTGCCTTAATTCAAAGATGTCAATTAAAAGAGGGAGAAACATTTTTTTAAATTCTTCTCTAAGTCCACAGTGGAGTGTTGTCACAACAATTTTCTTTTCAGATGTACAACTTGATATGGAAGGTTTAAAACGATCAGAAAAAGGAGAGGTAAAAAGATGACTGTATACTTTTTTTTCTGATGAAAGATTTGGAGTGCCTTGATTTGTGATCTTCATAATAATAAATTAAGAATAAACATTAAATGCATACTCTATTAAAATTATCCTATCTTTGCTTAAAAAAAAAGGATTTAAAAGAAAAATAATCTTCAGTATGTAAAAAGAATCTGAAATGAAGTTATGTATCTTTTAATGGAACGTGTAATAGATAACAAGGTAGTAAATTTGTGGGAATCATCAGTGAAGAGAGCTTAAATAAGCTCAGACAAAGAATTGATTTGCAAGAGGTCGTTGCCTCTCATGTAGATTTAAAGAGGTTTGGATCTTCTTTTAAAGCACTTTGTCCATTTCATAATGAAAAAACCCCTTCTTTTATAGTGAATAAAGGGGATTCCCATTATCACTGCTTTGGCTGTGGTGCTCATGGAGATGCGATTGCTTTTTTAATGAGCTATTTAAAAATGAGCTTTTCTGATGCGGTTGAATCTTTAGCTGAAAAATTTGGTGTGACTCTTGATTATCTTGAAAAGGAAAAAGAAGAGAAGGGGATTAATAAATCTAAACTTAAAGAGGCCTTAAAAGAAGCTAAACGTTTTTATCATTTTTATTTGTTGCATACAGATGAGGGGCATATTGCTCTTGAGTATCTTTACCAAAGAGGAATCGATCTTGATTTTATATACCTGTTTGAAATTGGTTTTTCTCCAAGGAGCTCGCCAATTTTTGCGCAATACATGAAGGAGAAAGGATTTGATCTTACAACCCTTGAGCAGGTAGGACTCTATCATAGTAGCTCTAAGGCGAAAGTGAAAGATTTTTTTCAAACTCGTGTGATGTTTCCAATCAAAGATGCACTTGGACAAGTTGTTGGTTTTTCTGCAAGAAAGATTCAAGAGGAGACATTTGGCCCTAAATATATCAACACTCCAGAAACGCCCCTTTTCAAAAAATCTCAAATTCTCTACGGATTTAGCGAATGTCGAAAGAGGATTGCAAAAGATAAAAAAGCTATTATCGTGGAAGGTCAAATCGACGCTTTACGCTTAATTCAAGAAGGTTTTGACTGCACAGTTGCTGGGCAAGGAACAGCTTTTACCGAAGAGCATGCAAATGAACTGATCAAACTTGGAGTCCAAGAGGTCTTTGTAGCATTTGATGGGGATGAGGCTGGAAGGCAAGGGGCAATTAAAGTTGGAGATTTTTTTCAGAAAGAGGGGGTAGATGTAAAAATCGTTCTTCTTTCTGAAAAGCAAGATCCAGATTCTGTTTTAAGAGAGTTTGGACCAGTTGCATTTAAGGAGCATTTAGAGTCCGCCGTAGATTATTTAGCTTATTTAGTGTCTGAGCTCTCAAAAACAATCGATCCTTCTACTCCTTCTGGGAAGCATCAATTGACTTTAGCTCTGAAAAAAAGAATTAGAGGATGGAATCATCCTTTAATGGTGCATGAATCCTTAAAAAAAGTTGCTAAGATTTTAGATATCCCAGAGCACCTTATTCAATCTAAAGAGGAGCTATCCCAAGAAGTTTTTATTAAAAAAAGTGGAACAGTGACAAACCAAGAAATTGATCCTCAAAGAATTTTAGAGTCTGATTTTCTAAGATGGGTGATTCTTTATGGAACAAAAGATGGTGTGTCTGAAATTGCTGTAAATAACATCTCTTTTGAAGAGCTGGTTGTTCCTATCTGCAAAAAAGTTTATTCACTTTATCTAGAAAGTTATCAAAATCAAAATGTTTTAGATGTTCTATCCCTCGGAATGAAATTACAAACAGTAGAAGAGCAACTTTTCCTATCAGAAGTTCTACAAAAAAGAGTAAATGGGGAGAAGGCTAAAGAAGGGGTTGTTTCGACAATAAAGAAAATTCTTGAGAGGAATTGGCTAAATGAAAGAGAGAGAATCAAAATCGAAATACAAAAAGGGCTTTGCTCTCAGGAGCAAGCTTTTGAGCTTGCAAAAAGATTTGATGAGCTAAGAAAAAATCCTCCAGTTATAAAAGAGATTGCGCAGTAGTGTTTTAAAATAAATTTTACTTGGTTTATCTGGGTGAAAGTTTTTTTTTCCTTCAAATTAGTGTTGAGATAAACAAAAAAATGCTCTTTAATGTTTTTTTAAACAACATCTTTTAAATGCCATGGTATCCTATACTTTATCAGCTCAAACAAAAGGGAGAGCCGCTTTGAGACTTGCTTTATATCTCACTCTTGCAAGAATCGTGATTAGTCCGATTTTTTTGATGATATACCTTTATCACGCATCTCTTGGGATTTCAATAAAGCTTCTTCCTTACTTGCTTCTTGCAATTTTAACCCTTTCAGAACTTTCAGATATATTTGATGGCTATATTGCAAGAAAATGGGATCAAGTAACAGATCTTGGGAAAATTTTAGATCCAATGGCAGATTCGATCGCTAGAATTTCTGTCTTTTTCACATTTACCCAAGGGTTTATTAAACTCCCTCTTTTGCTTGTTTTAGTATTTTTATACCGCGATGTTTTTATTAGCATGCTTAGAACTCTTTGCGCTCTAAAAGGTGTGGCTTTAGCGGCTAGAACTTCTGGAAAAATAAAAGCGGTAATTCAGGGAGTCTCAGCTTTTTTAGTTGTCCTTATTATGATTCCATACACTCAAGGAATGATCACTCTTAACTCTTTGCAATCAACAAGTTTTTATATTGTTGGATTAGCGGCCTTTTATACAATGCTTTCAGGTATTGAATACGTTAAAGCTAATATGTACTACATCAAGCAAGCATGGTGTAAGAAATAGCTTAGAATTGTAATCTATGATAGATCTTTAAATACTCTTGCGCTGAGTGTTTCCAGCTAAAATCCTTACGTACGATATTAAATAAGATTTTTTTATAGAGTTCTTTATTTTCATATAATGACAGCGCTCTAGATATTGCTTTATCTGCTTCTTGTTCTGTTGCCTCAAAAAAGGTAACCCCAGTTTTATCCTCCTCTTTTGCTTCTCTACTTTCAAAATCAATCACCGTGTCAATGAGTCCTCCCGTCTTTCTGGCGATAGGAATCGAACCAAAACGCATTCCAATCATTTGGGTTAATCCGCAAGGCTCAAACATGGATGGGATGAAGATAAAATCGCTTGCCGCAAAGAGTCTTTTTGAAAGCTGTTCGTCGAATTTATCGATATAAACAAAGTTTTTTTTCGGCTCAAGGAGTTCTTTCAGTGAAGTAAAAATTGATGCAAAATAAGGGGTTGTTGCTTGTCCTAAAATGATAAATTGCCCCTGATGCTCTGCAATTTTTTTACTGACATGTCCAATCAGATTCGGTCCTTTTTGATAGTCAAGTCTTGTGATAGAGCAAAAAAGTGGTTTTGAGAGAATTTCAAGACCAAGTTCTTTTTGTAAAAGCTCTTTGTTTTTTTTCTTTGCTTGAATAATGCACTCGCTTGAAGGTGTTTGAGGAAATGCAAAAGGGAGTTTAGAGGGTGAGTATGGGTTAAAATAGTCATAATCTATCCCATTTAAGATACCTGTTGTTTTCTCCTTGCATTTCCAGATGGTTTCATCCAGATGGTAGCTAAATTCATGGCTTAAGATCTCTTTTGCATACGTTGGAGAGACTGTTGTGATTTGATCTGCATAGATCATTGCGGATTTAAGTAGATTAAGTGAATTTGGATTTTCGGGGTCTTGAAACTCGTTTTTTTGTGTGATTCCAAACGACTCAAGTTTTGAAATGTCGGCTTTTCCTTGGTGCATTAGATTGTGAATCGTAAAGATGATTTTACAGTTTATATTTTTTTCTTTAGTTAGGTTTAGCTTTAATAATGGTGCAACAAAAGCTGCGGGCCAATCATGAAGGTGAACTAGGACCTCGTGTTTTAAAGATGAGATATAACTTGCTGCAAGATAAGAGAATAACATAAATCGATCTATGTCGTTATCTTCACCGTAGATAAGTTTTTTGCTGAAATAATTATAAGGGGAGAGTGGTTCAATCAAAACAAGAGGAATTTCATCGAATTCTCCCTTCCAAAAATTCACATTAAATGTGACCCCAGAGTGTTTAAATTCTCTTTGATCAAATAACTTTAGAGAGTTAATGAGTTCTTTTTTTAATGAGCCATAAAAAGGGAGTATGATTGTGGTGTCTAGATGAAGAGTGCCAAGCTCTTTGCAGAGCCCGTGCACAACATCTGCAAGTCCTCCAACTTTAGCTAGAGGGGTCATTTCTGAGCAAACGTGGAATACCATCTAAACACCATCTTTTAATGTAAAACTAAAATTTCACATTAAAAGATTTTTTAAAATCAAGCACCTAAAAATTGATAAATTTAACTTTTAATGTTGCTGGATCGGAATTGAAAGTTTCAGTCCATTCTATCCCTTGCTCTGGGGGGTTGATGATGGCTTCTTTGTAAACTATATGAGAAGTTTTTTTTGTCTTATGCCATTTTTTTACAATTCTAGCCTTTAATTCCTCAACAGTCATAAAAGGTGTTAAGTGACCGTCGCAGTCATCTCTTGTTAAAGCTTCTTTTCTTTCGTCGGCATCCCAGCATGCTAAACACATAATATACACACTTAATTTTGGTTAATAGTAAGAAATTTCATCCTAAATGTTTTTTGATATAAACCTCAATTAAAATTTAAAAATTCTTTAATTTTTCTTTAAAAAGTTTCTTGAAAGAAAGCGTGGTTAATTTTTTTTTATGAACGTAATAAGAGTCTTGCAATTAAATCGATTAAAAAGTTAGTATGTCAGTGTTTTTAAAACGAAGCAGTGCTGTTGGGGTGTAGCCAAGTGGTAAGGCAGCGGTTTTTGGTACCGCCATTCAGAGGTTCGAGTCCTTTCACCCCAATTATTTAACAAAGGCCTTGATTTAGTGAGTATAAGTCAATTTGCTCTTTTTTCTGGTAGGTCTAATTCTCATTTTTCAGAAGAAGTTGCTCATTCGCTCAATATTCATCTTAGCAAGGTTTTGATTAAAGATTTTCCAGATGGTGAGATAGGCGTTCACGTTTGTGAAGAAGTCCGTGGTAAGGATGTTTTTGTCATACAAACTTTGGCAAACAATCCTCACTTCTATCTCATGGAATTATTGTTGCTTGTCGATGCTTTGAAAAAGGGTAAACCTAAAAGCGTCACAGCGATTATTCCTTATCTCTGTTATTCAAGACAAAATAACGAAATAGAGAATAAAAGCTGTGGCTCTAGAGTGATTGCAAATGCACTTGAAGTTGTAGGTGTTGATCGAGTTGTTTCGATTGATCTACATGCTGAGGCGATAAAAGAATTTTATAAAATTCCTTTTATTCATCTAAAGACCCAGGAGGTTTTTAGCTCAGTGTTGAAAAAACAAGCCTCACTTAAAGATGCAATTGTTGTTTCACCAGACGAAGGGAGAGTTAGCGTTGCTAAACTACTAAGTCATCTACTTCATATAGGGTTTGCATCTATTAAAAAACGTCGATTTAATGCCAACGAAGTTGAAGCGAGTTCACTCGATGGTGATGTAAAAAATAAAAGTGTTTACCTTGTAGATGATGTTGTCTCTACTGGACAAACACTGATTAAAGCTGCAGCTCTTTGTAGAGCACATGGTGCTAAAAAAGTTTTTGCTGTAGTAACACATGCTTTGATTAAAGAAGAAAATAAGCTTGTTGATTGTTTTGATAAGCTTTACTTTTCAAATTCAGTGGCCTGTAACATAAAAAGCGACAAAATAGAAATTGTCTCTTTAGCCTCTGAAGTAGCTTCTTTAATTAAAAAGCTGTAGTTTTTACATTGTCATTCAACCTATTTCATGATGTAGATCTCATTAAATTTAGATATCTTTAAAGAAAGAAATTGAAAATCGAACTTTAAATTTAAGGGGTATTCATGAAGCTAAGTCTTTCAAAAAGAAAAGGAGAGACAAAAAGTGAGATGAATTTGATTAGACACAGAGGAAACATTCCTGCTGTTGTTTATTCGAAGGGAAAAGAAAATCACTTGGTCACAATTAATGGTATTGAATTTGATTCATTACTAAGAACAATTCAAAAAGGATCTCTTCCTACAACGATTATTGAATTAGAAGGTGATGGGCTTTACTTTAAAGGAATCATCAAAGAAATTCAATATGAGCCAACAACATACAAAGTTATCCATTTAGACATTTTAGAGCTTCAGCACGAAGTGCCAATCACTCTCAATGTCCCTATTCGTTGCACTGGAGTTGCTGATTGTCAAGGAATCAAACTTGGTGGATTCTTAAGACAAGTTGTCCGTCATTTAAAAGTTAAATGTATGCCAAAAGATATGCCGAAAGAATTTTTCGTCGATATCAGAGATCTTGGGATCAAGCAAACAAAAAGAGTAAAAGACATCGCTCTTCCAGCTGGGGTTGCACCTCAAGTTGCACAAAACGAAGTTGTCGTTGTAATTGCTAAACGATAATTTATGGATTTGCGAGCTGCTCCTTTTTTGATTGTAGGTCTTGGGAATCCAGGGTCTGAGTATGAGAAAACAAGACATAACGTAGGATTTATGGTTGTATCTTCTCTGGCAAATCAATTAGGCATTAGTTTGCAAAAGAAAAAAGAGTTTGTTAGCCAATTCGCTCAAGGTGTTTTGGCGGGTAATAAAGTGATATTACTTCTTCCTATGACTTACATGAATCTCTCTGGAGATGCCGTTAGATGGTGTATGGATTTTTATAAAATCCCTAAAGAGAATCTGGTTGTAGTGTCTGATGACGTTGCTTTGCCATTTGGAAAGCTAAGAATCAGAAAGAAAGGCTCCTCTGGAGGGCACAACGGATTAAAAAATATCGAGCAAAGACTTGCGAGCTCTGATTTTACAAGAGTTAAAGTCGGTGTTGGTTTCGATTCAACCATGGATTTAGCGGATTATGTCTTAGCTACTTTCACAAAAGTTGAACAAGCAGCATTACCCTCTTTAATTGAAGAGACTAATGCGGTTTTAATGACTTTGATTAAAGATGGCTATGAAAAGGCTGTTGAGTGCATTGACACTTTGTCAAAAGCTAAAGTGCCCAAAGAAAAGAAAGCTGCGCAGGAAGAAGTAAAAAAAAATATTAAAGAAGATAAGAGTTTGGAGTAAATATGACCAAAAAGAAGAATGTACAACTATATGAAGGGATGTATATCCTTAGTGCTACATTAAGTGAAGAAGCTAGACAAAAAGCGCTTGATAAAATCATAAGCGGTATTACAAGCCAAGGTGGAGAAGTTCATAAAATCCACGAGCAAGGAAAGAAAAAACTTGCTTACGAAATCAGAGGAAAAAGAGAAGGTTACTATTATATCCTTTATTTCAGCCTTGATGCAGCATTCATTGCAGAACTATGGTATGACTATCATTTAAACGAAGATTTAATTCGTTTTATGACTTTAAATGTTGATCAAGTTGCAGAAAAAATAGAATTTAAACCTCTTGTACAAGCTTAAGGAAGTATAGTTATGATGCTAAATAGAAGAAGAGTTTCCCAAGATGGAAACTTCAAAAAAAGAAAAAAATGTCCTTTTGAAGCTGCTGGTATTGAGTTTATTGATTATAAAGATATCGATACACTATCTCAATTTATTACAGAAAAAGGTAAAATTTTACCAAGACGCATTACAGGCGTTTCACATTACAATCAAAAACAATTAACAAATGCTATCAAAAGAGCAAGATACATGGCTCTTTTACCTTTTGTTGCTAAGGAATAATGTAGGGGAGAAAGTCAGATATGCAAAATCAGTTGCTCTTATTAGAAGACATTCATAGATTAGGACGAAAAGGGGACATTGTTAAAACAAAACCTGGATTCGCTCGTAACTATTTACTGCCACAGAAAAAAGCTGTTGTAGCTACAGCTCATGCACTAAAAATGAGAATTAGACTACAAGAAGAAAGAGAGAGACAAGCGATTGTAGATAAGAAAGAAGCAGAAGCTTTAGCTAAATTAGTCGAAGGAAAAATCCTAAAAACTGAAGTTAAAGTAGATCCAGCTGGACATATGTATGGATCTGTTTCTGCATCTGATATCGTCAAATTATTTGAAATCGAAGGTGTGAGTGTTGACCGCCAATTTATCGCTCTTGTTCACCCAATTAAAGTGACTGGAGAGCACAAAATTGAGCTTAAACTCAAAGAAGGTGTAAACACATTTATTCTTTTGCACATCATTCCTGAAGGTGGATTTAAAGAAGCTAAAAAAGAAGAGAAGGTAGCTGAAGTTTCTCACGAAACAAAAGCTAACTAGTCGAGGTTGTAGGTGAGTCAAGATATCACTCTTTATTCGCCTGCCAAAGCTAATCTTTTTTTTCATGTTTTAAATAAAAGATCAGATGGGTATCACGCAATTGAGAGCCTAGTACAGGTTTTCTCTTTGTTTGATACCCTTTCTATTTCTTTGACGGATAAAATTTCTTATTTTTCTTCAAATGTAGATTATCTAAAATTTGATTCTTCTAATTTAATTTATAGAGCAATTGAGCTCTTTAAATTAAAAACTCATTTAAAGTTTCATGTCAAAGTTCACATAGATAAAAAAATACCTATTAAATCTGGTCTTGGAGGTGGAAGCAGTAATGCTGCAACAACACTTTGGGGATTGAACAAACTTCTTAAGACCTCTTTTAGCTCGATTGAGCTTGCCCAGATGGGGAAAGAGCTTGGAGCAGATGTTCCACTTTTTTTTGGTCCTGGACGGGTTTTTTGCCAAGGAATAGGAGAGAAATTAACCCCAGTCTCTTATGAAAGCGAAAGTTATTATTTAGCCTGCCCCAAAAACCTCTCTCTTTCAACTCCTGAGGTCTTTAAAAATCTAAATTTAGAGAATAGAGCTCCCCCGCAAGATAAAATAAATTATTACAATCCACTTACAATCAATCATTTAGAATCATCTGCCTTCAACCTTTGCCCAGCTCTTTTTGAGCTTAAGCAATCTCTTTATGCCTTAGGTTTTCAAAAGGTGATGATGACGGGAAGTGGAAGTTGCTTTATATGCTCAAGCAATCTTAAAAACCCCTTTTTATTAGGGGTTGATTTTTACCACGTCTTACCTTTATTAAGAGAGGAAAAAAGTTGGTATAATTTAGACTCCTTCTAAATATCTTATAATTATATCATTAAGGTTTTTTTTTAAAGTTTATTTAAATATTTATTAATATTATTAAAATACTATGTTATAATAGTGATTAAATAAACAAGGAGTTAATATGGCAACTACAATTGCAACTACACTAGGACCTGGGATTTTAGGTGCGCCCGTAAAGGCGAAAAAAAGACCAGCCCCTTTGACAATTATAGCACCGGCTCAAACTGCACCGTCAGGTGTAGAAGCTGGAGTATCAAATCTAAACCTTACAGGTTCTAGAGGCGCTTTATTTTTAAAACAGCTAACTAAGCAAATTTCACATTTAAATGAAGCTCTTCGCACATCCCCAAAGCTAACAGATCAGTTATGTCATCAAATAGAAGATCTTACAAAGCAGCTTGTAAACCCTGAGCAAATGAAGGAAAATCTAGGACAACATCAAGATCTTTTAGAATTAAATGAGCTGATTAAAGTACTAGATTTGCAGCTGGAAGAAAAAAAATGTAAACAGATTGAAATTGCGATTGATACTCTAAATATCGCAAAAGCAGTTTTATTTAAAAGCAGCTTGATGAAAAAAGATGCAAAGGAATCACTCGGTGCGGGTGGCTTTGGATCTGTTGAGCATGTTAAGATCTTTGGAAAAAGTTATGCCAAAAAAACTATTAGAAAATCTAAAGAGAAAAAGCTACTTGAAGAATGTAAAAACACTCAAAAATTTACCCATCCAAATTTAATTAAAGTTGTGCATCTAGATCAAGAAGGAATCTATTTAGAATATGCCGAGCATGGAACAAGTTTAAATGCGATCAAAAAGGGATTATTTACCTCTGATCTTGATTTTCAAAGATTCGTTTATCAGGTGGTAGATGGATTAGACTACATGCATCAAAAAGGATTTATTCATAAAGATATCAAGCCAGATAATATTTTAGTCGCGGAAGATCTCTCCGCCAAAATATGTGATTTTGCAACAGTTGCTCATGCGAAAACATTCTCCTACTCTGAAGATTCACTAGCTGAAACATCAATTTTTTCATCTCCTGAGCATTTAAGAGGTGAATTAAAACCTGAAAATTGTTTCAAACTTGATGTATGGGGTTTTGGACTATTTCTTTGGAACCTTCTAAAAAAGGATGAGCTGCATTCTCCATTTATTGACGATAATTCTCCTAAGGGGGAAATGGGAGAAGATTTTTGCATGAAAGTTCTTGTGCGAGATGAGCCATTCACTGAAAAAGAAATTCTATCTCATTTAGATGTAAACAAACTTAAAAAACTTGATCCCAATGGAAAAATTGTTCCTATCATTTGTGCTTGCTTAAGGCTGTCCCCAGAGCAAAGACCATCGATGGAACATATTAAAAAAATGCTCGGTTGATTTTTTTTAAAAACCTTATATTGTCTAAATAGATAACAGACGAAAGCTAATTTCTTTTTTCAAGTTTTCTATGAGTAGATTCCTTTGCAGATTGTTTACGGATCTTCATCAATCAATCTGTATAAATAAGAAGAAGATTTCTAAACTGGGCCTGGTTCTTAAATTAAAGAGAAAAGGCCCTTTCTATAAAGTGAAATAATTTTAAAAAATCTTTTCCTGGTTAATCACAGAAGATCTGTTTTATTTAGCCAAAATGTTCTGCTGTCATGATTAATTAGGTTGCTCTTAAGGTGAGTCCAATCAAGCATTGCCAAGCTATTCATTTACAGCTCGTTACCTTTTACGATAGAAAAGTTAAATTTAGCTTTAGATTCAATTCAATATTGTAGTTTTAGATTCTTTTCAATCTTCCTTTGAATTTTTCAACAAACGGGATATAAAAGCCAAAAATTTTGAAAATAATGCCTCTTTATGTTTATAATGCTAAATTCGAAATTTTTTGATGAAAATAAAGATATAAAATCGTGTCTGTTGGATTATCTTACTACTCCTTTGAAGCTCTTCAGGCGATTAAGGGATTTGACCCAGTTGCCCTAGAGTTTGCTTTAAAAGGGTGCTGTCCTTTTTACTCTTTTTTAACTTACGGCTCTACAACTGAGCCTTCCTCTCAATACATAGTGTGTCAAATTCATAAATTGAACTTTGAGGATTTATCGCCAACGATTTCAAATCTTTTTGAGGAAAAAATTCCCTGCTACATTATCAATCAACAAGTGATAGATGCATGCGCTAAAAAAATTTTTTATTCTAAGGGCTCAGACGATGAAAAATGTTTGGAGTTTGGTCTTGTAGATGTTTTAGTTTTTTCAGGTCCTTATCAGTATTTCTATAAAGAGACTGTCCCTAATTGGGAATCTCATTTTCAAAAGCACGAAGAGTATGAAAAAGGGGCTTGTAATGTATGCAATTATCAAGCACATGCTACGAGCGTTCTTCCAGATTTGTTTTTACAAATCAGTCCTAAAGATGAAACTAATTACAAAAAGTTAACATCACTTGTTAGCGCATGTCTTAAAAACAAATTTAAAACATAAGAATCTTTTTAAGATCATTTTCTTAAAAGGGGGAGCAAAGGATAAAAATCCTAATCCATTTTTCTTCAATTAGAGAGGCGATAACTTGATATTGGAGATTCTTCAAAAAGATAATTAAAATCACAGTTTTAAAAATAAATATAATTTTTAAACTTTAATTTTTTAAATTAATTTATTTTTTAATTTATTTATGAGCTGTTTTTTTTGATTTATTTGTTTTTTTATGTTAGATTAAATTAAAAAATGGTTTTCTTATGTCTTTTTTAATTAAAAACAGTTCTAGCTTATTTAAATCTACGCATGTTGCTAGATTGGATCCGATCTCAAAGGGTGAGGAGCTTGCTGAAAAAGTTTCGAAGGTTGTATCGGGAGCAATCCATGCTCCGCCGATTTCAAATCTTTTAGATGTAACTTCAGTTGAAACTTCTCCTGAGAGAAAAAGGCTTTCTAGATTAGTGATTGGAGGGGTAGGCTTAAAAATTGATGAAACTAAAGCTTTCGCGCCCATAAGCGAAGATTCAGATCTGAAAAAATCCCCACAACCAACAGTTCTATTTAAAAAAAGTCCTAGAGTCTCCTCATTGCTCCCTGATATATCAGAGGAACTTGCTTGGACTGATCAATCAGGCTTTGATGATTCTTTCCAAGAAGAGATGTCATCTATGGAATCAAATTTTTTTGGTAGATCCGTGGAGCCAAAAGAACCAAGATCAAGTAGCATGCCCTCACTTGAAATAGTAGGATCAAAATGCGGTTCACCTAAAAAGAAATCGGGTTTTAAAAAACTTTGGGATAGAAGATTACCTTCTTGTAAAGATGACAAGGAGTCAAGATTCTACGGTGTTGCTCTTAAAATTAATCCAGAGCTTAAGAGTAAGGTTTTTTCTTCTTTAATGCGCACATTAAATGATGTGTTGCTTGAAATAAGCAACCGAGATTTTTTAACTGAATACACCTCTCAAGTCACAATGCCCTCTGCCAAAGAAAAAGATCGTTTCTTAAAATTTGAGGCTCTTTTATCAAAACTTAAGAAAAAAATGATAAAAGCTGGAATTTCTGGGCCAGAACTTGAAGGAAAAAAGTTTTGCTTTTGGACTGGAGCTGAAGGACAAAAAATAGCAAATTCAGATGGGTTTATTTGCGATGATAAGGTTGCGATGGTTCATTTTTTAGTGGAATGCTGGAAAACAATCGATAAGGAAAGTATTTTACACGCTCAAATGCCCTATTTATTTTCTTTAATTTATGCAAATTTAGCTAGGGGAGATGTTTCAGTTTATGTTTCATCCACCAATGAAAAAGGAAAAGCTGTTCTAAATGCTAATAGCGCATTTTGGCTTGAATTAAATGTTTTAATAAAAAACCCTAAAGTCTCATCGATTGATACGTTTTTTATAGACAAACAAGAAGTTGAATCTAAGTGGGAAGGTCCTTTTGACTTAAAGAAAGAGGGACTTGATAAATGCAAAGATGTTGTTGAACTTAGTCGAAGAGAAGATACAGTTTCTGTTTCCCTACCGAAAATTTCTGAGTGTATATCAACATGGCAATCAAAAAGATCAACCTCTGCTCCTTTATTTTTAGAGCAGCCTTCTCGTTTATCTTTTGAGGATGTTTCAACTCAAATTGTAGAGAAAAAACGACAATCACTTTCTTTTTTTTAGAAGATAGTTAATTTCATGGGAGAAATCATACTATCAGCTCCCATTCACTGAGCAAAATAAGAAGGTTTTTCTAAGAAGAAAAGTTCGAAAAAACTTTCTTGTTTTATTCATTTCTAAGACTTCAATTTAAGATGAGAGCACTCATCCAATATTCATCTGAAAATTTCTAGAAAACTCAAATATTTTTATATTTTTTCTACACCATTTTTATCTTTTGATCTTGTTAACCAATCAGATCTAATTCAACAAACGCCTCATTTAGATTGACCTAAAAAATGATCTTTTATTCAAGATGTAATTTTTTAAGAATTTTCTGACTAAATTTCTTTTGTATGCTATCTTTAAATTCAAAATTTAAATCGATAAAAGGGATTTTTCTTTCAAATGCACACAAAGATTTATAATGATCAATTAATAGTAATCACAGGAGCTTGTGGATTTATTGGTTCTTGTGTTGTTAAACATCTAAATAATAAAGGATACACAAATCTTTTACTTGTCGATGATTTAAGAAGCGGCGAAAAATGGAAAAATCTTGTAGGGAAAAAATATGAGGAATTAATTTCTAAAGAAGAGCTCTTTGACTATATTGATGGAAGAGAATCTGAAATTGAGGCGTTTATTCATTTAGGTGCATGCCCTGACACAACTGTAACAGATGGCGATTATATCCAAAAAAACAACTATCAATTTTCTATCAAACTTGCAGAATATGCCATTCAAAATCAACATAGGTTTATCTATGCGTCATCTTCCGCAACTTATGGAATGAGTGATCCTGCTTTTAAAGACGATCACGATGGTCTTGATGAACTTGAGCCGATGAATCTTTATGCGTATTCTAAACATATGGTCGATTTATGGATGAAGCAGCAAGGGGCTTTAGATCATGTTGTGGGACTTAAGTATTTTAATGTTTTTGGACCAAATGAGTACCATAAAAAAAGAATGGGCTCTATGGTGATGCATATGACAAAATCCATCTTAGAAAAAGGATCTGTTCGCCTTTTTAAATCGAATGACTCATCTATTTTAGACGGAGAACAAAAAAGAGATTTTATTTACGTAAAAGATGCCGCTGAAATCACTTGCAGCTTCTTAGATAACGATTTAATGGGGATTTATAACGTTGGCTCTGCAAGAGCTACAAGTTGGAATGAGCTAGCTCAAGCGGTCTTTAAAAGTTTAAGCAAAGAATCAAAAATAGAATACTTTGAAATGCCAGAGGATTTGAAAGAACACTATTTGAATTATACTAAAGCCAATATGGATAAATATTTTTCAGATCTTGCAAGTAAAGATATTGAAGGCCCAAGAATTCACACTCTGCAAGAGGCTGTAGACGATTATGTTCAAAACTACTTATTGAAAGGGAAAAGATGGTAAATCTAATCAGCTCATTTAAAAGTTTAAAAAAGATAAAAGTGGGTGTGATTGGAGATCTTGTTGTGGATTCATATGTGATTGGAACAATAACTCGAATTTCCCCAGAAGCTCCCGTTCCCGTTTTACATGCTAAAGAGATAAAACATATCCCTGGGATGGCTGGAAATGTTGCTTTAAATCTGATCTCTTTAGGAGCTGATGTTTACTTGATTGGCCGCATTGGAGAAGATAGAGAGGGACTAGATCTAATTGATTACTTAAAAAAAGAGAAGATAGATACTGAAGGAGTGATTCAGCAATCTTTGTATCCAACTGCAATTAAGCAAAGGGTGATTGCAAGTTCTCAGCAACTTCTTCGGATAGATCATGAAGAGGTTACCCCTTTATCTAAAGAGGCTGAAAGTGCTGTCACAGCTCACCTTATAAAAATAGTAGATCAACTAGATGTGATTGCAATATCGGATTATAAAAAAGGCTTTTTGACTCACTCTCTTTTGAATCAGATTTTAGAGATAGCGAAAACAAGAAATATTCCAGTGATTGTTGATCCCAAAGGAGATGATTTTTCTAAATATCAGAGTTGCACCTTGATTAAGCCCAATCTCTCCGAAGCATATCATGCTGCAAGTCATACAAAACAGACTTCTTTAGATCACATAGGATCTATTCTTCTTGAAAAGGTAAGATCAAAGTATCTTTTAGTGACTCGCTCAGAGGAGGGTATGACCCTTTTTTCAAAAGAGGGGGGAAGAAAAGATTTTCCCGTCAAATCTCAAGAAGTAAAAGATGTCACAGGAGCTGGAGATACTGTTTTAGCTGTCATGACGTATGGATTTGGTAATAAATTATCTGTTGAGGAGTCGATTGAACTTGCCAATACTGCTGCTAGCATAGCCATTCAAAAAATTGGATGCTCAAGGGTCACTCTTTCTGAAATTTTAGAGAGGCTTTTACAAATTAATCCTAAATACAAGGTGTTTGATTTGGATCATTTATTTGCTTTGAATCAGGCACTAGAAGGCAAAGACTTTTTGCTTTTTACAATTGATGAAGATCAGCAAATGAGCCTTGAGCTTTTTGAAGCGATTATGAGCTTAAGCAGGCTCAAGGGAGAAAAAAAACTTTTAGTTTTTCTAAAAAGCTCTGAAAAAACAGAGTCTCTTACAAACTTTTTAGCTTCATTAAATGAGGTTAATTTTGTTGTGAAATCTGCAGATCATTTATCAAAACTCCTTGAAAAGCTTCTACCTTCTAAAACCTATTATTTAAAAAATAATTCGGTCTTAGAGGTAGAAAAGCCATCAGAACTTTTAGAGAAACTTCTTTTACAAAAAATTAATTAGAGAACCTTTCTTTTTCAAGTTTTTCGATTCTCTCTGAAATTGGAGGGTGAGATGCAAAAAGCTTGCTGAGTAAAGAGCGCTTTTGTGAGTGAATCATAAATGCCTCTAAAGCTTCAGCAGGCTTTTGATTTTTTACTGATTGAGAAGATCTCTCAAGGGCATTAAGAGCATTGATCATGTTTTGAGTGGATGAAAGCGTTGCACCACCTTTATCTGCTTTAAACTCTCTTCTTCTTGAGTAAAAAGCCACAATCATTGACCCTAAAATCATAAAAACGATTTCAAATAAAAACACAAACAGATAATAGCTTCCCATCGAAAATGAGCCAGTTGATCCTTTTTCAGATTTACCGCTTCTTGAAACAACAAAAGCTAGAATTCTTGCAAGAAACATGACAAATGCGTTTATGATTCCTTGTAAAAGAGTCATTGTCACCATATCACCGTTTGCAATATGGGCAATTTCATGTCCAATTACAGCTTCTACTTCATTTTTTGAGAGCTTACTCATGAGGCCAGAAGAAATAGCTACTAAAGAGCGTTTTTTTGTTGGACCTGTTGCAAAAGCATTTGGAGCTTCAGAATAAAAGATTGCAACTTCAGGAGTGCAAGGGAGATTTGCAGCTCTTGCTAGTCTTTCAACTGTTGAGTAGATCTGCATCTGGGCGGGATCTGTTGTTTTCGGGCTTACGACTTGAGCTCCAGTCATCCATTTTGCTGTGATTCTAGAAAGCATTAAAGAGATAAAAGCTCCTCCCATCCCCCAAATCAAGCAGAAAGCAAGAAGGGATGGATAGTTGATTCCATAGCTTTGCAAAAATGGTTGAATATTAAAAATTGAGAGCAAGATCGAAATCGTGAGTACAACAGCAATATTTACAAGTAAAAAAAGTGAAATCCTTTTAAACATAATTTTTCCTTTTAAAAGTGTATTTTATCTTAGTTTCTAGGTCTTTAGATTTAAAAGCAATAGTTGCCCCAATGCAAATTTTAAGTAAAAAAAACTAGATTTATAAAATTTTTTTTGAGAAAAGGTTTTTAAAATCAGCTAAAAATTTATTTAAAAACTTTGAAAAGCTTGAGTTCTGCAGCTTTAAAGAGGTTGTGAATTTTTTTTAATTATCTATCATAAGAGGTTAATATGATAAAATCTTCTGAAATCCTAATCAAAAAGCTTCAAGGGGATGATTTTAAAAAACAAAATAAAATTCCTCTTTCTGCTAAAACACTTTGTTATGTGCTCATTACTTGTACTGAACCAAATGATGCAGGGGATATGCATGTTGAGATGACATATGAGGGAGATAAATGTTTAGCTTCTTATCTTATTCAAAGTGCTCAAGGAATGTTAGATCCTTAATAAGATTAAAAAATCTCCTCTATAATTCTAAAATCTGTTAAATATGGATAACAATCTGATAATAATTTAGTAGATCATAAATGGTTAGTTCTCCTCACCTTGAGATGGTAAAAAAATATCAAGACTACTTTGATAAAAATAAAGAGAAGATTTTAGAAGATTTTTTTACTTTTTTAAAATTTCAGACAATAAGTGCAGATCCAGCGCATCATAAAGAGATGAAAAACTGTAGCCAGTGGCTTGAAAAAAAGCTTGAGCAAGCAGGCTTTTTTGTTGATGTTTGGAACCAAGAGAAGAATCCAATTTTGTTTGCTGAACATAAAACTGATAAAAAAAATTGTCCAACAATTCTTTTTTATCATCATTATGACGTTCAGCCAGTGGACCCTATCTCCCTTTGGGATTCAGATCCTTTTACTCCTGTAATTAAAAACGGAGAAATCTATGCAAGGGGTGCATGTGATAATAAAGGACAATGCTTTTATACTCTTTGTGCTCTAAAAGCCTTTTTAGATTTTGGAAAAAAAGAGGGAATCAATATCAAGGTGCTGATTGAGGGGGAAGAGGAAGTTGGATCTGAATCCATCATAAGAATATGTGAAGAGAAACCCAAAGAGCTTGCAGCAGATTACGGCTTAATTGTTGATCTAGGGGTTCCTTCCATTTATGAACCAGCTATTACATCAGGTTTTAGGGGAATAGTGACTTTTTCTTTTGAGTGCATTGGTTCTAAAATTGATCTTCATTCAGGGCAGATGGGTGGGATAGCGTATAACCCGCTAAGAGCACTCTCTGAGGTTCTTGCCAAAGCATGGGATGAACAAGGGCGAGTTCAAATCGAGGGGTTTTATGATGGAGTTTGCTCTAAATTCACACAAGATCTCTATAAGATGGATCTTGATCCAGTCATTGATGAGCTTGGAATCAATACCCTTCACAAAGAAAAGGGGTTTTCATCCTTAGAATCTAACTGGATTAGACCGACTTTTGAGATTAATGGCCTATGTGGGGGATACTATGGACCTGGATTTAAAACAGTTATTCCAGCAAAAGCAACATGCAAAGTTTCTTGTAGATTAGTTCTTGGGCAAGACCCGGAAAAAATAAAAAAAGCAGTTATTTCTTTTTTCAAAAAGCATCTTCCAAAGGGATTTGAGTTAAAAGTAGAAGCAAGCCATGGAGCTTTAGCTTATATGGCAGATTCAAAAACTAAGTTTGCAGAACTTGTGAAAAAAAGTTTAGAAAATGCTACAGGAAAAAAAGCTGGGGTGATATTAGCTGGTGGAACTTTACCGATTGCAACCTCCCTTAAAGAGGCGGTTGGAGGAGAAGTTCTTGGCATGGGATTTGGATTAGAAGATGATTATATCCACGCGCCAAACGAGCATTTTGGATTAGATCGGTTGAAATTGGGGTTTGTGACAATTGGTTGCGTTTTAGAATTATTAGCTGGTGAGTTATGAGCAAAGAAAAACTTTTTAATGTGTTTAATTCCTCAAACAGCGAGCTAAAAAGACCGCTATTTGAGTTTTTTTCTAGACCCTCTTTTTACATACTATCTGGCCCATTTCTTTTGATGATAGGCATTTTGCTTTATAGACCGCAGGCCTTCCTAATGGAGAGCTTTCTTGGTTTTGTAGCAGCACTTGGCTATTTGTTTTCATGGAAGTATAACCTAAAAGGTGCATTCTATTCTTTTGGACTTGTTTTTTTCTCGCTTATTTTTTTATGGTTTTTAGAACATGAGCAAATGAAATGGTCTTATGAGCTATTAGCAGCTCTTACTTTTTTATCTTCTTTTTTTGTAGTCGGTTTTGGCTCTAAAAACTTCAAAGAGCATCAAGAGGAAAAAGCGCAATCAACTGAAAAAAAACTCTACAAGATGGAAGAGAGTTATCAAATTAATCAAAAGCATCTAGAAAACCACATAGAACAAGTCGAATATAAAAATAAAAATCTTGAGAAGTGTTTAAAGCAGCAAGAAAAGGAGATGATTGCTTTTAGGGATTTGCTTGTAGCTTCTAAGGAAGAAGGAGAAAAGTATTTCGTTCAGCTCGAAAGCCAGCTTAGAGAAATAAAAATTCTAAAAGAAAAAATCACGATTGAAGAGAATAAAGAGCAAGAGATGGAGTACTATAAAGAGACAAATAAACAGCTTTTGCGAAAACTCAATCATACAAGAGTGGATGCGCTTCAGCAAAAGCTTCTTGCAGCTGATTACCAAGCACAGCTTAAATCAAAAAAAGAGGAATTGACAGCTCACTCTCAAGATGTGCTATCAGAAGAGCTCTCTAATTTAACAAAAGAAAGAGCTGAGTTGAAAGCTTCTTACCAACAGAGCCTAAGAGAGTATCAAGCGTTGTCTCAGAAAATAGAGGACTTTTATTCAATTGACTCAACCTATTCTGAGGGAAGTCGTTATCAAATTGCTTCTGCATTTGAAGAGAAAGGGAAGCTTTTACAAGAGATGAGATTAGACATTTTGAAATTAGAAGAGACAATTCTTCATCTTAAAAAAGAGCTTAAGGTCACAGAAAGTGAAGGTCTTACTCCAGGAAGCTATTTAGCGATTGCAGATCAAGAGTGTTTACGTCTTGAAGAGGAAAACACTCTTTTATTAAAGCTTTTAACTCAACTTTTTCCAAAGCAGCCTGAAACAGGAGATATCGAGAAAGAAGTTATGGCAGAGTTAGAATCTCAAAACCAGCTTTAGTTATAAGAACAGTGTGTTCCCACTGAGCGCTTGGTTTCCCATCTGCAGTGCGTGCAGTCCATCCATCTTTTTTATCTATCACTGCATCTCTTGCGCCGAGATTGATCATAGGTTCAATTGTGAAAATCATTCCTTCTGCAAGTGTAATGCTATTTGAGTTGTAATGATGTGGAATCTGGGGTTCTTCATGCATGCTAAGACCAACTCCGTGGCTAACAAAAACATCAACAACAGAGCACCCTTGTGAATTAGCATAAGACTCTATGATATTTCCGATTTCCTGGATCTTTAATCCTGGCTTTAAACTTCGTATAGCTCTCATCATGCATTCATGACTTACAGCTACGAGGTGTTTTTTTTCTGCCGAAACTTCTCCAATACAGACCATACCGCTGCAATCTCCATAGAATCCATTTAGAGATAAGGCAGTATCGATATTTAAAATATCCCCTTCCTTAAGCGGAATGTCGTTTGGAATCCCATGGCAGATCACTTCATTAAGTGAGGTGCAGATTGCACCAGGAAAGGGAGGATGCCCATACCCAAGCGAGGCAGATTTTGCCCCAGCTTTGTTACAAAGCTCTTTTGCAGCTTCATCAAGTTGCCTTGTGGTAATTCCTGGTTTTGCCATCTCACAGAGAGTTTTTAGAATCTGAGCTGTAAACTTACATGCTTTTTTGATCTCCTGGATTTGCTCTGGAGTTTTTAAAATAATATTGTACTTTTTTTTATAGAATTCTCTTCGTCCGTTTTCTTCTAAATCAGGCTCTTTTGGGTAATGACATTTTTTCCATTTGAGTCCGCTTCCGCAAAAACAGGGATCATTTCTTGAGATCATGAGAGGTCCTTTTTATCTGTGTTATATTTAAGTAGATAATTATGCGTATACGATGCTTTTTAAGACAAGTCCACAAGCTGGAGCTGTCACTCCAGCTTTCATTCTAAGTTTTTGACTGAGGAGGCTTTCGATGCAATCATAGGGAAGTTTATGACATCCTATATAGCAAAGAGTCCCAACAATATTGCGAACCATTTTATATAAAAAATGGTCTCCTTTTATAATAAAGAGAAAATCTAACCCCTCTTTAACAATTTCGATAGAAAAAACTTCACGAATCGTATCCTTATGTGAATTTTTTTTGTGATTGGTAAATGCTTTGAAATCTTTTTTTCCAATTAAATGTAGAGCTCCATTTTTCATAAGAGTTTCATCTAAAATACAGGGAAAGTGCCAATGAGTTCTTGTTTTGAATGGAGAAAGAAAAAAGCTTGTGGACACTCTGTAGTGATACTCCTTTGATCTAGAATCAAGTGTCGGATGAAAAAAGGGAGATTCTTCTTCGATTTTTTCAATTAAAATATCTGAGGGAAGGAGTTTGTTTGCACTTTGAAGAAGTTTTTTCAAGCAAATCGAATTAGATTTAAGATGAAAATTTACAATTTGCCCCTCAGCATGTACACCTGCATCTGTTCTACTTGCAGCTTGAAATGAAGTTTTTTGTTGAAGAATTTTTTCAAACACCTTTTCAAGTGTTTCTTCGATGGAGGGGCCCTCTTTAGTTTTTTGCCACCCTAAATAAGAGGTTCCATCATAGCAAAGTGTCATTTTTATATTACGAGTCATAGCATTAAGCGGCGAGCTTGCAAGAGATAAAACCATCGATTCCATCGATGAACATTTGAATCGAGATTAGGATTAAAATAAGACCCATGAGTCTTTCAAGTGCCGCAATACCACGATGTCCAAGGATCTTTTGAAGAAAAGGGGCGCAAAGAAGAATTAATGTAGAAAGAGACCAGGCAATTAAAATAGAGAGGACAACATCGAATGTTCTAATATCTTGACCTGAATAAATCATAAGAGAGGCTAAAATTGCAGGACCTGCAATTAGTGGGATGGCAAGAGGAACAATAAAGGGCTCTTTTATGTCCTCTTTCTCTTCATTTTCTCTTGAGGGAAAAATAAGCTTTAATGAGATAATAAGAAGAACGATACCTCCTGCGATTCTCACTGTTTCTTTCGAGATTCCAAGTGAATCTAGGAAAAAATTTCCTCCAAAATAAAATGTAATCATCATTAAAAGGGCAATTGTAAGCTCTCGAACAATAATCCATCTTTGCTTTTTAAGAGGGTATTTTTTCAAAATAGCAATAAAAACAGGAATGTTTCCAATAGCATCCATTAGAAAAAATAAAGAGAGAGTTAAAGTGAAAATGGGGTTCTCTAAATCCATACATGAGTCTTTTTTATTTTATAATATCTAATGGACTTTATTAATTTCAATTACGATCTTCTAATTAAGATTAATTATTTTTTATTTAAATCAAGATATTTTATTAAATCTTCTTGCTCAAATGACCTCCCGAAAATCCCAAGAGATTTATGGATCTCTTGCTCGATCCCTGTTAGAGTAAATCCTTCCAAAGGGTTCCAGCTGTAATCCTTCTCATTTTCAGCTTTAACTTCTATGTATTTAATCACTCTTTTTAAGGCATCTGCTTTAAAAACAGTTTGCTTTTCGATTGCAACAGCGCTCTTCATGCAATCCCAAATAAGAACTAGGGTTTCAGGTGGTGTTGTCTTTGGTAAATAAGAAATACTCATAATCACTCGTCTTGGGTGTAAAATTAAAAAAGAAATTAATATAGTAGAAACAAGGTTCATAAAAGAAAAGTTTTTTCTAATCAAAAGAGTCCCTACCACATTCTTTCTCAATTTGCTTAAATAGTTTTAAAAGTTCGAAAGTTTGCTTTTTTGATAGAGGAGAGAGACATAGATAAAAATCGTGATTTTTTTTAAATGCAGCGCTTGTCCAATTTGCAGATCCTAAGATAAATTTACTCTCATCAATTAGCACCATTTTATGGTGCAAAAGCTGAATTCCTTGGCTAATATAAAGGGGAACACTTGACCGTAGTAATTCGCTTCTGGCCTTGATAGAGGCCCCCTTTGAGGCAGTTTTGTCTAAAAAAATCTTCACTCTGACTCCTCTTTGATGAGCCTGAATTAAACTTGAGATGATTTGTGGGTGAGTTAAGGTGAACATAGAAACATAAATAGATCTTTTGGCTTGATCTATCTCATTTAAAAGATTTTGAGTTGGCTCTATTCCTTTAAATGGAAGCATCCAAAGATCCACGAGCTGATTGTTAATAAAAAATTGAGCTTTCTCTCTATTTTTTATTTTTTTAATTAAATGCATGTTTTCTGTGTACTTCTTCAAGAATAAGTAAAGCTCTTTGCTGTAAAAGCCAAGAACTAAGTTGTCATGCATCATTAAAGACTCAGCTGTCATATTAGCGGTTCCAAGAAAACAGCTGTAGTCATCAATCAGTAAAATTTTTTCATGCATTAAGCCACTTGATTTGATTTCCTTCCAGTTTAATGCTTTTTTTTGAGGTTCAAAGCTTGAGATGAATGTTTTAGAGTCGGTAATGATTTCAACATGGTTTAGTTCTTTTGTTTTTTTTAAAAGAATTGAGATTAATTGAGCGTCAGAAAGTGCGTAGCTATGGGCGATAATTTCTTTTTTAGCCGAAATAAGAGCTTTAGTAAAAACTCTTTTGAGAGAATGATTGAGTTGATTTGAATAGAGGATGATTTGTGAGTTTTCAGAGGGAAGAGGAAAATAAAAAAAATGATAAATAATAGAAATAAAAAAGGTAGCCATAATAGCTACCGTCAGAATAAAAGCGATTAAAGAGAAAAGACTAGATCTTTTGTCCTGCATCACGCATTTCTTTGATAACTGCTCCGAGACCTTTCTTGTCGATATTTCTCATTGCTTTTATGCAAAGTTTTAAAAGAACAAATCTGTTTTCTTCAGCAAACCAGAATCTTTTCTTTACAAGATTTGGTAGAAATCTTCTTTTTGTTTTTCCTGTGATGTTAAGACCGATACCTTTATCTTTTTTGGCGATACCACGAATTGTGTATTTTCTTCCTTGCCCGGGTCTTTTTCCTGTAACTTGACATACTCTTGCCATGTGAGCTCCATAAATATAAAGAAACTTTTTTTGCTCTAGCATATCAGGACATGCTTATATTTCTCAAGAAGGAGTTTTGGAAATTTTTAAAGCTTAAAAAACTTTCTATTAAACTTTTAAAATATTATCCTAGCTTTTTTTTTAATCTAAAGAAAAAATTTTAAAAACAAGTCTGTGAGGCTTATATGAACGTATTATCGAGATTGTTTAAAGTAAAAGTAGAGGAAAAACAAAACTCCCTTGCTAGAGATCTTTTTCAAGTCTTTTTAGCAAGTTTTGCTCTTTCTTTAGTTAGCCTATTTAAAGTTCCACTTTACCCTACGCCAATGACTTTTCAAACATGCGGGGTGTTCTTAATTGGACTTTTGCTTACTCCTAAAAAAGCAGCTGTAGCTGTGTCAATTTATCTTATTGAGGCAACTTTTGGGCTTCCTGTTTTATCAGGGGGGACATCAAATCCTCTTTGGATGGTTGCACCAAATGCTGGATTCTTAGCAAGTTTTCCTTTTGCAGCTTTTGTTGTTTCTTTTTTATTTAGAAGATTTAAAAACCCTTCATTTATCAAAACTTCTTTTTGCGCTTTAGCTGGCAAAGTGGTTGTTTACTTATGTGGTGTAAGTGTACTTTCATTCTTTTTTGGATTTAAAAGCGCACTTCAGTATGGGCTGACTCCATTTCTGTTTGTTTTTCCAATTAAAATCTTTCTTGTTTCATTTGTTTATAAATTCATCAATTTTGTAAGAAATTCTAATAGATAAAAAGGGTAATACCAGTAAGCTAAACTTCTGATTCTTTTTTAAAGATTTTTTAAGAAGATAGTTGTCAAAAAAATTGTTTCTGAAACTAATGTTTCTTTAGAAAAAAGAGAAGCGCTTTGCGCGCTTCACTCTCTTTTTTTTGAGAAAATTGAGATTGAGCAATTTGAACAAAAAGATTTTCATATAAAAGAGCTTCGAATTAACAAAATTCTTCTTCTTTTTCCAGAAGCACTTGACCTTTGGGATCTTAATATCTAAAAAACCCAGAAAGAGCAGATAGAAACACTTTGCCAAGAGAGAATCATAAAAAGCGTTGCCATTTTTATAGATGGATTTTTTGTTTCAAAAGAGATTATTTGAAAAAACAAAGAAAGATAAATCATTGAAGATGGTTTTAGTTGATGGCGATTGCTTTCGCTCTGCATTTTCTCATGATCAAGGGTGATGCAATGCGTCTAAAAAAAGGGAAGGTGATGGAAAAGAAAAAATTTCTTCTGAAGTTGCAAGTTTGATAAGAGGTGGTTTTATTATTCCCTCTTATGAGGTTTAACAGAGCTACTAGTTTGAAGTCCTTGCCAAAGGTAAAGAGGTTTAGAAATAGAAAATTCCCGCAATAGCACGTGCTCTGCATCAAGGAGAGTTTAACGCAGTTTTAATGGGAGCTCACTTTGAATATGAACATCATGATCATCCCTCTAATGTAACAGCTAAACTTGCTTCTGAAGAAGAGAGGGGAATTGATGAGTTGTCACAAAACTTTTTTCATCGACTAAATTTGGACATCTAAGTTTTTTGAGATTCCTCACAAAATTTCAATTTCGATAATCAGACAATAAAAATCTTTTTTTTTGAGGAATTAAGACTTAGGTTTTTACGATTTCTCACTGAAGAAGAAGTTGATTTTATTAACTTATTCCGAGTAAAAACAGGAATTTTAAGCATGAGGTTTGAAAGTGACAGAGATCACAACTGATTTACTTGTCATTGGCTCTGGTCCTGCAGGGCAAAAGGCTGCTATGCAAGCTGCAAAGCTTGGTAAAAAGGTCATCATCGTAGAGAAAGATAGAGATCTCGGCGGTGCAAGCCTCAACTCTGGAACAATTCCCTCTAAGTCTTTGAGAGAAGCTATCCTAGATTTGACAGACTTTTATGGTAGAAGCTTTTATGGTCAAAATCTGCCAAGAAAAGAAATTTCAATTAACGCTCTTAACTTTAGGCTTCAAAAAACTCTAGAGCAACAAAGAGAGATTCTACATAAGCAACTCGAAAAAAATTCGATCAAAGTGATTCATGGGCAAGCAACCTTTGTAGATGAAAATCGAGTTACCATTTATGGAGAGGACAAAGAGCACCTTGCAAATATCACACCTTCTTATGTGATTATTGCAGCTGGCTCAAAGCCAAGAAATCCTGAGGGAATTCCTTTTGATCGAAGAAGAGTTTTAGATTCAACAAGACTTTTGTCCATTGATTATCTTCCTAAAAGTTTACTTGTTTTAGGAGGAGGGGTGATTGGATCTGAATACGCAAGTTTTTTTTCAGCGCTTGGCACCAAAGTCAAAGTGATCGATAAAAAAGAGCAGATGCTCTCAACTCTTGATCAAGAAATTAGCATGCATCTACAAAAAGCTTTAACTTCAATCGGTCTTGAGTTTGTTGGAAATAAAGTGATTGATCAAGTGATTCGTCGAGAAGGTGATGTCTTAGTAAAATTTAAAGATGGGACAGAAGAGATTGCAGAAACACTTTTGTATGCTTTAGGTAGAAGCGCAAATGTTGAGGAGTTAAAGATTGAAAATGCAGGAATCAAACTAAGTGAATCAGGATACATTCCAGTAAACACCTTATTTCAAACATCAAATCCAAATATTTATGCAGTAGGCGATGTGATCGGAGGAGCTTCTTTAGCTCCAATTAGTATGGAGCAAGGAAGACTTGCAGCGAGGCATGCTTTTGGTGGCAAAACGCATCACTTCCCAACATTTTTTCCAATCGGTATTTATACGATTCCAGAAATTTCTTCATGTGGTTATACTGAAGAGAACCTTAAAAAATTGGGATATAAATACGAGATAGGAAGAGCTTATTACTATGAGATTGCAAGAAATCAAATAGTGGGTAACGATCCTGGGATGTTTAAGATACTATTTCATTCAGACACTCTGGAGATTTTAGGGATTCATATCATAGGAAGAGCTGCAACAGAAGTCATTCACATTGGACAAGTGGCCATGACTTTCAATGCAAAACTGGACTATTTTGTTGATCAGATTTTCAATTACCCCACCTACGCAGAAGGATATAGAATCGCTGCGCTAAATGGGATGAACAAAGTTAAACATAAAAGATAAAAGGAATTAGACGCATATGGCGATCTACAACATCTTTGATTATAGTGAAAAAGCATCTTCTAATCTAAGTTCACAAGAAGCGCAAAAAACCCTTGAGAAAGTGAATATTGCACAAGCGAGAGTTGGCTTTCAAGAAGAAGCTCCCTCATTAAAAGATCGTTTTATCTCTTCTTTGGGAGCAAGATTTTTCTTTCTTCTTTTGCTTGTAGCTGATTTGTTTTGGGGGGTCTATGTCATAGCTGGACTTGCGCTTTTTTTATCTTTTTCTATTGTGACTTTTTTCAAAATTTCATTTCTCAATCGACTGCTTTCCAGATTTTATCTATCCCTTAAAAGATTTCTTGTTGCAGGTCTTTCTCTTTTTGTTTCATTAATTAGTCCAGCTCTTGGGATCATGTTTGCGTGTACTTACTTTTTGATGTATGACAAAGATGGTATAGAGGAAATCGTTCCCGCTTCTTTAAGGGCCCAATTTAAAGAGTTCTTTAATCACTAAAAAAAGCCCCCAGATTCGGGGGCTTTTTTCTCATTTTTTTACTAATAAAATCTCTTCGTTTTTTCCAAGTTCGATGTTCACTCTGTCATTACATCTAATCTCTTGTTTTAAAAGTGCCTTGGATAAAGTTGAAACGACTTTATTTTGAATTAGTCTTTTAAGAGGGCGAGCCCCAAAGTGTGGATCGTACCCCTCTTCTGCAAGATAAGTGATAACGTTTGGCTCAAAAGTAAGAGAGATCTCTTTATCAGTGAGCCTTTTCTTAACTGATTCGAGTTGAATCCGAACAATTTTCTCCATATCTTTTTCTTGAAGAGGAAGAAAGGGAAGGATCTCATCTAAGCGGTTAATAAATTCTGGTCTAAAGTGTTTTTTGATCATTGGATCTAAGATTTTAAGAAGAGATTCTTTATTTCCCTTCATTGAGCCTTTCTCCATTTTTTCAAGTAAAACATCAGATCCTAAATTTGATGTCATAATAAAAAGAGAGTTTTTGCAGTTGACAACTCTTCCTTTACTATCTGTAATTCGCCCATCATCAAAAACTTGAAGTAAAATGTTGAAGACATCAGGGTGCGCTTTCTCAATTTCATCAAGTAATACAACGCTATAGGGGCGTCTTCTTAAAGCTTCAGTTAGCTGCCCTCCTTCATCATATCCCACATATCCTGGAGGAGATCCAATTAATTTAGAGATGCTATGTTTTTCCATATATTCAGACATATCAATCCGTATCATCGCATCTTCTTTATCAAAGAGGACCTCAGTGAGAGCCTTTGTCAATTCTGTTTTTCCAACTCCAGATGGTCCAACAAATAAAAAGACTCCAAGAGGTCTGTTTGGATCGCTTAGTCCCGATCTGGATCTTCGAATAGCCTCTGAGACAGCCTCCACGGCAAAATCTTGACCCACAACTTTTTGATGAAGAGAAAGCTCTAAATCTAGAAGTTTTTCAGCTTCTTGCTTCATCATCTTATTCACTGGAATCTGAGTCCATTTAGAAACAATTTGTGAGATTAAGCTTTCATCGACTTCTTCTTGTAGCAAACGATTTGGAAGATCATTTAGGCTCCTTTGAGCCTCTTCAATTTGCTTTTGAGTTTGAGGAATTAAGCTATATTGAAGCTCTGCTACTCTGTGATAGTTCATCGCTCTTTCAGCTTCCTCTTCTTGGAATTTATATTTTTCTAGAAGATCTTTTTTCTCTTTGACATTTTCAATGAGCTTTTTCTCATGATTCCACCTTTGCTTTAAGATGTTTAGCTCTTCTTGAGTTTTTGCAATCTCTTCAGAGAGTTTTTCATACTCTTTTTTAGCCAGATCTGACTGATCTTTTTTTAAACCTTCTTGTTTGACATGAAGGGCTCCTAAAGCTCTTTCTTTTTGATCTATTGGAAGAGGTCTACTTCCAATTTGCATTCTGATAAGGCTTGCTGCTTCATCAATTAAGTCAATTGCTTTATCTGGAAGCTGACGATCTGCGATATATCTGCAGGAAAGATGAACAGCCGCATGCAAAGCGCCTTCAGTGATATGTACACCGTGAAAAATTTCATATTTTTCCTTGAGCCCTCGCAAAATTGCGATTGCATCTTCTTCTGAGGGTTCTTTTACAAGAATAGGTTGAAATCTTCTTTCAAGCGCTGCATCTTTTTCAATATGCTTTTGATACTCATTTAAAGTCGTAGCACCGATGCAATGAAGAGATCCTCTTGCGAGTGCTGGTTTTAAAAGATTGGCAGCATCCATCGCCCCATCTGTTGCTCCAGCCCCAACTAAAGTGTGAACTTCATCAATAAATAAAATGATGTTTCCCTCACTTCCTTCAATTTCTTTTAAAATGTTTTTCAGTCTTTCCTCAAATTCTCCTCGGTATTTTGTTCCAGCAATAAGACTTCCTATATCTAAAGCAACAAGCTGCTTTCCTTTAAGAGCCTCTGGAATGTCTCCTTGAATAATTCTTTGAGCAAGACCTTCAGCTATCGCTGTTTTTCCAACGCCAGGTTCTCCAATTAAAATAGGATTGTTTTTTGTTCTTCTGCTAAGAACCTGTATTGTCCGTCTGATTTCTTCTTCTCGTCCAATCACTGGATCTAATTTTCCAGCTTTGGCAAGATCTGTTAGGTTTTTGCAAAATTTTTCTAGCGATTTAAGGTTCTGTTCTGCTGTAGGTGAATCCATTTGTCTATCTCCTCTAATACTAAAAATCATCTCTTTTACTTTTTCTAAAGAAACTTTAGAGGATTCCTTCCATGAATAAAAAGGCTCTTCATTTGATTTCCATAAAACATAAAAAAGATGATCGGAACTAATAAAGCTATCTTTCCACTCTTTACAAAGTGCATAAGCATCATATAAAAGGATGTTAACCTTAGGGTTTAAAGTGGGAAGTTTTCCCTCTCCCTCAAATTTAGCTAATCGATCCACACTTTTTTCTAAAGAGAGGACTAAAGGTTTTTCATCAAGTCCAAGAGATCTACATAAGGTTTTAAAATATCCCTCGTCATCTTCAAGTAGGGCTAAAATTAAATGGGGGATTTGAATTTCTGTTTGATTTTTTTCTTTTGCAATTTCAAGGGCTCTCTCAAGAGCTGCAGCTGTCGATTCTGTAAATTGTAAGTTCATAATTTCCTCCATAATATCGGGTTATATAAACTCGCAATTTAATCATATAGATCTAAAAAGCCACTGTCAAGAGCACTAGTATTATTTTTGATTAGGGTTATAAAAAACTGTATAGCTGGAATACTGAGTAATGTTGTTTCCAACATAAATGGAGGGTAAATTAAAAGATAGAGTGTATTGTTTCTTGTCCTTATCATATGAGATCGTGCATGTAGCATCAAATTCGTTCCAAAATGTAGCCTTAGTAGATTTACTTGTTGCATTTGAGGGTGGAGTGGTAGTTGCTGTAGATGAAGGAATAAGCTTAGTTTTTGTCGTGGTTGCAATAACCTTAATAGCTTCTCCACTCGAGATCTGTTGATTTGTTGGGCTCTGCACCAATTGCAGATAAAGAGGATTAAATCCATATGTAGAAGGATCCTGATAATAAAAAACTTGGGAAGGGTTATTAGGAGATTCTGCACTTAATTGAATGCATATATCTTCTAATTTATTATTCTTTGGTAACTGGATTGAAGAGAGTTTTTGTCCTCCAACATATCCATAGTATAAATTAAATCCACCGGAAGGTAAGACTAGCGTATAAGTTGTAGAGTCGCAAAAGCCAGTGATACATGTAAGAAGATAAATTAAAAAAATGTAGGGTTTCATCAAAACGCTCATGATTTATTTTTTTTAGGAAGATAAATATACCGCTCGTGAATGAAAAAACTTCTTTATAAAAAATTCGATTGACATCCATTATATTCGATGTGAAATTTTTAACAGATGAAGAGCGCTGTCAGCTCAAAGCTCAGC
>Ga0172372_10000877_pt1 | contig 46578 bp, 35 predicted proteins | sample LakKiv5m_2_FD_114544 | JGI IMG/M metagenome (GOLD analysis project Ga0172372, IMG submission 114544) | Freshwater microbial communities from Kabuno Bay, South-Kivu, Congo - kab_092012_9.5m | ecosystem: Environmental > Aquatic > Freshwater > Lake | place: Democratic Republic of the Congo...
CGTGCGTCCTCACGGGCTGCCCGGGCGGGGGGGACGAGAAGGAGAGCGCCCCTCCGGCGACCACCGACCAGGACGGCGACGGCTACGCCGCCGCCTACGACTGCAACGACCAGGACCCCACCATCTACCCGGCCGCCCCGGAGACCTGGTACGACGGCGTGGACGCCGACTGCGCGGGCGACAGCGACTTCGACGCCGATCGCGACGGCGAAGACCGGGTCCCCGAAGGCCCCGACTGCGACGACACCCGCGCCGACGTGTACGCCGCCGCCGACGAGCGCTGCGACGAGGTGGACAACGACTGCGACGGGGTCGTGGACGACTCCCCGGTCGACGCGCTGCAGGTGTGGGTGGACGACGACGGCGACGGCTGGGGGCGCGGCGACCCGCTCGGCACCGCGTGCGAAGCCCCCGTGGGCCATGCCACCGCCGGGGGCGACTGCAACGACGGCGACGCCGAGGTGTACCCCGGCGCCCGGGAGACCTGCGACACGGTCGACCAGGACTGCGACGGCCTCGTGGACGACAACCCCGCCGACGGGCTCACGGCCCACCCGGACGCCGACGGCGACGGCTGGGGCGACGACGACGCCTCGGCCCTGGTGTGCGAGGTGCCCGAGGGCTACCTCCTCACCGACGGGGACTGCGACGACGGGGACGCCCTCACCCACCCGGGCGCCGCCGAGCTCTGCGACCTGGAGGACAACGACTGCGACGGCCTCCGCGACGAGGACGCCACCGACCTGCGCACCTACCACCGCGACGAGGACGGCGACGGCTGGGGGCGCGACGACGACACCACCGCCGCCTGCGGCGCGCCCACCGGTTACTCGGAGCGGGCGGGGGACTGCGACGACGTCGATCCCGCCCGCAGCCCGGGGGCGACGGAGGTGTGCGACGGCATCGACCAGAACTGCGACGGCGCGGGGGACGAAGGCGCGGTGGACGCCTCGACCTGGCATCCGGACGCCGACGGCGACGGCTACGGGGACAGCTCCACCGCCCAGAGCGTGTGCGGGAAGGTGGAGGGGTGGCTCGCGGACGGGAGCGACTGCGACGACGGCGACCCAGCGGTCAACCCCGAAGGCGCCGAGTCGTGCAACGGCGTGGACGACGACTGCGACGGCACGGTGGACCCGTCGGGCTCGGCCGACTCGGTGGTGTACTACCGCGACGCCGACGGCGACGGCTACGGGGGGACCGACGGGACCATCCTCGCCTGCGACCCGCCGGCCGGGTACGCCGCCAGCGACGACGACTGCGACGACGCGCTCGCCACCGTCAACCCCGGCAACCGGGAGTCCTGCGACGGGGTGGACAACGACTGCGACGCCGAGGTGGACGAAGACGACGCGGTCGACGCGAGCACCTGGTACGCGGACGCCGACGGCGACGGCTACGGCGACCCGGACGCCCCCCGCGCCGGGTGCAGCGCCCCCGCCGGCCACGTGGGGGACGACGGGGACTGTGACGACGCCGACGCCACGGTCAACCCAGACGGCGCCGAGCTCGACGATCTGGCGGACCAGGACTGTGACGAGCTGGTGGACGAGGACTACGTCAGCGTGGGGGACCTGGTGGTGACCGAGGTGGCGCGGCAGCCCTACACCGGGGGGAGCGGCACCGCCGCCCACGCCGACGCCCAGTGGTTCGAGGTGCTCAACGTCTCGACCCGTACCCTCGACCTGTCGGGCTGGTACATCGAAGAGCAGGACGCGGACAGCTTCTACGTCGCGCCCGCGGCGGGGGTGCGACTCGCGCCCGGCGAGCGGGCCGTGTTCTGCTACACCGACCTCTACTTCGCGGACCCCGCCGTCTGCGGGTACCGGTGGGGCGACGCCGGGTACGGCTCGCCGTACTTCGACGACAACTTCTACTTCGACCGGGACGAGGACCTCGTGTCCCTCTACATGGGGGGGACCCTCATGGACGAGGTCCATTGGACCTACGACGCCACCGACGGCTACTGGCCGCGCGTCGCGCGCTACTCGATGGAGCTGGACGCGGCGGGGAGCCAGGACCCGACCACCAACGACGACGAGGCGGCCTGGTGCCTCGCGGACGAGACGGTCTACTCGAGCAGCGCCTGGACGGGGTACCCGGACTACGGCACGCCGGGCGCCGACAATGGGGCCTGTCCGTGACCACCCCCTCAGCGGTGACCGGCGCCACCACGGTGGCGGCGCTGGCCGCGGCGCTCGAGGCCTGGCTGGCCGAACGTGTCCCCGGGGCGACGGTGAGCCTCTTGCCGGCCGACCGCGGCACCGGGGCTGTCCCGGGGGCCCCGAACGCGGCGCGCGACGCCCTGCGCGCGCAGGAGCCGCGCGACGACGAGGACGGCACCTCATGGTGGCCGCTCCTGGACGAAGGCGGCCCGCTGGGAGTGCTCGGCGTGCGCCGGCCGTCCGACGGGGCGGAGATCCCGTCCGAGCTCCCGCTCCTCGCCACCCTGGCGCTGGGCCGGCTGTACGCGACCTCCGAGGCGGCCGTCCACCGGTGGGCCGGACAGGTGCTGGGAGACACCTCGGGTGGCTACGTCATCGCGTCGAACGCCGCCCAGCTGATCCACCTGAGCGCCGGCTTCGAGCGCCTCGTCGGCCGGACCGCCGCCGAGATCCGCGCCACCGGCTACTTCGAGGCGGTCTACCCGGACCCCGCCTGGCGTGCGCGCGCCGTGGCGTCCACGCGCCGGGCCTTCGCCGGCGACCCCGCGGCCGGGGTGTCCTGGAGCCTCGGCCACGCCGACGGGCGGGAGGTCCCGGTGCGCCTGCACTCCCACGTGTTCCAGGGCGAGGACGGGACGCGGTACATCCTCGCCCACTTCTCCGAACGGGTGCCCGAGGCCCCCGCCAGGGCGGGGAGCGACGTCGAGCGCCACCTGGCCGAGCTCGGGCGCTTCGCCGGCGCGGTGAACCACGACTTCAACAACTTCCTGGCCGTGTTCCGGGGCCGGGCCGAGCTGCTCGCAGCCCACGTGGACCCCGCGGTGCGGGTCCACGCGGCCGCCATGCTGGAGACGGCGGGTCGGGGCGCCCGGCTGACCCGGCAGCTCGCGCTGTTCGCGACCGATCAGCCGGTGTTCGTCAAGTCGACCGAGCTCTGGCCGGTCGCCGAGGCGGCCCTGCGCGTGTACCGCGGGTCGGAGGGCGCCCCGATGGTCATGCTCGCGTGCCCGATGGACCTCCCCCCGGTGGAGGTGGAGCCCCGGGCGCTGGAGCTCGCCCTGCTCAACCTGCTCCAGAACGCGGGAGAGGCCGCCGGTCCGGGCGGGCGCGTGGTCCTGGAGGCCGACCACGGCCGGCCGCCCGAGGCGCCCCGTCGCTCCTGGGCGCGGGCCTCGGTGTCGCCGAACTGGGTGCGCGTCCGGATCACCGACAGTGGCCCGGGCTTCGACGCCGACGCCCGGAACCGCGTCTTCGAGCCCTTCTTCTCCACCAAGGGAGTGGGACGCGGCCTGGGCCTGTCCGCGGTGGCCCGCGCCATGGAGCGCATCGGCGGCATGATCGACCTGCCCGAGCTCGACCGCCGCGGCGGGGTGGTGGATCTCTGGCTCCCCCAGAGCCCGCGCGCCGAGCTGCCTCCCGAGCAGCGCCGGGACCCCGTGGCGGGCGGCGCCGAGCAGGTGTGGGTGGTCGACGACGACGAGGCGGTGCGGGAGGTCGTCGCGCTCGGCCTGGAGCTGCACGGCTACCAGGTCCGCCAGTTCGCCACCGGAGGGGCGGTGCTCGAAGCGGCCGCCCGCGGCGACACGCTCCACCTGCTCGTCTCCGACGTGGTGATGCCCGGCCTGGACGGGTTCGGCCTCTACCGCGAGCTGCGCGCCCGGGGGCACGCCTGCGCCGTCCTCTTCCTCTCCGGGCACGTCCTGCCCGAGGCGCCGCGCGAGGTGAAGACCGCGCTCCTCACCAAGCCGGCGAGCGCCCGGGTCATCGCCGAGAACGCCCGCCGCCTGCTCAACTACGTGGTCTGAGGAGCCCCGGACCGCGGGCTAGCAGGCTGCTGCGAAAGCCGGACCGAGCAGGCGAAGCTCAGCCGGGCCGCGGTTGACGAGCGCGCTCGACGCGCGATTCGCGAGGAAGGAGCGTGTCGAGGCACGCGACTGACGAGCGGCGGCGACCCCGGCCCGGGGGGGCGAGCATGCGACGGGAGGGTTTTGCAGCATCCTGCTAGTAGCAGGTGCGCACCGAGGTGGTGTACAGGTCGGTGGACTCCTCGTAGGGGAGCCCCGAGGGGAAGTCGACCAGGGCCACCTCCCAGACGTCGTTGTAGCCCATCACCCGCGAGGTGCTGAGCTCGAGCGAGCCGTAGGTCCAGATGTTCACCGTGGCGGTGACGTCACCGTCGCCCCACTGGGTGAAGTAGTGCACCCGGACCGCGTAGGTGTCGTCCACCGGCTCGTCGATGATGATCTCCTCGGGACCGTAGCCGCCGAGGTCGTCCAGGACGTGGTCGGGGTTGTCCACCATGACCGCCACCGTCCCCCAGTCCGGGGTCGGGTTGCAGTAGTTGCAGTCGTCCGGGTTCTGGAACAGGACGCCGCCCCCGCGCACGAGATGGAGATCCATGTCCGCGGCGCCGGTGTTCCAGGTCAGCTCGACGTGGAGCGCCTCCTGCGGGATGACCTCGATGTCGGCCCGGGCCGGCGCACCCACCAGGCCCACCGAGTTGGTGACCCGCAGCTCCACCGTGTACGTACCGGCCAGGTCGGCCTGCAGGTAGGCGGTGTCCAGGTTGGTCGGGTCCTGGATGGCCACGTCGGCGCCCCGCGGCGCGTCCACCAGCGACCACTCGTAGGTGAGCGGCTCGAGCCCGTTCGGGTCGTAGCTGCCCGTCCCGTCGAGGGTGATCGTCTCCCGAGGGTTGGAGGTGGCCGGCGCGTCGATGACCGCCACCGGGTACTCGAAGTCCCCTCCCCCGTTGCCCACGAGCGTGATCACCACCTCGGGCTCGTCCGGGTCGTTCGAGGCCAGCCGGAGGCTCCCGTGGTCCCCGGCGTCCTGCGTGGGGAGGTAGTTCACGACCACGAGCGTGCTGCCCCCGGGCGCGAGGCTCTGGCCCGCCACGTCCCCGACCACCACGAAGGCCCCGGCCCCGTCCTGGGTCAGCGTGTCCAGCACCAGGGTCCCGTCGCCCTCGTTCTCGATGCTGAAGTACAGGGTCCCGACGCCGTTGGCCGGCACCGTGCCGAAGTCGAGGGCGAGCGGATCCACGAGGATGTCGGGCGTGGGCGCTTCGACCCCCACGCCGGTCACGGTGACCAGCAGGGTCGGGTTGTCGGGGTCGTCGGTGGGGATGGTCAGCGCGGAGGTGTAGGAGGTGTACTGGCGCGGCGTGAAGGTGACGGGGATCTCGATGGCGACGTCACGCTCCGCCTGGGTGGCGTGCTCCCCGATGGCGAACACCCCCTCGCTGTCGTTCAGCCCCAGCTCGCCCAGGTTCAGCGCCACGAGACCGCTGTTGGTCACCGTCGCGTAGCCGGTGACCGAGTAGTCCACCGGCACCTCTCCGAAGTCCAGGACCTCGGGGACGACGGCCGCCTCGGGGTACTGCTTCTGGAACTCCTGCTCGGGGGTGCACCCCGCCAGCAACGCCGCCGCGAGCCACATTGGTCATCTCCTCTTTTCCAGCATAGCCGGGGCCCGGTTCGTTATCCTGTCCGCGATGCGCCTCCTCTTGCTCCTCCTCGTCGGCTGCGACGGCTGCCGTCCGGACCTCCCCGTGGACGAGCCCGATCCCGTGGACACGAGCGACCGCGACACGGCCACCCACAGCGGGACGACCGAGACGGCCGAGACGGGGCCCGTGCTCCCCCCACGCTGCGACGCGATGGAGGTCGAACCGAACGACCGCGTGGACCAGACCATGGAGATGGGGATGGAGCGCTGGATGTGCGGCGTCCTCATGCCGGAGGACCCGTACAACGCCCCGCTCGGGGACGTGGAGTACCTCTCCTTCAGCAACACCCAGCCCGGCTGGATCGAGGTCTCGGTGGAGGCCGCGCGGCGCGGCTCCTCGGCCGACATGCAGCTCGTCCTCTACGACAGCGACGCGTCGGTCACGGTCTACGACGGCTACCAGACCTCGGACCCGGTGCTCCGCTTCCCCGAGGCGGCCCTGACCGACTTCACGCTGGTCCTGGGAGAGAGCCGGTACGGCTTCGGGGACAGCTACGACTGGTACACGCTCGCCAGCCTGGTCAAGGCGCCGGTGGAGTGGGCCGCGACCGAGATCGAGCCCAACGACCAGCAGGTGCTGGCCACCGTCTACACGATGGGCACCACCATCTACGGCACCGTGGACTCCGCCGGGGACTTCGACTGGTTCCGGGTCACCGTCCCGGAGGGCACCACCACCGTCCGCTTCAGCATGAACGCCTTCAAGCTCGGCTCGCCCATCGACGGCCAGCTCTTGCTCTACGACACCGACGGCACCACGCTGCTCCGTGACGACCACGACGGGCAGCTGGGCTACGACCGCGACCCCTGGTTCGAGTGGCGGCCGCCCGCCCCGGGGGACTACCCCTTCCTGATCCGCAACGAGACCACCAACGGGAGCCGGTTCCACTGGTACACCGTCACCGTCGAGGCGTTCGCGGAGTGAAACGCTCCGCCGCGGGTCCTACGCGCGTCACCATCTCTGGAGGAGACCCATGACCACCCTGCCCCTGGCGCTCATCGCGCTGGTCGCCTGCAACAAGGACAAGGACGACACCGGCCCGGAGGACTCGACCACCCCCGTCACCGACGACACCGGCGGCACCACCGGCGTCGACTGCGAGACCACCGTCTCCTCGTTGACCCCCGTGGAGGGGGACACCGACGTGTACTACCGGGGCATGTTGGCCGCGAGCTTCGAGGGGGACGGCGCCGCCACCGTGTTCACCGTGACGGACGCGAGCGGCGCCGAGGTGGCCCTGTCCGACTTCACCTGGTCCGACGGGAACGTGCAGGTGTGGTTCCGCGCCGATCTGGCACCCTCCACCAGCTACACGCTGAGCGCCGAGGTGTGCGGCGTGAGCAGCAGCTCGGCCTTCACCACCAACGAGGTCGGGACCCCGCTCACCGAGGGCAACAGCTCGCTCTCCGGCCGCACCTACGTGACCCGGCTCTCCGAGGCCACCATCGTGGACCCCGCGGTCCTCGACCCGCTCCTGGGCCAGTACCTCACCGTGCCGCTCCTGTTCGAGGTCACCACCGCGGACGAGGCCACCATCGACCTCCTCGGCGCGCTCGGCTACCAGGAGGACGACGGCTCCTACACCCAGTACGACCTCCCCACCTGGGACTTCCCCGCCGGCGACTTCACCGACTCGCCGTACTTCAACGCCGAGGCCGAGGCGATCGTGATCATGTACGGGGACATCCCCATCCCCATCGAGGACTTCACCCTCGAGGGGAGCTTCTCGGCCGACGGCTCGGAGATCCGCTACGGGCGCGCCACCGGCCTGGGCGACTCCCGCTACCTCGGGGAGCTGGTGAACCAGCCCGGTGTGGAGTCGGCGGTGTGCGAGCTGGCCGAGGCGATGGGGGTGTACTGCCAGCCCTGCTCGGACGGCGAGCCCTACTGCCTCTGGATCGTCGCCGAGGACATCGAGTGCGACTACGTGCCCGGGCTGGACCTGGTCGAGATCCTCGCCGAGGAGTAGCGCGCGAACCGGCGAGGCCACTCGTCGGGGTGGAAACACGCCAGGTAGAGCGCCCAGGTGGCGAACGAAAAGGGCCCGACCTCCAGGGTCAGCTCGATCCCCAGGTGGAGCAGCACCCCGACCATCAGGTACCGGGTGCGGAAGTCCACGCGGTTGAGCCAGGCGCGCAGCCGCCCCGGGCGGGTGCGGTCGGCCCGGAGGATGAGCGCGAGCGGGAGGAGGGGCGCGGCCATCTCGAAGAGCCAGGTGCCCAGGGTGCCGAGTCGGGTGAGCGGGTAGAACGGCCACGCCCAGTCGAAGGGGATGCGCTGCCAGGTGGGCTGCTGGAGGATGTACCAGAGGGCGTCGAGCTCGCCCCAGGGCACCCAGTGGATGGAGAGCTTCTGCAGGCCGGTCGCGAGGTACATCCAGGCGAGCTGCACCACCATCAGGTACCGGGGCCAGGCGGGGACCAGGCGGGACACCCCGAAGAGCCGTGCGTCGAGCGAGAGCCGGCCCTCCGACCCGGAGAGCAGCAGCAGGAAGAGCGTGTTCTGCAAGAGCTCGTCGTAGGACCCGCCCGCGTGGGAGTTGAGGTCGCCCAGGATGCGGAAGCCGAACCAGGTCAGCAGGATGGCGAGCCGCGTGAAGAGCCCCAGGGCCATGAGCAGCGCCGCCCACGCGGTGGCGGGGACCAGCCAGGCGATGGTCTCGGGGGTGGGCCCACCCAGGCGGTCGATCAGCGGTCCGCCCAGATCCCGGAAGCCGCCCTGGTCCGCGTCCACCCAGACGAGCCCGGGCACGCCGAGCCAGGCCATGTGGACGAGGTGGGCGAAGACCACCAGGCCCACGGTGACGCGCACGCCGGCCAGCGAGAGCGCGTCTTCGCGGCGGTCCATCCAGGAGACGAAGGTGCGCCACATCAGCGGCGGACCTCGTGGGGGTACACGTACTTGCCCTCGGGCTCCTCGCCCCCGCGCGCCTCGGCGGGAGAGGGGGAGCGGGCCTTCCAGAACCGGCACCGCACGCCCACCACTGCTGCGTCCTCGGCGAAGAGGCGGGCGGCCAGGGCCCGGCAGCCCTTGTGGTAGGCGGAGGCATAGGCCCCCCAGCCCCAGCGGAAGATCGAGGCGCGAAGCCGCTCGGTGCCGAAGAGGGCCTCGTTCCAGGTCGCGGTCGGGGATCGCTCCTGGAAGACCGTCTCCCACTCCCCGTCGCCGCGCTCCACCGCGATCTCGAAGCGCGTGGGGTACACGTGGGGGGCGACGAACATCTGCCAGGTCTGATCCGTGGCGGTGAGCGCGAGGTAGGGCGCGAAGGGGGTCTCGAGCACCCGACGGCCGCGCGCCCAGCCCTTGGCGACCTCGTAGAGCTGGGCCTCGAGCACCGGGGCCGAGGTGCCGAGCCGGTCGGCCCAGGCCGTGATCTCGGCCTGCACGGTGGGGTCCTTCCAGGCGCTGGGCTTCATCGCCGCGTCGGTGGAGGGCATGCCGGCCACGAAGATGGCCGCGAGGTGGAAGAGCACGAACGCGGCCCGGAGGTGGGGCCAGGCCGCGGAGAGCGGGCCCCGAGCGCCGGGGGTCGGCCCCGAGCTCACTTCCGAGCCTGCTTCGCCCGCAGGTACTCGGGGAAGCCGCCCGGGAAGACCTCGACCCGGCCCGGCTCCACCAGGACCAGCTTGTTCGCCACCGTCTCCACGAGGTCGCGGTCGTGGGTCACGAAGATGCAGGTGCCCTTGTACTCCTGGATGCCGTCCCGCAGCGCGGAGATGGCCTCGAGGTCCATGTGGTTGGTGGGCTCGTCCAGCACGAGGGTGTTGAACTTGAGCAGCATGAGCCGGGCGAGCAGGGTGCGCACCCGCTCCCCGCCGGAGAGCGTCGCGGTCGGCTTGTCCCCGTCCTCACCCGAGAAGAGCATCCGGCCGAGCACCTGGCGCACGCCCTCCTTGCCCGCCTCGGGCTTCTGCTCGAACATCCAGTTGAACACGCTCCAACCGGGGGGGATCTGCCCCTCGTGCTCCTGCGGGAAGTAGCCCACGTGGGTCTCGTGACCCCACTGCACGTTCCCCTTGACCGGCTTGAGCTCCCCCACGAGCGTCCGCACCAGCGTGGTCTTCCCCACGCCGTTCTTGCCGATGATGCCGACCTTGTCGCCGCGCTGCACCTCGAGGTGCAGGCCCGAGAAGATCGGGTTCCCCTCGTACCCGGCCGCGAGCTTGTGGACCGCGAGCACGTCGCGCCCGGAGGTGCGCTCGAACTCGAAGCGGATGTAGGGGCGGGCGATGTTGGAGCGCTTGATCTCGTCGGGGCGGAGCCGCTCGATCTCCTTCTTCCGGCTCGCCGCCTGGGAGCTGCGGGTACCGGCGCCGAACTTCGACACGAAGTCCTGGAGCTGCTTGATCTTCTCCAGCTTCTTCGCGTTGGACTGCTCGACCTGGGAGCGGATCAGCGCCTTCTGCCGCACCATGTCGTCGTAGCTGCCGGTGTACTGGATGATGGTCTGGTAGTCGATGTCCGCGATGTGGGTGCAGACCGAGTTGAGGAAGTGACGGTCGTGGGAGATGACCACGAGCACCCCGTCGAAGGCCTTCATGAACTCCTCGAGCCAGGCGATCGACTCGATGTCCAGCTCGTTGGTGGGCTCGTCCAGGAGCAGGGCGTGGGGGCGCCCGAACAACGCCTGCGCGAGAAGCACCCGGACCTTGAAGCCGCCCTTCAGCACGTGCAGGGGCTTCTCGTGGAACTCCTGCTCGATCCCCAGGCCCTCGAGGAGGACCGCGGCGTCCGCCTCGGCCGAGTAGCCGTCCTCCTCGGCCACCACGCACTCGAGCTCCCCGAGGCGCTCGCCGTCCTCGTCGGTGTGCTCGGGGCGGGCGAGGATGACGTCCTTCTCCTGCATCGCCTCCCACAGCCGCCCGTTGCCCGAGATGACCACGTCGAGCACGCGCATGTGGTCGAAGATGGTGTGGTCCTGGCGGAGCACACCCACCCGCTTGGGACGGCGCACCGAGCCCTCGTCCGGGTCCAGGTCCCCGATGAGGATCTTCATGAAGGTGGACTTCCCGGCGCCGTTGGGCCCGGTCAGGCCGTAGCGGTGCCCGGGGGCGAAGGAGGTCTGGACATCCTCGAACAGGGTGCGTCCGCCGAAGCGCTTGGTGACGTTGGTGACGGTGATCATGGGGGGGTCCGTACAGCACCGGCGGCTAACCGAGCGCGCCCGCGCGCGGCATGAAATACGATGAGCGCATGACCGTCCTGGTGCAGCTGGTCGTCCTGCTCGTCGGAGTAGGCGCCGGCTTCGTGTGGACCCGGCAGGCGCCCGTGGTGTCCCGCACCACCCTGGTCAACCTGGCCACCGGGGCCATGCTCTACCCCCTGCGGCTCGGCCTCACGTTCCTGGGGGTGACCGAGCTCCACGTGGGCCTCGTCCCGCTCGGCGGCCTCCTCCACCCCGCCCTGCAGTTCCTCTTCGTCTTCCTCGTCCTGGACTTCTGCCGCTACTGGCTGCACTACGCGCACCACCGCGTCCCCTTCCTCTGGCGGTTCCACCGGGTGCACCACTCGGCCGAGCGGGTGGACGCCACCCTGGGCCTGCGCATGCACGTGGTGGACTTCCTGCAGCTGACCGCCCTCCCCATCCTGCTCTTCGGGGTGGTGTTCGACATCTCGGCCTTCTCCCCGTGGGTGTTCCCCACCGTGCTCGCGCTCGGGGTGGTGGCGGACGGCTGCGAGCACGCCAACGTCCGCTTCCCGCTCGACACCGCGTGGCGCCGCGCCTGGTACGTCGCTTGGAACTCGCCCCTTTTCCACTCCTGGCACCACGTCCGGGACGGCCACCTCTGCGACGGCAACTACGCCACCTGCCTGCCGCTCTGGGATCGCCTCTTCGGCACCGCCGTCCTCCGCGACGAGCCGCCGGACGCCTACGGCATCGAGTCCGACCAGGCGCTGCGCGACGACCCGCTCTCGCTCCAGCTGCTGCGTCGCGCATGATCCTGGCCTCGCTCCTGGCCTGGGCCGAGCTCCCGCCGCCCGACTACCGGGCCGGCCTCATGGACGCCGCGGCGAGCGAGGTGGCCCAGCTCGCGCGCGAGCAGGGCATGGAGGCCGCCGAGGACTTCGCGCGGCGATGGCGGCGGGTCATCGGCGACGACGCGCGGCTCTCCTACGAGCTCGGCCTCGCCTGGCGCCTCGCCGGCGACGACGCCCGGGCCCGGGCCGCGCTGGACCGGGCGCTGGAGCTCGACCCGGAGCGTGTGGACGCACGCTACGACCGCGGGGAGCTGCTCCTCGCCGGCGGAGACCTCGACGCCGCCGAGCGCGACTTCCGCGAGGTGGTCCGCCTCGCGCCCGAGCGCTGGCCCGGCCACTTCCGGCTCGCCGACCTCGCCGGCCGCCGCGGTCAGGCGGACGCCTTCGAGCGCCACCTGCTCGACGCGCTGCGCTACGGCTTCTCCTTCCGCGACGTGGTGGGGGATCCCCGCTGGCACGCCGCCCTGGCGGACCCCGAGCTCGGGCCGGTGTTGCGCCGCCTGGTGGAGGTGTACCAGGATCCGGCCGTGCTCCGGGCGTTGGAGGCGCCCCTCCCATGAACCTGCTCCTCGGCGGTCTCGCCTTCGCCGGCGCCCTCGATCACGATCCCATGGGGCTCGGGCTCGGGGTCCTCGCCGGCGTGCCCACGGGGATCTCGGTCGCCTGGCGCCCCCGCGAGGGAGTGGTGTGGATGGACGCCGCGGTGGCCTGGAGCTTCGAGAACCGCTCGCTCGCCCTGCACGGCGATGCGCTGTTCACCGTGATGGACAAGCCGCGCGAGGACATGGAGGATCTCCACCTGCCGGTCTGGCTGGGCATCGGACCGCGGATCCGCCTCGGCGCGGCGGCGGATGCCCCCAACGGCGGACAGCTCGCGGTGAGGGTGCCGCTCGGGATCGGCGTGTGGCACGAGGAGTTCCCCCTCGAGGGCTGGTTCGAGCTCGCCCCCGCCGTGGTGCTCGTCCCCGAGCCCCGGGTCGTGGGGGACATCGCGGTGGGGGTCCGCATCTACCTCCCGGGCGACACCTTCCGGCGCGTGGACGCTCCCGTCGAGCCCGCCGCCGAGCCCCCCTCGGCTCCCCCGGACCCGGCCCCCGCCCTCTAGGCGCCGGTGTCGCAGGTGAGATCGGCCGGGGCGAGGACCAGCGGCTCGTCGGCGATGTAGCAGTAGTGCCCGCACGCCTCCGAGTCGTACGGCGCGGTCGAGCCGGGCTCGATGGTGGTGGACACCCCCAGCTCGCACGCGGCGTCCACCACCTCGACGGCGATGGACGGCCCGTAGAAGAAGAGGTTGAGGGTGCCGTCCACGCAGTAGGCCGAGCCGTCCCCATCGTTTCCGTTGGCGCAGTCGAGCGTGCCCGCGTACCCGGCTCCGTCGTCCCAGGTGGCGGTGAAGCGGGTGACGGCGACGCCCGCCTCGTCCTGCACCCGGAGGGTGAGCTGGTCGCGGCAGTCGAGCCCCGGGCAGGGGGTGGTGACGGAGGAGTCCGTGTCGCCGGAGGAGCAGGCCCCGGCGGCCAGGAGGAGGGAGACCCACATGCCGGGCCCCTATCCCGCCGGGTCGCGGGGGCTCACCGGGCCCGGCGCCGCCGGGTCGCCGCGGCGGCGATCAGGACCCCGAGCGCCCCGCCCGCCCCGGTGCCTCCCACCCCGCAGCCGCAGCCACCCTCGGAGACGAGCTTGCCCGGCTCGGTGGGCACCCACTCCTCCCGAACCACGTCGGCGTCGCTGTCCGCGTCGGTGTCCGCGTCGGCGTCGGCGTCGGTGTCCGCGTCGGTGTCGGTGTCGGCGTCGCCCGAGTCGTCGGGGGGGGCGTCGGGACAGTCCTCGTCGACGCGACCGTCGCAGTCGTCGTCGCGGCCGTCGCAGTCCTCGTCCAGCTTCACGTGCGGGCCGATGTCCGGGTCGGCGTCGTCGCAGTCCGTGCCGCCCGCGGCCCGGGCGTCGGCGCCGTCGCCGTCCTGGTCGTACTCCGGGCCCCCCGCGCAGTCCTGGTCCACGCCGTCGTACCAGACCTCGGTGGCCCCGGGGTGCACCGCGGGGTTGTCGTCGTCGCAGTCGTCGCCGCCCGAGTCGACGGCGAGGTAGCCGTCCCCGTCGCAGTCGTCGCAGGCCGCGGTGGGGTCCGTCCCGTCGCAGTCCTGGTCGATGCCGTCGTCCGGCAGCTCCGCCGCCCCCGGGTAGACACCGGGGTCGGTGTCGTCGCAGTCGTCCCCGCCGGTGGCCACGTCGTCGTGGCCGTCCCGGTCGCAGTCCCAGTCCGAGTCGGCGGCGCAGTCGCTGTCCACGCCGTCGTAGCAGGCGTCCGGGGCGCCCGCGTAGATCGAGGCGTCCCCGTCGTCGCAGTCGGTGCCGCCGTACCAGCTCACCTCGGCGCCGTCTCCGTCCACGTCGAACTCGTCGCCGCCGTCGCAGGCGCGGTCCACCCCGTCGTAGGGCTGGTCCCAGGCCCCGGGGTGCACCGAGCGGTCCGCGTCGTCACAATCCGCTCCGCCCCGGCTCGCCGCGCTCCAGCCGTCCAGATCGCAGTCGTCGTCGTCCTGCCCGTCGCAGTTGCCGTCCACTCCGTCGTAGCAGATCTCCACCGCCCCCGGGTTCACCGCGGGGTCGTCGTCGTCACAGTCGGCGCCGCCGTCCTCGGCGCCGTCCCAGCCGTCGTTGTCGTCGTCGAACTCGAGCGCCCCGTCGCAGTCCGCGTCGATCCCGTCCCGGGGGAGGTCCACGGCGTCGGGGTTGATGCCGGGGTCCTCGTCGTCGCAGTCCTCCCCGCCGAAGAGGTCCCAGGCGTAGCCGTCGCGATCGCAGTCGTTGTCGTCCCAGCCGTCGCAGTCCTGGTCCACGCCGTCGTAGCAGGCCTCGCCCTCGGCCCCCGGGTAGGCGCCCGGGTCGGCGTCCTCGCAGTCGTCCCCGCCCCAGGCGATGGCGTCAAAGCCGTCGCCATCCGCGTCGTAGTCGGAGGTGCCCTCGCCGGAGCAGTCGGAGTCCACCCCGTCGTAGGGCTCGTCCACCACCTCGGGGCTCACCGAGGCGTCGGCGTCGTCGCAGTCGCCCCCGCCGAAGGCGGCGCTGGCCACGCCGTCCCCGTCCAGGTCGAAGTCGTCGTTGCCGGCGCAGTCGCTGTCCACACCGTCGTACCAGGTGTCGGTGGCGTCCGGGTTCACCTCGCCGTCGGTGTCGTCGCAGTCGTCCCCGCCCCACTCCACGTCGTCGTGGCCGTCGCGGTCCGAGTCGTAGTCGCTCCCGCCGCTGCAGTCCCCGTCGATGCCGTCGTACCAGACCTCCTCGGCCGAGGGGTTCACCGTCTCGTCGTCGTCGTCGCAGTCGATGTCGATGCTGAAGCCGTCGCGGTCGGCGTCGTCGTCGTCGTCCCCCAGGCAGTCGGCGTCCACCCCGTCGTACCAGACCTCCTCGGCGCCGGTGTAGGCGTCGGGATCGGTGTCGTCGCAGTCGCCCTCGGACTCGGTCTGCCCGTCCCCGTCGGCGTCGTCGAGGCCCAGCACGTTGAAGATCACGTCGTCCAGGCCCCACACCTCGGCGGCGCTGGGGCCGGAGATCACGACCTCGTCGACCGGGAAGTCGAAGGACAGGCCGACGAACTGGTCGTGGTCGGCCGGGCTGACCCGGACCGTGTAGAGGTGGTAGCCGGCGATGCTGGCGTCCACGTCGAAGGTGCCGTCGCCGTCGAGCACCGTGAAGGCGACCGCCGGCTGGGGCTCCCGGAAGTACATCGTCGTCTGCTGCCCGTCCGACCGGGCGGCGTAGCTCCCGTGGGGGCTCGTGCCGTCCACCGAGGTGCGGACCACCGGGTCGTCGTCGAACTGCAGGCCGAGCGACTCGTACTCGTCGTCCACCACCACGCCGGAGGCGAGCGTCTCGAAGTCGACGAGCTCCTCGTCCACGCCCGTCGCGGCGATCCACTCCGCGTAGTCGTCGTAGAGGTCGGCGTTCCCGCTGTCCACCACGCCGTCGCAGTCGTCGTCGATGCCGTTGGTGAGGTCCTCCTCGGCGTCCGGGTTCACCGCCGGGTCGGCGTCGTCGCAGTCGCCGTCGAGCTCGTTCCACCCGTCCCCGTCGCGGTCGGTGCTGACCGAGTAGACGACCTGCAGCTCGTCGAGCCCGAAGCCGTCGCTCTCCAGGTTCTCGATCTCGATCTCGTCCACCTCCTCCACGAAGGTGAAGCCGTACCAGCGGCCCCCGGCGCGGTCGTCGGCGTGGACCTCCCAGGTGTAGGCCGCCACCTCGGCGCCCTCGCGGCGGGCGGTGAGGGTGTAGACCGCGTCGGGGTCGACGAGGAGGAAGGCGATGGCGTCCACCGGGTCGGCGAAGCCCATCGTGGTCCCGGGGGGGAGCACCTCGCCGCCGAAGTCGCCCTCGGGGGGGGCCCCGTACAGGAGCTCCTCGGCGCGGACCCAGCCCCCGAAGCTGATGTCCCCGTAGGTGGTGACGAGCTCGCCCGAGGTGAAGGACTCGAAGTCGTAGAGGGTCTCCTCCCCGTCCCCGACGAGCCCGCGGTCCCAGAGCCAGCCGTCGCCCTCCTCCCGGACCCGCACCACCCCGTCCACCCACCCGTCGCAGTCCCCGTCCACCGAGTCCCCCGGGGCGTCGGTGCCGCCGGGCCAGGCGGACGCGTCCTCGTCGTCGCAGTCGTTGCCGCCGGAGCTGATGGCCACGAAGCCGTCGCCGTCGTCGTCCTGGAAGTCGGCGCGCCACCGCCAGGTGTAGACGCCGCCGTCGGCCGTGTGCCCCACGCTGGCGTACGGGGCGGAGACGAGCACGCTCGCGCCGCCGTCCTCGTCGGCGGCGGACACCAGCGCGGTCCCGAGCGCACCCCCGGACTCCGTGCCCCACAGGCGGTGGTCCGCGCCGTCCGCGTCCACCTCGCCCACCGGCGCGGTGGTGTGGACGTACACCGCACCCGCGCCCGCCGCGTCGGTGGTGAGGTTGGGGGCCGCGCCGAGCAGATCGTCGGTGCCGTCCCCGTTCACGTCCGCGGCCAGGAGCGTGGCGCCGAAGCTCGCCGCCCGCCCGGTGCCCACCACGCGCGCGTCGGCCACGGAGGAGGCGTCCCCCGCGCAGCCCGCGAGCCCCGGGTCGTACAGCACGTAGGCGGCGCCGGCGTCGGTGTAGCCGCCATCCCACGCGGGCGCGCCCGCCACGAGGTCGAGGACGCCGCTGCCGTCCAGGTCCCCCAGCGCGAGGGCGCCCCCCAGGCCCTCGGTGGCGGTGTTCCCGAGGAGCCGGCAGCTCGCCTCGGAGATCGCCCCGTACGTGCCCGAGCGCGGGCCGCCCGCGTACACGTACACGGCCCCACCGTCGGACGAGGCCACGTCCCCGTCCGCCGCGCCCACCACGAGCTCGCTGGCCCCGTCGCCGTCCAGATCGGCGGCGGCCACCGCCGAGCCGAAGTGCTCGCCCGCGGCCGCCGAGGCGAGGACGGCGGTCGCGGCGCTCGAGAGGCCGGTCACCCCGCTGCCCAGCGGGCCTCCGGCCACGATCCACACCGCGCCGGCGTCGGCTGCGCCCACGTCCGCGTTCGGGGCGGCCACGGCCAGGTCGGGGTAGCCGTCGCCGTCCACGTCCCCGCTCGCCGCGAAGGCGCCGCCGATCCCGGCGCTGCCCGAGGTGGGCCCGGTCCAGGTCGCGTCGGCGTCGTCGGCCGCGGTGCCGCCGCTCCAGGCCCCCCCGGCGAAGAGGTAGACCGCGCCGGCGTTGGAGGAGCCGGCGTCGTTGCCGGGCGCCCCCAGCACCACCTCGGCGGTGCCGTCGGCGTCCAGGTCGCTCACCGCCAGCGCGGCACCGAAGCTGTCGCGCGAGGCGTCGCCCTCGAACCAGGCGTCCGCGTCCCCCAGGTCGCTGCCCGCACCGTAGGGGCGGTACAGGAGCCAGGCCACCCCCGCGCCGCGGTCCTGGTTGCCCACCAGCAGGTCCTCCACCCCGTCGCCGTTCACGTCGCCGGCGCCCAGCGCGCGGCCCGCGTAGGCGAAGTCGGTGTCGCCGTACCAGGGGAGCTCCAGATCCCCGGCGGCCAGGTCGGGCGCGGCGGGGCGGTCCGTGGCCCTCCCGAACCAGGTGGAGACCCCGTCGGCCAGGCCGCCGGCGCAGGAGAGCGCGAGCCCGGTGCCGCTCCCGGCCACCCCCACCGTCGCCCCCGCCCCCCCGTCCACCGAGGCGTCGCCGAAGTCCAGGTCCTCGTGGACGATCACCACCTGGTCCCGGCCCTCGAGGAGCCAGGCCTGGAACCGTCCGGTGCCGGGCGCGGCCACGTGCGACACCGCCGGCCAGCTCACCACGAAGGTGCGGTCGGGGTAGTTGCCCACGGTCCGGGTCTCCACCGTGGACGCGGCGAGGTCGTCCCAGAAGACGGCCACCCCGGTGAAGCTGCCCGCGTCCGGGCAGAGGCCGACCGAGGAGGAGGTGGCGCCCTGGAAGAAGATCACCCCGTTCGAGGAGACCTCCACGGCGTCCCACTCCCCGTGGAGGCCGAAGGTGAAGGGGAGCGGGACGAGGGTGGTGGCGTCGTCGGCGAGGGGCCAGGTGTCCCCCCCGGCGGTGTCGATCCACACGTGGCTCGGCCCCCCCGTCTCCTCGGAGTCCGTCCAGACCACGTCGGCGGCGTCGGGGCCTCCGGTCGCGGCGCGGGCCAGGGGGGCGACCAGGACGAGGAGGACCAGGGAGCCGCGCATGCCGAAGGATACTACGGGGCGGGGGGAACCTCGACCAGCCGGAGCCCGTACTCGAGCGGCGCCACCAGGTCCCAGACCGCCGGACAGGCCGAGTAGGTGGGGGCCGACTCGGCGCCGACGGGGGCGGGCGCCCCGTCACAGGCCTGCTGCTGCACGTCCACCCCGTTCGCCTCGTAGGCCACCTCCTCGAGCGTGCCGCTGGCCCCATGCAGCAGCACCGCCACCCGGCTCCCCGCCAGCTCCGTGCCCTCGAGGAGGAGCCCGAGCTCGCCATCCCAGGGGAGCACCCCTTCGGCGGCGTACACCGCGTTCCCGTGGAGCGTGGCCCGCCCCACCCGGCTCCCCTCCCCGCCCTCGAAGCTCCCCCCGCGCACCTCGTAGTGGCCGTTGCCGGCGAACCACAACGCGGCGTACCGGTTGCCCGAGGCGGACACGTCGGTGAGGAAGACCCGGGGCCAGCCCCAGGCCGCGTCGGCGTAGACGCCCACCCCCCCACCGGAGGAGGCGTCCCCCATCGCCCCGTCCAGGGTGGTGTCGGTGAGCCGCAGCCAGCCGTCGAGCACGAGCGCGTTCGCGAAGCCGTTGGCCTGGAGCGTGCAGCCCCGGCAGTCGATCTCGGCGTCGGTCACCGCGTAGAGCCCGGGGCCCTCGGTGTCGGCCACGACGAGCCCGTCTCCGCTCACCCGCGCGCCGTCCTGCGCGGCGACCCCCAGGGCGCTGCGGGTGTCCGACGCGTTCCGCGTCCCGCTCACCGTGCTGTCCCAGAGCTCGACGCTGGTGCCGGGCCCGTCGGCGATGACGCCCACGTCGTGGGAGCCCAGGAGGATGCAGCCGGTGCAGGTGGCGACGGCCTGCTCCTGGATGTTCACGCCGCGCCCGTAGCGGGCGTCCTCGTCGGTCCAGGTGCCGTCCACCTGCAGCTCCTCCAGCTCCACCCGCGCCCCCACCCGGGCGTAGACGGCGTGCTCCTGCCCGTCGCTGACCTCCACCCGCGTCGCGCGGAGGGTCCCCTCGGCCGCGTACAGCGCTTCCCCCCCGACCCCGTCGGGGCCGATGCGGGTGTCGCGGATCACCAGGTCCTCGCCGTCGATCACCGAGTCCGGGTCGCGCAGCGCGACCGCCAGCCCGGCGTTGCGCTCGAAGCTGAGCCCACGCAGGGTGGCGTCGGCTCCCGCCTGCACGGCCACCCCGCCCCCAGGGTCGTCCAGGGAGCCGGAGACGTTGTCCGAGACCTCCACCCCGTCCAGGATGGCCAGCGACGCGGCTCCGTCCACCAGGAGCCCGGCGCCGCCGTTCTCGGCGACCCGCCCGCCGGTCATCGAAACGAACGCCCCCTCGACGATCTGGGCGCCGTACACCTCCCGGCCCACCTCCAGGGGCGCGGTGCCGACGAGCTCGCTCTCCACGAGCACCACCTCGGTCGCGAGGCCATAGGCGAAGAGCGCGACGTCGCCGGAGCCGTCCACGCGCAGGCGCGTGGCGTCGAGGGAGGCCCCCAGGCCCACCTCCACCCCACGGCCACCCTCCCGCGCCGACAACGGGCGGGTGTCCTGCACCTCGACGTCCGAAAGCGTCGCCACCGCCCCATCCACCAGGAAGAGCGAGACGTCGTGGTTCCCGGAGAGTGTCAGCCCGTCCGCGGCGAGCGTGGCGCCCACTTCGATGTCCACCCCGCGCCCGTAGCGCCCGTCGAGCTGCCGGGTGTCCAGCACCGCCACCCGGTCCAGCTCCACCTCGGCCCGGGAGCCCGCGGCGACGATGCCCATCTCGAGCCCGTCGCGCACCGTCACCTCCTCGAGCGCCAGGGTGCCCCGGCTCACCGCGAGGGGACGGAGCCCTCCGGCCACGGTGAGGTGCGCCAGCTCGACACGCGCGCGGCCGTCCAGGGCCACGACGGAGGAGGTGTCATCCCCCTGCAGGATCACGCCCTCCCGGCAGGCGCCCACCAGTCGAAGCCCGTCCGCGTCGCCACCGAGGGAGAAGGCGGCGGGGTAGACCCCGGGCGGAAGGACGATCACCGAGCCGGGGGGATCCGCCACCAGGTCGGCCAGCGTGTCCGGCGTGGCCGTGACGTCGCCCCCCTCGGGCAGGACCTCGCACCCTTCGGGCACGCAGGCGCCGTCCAGCAGGGCTTCCCCCTCGGCGCACGGTGTGGTCGCGGCGGGATCCCCGGCGGCCGGGGGCCGGCAGGCGGAGAGGAGCAGCGGCGCGAGGAGGGCGACCACGGGCAGCGCCATAGTCGGCCGGCCGAGCCGCGGCTCACCGCCGGGCGACGAAGGTCCCGCTGACGCTGTCGCAGTTGGACGGGAACACCCAGGTCCAGGTGCCGGTGGCCTCGTCGCCGTCGAAGGAGCCGGACAGGGAGAAGCTGTAGTCCGGGTCGGGGGAGTGGCAGCCGAAGGCGGAGCCGGCGAGGGTGCAGATCTGGGTCATCCCGCCGTACTCGAAGGAGAACGCGCGATCGCCGTCGCACGAGAGCGACTGGTCGAAGCTCGTGGGGGTGGGGATGGCGCAGTCGCCGGAGAGGACCTCGAGCTCGAAGCTCCAGGAGCCTGCGTAGTCGGCGCAGACCGGATCGGCCTCGACGCCGGAGTCGCCCGGGTCGCCCCGCGGATCGTCCCGCCCGGGGACGGGCCCCTGCCAGGTCTGGGGATCGAGCTCGTCGCCCGGAGTCCAGTCCGGGATCAACGCCGGGGCGCAGGCGAGGAGGAGGACCATGCTGCCAGCATAGACGCACCGTCGGCCCGGCGCGAGCACCACGCTCCACCGTTTTGGGGGTATTCGCGGCCGACCCCTTTTCGAGGTGCCCCCTCGGAACCATGTTCGACGGACCGTCGGCCGGCGTCCCGGCCGCGACCCACCCTCGGGAGTCACCGCTCATGGGCCTCTGGCAGACCCTCTCCACCCACGCGAAGGCGCAGTTCCTCGACGTCATCCAGTGGCTGGACGATTCGCAGAACACCCTGGTCTACCGGTTTCCGGTGTTCAACCAGGCGATCCAGGACGGGGGCAAGCTCGTGGTCCGCGAAGGACAGGCGGCGGTGTTCGTCTCGGAGGGCAAGCTCTCGGACGTCTTCGGGCCCGGCACCTACGAGATCTCGTCGCGCACCAAGGCCATCTGGGGCTTCTTCGAGAGCATCAAGTACGGCCTGAACATGCCCTACAAGGGCGACATCTACTTCGTGTCCACCCGGCAGTACACCGACCAGAAGTGGGGGACCGCCAAACCCATCATGATGCGGGACAAGGACCTCGGGGTCGTGCGCATCCGGGCCTTCGGCATCTACGCCTACCGCGTGACCGACCCCGCGATCTTCCTCCGCGAGGTGGTCGGCACCGCCGGTCTCTTCACCACGGACGAGATCAACGGGCAGCTCAAGCGCAAGCTGGTCTCCGCCCTGGCGGACACCGTCGGGGAGAGCAAGATCCCCGTGCTCGACCTGGTCGCGCAGTACATGGACCTGGGCGACGCGCTGCGGCAGCGGCTCACCGGCTGGTTCCAGGAGAACTACGGCATCACCCTCACCGACTTCGTGGTGGAGAACATCTCCGTTCCGCCCGAGGTCGAGAAGATGATGGACAAGCGCTCCTCGATGGCCCTCGCCGGGGACATGAACACCTACACCCAGTTCCAGGCCGCCAACGCGCTGGAGGCCGCCGCCACCCGACCCGGTGGCGGAGGCGCCTTCATGGAGGCCGGCCTCGGCCTGGCCATGGGCGGGGTGATGGGCAACCAGCTCGGCCGCTCGGCCGCCGGCCCCAGCACCGTCGGCGCGCAGGTGGGGGTGGGCGCTCCGCCCCCCCCGCCGCTCGAGACCCGCTACCACTACCACGGGCCCTCGGGCCAGGGGGAGTACGGCGCCCGCGAGATCGCGGCGCTGGTGGCGAAGGACCGCGGCGCCGCCCACAACGTGTGGGCCACCGGCTGGCCGGGCTGGCGCGCCTGGAAGGACGTCCCGGAGATCGTGGGGCAGCTCCCGCCCGCCCCGCCGCCCGTGCCGGGCCCGATCCTCTTCCACTACGTGGGCGCGAGCGACGCGCCGGTCACCCTGCCGGCGGCCGAGATCGCGGGCCGCCTCGCGGCCGAGCCCACGGGCCGCCACCTCGTGTGGCGGGAAGGCATGGCCGGCTGGGTGGACGCCCGGACGGTGCCCGACGTGGCCAGCGCCGCCGGCGGGGGTCCGCCCCCGCTCCCGGGCGCCGGGGGCCCGCCGCCGCTCAGTTGAAGAGGTTGCTCAGGATCGCCCCGACCAGGTCCGCCGTGAGCTCGTGGCGGGTGGTCGGGGGCCTGGACAGGTGGGCGCGCGCGCTGGTGGCCGTTCCCCAGCTCTCCAGGGAGCGCTCCAGCCTGCGCTCCTCGGTCTCCTTCGCCTCGCGCGTGGCCCGTCCGCCTGCGGCCAGGTGGTCGCGCGCGCGTTGGAGCTCACCGGCGTCCGCCCAGATGCCGTCCCGGGGGCAGACGTCCAGCAGGATGCCGCTGAACCGCTCGTAGTTCACGCGGTTCATCACCGTGCCGCACGCCGGGCACTTCAGGTAGGCGCGGTCGGCGCGCCACGCCGCCGCCGGGGCCGCGCCCTCCGCCCCCGCGACCGCGGCCTCCACCTCCACGTGGTCGAGCCAGACGCCGCCGCACTGCCCGCACCGGTCCACCTCCACGCCGCCGACGGCCCCGATGGTGAGCGGGAGCGAGCAACGGGGGCAGGACCGGGTGGTGGGGCGGCTCACCGGTGCATCGTACCGCCTCGTTCGGCGCGTGTCCCGCCGGTTAGCGGGGCGAGCCATGACCACCCATCCCGCCACCGTCGAGGGTCTCCCGCTCCACGTCCGTTCCGAGGGGAGCGGCGATCCCATCGTGCTCGTCCACGGCCTCTTCGGCGCCTCGGCCGACTGGGACGCGGTCGCCGCCGACCTCGAGAAGGACCACCGCGTGGTCCGGCTGGACCTGCGGGGCCACGGCGCGTCGGGGACCCCCTCCGCCGACTACGCCCTGACTGACCACCAGGCCGACCTGCTCGCCGCGATGGACGCCGCGGGCGTGGACAACGCGGTGCTCATCGGTCACGACATCGGCGGCATGGCCGCGCTGCAGGTGGCGGTGCATCACCCCGCCCGGGTGAGCGGGCTCGTGGTCTTCAACACCACCTCGGAGGCCGAAGAGGCGCCCCTCCCCTGGCGGATCGACGGGCGGCTCGCCAAGCACCTCGGCGTGAAGCAGGCCTCGGCGCGGCTGGCGGGCCGGATGTTCGGCAAGACCGCCCAACAGGTGCGGGGGGCGGTGGTGTCCCAGTGGCGCAGCCGCCTGGAGGGCCTGGACAAGGACCAGGTGCACCGCGCGCTCCGCGCGTGGGTGCGGCGGCCCAGCTTCGAGCGCTCGTTGGACAAGGTGGGCTGCTACGCGCTCTCGGTGGCCGGGGCGGAAGACGCCGTCATCAGCCCCGACAACGCGAAGCGGGTGCAGGAGGCCATCCCGGGCGCCAAGCACAAGATCGTGCAGTCCGCCGGCCACCAACTGCCGCTCGAGAAGCCCGAGGCCGCGGTGGAGTGGATCCGCTGGTCGCTCGACGAGATGCTCCAGGGCCCCCGCGACCTGCGGACCGGGTTCCGGCACAAGAAGTAGGGGCCGACCCGATGGTGCACGCGGGCCAGGCCGGCATCCGCTTCCGGGAGCAGATCGTCGCCGGCGACGCGGCGGGCGCCCTGCGTACGGCGGATGAGCTGGACGCGGCGCACCACGTGGAGCTCCTCCTCGGCGGGGCGCTCCGCGACGCCACCGACGCGTTCGCCGGGGCGCACGCCTACCTGCGCGGGGACCTCCCCCGGGTGATCGAGGCGCTGCTGCACCCCGACCTCCGCTACGACCACCTCGCCGCCGCCTGGGTGGCCTCCGGGCGCGCCCCCGACCGCTGGCTCGCCGAGGGTCTGCCCCTGCGCGCCGCCCCGCTCGACGACGAGGACGTGGCCGCCGCGCTCTGCGCCGGCGTGGGCGGCGGGAGCCTCCTGGACGCCCTCGCGCACCTGCCGCTCCACCCCCCGGTGGCCGCCTACTACCGCCGGGGAAGCCTCCATGCGCTCGGGGTCCGTCCCCTGCTCATCCTCGCGGCCACCGCGCGGCCCCTCCCCGATGCCCACGTCCCGAGCGCCGGATAGGAGCGCCCCCCTCCCCCGGAGTCCGATGTCCCGCGGCACCTTCTTCTCCGACTTCCAGCCCGGCCAGCGCTTCGAGTCCGGCGGTCGCACCGTCACCGAGGCCGACGTGGTGCTCTTCGCGGGCCTGTCGGGCGACTACAACCCGCTCCACACCGACGCCACCTTCGCGGCGCGCACCCCGTTCAAGCAGCGGGTGGCGCACGGGATGCTCTGCGCGTCCATCTCCACCGGTCTCGGGCAGACGCTGGGCATCTTCGAGGGCACCACCCTCGCGCTCATGTCGCAGACCTTCACCTACAAGGCGCCGGTGTTCTTCGGGGACACCATCCGACTGGCCCTGACGGTGGAGACCTGCACCCCCTCGTCGAAGGGGGGGAAGGGCGTGGTGGTCTTCCGGAGCGAGATCCTCAACCAGGACGCCGTGGTGGTCAACGAAGGCACCTGGACGGTGCTGTTCCGAGACCGAGGGTGAGCCGTCGCCCCGCGGCGCGGCGACGCGACGCGGATGTGTTCGCCGATGTTCCCCTCGGCGTGGTGCGGCTCGACCTGTGGCTCATCGCGGCGCGGGTCTACAAGACCCGCACCCTCGCGCAGGACGCTTGCGTCGGCGGCCACGTGAAGCTGAACGAACGCGCCGCCGGGCCCGGCCACGACGTGAAGCTCGGCGACGTGGTGGACGCCTGGGCGCCGGCCGGGCGGCGGGTGCTGCGGGTGAAGGGCCTGGCCGCGCGCCGGGGCCCGAGCGAGGCGGCGCGGACGCTGTACGACGACCTCACCCCGCGGGCGCCAGAGGTCCCGCCCCCGCCGGTCAGCCGCGATCGGGGTGCGGGCCGGCCCACCAAGCAGGAGGGCCGCGAGCTGCGGCGCCTCAAGGGCTACGCGCCGGACGAGAGCTGAGGCGTCCGGCGGTGACCGCGTCGGGGTCCTCCGGGGCGCGCAGCGCGTCCGAGTGGCGTACGGGCCAACGCGAGGGACGCACCAGGTCGCGCACCTCCGCCGGCAGGGCCGCCACCGCGGCGGCCCGACGGGTCCGCGCCTCGGTGGCGGTGGGCAGCGGGCGGAGCCGCGCGCCGCCCCGCACCACCGGCTGGAGCAGCGCCTCCGTCCCCGGCGGCAGGGTCTCGTGGTCGAGCAGGACGAGGTCGCCCGCGGCGCCCCGGGCCACCTGCTTGGGACCGGGGGCGAACGCTCCCCCCGAGTGACGGACGGGGATCATGGAGGTCCCCACCTGGCGCTCCGCGATGCGGAAGGCGAAGCGCAGGCCGCCCCCCTCGGCGGCGGCGAGGGCCCGCCCCACCGCGAAGAGCTGGATCGGGGCGCCCCCGCGGACCAGCTCGCGCACCGCGTGCTCGTCCAGCTGCCCGGAGCCGAGGATCCGGGTGTGGCCCATGCCCAGCCGGTCCAGCTCGGCCCGCACCGCCCGCGACATGCCGGCGAGGTCCTCGTGGTCGACGCGGACGGTGTGCACCTCGGCGGCGAAGCGCCGGTAGCGGGCCAACCCGGCCACCGGGTCGTCGTCCTGCAGGGTGAGGTGGCAGAGGTCGGGGAAGTGCAGCCGGTAGGCGTCGAGCGCGGTGGACTCGTCCCCGTAGGCCGCGAGGAAGGTGTCCGACATGGTGCCCATCGGGGTGATCCCCAGGGCCAGCGCGGCGCGCGCGTTGGTGGTCGCCGCGACGCCGCCGATCCACGCCGAGCGGCTCACCTGGAACGCCGCCTCCGGCCCGGCGGTGCGCCGGCTCGAGAAGTCGAGCACCGGCCGGCCTTCCGCCGCCTCCACGAGCCGCGACGCGCGCGTGGCCACGGCGGTGGAGGTGGCCACCGTCTGGATCGTCCGCGTCTCGATGAGGGTGTTCACGATGAGGGGCGCGGTGATCCGCAGCACCGGCTCACCGGGGAACATGGGCGTGCCCTCCGCGACCGCGTCGATGGCGCCCTCGAAGCGGAAGCGGAGCAGCGACTCGAAGAAGGACTCGTCGACCCGACGGAAGGTCGGGTCGGTCCGGAGCGCCTGGACCTCCTCCTCGGTGAAGCGGAGCGAGAGGAGCTGCTCGACCAGCGGCTCGAGCCCGGCCACGACGTAGTAGCCCTGCCCCGCGGGGAGGTGGCGGGCGTAGAGCTCGAAGGTGCTCTCCCCCCACAGCCCATCGGCGTGGTAGGTGGCGGCGAGCACGAGCTGGTAGTATTCGGCCTGGGTTCCGAGCGACATGAAGGCACCACGCCCTTCCAGGCCACGCGAGGTCGCCGTGAACGGCTACTCCGCCCGCTGGCTGCGACAGGGGTTCCCATGGGTTTATCCCGCGGAAGTCGTAGGCGCGCCGCCGGGCGCGGGGGTCGAGGTGGGTCTGCGGGCCCCCGACGGGGCCTCGCTCGGGCGCGGCGTGGCCGACGAGGGGTGGATCCGCGTGCGGCGCTTCCGCGAGGACGACGGGCCGGTGGCCGACATCCTGGCCGAGCGGGTGCGGTGCGCGTGGGAGCTCCGCCAGGACGCCCTCCCCCCCGAGACCGACGCCTGGCGGTGGGTCCACGCCGAGAACGACGCGCTCCCGGGGGTGCGCGTGGACGTGTGGGGCGAGCACCTGGTGGTGTCGCTGGACAGCCCCTCCCTGATGGTCCTGCTCGACCCCCTCCTCGCCGCCCTGCGCGCCCACCACCCCGCCACGAGCGTGCACGTGGGGTGGCGGCCGGACCCGCGCGAGACCCGGGCCTTCCCCGAGCCGCCGGGGCGGGTGCTGGGTGAGCCCCCCGGCCTGGTGGAGGTCCGGGAGCGCGGCGTGCGGTTCCAGGTGGAGCCGGCCGCGCGCAAGGACATCGGGCTCTTCCCGGACATGCGGGACAACCGCGCCTGGCTCGACCCGCACTGGGCGGGGCGCGACGTCCTGAACCTCTTCGCGCACACCGGCGCCTTCTCGGTGTTCGCGCGCCGGGGCGGCGCCCGCCGGGTGGTCACGGTGGACCTCTCGCGGCCGGCCCTCGCCCGCGCCCGCGTGAACCACGCGCTCAACGGCCTCCCCGCCGAAGAGTTGCTCGAAGAGGACGTCTTCAAGCTGCTGGACCGCCTCCGGCGCCAGGAGCAGCGCTTCGATCGGGTGATCGTGGACCCGCCCGGTCACTCCCACGGCGACGGGGGCTCGTGGAGCGGGGAGCGGGAGACCCCCCGCCTCGTGGCCGCCGCCTGCCGGGTCACCCGGGAAGGAGGCTGGCTCCTCGCCGCGTCCAACCTCGGATCCGTCAGTCGGAAGGAGTTCCAGGGCTTCCTGGCCGAGGGCGCGCGCCGGGCGGGCTGCCGCCTCCAGGTGGTGCACGAGGGCACCCAGTCGCCCGACTTCCCCGCGGCGGTGCACTTCCCCGAGGCCCGCTACCTGAAGTTCGTGGTGGCCGTGGTACGAAGCGGCTGATGCCGCGCACCACCTCCCGCGTCGCGCTCCCGCTGCGCAACACCGAGCTCACCGTGGTCACGCTCTCGGCGCCCGCGGAGCGCCGGCGCAGCGGGCCCGGACCGGTGGTGGTGGTGACCGCCAACATCCACGGGGACGAGGTCACCGGGGTCGGCGTGGTGCTGCGCCTCGCGACCCTCCTGGAGCCCGCCCTCGTCCGCGGGGCCGTGCACCTCTACCCGACGCTGAACCCGGAGGGCCTCGAGCGCCGGTCGCGGAAGATGCCCGAAGACGACCAGGACCTGAACCGCCTGTTCCCGGGCGACGCCGACGGAAGCCCCGCGGAGCGGCTCGTGCACGCGCTCTGGACCGACCTGGGCACGCGGCAGCCGGACCTGGTGATCGACCTCCACACCGACGCCCCCGACTCCATCCCCTACGCCATCCTCGACCGCGCGGTGGCCCTGCGCGGCGGCGTCCGCGCCCAGCTCGAAGGGCGGGCCGCCCGCCTCGCCCAGGCGAGCGGCCTCACCGTGCTGCGCGAGTACCCCGACGACCGCTACGCGCGGTACCGGCTCGACCGCTCACTCACCGGCGCGGTGCTGAACCGGATGCAGGTCCCGGCGGTGACGGTGGAGTCCGGGCCCCGGCTCTACCTGGCCCGAGAGGCGGTCGACGCGGCGACCAACGCCGTGCTCGGCATGCTCACTGCGATGGGAATGGTGGAGCTCCCGCCCAGCGCGCACCCGAGCCGGGTCGACGGGGAGCGGTGGCGGCGTGACTCCGGGCCCCGCGCCTCGGGGAGCGGCATCCTCGTCCCCCGGGTGCGCCCGGGCGCCATGCTCGCGCGAGGGGACGTGCTGGCCGAGATCCGCACCCTGTCCGGGAACCTGGTCGAAGAGCTCACCGCCGAGGCGCGCGGCTTCGTGGTGAGCCACGTCGAGCGGGCCCACGTCGTCGCCGGCGTGCCCGTCTGCACCTACGCGCTCGAGGACTGAGCCGCGTCCCCGGGGGGACGCTCGGCGAGTCGCCTGGCCGATCGCTCGCTAGAAGTGCCAGCGCGCCCCGAGCGTGGAGTGCGCGTTGGGGACGACCCGGGTGGTCACGCCGTCGCCGGTGAGGCCCATCCCGATGCCGAGCTCGAGGTACAGGTTGATGGGCACGGCGTCGAACTGCAGCTCGGCGGCGGCGCCCCCGAAGAGACCGCCGTAGCCGTTGTCGTAGGGGTAGACGTAGATGTACCCGGTCTCCAGGCCGGCCAGCCCGTAGAGCCCCGCCCGGCCCCAGCCGAACTGCCCCAGCTCGAGGAACTCGAACTCGAACTGGGCGGCCACGTAGACGCGGGAGGTGGACCAGGCGCCGAGATGGAGGGAGACACCCTGCTTCTCGTTGAAGAAGTACTTCGCGGAGAGGCCCGCGGGGGCGCCGACCTCGATCCCCACGCCGATGCGCTTGGAGCGACCCACGTCGGTGGCGTGAGCATCGGGTACGGCGAGGGCGAGGAGCAGGGTCAGCACGGGAACCTCCGCGCGCTTCCGTTATCTCTACGGGGCCGATCCTGTCGACGCGCTCGCGCGGCTACGGGCCACGACCTCGCGGAGGGACACGCCTTCCCACACGAGGCAGATGAGGCCCATCAGCACCGTGACCCCGAACTGGCCGAGGTGGAGCATCACCGCGAAGACCCGCGCGGCGTCGCCGTCCACCCCGAGCATCACCAGCGCGGCGGCGCAGAAGGCCTCGAAGCCGCCGAAGAAGCCGGGGGTGGGCACCGCCGACATGCCCGACAGCGTGGCCGTCCAGACTACGAGCGCCGTCTGGAGGTCGTGGGGCATGCTGGGGAACGCGCGCAGCTGGGTGGCCACGGCGTACACGGTGAGGCTCCAGATGAGCACGGTGATGCCCAGGGTGCGGACCAGGTCCAGCGGGCGGCGGGCCAGGCTGCGGAGGCCCTCGGCGAAGCGCCGGACCAGCGGGCCTGCCACCGGGAGCCGGTCGGTGAGGCGGAGCGCCGGCTCCCCCGCGAAGAGGACGCCGAGCAGCACCACGGTACCCGCTGCCACCACCACCCCCATCACCCGCTGGCCGGCGGCGAGGATGTCGGTGCCCCCCACGAGGATGGCCCCGGGGGGCAGTTCGACCCAGAACAGGCACAGCCAGACCATGCCCAGGAGCGCCAGCACGTCGACCAGCCGCTCCACGAACACGCACGCCAGGCCCGCGCCGAACGGGACCCCCTGCCGCTCGTCCATGAGGTAGGGACGGACGAACTCGCCCATCCGCAGCGGCATCACGTTCAAGGCCAGGTAGCCGATGGAGAGGAGCGAGAAGGTCTGCCAGAAGGGGAGCTTCCGGCCGAGCACCCACTCCATCCGGTACACGCGGAGCCCGTGCGTGACGAGGTACAGGCCGCACACCGGCAGGTAGTAGAACCACCGGAACTCACCGACCTGGACCCGCACCACCTCCATCGGGATGCCCCACAGCACCCACACCAGGCAGGCCACGGTGAGAACCAGGACGGCGGCGACTTTCCAACGCACGCGCGGCTGTAGCACGCCGAACCCCGGCGCGTACCCTCGCCGGGGCTCACCGCCCTCCGTCGCGTCCGCTCACCGCCGGCGACGGCCGACGAGCAGGCCGACCGCGCCGAGCAGGGCGAGCACCCCCGCCCCGGGTCCGCCGGCGGAGCAACCGCACGCGCTCTTCAGCACGAGCTTCTCGCCGTCGGGATCCACGCCGGGGAGGTCGTCCGTGTCCGTCCCACCCTCGCCGGGCTGCAGACCGGTGCCGAGGTCGGCGTTCGCCCCCTCGGCCGCGCCGGAGAGCCAGCCGTCGGAGCCGCCCGCGAACACCGAGTAGAAGTAGGTGCCCTCCACCGGGTCGTCGAAGCTGACGTAGCTCCCCGGGGTGGCGGTGGCTTCGTAGACGACGTCGCCGTCGTCGCGGCTCTCGGGGTAGCGGTCCGTGCGGCGCACCACCACCACGTCCGTGGCGCGCGGATCGAAGGGCTGGGTCCATCCCACCGTCACGATCGAGGAGAGGTCGTCGGTGGCGGTGAAGTCCTGGATGGAAAACGCGGACTGCACGAAGAGCGGGGCGTACACGCACACGTCGTCGATGTTCCAGCCGCCGAACTCGGTGTTGCCGTCGCTGTCGATCTCCCAGGCGAGGGAGAGCGGCGAGCTGACGCTCTCCAGCAGCATGGTGTGGAGCACCCAGTCGCTGTCCAGCGTGTGCGAGTCCCCGTTCCGGTTTCCGGAGGCGTAGCTCTCCCACACCGCCACGTCGTTGGCGTACACCGTGGCGTCGTCCGAGGTCCCGTCCTCCGACTGCAGCCAGCGGCGGAACTGGACCACCACGGTGGAGTTGCCCATGAGGTCGATGGGCACGCTGGTCAGGCGGTTCACCACGTCGGACTGGTACTGCCCGTTGTAGTTCCCGGTGCCGAGGTCGTTCCCCCAGACCCGGTTCCCCGACCAGGCGGACTCGGGGTCGCCCCCGGCGCCGTTGGGCCGGCCCCACATCCAGTCGTCGGCGCCCTCGTCGTCCTCCCCCTCCAGCAGCTCGTGGGTGTAGTCGCCGTCGTCGGCCTCGAAGTCCTGGCAGTAGAGCTGCTCGAGCTGGCCCACGTAGAAGGAGTAGGGCGCGATCTCGCCCCCGGACGGGAAGAGCACCTCCGTGCCGTCGTCGGCGAGCGCCCGGAGGTAGTACCAGACCACGGTGCCTTCCGGCAGCGCGGGGATCGCGCCCGAGAAGTCCGGCGCCGAGACGGAGAGGTCGGTTTCGGTCCACGACCCGCCCCCGTCCGTCGAGTAGACGGCGCGGGCCTGTACGATCACGATGTCCTGGCACGCCGCGGCGAGGTTGAGCAGGCTGCCCGAGACCGGGATGTCCACGTCGGGGTCCTGGTTGCCGAGCGCCTCGTGGTCGAGCGAGACGAGCCCCCCGGTCCCGGTGGGGCCGAGCCCGTGCGGGGCGAAGCCGTCGATGATCTCGCAGGCGTGCGGGGTGCCGTTGGAGAGGTCGCCGTCGTCGTCGTCCGCGGCGCTGTACTCGTCGTAGGTCTCCTCGGTGACCGGACCCGCGCGAAGGGTGAGGGAGAACGCGCGCGCGGCGGCGTACCAGGCGTCCCCTTCGTCCTCGCGCGCCTCACCGTAGGTGGTGAGCATCTCCGCCCAGGTGTCCCACACCGCCCCGGCCCAGATGAGCCCGGTGGTGTGCGTGTCCGAGGCCACGTCGTCGGGGTACGAGCGGTTGGCGGCGATCTCCCGGATGCCCGAGCCATTGGTGAAGAAGTAGGGGCCGATCTCCGGGTCCTTGGTGAGGAAGGCCGAGGTCATGTCCCCCGCGCCTTCGGACACGGATCCGTCGAAGCTGCCCGCCTGCAGCGCGTAGTAATGCCAGCCGTGGCCCCACTCGTGGTAGTTCACGTCCGCGATGCGGCCGGTGTTGTTGCAGCCGCCGCCCGACGAGTAGAAGTTGACCGACCCGTCGTAGTAGGCGTTGCAGGTCGAAGAGAGGTTCACGTTCGAGGTGAGGCGGTCCTCGGCCATCGGGTTGGAGGGGTCGGTGGCGAGCCCGAACAGGCGGGCGTCGTGGAGGAACTTGTAGCTGTCGATCTCGGCCTGGGTGGCCTCGTTGGTGTCCCAGGTGGGCGCGGAGCCGCTCGCGGTCATGCTCCCGTTGCCACCGGAGCCGCGGTTGCGCACGTTGATGTAGGAGCCCGAGACGCCCATGGTCCAGGTCTCGTCGTCGTCGAGCGTGTAGCTGCCGTCCTCGCCGGCGGTCGCCGAGCCCCCGTCGGAGCCGGTGAAGTTCATCAACGGCATGGGCGAGGTGGTGTAGCTCCCGTCCACGGTGCGGGTGTCGTGCACCCCGTAGACCGTGCCCGAGAAGAAGCGGATCTCGTTCCAGGTGGAGAGGAGCTCACCGGTCTGCGCGTCCACCATGCTCACCCACCGCCCCAGGGGGGCGGCCGTGCGCGAGCGCACCTCCCACACGAGGCGGGGCTCCACCGCGCCCTCGCCCTCCCAGGGGAGCACGAGGAGCTTGGTGGCGACCTGCTCGTGGCGGGCCAGCGACGCAGGCCCCTCGAGCTGCGCGATCTCCACCGCCTGCTCGGGCGAGAGCTGGGGCCCGCCGAGGTCCGTCCACTGGGGGTAGGTGTCCACCTCGAGCATGAACAGGGCCCCGTAGCGCACGCGGGCGCTCAGCCCGGCGCGCCAGACCGGCACGCCACCCACCAGGCGGTCGTACTCGACGTACCAGGTGTCCGTGTCGGGCGTGTGCCGGGCGCTGCGCAGCGCGAGCTGGTCGAAGCCCACGCCGAGCACGCCCGCCTGCGCGAGCACCTCACGGAGCGAGTTGTCCACCGCGGCGGCCGAGGACACGTCCGACAGCGGGATGGGGGGACCCCAGGCCCGGTGTGGGGTGCGGGTGACCTCGTCGAAGCGCGCGTACCAGCCCTCTCCCAGGCCCGCCGTGAAGCCCTCCCAGGCGTCCTGGTGGCGGAGGCGCGCCTGCGTGCCCTCGTTGTACCGGTAGACCCGATTCGGCTCGGCTCCCTGGTACACGTCCTGGGAGGGGGCGAACGCAAGGGCTGGGTTCTGAAGGGCCAGGGCGAGCAGGAGCATCGGAGCGGACCTCGATTCGCCAGAGCATGCCCCACGGGCATGGGGCGGTTCCGATACACTGCGCTGCCTGACGAGTTCCTTACATGATCGGCCTCCTCTGGGCCCTCCTCGCCTGCACCTCCGAGCCGGTGTCGCCCCCGCCGCTGCCCGCGCTCCCGCCGGAGCTGGCCCCGACCCCGGCGCCGCCCCTCCGCGAGGCTCGCCCCATCCGCACCCTCACCCTGGCGCTCACCGGGGAGGTGCAGGGGGAGGTCACGCCCTGCGGGTGCCCCACCGTTCCCTACGGCGGCTTCGAGCGGCGCGCGGGGTACCTGGGTCAGCTCCGCGCCGAGGGTGACCCCCTGTTCGTCCTCGACGCCGGCCACATGCTGGTCAAGGCGGGCGACCTGGAGGGGCGGAAGGAGCGGGGGCGGGTGGTGCTCGACCTGGCGAAGTCGGTGGGCCTGGACGCCTGGGCCGTCGGCCCCCTGGACCTGCTCCCGGGCGGCCCGGAGCTGCTCGCCGGCACCGGCGCCCTCTCGGCGAACTGGCGGGCCGCCGAGGGCGCCGCGCCGTTCCCCGGCGCCAGGGTGATCGAGCGGGACGGGCTCCGGCTGGGTGTCCTGGGCGTCTCGGCCCCGACCGAGCGCTACCGCTCGGAGGATCCGGTCGTCTCGGCCCGGGCCGCGATCGCTGCGGCCGGTCCCGCCGATGCCTGGGTGGCGCTGAGCAACGCCCCTCCCGCGGTGACCCGGGCCGTTGCCGAGGGCATCCCCGAGCTCGGCCTGGTGGTGGCGCTGCGCGACGGGGTCCGGGACCCTCCGCTGACCACCGCGGGGGCCCCCGTGGTGGAGACGAGCGACCGCGGGCGGACGATCACCGTGGTCCGGGCGTTCCTGGGGGCGACCCCCGGGCCCTGGGAGCTGACGGACCAGGGCCCCGCCGCGGCGGCCGCCGCCCTGGCCCGAGGGGTGGCCGGCGCCGTCAACCCGGCTGCCCGCGCCGAGAACGAGGCCCGCCTCGCGCAGGCGCGCGTCGAGCTCGCCACCGTGGGGGCCGGGCGCGACCTCGCGGTGCTCGAGGATCAGCCCCTCGGCGCCGAGTTCGAGGGTGACGCCGGGATCCGCGCGCGGCTCGTGGACTTCCGCGCCGAGACGATCGCCGCCGCCGGCGCCCGGGTGGCGGCTCCGGACGCCCCGAAGTGGGGCACGGCCGCCGCCTGCGCGCGTTGTCACTCCGACTTCATGGCCCGCTGGGTCGGCACCTCCCACGCCCGCGCCCATGAATCGCTCATCCAGCGCGGCCAGTCCGAGAACCCCGAGTGCATCGGCTGTCACACCACCGGCTGGGGGGAGCCGGGCGGCTTCTCCGAGCCCAGCCGGGCGGCGCTCTCCACCTGGAAGGGGGTCCAGTGCGAGGCCTGCCACGGCGCGCTGGGCGGCCACCCCGGTCCCGCCGCCACGCCGGCCGAGGTGACCCGGGGCACCTGCCTGGCTTGCCACGACGAGGCCAACAGCCCGCAGTTCGACTACGACTGGTACCGGCTCGGGGTCAGCTGCGTCCAGCTCCTGGCCGACAAGTCCGCCGGCGCCGCCCCGACCGCGGACGGGCCCGAACCCCGGACCCCGGCGGTGGCGCCAGGGAGGCGCTGATGGTCGTCCGCCCCGCTCACCACGCCGCGAGGAAGTGCTCGACCTCCTCCCGCTCGAGGAGGCCGATCGAGAGGTCCACGCAGTCGGCGCACACGTCCACCCCGCCGAGGCGGTACACCCCACGGCTCTCGAAGTGGGTGCGACCGCAGAGGTGGCAGGCCGCCTCGTCGGGCGCGGCCAGGGTGCGCCGGTTCGCGGCGATCTCGTGGACGCAGTAGTCGCACACCACCGCCCGGGTGCCCGCCATCAGGTGGGTGCACTCCCGGCTGGTGCGACCGCAGCTCGAGCAGTGCACGTCCACCCCGCCGCGGACGGGCTGGACCTCGCCCGGGCGGCTGGCGGGCGAGACCTGCCCGAGCAGGCGCTCCACGATCGCTCCGGCGCCCTTCTCCTGGGCCCGGCGCGTGAGCGCCCGGGCCGCCTCGGCGTCCCCGCACATCACCTGGCTCGCCCAGACCGCCACCGACAGGTCCGGGTCGGCGTCCCGTCCCCAGCTCGCGAGCAGCTGGCGGACCGAACGGCTCCGGCGGGTCGCGATGGCGAGGAGCAGCACGGCCTGGTAGGCGCGGGCACCCTCCCGCTCGGCGTCCTGGGCCCGGCGATGCGCGGCGATGTCCGGCTGGGGGCCCCGCCGATCGGTGGTGGCGCGCTGGATGTCCTCCACCGTGACGTTCAGGCCCGCGGTGAGCGCCGGCTCGGGTAGCCAGCTCGCGGCGAAGAGCGCGTTCCGCGCCAGGTTGACGGAGTAGTTCCGACCCGGCTCCCGGAGCCGCACCGCCACCTCGTCCGCCACGTGCCCGCCGGCGAGCGCGCAGGCCGCCTCCCAGAGCTGGAAGCGCAGCCCTTCGTCGTCCACCTGCTCCACGCAGGCGAGCACCGCGGCGATGGAGCTCGGACCGACGGCGCGCAGCTCGTCCAGGAGGACCTCGATGCGCCGACGGGTGAGCGCCCGGGGTGAGCCGTCGCCCCCCACCATGGGGAGGCGGTCGAAGCCCTGCACCTCGGCCGCGAGTGCGCGCTGCACCCAGGGGATGTCCCCCAGGCGGCGGCGCAGGCGGACGAGCTCGAGGTAGCAGGCGAGGTCCTCCGGGTGCTCCTCCAACGTGTCGCGTAGGAGCTTGAGCGCCTCGTTCGCGAGGCCCTCCTCGATCATCGTGCAGGCGAGCGCGTGGCGGGCGCCGAGGTGGTCGTGATCCACCGTGAGGGCGCGGTTGCTGTACTCGCGGGCGCGCTCGAGCTCGCCGAGGTGCAGGTAGGCCATCCCGACCTGCGTGAGCGCGTGGGCATCGTCCTTGTGGGCGTCCAGGTAGTGCCGGTAGTGCTGGATGGCGTTCTTGTACTTGCCGAGCGCGAAGGCCACCTGGCCGAGGTGCTTCCGGGCCACCGCGGCGAAGCGGGGGTTCTCGCGCAGGCGCACGAAGAGCTTCTCGGCCTCGGCGTAGCGCCCGGTCTGCAGGCAGAGCACGCCCAGATCCCGGATCAGGGGGGCGAGGAGGTCGGGCGAGGGATCGAGCTTCAGCGCCTGGACGAGGTGGTACTGGGCGCGCTCGAGGAGGCGCTGGCCGGGGGCCTGGCGGGCCCGCTCGGAGAGGGTGCGGCCCAGCAGCAGGTGCGCCTCCCAGGCGTTGGGGGCCCCGCGGCAGGCCGTCTCCAGGTGCTTGATGGCGAGGTGGCGATCCCCCTGCCCCCGGTACATCGCGCCCAGCGCGAGGTGCAGGTCGGGCCGCTCGGCGTCGAGGCGGACCGCCTCGTCCAGGTACTTCTGGGCCCCTTCCGGCCGGTCCATGCCCACCAGCGCGGCCCCCGCGATGACGTGCGCCTCGACGTGCCCCACCTGGTCCTGGCAGAGCTTGCGGGCGTGCTGGAGGGCGAGGGCGCACTGGGGCTCCCCACCGCCGTGGTAGAGGCCCCGGGACAGGCAGACGCGCGCGAGCTCGAGGCGCGCCTCGGCGTCGTCGGGGGCCTCGGCCAGGCGGGCCTCCAGGCGGCCCGCCGACCAGTCGAGCTTCTGGTGGGGATACATCCCGCCCACGTATCGCGTCCAGGGGGTCGGGAACCGCAGAACGCGGGCACTCGCCGCGGGATATCGACGCCGCCGATGGACCCCCGGCTCCTGCTGCTGTTCTTCCTCTCCGGCGCCACGGGCCTCGTCTACCAGACGGTGTGGAGCCGCGAGCTGCACACGGTGTTCGGCACCAGCCAGTTCGCCATCGCCACCGTCCTGGCCGCCTTCATGACCGGCCTCACCCTCGGGGGCTGGTTGGGGGCGCGCCTGGCGGGCCGGATCACCCGCCCGCTCCTGGCCTACGCCGTGCTCGAGGTGGCGGTCGGCGCCTTCGCCCTCGCCTTCCCCTGGATCCGCCACCTGGTCGAGCCGGTCTACCTCGGCTTCTGGCACGCGACCGACCCGAGTCCCCTCGCCTTCGGCGCCTTCCAGTTCGTGCTGGTCGGCTCGGCCATGCTGGTGCCCACCGCCTGCATGGGCGCCACCCTCCCGGTGCTGGTCCGGTACGTCGCGCCCGACCCGCGCCACGCCGGTCGCGCCGTGGGCACGCTCTACGCGGTGAACACCTTCGGCGCGGTCCTCGGGGTGTGGCTCGTGGGCTTCGTGCTGCTGCCCTCCTTCGGCGTGCGGGCCACCACGGAGCTCGCCGCCGCCGCCAACTTCCTCCTGGCCGGGGTGGCCTGGTACATGAGCCGCGACGCCGAGCGGATCGCGCCCCGGGACGCGGAGTCCGACGCCCCCGTGGCGAGCTCGCTGCTCGTCATCGCAGCGCTCGCCGGCTTCTCCTCCCTGGCCATGGAGGTGACCTGGTTCCGCCTGCTGAGCCTGGTGTTCGGCGCGTCGGTCTACGCCTTCTCGGTGATGCTCCTCGCCTTCCTGGTGGGCATCGCGCTCGGGGGTGCGGTGGGCGGGCGACTGGCGGATCGCCTCGGCGCGGACGCGCTCGTGGGCCTCGCCTGGATGCAGCTCCTCGTGGCCGGGCTGGGCTACGGGGTGATGTGGGTCTGGCCCCACCTGCCGCTGGCCTTCGTGAAGGTCTTCTACGTGATCGAGCCCATGCCCGAGCTGCTGTGGGCGGCGAAGTGCACGATCGCGCTGGTCGTCATGGTCCCGGGCGCGATGGGGATGGGGGCGAGCTTCCCGCTCCTGGTCCGCGCGGCGGCCCAGGGCGACCTGGCCCGGCCGGTGGGGCGCATCTACGCGGCGAACACCTTCGGGAGCCTCCTGGGCGCCTTCTCGGCGGGCTTCCTGCTCCTCCCCGCCCTGCACATCACCGGCACCTCGCTGCTCATGGTGGCGCTGAACGGGCTCGCCGCCGCGGTGGCCGCGGTCAAGGCCCGTCGCCCGGCACTCGTGGCGGTGGCGGCCACGGCCTGGCTGGCCTGGCTCGTGCCCCCCCCTTGGGACCCGATGCTGATGACCTCGGGGGTCTACAAGTACGTCGACAACCTCGACGAGCCCACCGAGGCGGCGCTGCGCGCCGAGATGCTGGACCGCTACGAGCTCCTCCTCTACGACGAGGGGCTCTCCACCGTGGTGACCGTGGCGCGAAACCGCACCACCGGGAACCAGTGGCTCGCCAACAACGGGAAGATCGACGCCTCCACCACCACGGACATGCCCACCCAGGTGCTCTGCGCCCACACCCCGATGGCCTTCACCGAGGGGCGCGCGCGGAACGCGATGCTCATCGGGCTCGCCAGCGGCATCACGCTCGGCGCCCTCACCCTGCACCCAGAGCTCGAGCACATCGACGTGGTCGAGCTGGAGCCGGGCATGCCCACCGCCACCGAGCTCTTCCGCCGGTGGAACCACGACGCGCTCTCCGACCCGCGGGTGCGCGTGCTCGGGAACGACGGGCGCAACCAGCTGCTGCTCACCCCCCCGGGCACCTACGACCTGGTGGTCGCGGAGCCCTCCAACCCCTGGCTCACCGGGGTCTCCAACCTCTTCACCCGCGAGTACTTCGAGATGGGCCGTGAGCGGCTCGCGCCCGGCGGGGTGTGGAGCCAGTGGGTGCAGATGTACGGGATGGACGGGCGCGACCTGGCCTCCATCCTCCGGACCTTCGCCACCGTGTACCCCCACGTCGTGGTGTTCTCGACCATTCGCGACGCCGACCTGGTCATGGTGGGCAGCGCGTCCCCGCTGGAAGTGGACGCCGCGCTGCTCCGGGCGCTGCTCGAGAAGAACGTCGGGGTCCGCTCCGAGCTCGTCTCGGTGGGGGTCATGGACGAGTACGACCTGCTCTCGCACTACCTCTTCGACCGGGACGTGATCCTCGCCCTGACCGAGGGAGTGCCCCTGAACACCGACGACAACGTGCTCGTCGAGTACTCCGCCCCCAAGAACCTCCACCGGGAGACCAGCGGCGAGAACTTCCTGATGCTGCTGCCGGTGGCGCAGGCCCCCCTCGCCGACGTCCCGGACGCAGCGGGGCTGGTCCGCCTCGCGCGCAGCTACCACTGGCGGGAAGACCTGATCCGCGCCCTCTCGGCGCTGAAGGAGGCCGAGCGGCGCGAACCGGGCCTCCCCGAGGTCGGGGCTCTCTACGCCCAGTATCAGCAAGAGCTCTTCGAACAGATCGGCCGCTGAGGCGCCCCGCCCGGCCGGCATGGCATACTGCCGGCCACGGGAAGACCGTGGCGAACGAAGACCGAGTCCCCGTCCCCGGCGCGCGCCTGGGTGCGTACGAGCTCACCCGCCGGCTGGACCGGGGCAGCGCGGGCGTGGTCTGGGAGGCGCTCGACCCGGTCCACGGCGAGCGGGTGGCCATCAAGATCCTGCGCCGGGTCTCCGCGGAGACGCGGGCGGCCCTTAAGTCCGAGGGGCGGCTCCTGAGCGAGCTCGCCCACCCCGGCCTGGTGGCGGCCTACGACCTGGTCGACGACCCGCCCTCGCTGGGCTTCGTGATGGAGCTCGTGCAGGGACGGCCCTTCAGCGAGTGGGTGCGGGCCGGCCCCACCCCCGCCAGCCGCCTGCAGCGGCTGCGTGTGGCCCTGCTCGGGCTCGCCGAGGTGGTGGAGTACCTGCACGCGCACGGCGTGCTGCACCTGGACCTCAAGGCCCGCAACGTGCTCGTGCGGGCCTCGGGCGAGGTGGCCGTCCTCGACTTCGGGGTGTCCCGGCTGATGGACGGCGAACGCGGCGACGTGGTGGGCAGCCGCTTCCACATCGCGCCCGAGGTGCTCGCCGGCGGCAGCCCCACCGGAGCCGCCGACTGGTTCGCGGTGGGGGTGATGGTGGCGATCGCCCTGACCGGGCTCCCCCCCGAGACCGGGCTCCTCCGCCGGCCGCTCGACGAGGATCCCCCCACCCCCCTTCTCCCCCCCGAGGTGCCGCCGGAGTTGGGCACGCTGCTGGCCGAGCTCCTCCGGACCGACCCCACCCGGCGCGCGGACGGGGCGCGGCTTCGGGAGCTGCTCGGCGCGAGGCCGGGCTCCACGGTGCCCTCCCTGCCGGGGCGCCCCCTGTGCCTGGGGCGGGAGTCGGAGCTGGCGTGGCTGCGCCAGATCGCGCCCGCGTCGGTGGTGGTGGTGGGCGACGGGGGAATCGGGAAGAGCCGGCTGCTGGCCGTCGCGGCCTGGGAGCACCGCCGCGGCGGTGGGCTCGTCTGCTTCGGACGCTGCCGCAGCCTCGGTCGCCTCGCCTTCCCGGCGATCGACGACGTGCTGGAGACGCTGGAACGGCGGCTCCCCGGCGGCCTCGCCGAGGTATGCCGGGAGGACCTCCCGCTCGTCGCCCAGCTCTTCCCGGGCCTCGCGAGCGTCGGCGAGGGGCTCCCGACCCGATCCGGCGTGGCGCGGCAGGCCATCTTCGCCGCCGGGCCGCACCCTGGCCCGCGCGGCGACGCGCACCCCGCTCCTGCTCGCCCTGGACGACCTCCAGGACGCCGACGGCGACACGCTCGCCCTGCTGCGCACCATCCTGGCCACCCCCGGCGCTCCTCGCGTCCTGGCCACGAGCCGCGTCCCCCTCCCCGCGATCGACGATCTGCGCGTGCTCCGCCTCCCGCCCCTCCAAGACGAGGCCGCGCGTGCGCTCCTCGCCCGGGCCGAGGCGCCCGCCGACGAGCGCTGGACGGAAGAGCACCTCCGGGCCTCGCGCGGGAACCCCTTCCTGCTCTCCCAGTGGGCGTCGAACCCGGGTTCCGACGGGACGGCCTCGCTGGCCGGGCGCCTTCATGCCCGGGCCGCCGAACAGGCCGCCTGGGGGCCACGGGCGGTCGAGGTCGTGGCCGTCGCGGGGCACCCGGTGGGGGTCGGCACGCTCTCCGCGGTGGTGGGCGTCCCGACGGACCTCGCCGGCCTGCACCGCCTGTGCGCCACCGGGCTCCTGCGTCGGGTCGGGCCGGGGGTGGTGGAGCCCGCCCACGGCGCGGTCTCCGAGGCGGTGCTCGGGGCCACCCCCCCGGACGTCCAGGTCGCCACCCACCGGGCGCTGGCCGAGGTCCTCCGCATGGATCCCGAGGTGGACCCCGCCTGGCTGGCCCGCCACGTGGCCGGCGGCGGGGACCCGGCGGGCGCCGTCCCCTGGGCGCTGCGCGCCGCGGATCGGGCCGAAGCCGGGCTGGCCTTCGACGCCGCCGCGGCGCACCTCGCCGACGCGCTCACCTGGGGCGCCGACGACGCCGATCGCCTCAGCGACCGGCGGGCGGCCGCGCTCCTGGCCGCGGGTCGGCCGGTGGAGGCGGGGGAGCTCTGGGCTTCCCTCGCCCCCCGGGTCCCAGCCGCCGACGCGCGGGCCGCCGAGGCGCTCCTCCTGGGCGGGTCGGTCCAACGCGGCCTCGAGACCCTGGCCCCGGCGCTCCACCGCCTGGGCGGGCCTCCGCTGCACGACGGGCCCCGCGCCATCCCGCGGCTGGCCGCGCTCCTCCTGCTGCTGCTCCTCCCCTCCGGCCGCGCCGCGGTGTCCCCCGCCCTGGTGGACCTCCTGTGGGCGGCGGGGCGTGGCCTCGCCCCGGTCCTCCCGATGATGGGCATGAGCGCCATGCTCGAGAGCCTCCGCCTCGCGCGGGCCGCGGGGGACCCGGGTCGCACCGCCCGGGTGCTCGGCTTCCTCGCCGTGGCGCTCGAGCAGGCGCCGCTCCTCGGCTGGCTGGGGCGGCTCCTCGCCTCCCGCTCCCAGGCGCTCGACGCCCGCGACCCCTACGTCGCCGCCTACGCCGAGCTCTGGGAGGCGGCGCGGCAGCTCGCCCAGGGGCACTGGGTGGAGGGCGGTGGCCGCGCGAAGCACGCCGCGGAGCTGCTCCGGCGCGACTGCACGGGGGTGAGCTGGGAGCTGGTGCAGGCCGACGGGCAGCTCACGCTCGCCTCGTCCCAGACGGGAGCCTTCCCCGAGCTGGAGGCGCGCGCCCGCGAAGGCTTCGCGGCGGCGGCGGCGCGCGGCGACCGGTACGGGGAGTGCCTGTTCCGCCAGTACCTCGGCGCCTCGGCCCTGATCGAGGATCTCCCCGAGCGGGCGCGGGAGCAGGCCCGGTGGATCCAGGAACGGTGGGCGCCGGGGCCGTACACCCTCCCCCACTTCTTCGCCGACGCCATCGAGCTCGGCACCCTGCTCTACGAGGGGCGCGCGGACGAGGCCGCCCGCGTCGCGGACGCCGCGCGGGAGCGCGCCCGGGCCGCGGGCGGGCACCGCATCGCCCTCTGGCGCATCGAGATCCTCCTGATCGACGCGCGGGTGGCGCTCAGCACCCCGGGGGTCCCGCCCGCGCGGCTCCGCGCCCTCGCACGGGAGCTCGCGGCCGAACCCCGCCGGGACGGCGCGGCCTGGGCGCTGGTGCTGGAAGCGGCCGCGTCCGGGACGGCCCCCCGCGACGCGGTGGCGGCCTTCGAGGCCGGGGGCGAGCGGGCGCTGGCCGCGGGCTACGCGGTCCGGGTGGCCATCCTGGACGGGGCGGATCCCGGCCCGGCCCGCGCCCGACTCGGCGCGCTCGGGGTCCGCGCGCCGGAGCGGTGGGAGCTCGCGTTCACGCCGTGGCCTGCACCGTCGTGAACCCCAGGTAGGCCTTGGCTTCGGGCGGACCACCCGCCACGCGGAGCTTCAGGTGGAAGCTCCGCTCCAGCCATCGGCCCGGCCCCAGCGGGGTCCGCCCCGGCCACTCCAGCACCCGCTGCGCACGCGCCGCGTCCGCGAGCCCGCGCTCGACCAGCATGGCGAGGAGGCGCCGCCGCCAGGCGTCCGCCGGCTCGGGGCGCGACTGCCGCACCTCGAGCGCGAGGTATTCGCCCAGCCCGTCGGCCAGCTCCAGCTGGACGTACCCGGGCTCGCCCGGCGGCACGACCGCGAGCCACTCGCCCAGGGGGGGCACCCCAGGGTACCCCGCCTCCACCAGCACCCGACGCGCCTGGTCGCGCGGCAGCTGCGCGAACAGCCGCACCCGCGAGAGGCCCCGGGGGCCCAGCGTCCCCACGCCGAGGAGCCGGCCCCGCCCGCGCAGGGCGGCGGCGACGCGCTCCACCGAGGCGCGTCCGGCCGCGGAGAGCCCGAGCACGGCGCCGGCGTGCTCGGCCTCGCGCCCGTCGTGGGCGCCGTCGTAGAAGCCCGGGTCGACGCCGAACCAGACCAGGGGCGGCGCGTCCACCCGGGCCTGGTCCCACTCGAACCAGAGCTGCGGGAGGGCGCGACCCCACTGGCCTGTCCCCCACCGCCGGACGCGCTCGTCCACGCACGGGATGGCGTCGAGGAGCGGGCGGTCGCCCTGGTCGGCCACGCAGCCGAGCAGGTCCACCGGGCCGGGCCCGGCGAGCCGCACCTCGATCATCCCCCAGCTGAAGACCGGAGGGAGCCGGTCGGCCGCCGCGAGGGTGCGGGCCCACGCGGGCGCGTCGACGAGCGCCGCGAAGCCGGCCTCGCCCACCCGGAGTCCCTCGCCCAGGGAGGCGGGGACACACCGACCGGCCCCGGCGGTCATGCGGTCAGCACGAAGGGCTCGGGGGCCACGCCGGCCGAGAGGTGCCCGTGGGTGAGGCCGTCTCCGTCCGCCACCACCACCGCGAAGTCGAGGCCCTCCGGCTGGGCCACCCAGCCCGAGAGCTCGAAGGTGGCGGTGACGCGCCCGTTGCCGGCGCCCAGGTCCTGCACCTCGACGTCGGTTCCCCGCAGGCAGGGCTGCGCGTTCCAGTAGAGCCAGACCTCGGGCCGCGCCGGGAGGTCCGCCCCCTCGACGGTGAGGCGGATGGTGGCGCGGGCGTCCCCCGGCGCGCGGCAGCGACGCGGGCTGAACCCGCTGACGACGATCTCCCCCAGCGTCTGTTCACGATTCGAGTGCCACATGACGACTTCCCCCTTCGATGTCGCCGTATTGACCAGCGACGGTTGAATCCCGCCCGGGGGTTGCATCCCCCAGGAACAAGCTCGGGCGGGACGGTTGCTCCCAGGTGACGACCACCCGGAGAGGTCCGACGGGCGCGGGTGCCAGGGCCACCGCGCCCGAGCCCACGGCGCTGGTCCAGCGCACGCGGGGAAACGGCGATCCGTCCGGCCGCTCGCACCGGACGGCGATCACCTCGGCGAGCGCGCCTCCCGGGACGCTGTACACCGGGCGAGAGACCCCCTCGGGGACCAGGAACTCGGCCTCGTGCCGAACCCGGTCGCCCCCCACCAGGGGCCCCAGCGTGAGCGCGGCGGCCATGATCGGCTCGGCGACCGGAGGCGGGCGCGGGCCGGGCACCAGCCCGTCGGCTTCGGCGCGCAGTACGGCCACGGGCGCGCCGGGCCGCCCGTTCCAGGTCCAGCCCCCGAGGACGAGCTCGACGAGGCCGTCCCCGTCCAGGTCTCCCGCGGCCAGCGCGGCGGGGAGCACCCCGGCGGACCCGGGCACCGGGACGAGCGCCTCGGCGTCGCGGCCCGGGTCGGCGAGGACGAGGCCCACCGGGGCGTCGGAGTCGGCCTCGGGGACCAGGCGCGAGGCGCTCGCGGCGATGCGGGCGCCGCTCGGGCCGGGAAGGACCGCGAGGTCGTAGATGAAGGCGGGCCGGAGCCGACCCGTCCAGAACGCGCGCCGCTCGGGTCCGTCCGCTCCCACGCGGTAGGCGCGCAGCGGCGAGGTCCCCAGCACCAGCTCGAACCGGCCGTCCCCGTCCACGTCGGCGACCCGGAGCGCGAAGCATCCCTCCGGCGCGTCCTCCGGGCGCCAGTCGGCCCGACGGAAGCCACCCCGGCCGTCGTTGAGATACACCCGAGGCGTCCCGCCCAGGGCCCGCGGGAACCCGCCCCAGGTCGCGGCCGTGTCCCGATCCCAGAGCGCGCCGACCACGAGGTCCAGGCAACCGGTGCCACGGAGGTCGGCGAGCTGCACCTCCCCGGCGGCGAACCCGTCGCCCAGGGGCCCCCCCGCGAGCCAGCGCGGGTTCGGGTCCAGCCCGGCCGGGCCCCCGGCGTGGACCAGCAGCCCACCCTCGCCCACCCGGAACTGCGCGTCCGCGGCCACGGCGACCACGAGGTCGACGTAGCCGTCACCGTCGAGGTCACCCGCGCCGAGCGCGGTGTGGAGCCGCGCGCCCTCCCCGACCCAGTCCGGTCGCGGGTCGTGCCGACCGCCGCTACCCAGCGGCAGCGACCACCCGGTGAGCGGCTGCGGCTGCCGGTCCGCCCCGTTGGCGACCACCAGCGAAGCCCCGCGCGCCGTCGGCACCACCAGGGCGCGGCTCGGAGCGCACCCCGACACCAGCCGGTACGGCCGCGCCATCCAGTTCGCACGCGCGCCCTCGAACGGACGCGACGTCCCCCATGATTCCCCCCGGAACCAACTCATGCTGCCCCCCGGCAGTTGAAAGGAGTGTACGACAGTCTTCCGACAGGCGCAAGGGTTGGGCGGAGTCGATGTCGGAATCGATCGCGGCGTCGAGGGCCTTGCGGAAGCTTGACGAAGCCGCAGGCCGAGGACCGTAGGATCGGCCCATGTACGCGCTCTACCTGCTCGCCTGCTGGGCCGACGTCGCCGACGAGGACACCCCCCGGCCCCCCCGGGACGACGGGGGGTCCGACTCGGCCGACTCCGCCGACGCGGACACCGACGCGGACGCCGACAGCGACGGGGATGCCGACGCGGACAGCGACGCGGACGGGGACACGGACGCCGACGCGGACAGCGACGCGGAACCCGAGGTGTGCGAACGCTGGAACGCGGACCGGGCGGACCTCTCGGAGGCTTCCTGGTCGGGCAGCACGGGGAGCTGCGACGCGGGCGACATGAACGCGGCGGGGCGCGCACGCGCGCTCCGGGTGCTCAACCTCTACCGGGCGCTCGCCGACCTGCCCGAGGTGGAGACGGACGCCGGCTGGGACGACGACGCGCAGGACTGCGCGCTCATGATGCACGCCAACAACTCGCTGTCGCCCCGGCGCCCCATGGAGCGGGCGATCTCGGTCTCGACGCCGAAGGCGTCGAAGATGGGCTCGTTCCCCTTGTAGAGGTGCACCTTCTCCTTCAGCGAGGTGCTGAAC
>Ga0172372_10000879_pt1 | contig 46522 bp, 18 predicted proteins | sample LakKiv5m_2_FD_114544 | JGI IMG/M metagenome (GOLD analysis project Ga0172372, IMG submission 114544) | Freshwater microbial communities from Kabuno Bay, South-Kivu, Congo - kab_092012_9.5m | ecosystem: Environmental > Aquatic > Freshwater > Lake | place: Democratic Republic of the Congo...
GGAGGCGCCTCCACATGGTGCGGGAGTCCTGCGGGATCAAGACGCATTTTGCGGCTCGGTCCTCGCTGTTGGGAACATTTGTCTTGTCCCGCTTTTCATGTCAGACGACGTGAGGAGGCTGAGGGGTGGAGTTGGAAGTTGGAGGTTTCAAGCCACCTGAGCGCCTCGTGACCTCGTCGGCTACCCGGTGGAGTTGCGGACGAGGCAACGAGGCAGTGTTGAGTGGCGTGTTCCTTGGGAACTCCCCTCTCAGGGTGCCGGAACCCTGCGAGGCACGTAGAGGAGATCGGTGGTCGCCGAAGGGGCGCGCAGGGTGGCCAGCACGTTGAGGAGTGCTTCGGACTGCGCCTCGGTGAGGCCGTGCCGTTGAAGGAACCGTTCCCGGTAGGCGTTGTGAAAGGCCGCGCGGGCCTCCGCCTGCTCGCTCCCGAGTCGCGCGGTTTCGGCAGCGAACCCGGCGGCGTCCGGGGTGGCAGCGAGGGTGCGTTGAACCTCACCAAGAAAGTCCAGAAGCTCCCCCGAACCGCTGACGAAGCGGAAGCAGTCCAGCAGACAATCGCCAGAGGGATCCACGGGGATGCCGCAACGCTCGACGGCCTCTTCAACCGACCGCAGTTCCGGAATTTGCCGAGCCCGCTCGTAGAGGTTGGGCAGCGTCAGGTTTCCCTTCGGATAATGCGCGATGAGTTCGAGCGCCTCCGGCTCCGGGATTCCCTGATCGAGGAGGATCCCCAGCAGGTCGGGATCCGATGTTTCCGGGTGGGTGAGAAGGGTGTCGGAAAGGGTGGTCATGACGAAGAGGTTCGTCAGCATGGAGCGCGTATGGGCACTGTCAGGAAGCAGGGCCTCGGCCGAAGTCTGGAGGGCGTTGGCGCCGGGTGCCGTTGGCGTCCGGCGTGGCAAATGGAAGCGGGATCCTTTCGAGGGACGCGAGCCTTCTGAGGCGACGGGCTTGGGGGAAGCCATCGTCCCGTTGTTTGCTGGAACCGGACCGGATCCATCGATGGACGTGCGGAAGAACCAGAGAGCGACAGCCAGTGCGAACGCGAGGAAGAGGAGGATGGAGACAGGCGGCTTCATGGGGTGGAGAGCGTTGGTGAGGAGAGTGGGAAGGGGATCCGCAGAGCGGGCGGATGAAGGCTGTGAATGTGTGATCCAGGCCACCGATCATCCGGGGTGGACTGGATCGGGTTCACGCGTTCACCGACCTGCGAGCTCTGCGGATCCGTGGGTCACGTCGCTTGGGGATTCCTAGAGGTTGGCAGCGTTGTTCGCCGATGGAGAGGGGACGCTGGGTGAGCTTTCGGGTGGCAGGGGAGACTCCTTCAAGGACGGGTCAGGGACGGTCTTGACGTACTGTTCCACCCCGGCCGTCCAACCGAAACGCGCAGGGTCGGGGACGAGCAATGGATCGTAGCTCAGCAGGTTCATGATGGATCCAAAATGCCGGTTCTGTCCGGGCAGCGTGAAGAACGTGGCACCGGCGGCACGGAAGGGGACCTTGCGAAATTCGTCCTGTGTCGGGCCAACCGTCTTCTCGCCATTCTCGTGGGGTGGAGTGGTGGAGGTGATCTTGGAAGTGGCCTGATAGGCGAGCACGGCCTCCCAGTTTCCCATGGCGTTGTAGTATTGGGTGGGGAGGTTCCCGACCGGGCGGATATTGGAGGCCCACGCCTGGAAGACGCACCCAGCCTTGATGGTCAGGCCGTTCTTCAACGGCCCCTTGTTATAGAACCACTGGTAATCCCGGTTCTGGTAGCTATCGATGAAGAACGGCTCGAGGCGGACGGTCGGCGTGGTCATGCCGGGACTGAACCGTGCCTGATACCACAGGGACTTCCCGGGATGGACGGAGGAGTAGCGGTAGATGCGGACGAGGGTATCGGTCTTGCCCTTCTCCCAGGCGGTGACCTCGCGGTTGTAGCGGCTCAGGGCCACGTTGCCCTCGAACTCGATGGTCATGGGACGGATGGTGTCCCGCGCCCGCAGGATTTCCTTCGCGATCATGAGGCTTTGGGCAGGGCCTTGGGCGAGCAGTCCGAATGGGACCAGACTGAGGCATGGAATGATGACGGCTTTCATGGTGGATACCGGTTCTCTGGACGTTTGGGTTGTACCTCGTTGATCCGGTCTGCGGACCGCGACTTCGCGGCTGCAGTGTCCTGAACACCGAGGCTATTGGATCGGGTAGTGCACGAGAATCAGGTCGTCAAGAGGGCGACTTGGTTCGGCTTATATTCGTCCACGTGTTGGCTTCAGACGAGCGCTTGCGGCTGCCACAGGAATCCACGGCCGGGTGAGGGCACCCGGCCTCCAAACTTGAGTTCCCAGTTGCCAGAACCCAGTCGCCAGTTCTCTCGGTGTAGGCCGCGTGCCCTCACGCGGCGGATCTACAGAGGATCGCCGGGTGAGGGCACCCGGCCTCCAGACTTGGGTTGCCAGGAACACGGCGCCGACTTCCGGCTTGTGTACGCGGGGGCTTCACAGTCACCTGAGACATGCCCCGTTCATCGCTTTTGCAAAATTGCGGCAGCGTCGTTGCCGCTGGGATCCTTCTCGCGGTTGCCGCCGGTTGTCAGACGTCCGGCGGGTTGGGTTCGTACCGTGAGAACCCGGGGACGAATGGCAACGGCAACCTTGTGATCGGCCCCACGTATACGAAGTCCACGGATCTGACGGACCAAGGGAATCCGAAGGGAAAGCAGTTCGAGTTCCGGATGCGTCTGGCGGACAGCAAGACGTTCAAGGGCGACGACAAGACGCTGGAGCCATGGAAGAAGGCCGTCCGCACCGAACGTCGGATCTTCGTCTATATCCCGGCAGCGTATCGGGATGGCACCAAGGCTCCGGTGCTGGTGACGCATGATGGCCCGGACCAGCTGGGTCTGGTTCGCAACGCGCTGGACAACCTCACGATCTCGAAGGACCCGGAGCGCCGGTTGCCGCCGTTCATGGTCATCGCGGTGGAGAATGGCGGGAACGACGGCAAGAACAGCGAGCGCGGTCTGGAGTACGACACGATGTCGGATCGCTTCGCGCGGTTCATCAACGACGAGGTGTTCGCGGCGGTGCTCGCGGACCCGGCGATCCGAGCGGCGTATCCGAAGCTCGCCATCACCGACAATCCGTGGGGTCGCGCCACGATGGGATGCAGCTCCGGGGGTGCTGCGGCACTGACGATGGCGTGGTTCCGGCCGGACCTGTTCCGTCGGGTGATCGCCTATTCCGGGACGTTCGTGGACCAGCAGGATGACGACGCGCCGGAGGAAGCGCAGTTCCCGTACGGGGCGTGGGAGTACCACTCCAGCCTGAAGCTCATCGCGAATGGTCCGAAGAAGCCGCTGCGGATCTTCACACACGTCTCCGAGAACGATCTCCGCGCGAAGGACCCGGAGAGCACCCAGCACAATTGGGTCATGGCCGGCAATCGCACGGCCGATGCGCTGCGGGAAAAGGGCTACGACCACCGGTATGTTTTCAGCAAGGCGACGGGACACTGCGACCGCAGGGTCTTCGAGGAAACACTGGCCGATACGTTGGTGTGGCTCTGGCGCGGTTATCATGGCGAATAGGTGCGCATGAGCGGCTGCTTTCTGCGGACTCGCCCGTGCTCTTGTTCGAAGGGACGTACACGATGCAGTTCGCGGATCGGCCCGTGCCTACGGCGCGATACGACTACAACCAGATCCTCTATCGGCTCGACCTCGATGACCCGGCGTTGGCCGGGGCGCGACAGGAGGAACGGCCCTGACGGCTGATGGGGACAGGATGACAGGAACAGATAGGATGGCGGGGCAGACAGGATGACAGGATGGGCAGGATGGATCCGGGAGTTCTTCGAGCGAAGGATCGAGGAGGCGAGGAGGACAAGGTCGCGGTTCAGGCTCGTGGGTGACCGGCTAGGTTTCCGGTCCGTTGCCGGGATCGGACTTTGCTGGAGCCGTTGAAGGATCCGGCCTCAGGAAACGAGGATTGAAACGAGGAATCGGATGATCCCACCCAGGGGCAGGATCCAGAAAAAGGCCACCAACAGGAGGATTGGGAGGATCAGTCCCGCTGCTTTGAGTCGATCCAGAGGGTGACGGGGCCGTCGTTGACGAGGTGGACCTTCATGTCGGCGCCGAAGATGCCCGTGGGGATGGGGCGACCGAGGAGCGTGGTGAGGCGTTGGTGGAAGGCTTCGTAGAGGGGGATGGCGATCTCGGGTCGGGCCGCGGCGCTGTAGGAGGGGCGGTTGCCCTTGCGGGTGCTCGCGTGGAGGGTGAATTGCGAGACGAGGAGGATGCCGCCGGCGACGTCGAGGACGGAGCGGTTCATGACGCCGGCTTCGTCGTTGAAGATCCGGAGGTTCACCGTCTTTGCAGCGAGCCACTCGATATCCTCGTGGGTGTCGGCGGGTTCGATGCCGCTGAAGATCAGCAGTCCGTGGGCGATCTCGCCGGTGATGCGTCCGTCGACCGTGACCCTGGCTTCGGAGACTCGTTGGAGGAGCAGGCGCATTGGTGCTGGGGGCATCCTGCTTCTGGATAAGAGCGGGATCCAGCGCGGATTCGGGGGGGCGGGAGGCGACGAGTTAGAGTCATCCGGGCACTTGGGTTAGCATGTCTGGCTCGCCGTTGCCTGAACGTTGCGTGCCGCCAGATACAGGTAGGAGGAGACTTCCGGCAAATGCCCCGATCGTTCATTGCCCGACCCGATTTCCCCACCCCGCGATGATCCCTCTTGAACCGGACGCGGTTCAAGGCCGGGCGTGGAATCCGCGCACCGGAAGAGGCATTGGGACCCCTTCGCCCTTCACGCTGCGCCAGAGGATTTCGTTCAACGCGAGCATCGGGGTCCGGTCGTAGTCGGAGAAATCCATCGCGGCGGACTCTGCAGCGCCTGGGGATTCCTTGGTGTTCCTGGCGTTCACGTCCACCTGGGGCGGTTGCAACACGTAGGGTGTGGTGTCGAAGGTCCCGCCGAAGGCCGGGTACATCGGCGTCGCCGCCGCGTCGTGCTGGGTCATGGGCGGCAATCCCAGCAGCAATTCCATGCTCCGGAGCATGGAACTGGTGGTGTAGAGCGTGCTGTCGACGATGCCACGACGGCTGTACGGGCTGATCACGAGTCCCGTGGTGCGTCGTGCATCGACGTGATCCGCACCGTCCTGAGCGTCGTCCTCGATGACGAAGATCGCCGTCTGTGGCCAGTATTTGCTGCGCGTGACGCGTTCCACCAGTTGTCCCAGCGCCCAGTCATTGTTCGCCACGGCCGCCACGGGAGTCGGTGAGCCCGCGCGGGTTCCCTGCGTATGGTCTTCGCCGAGGCTCATCACGATGAAGTTCGGCAGCCGCTTCTGAGCCTTGGGGGAATCAAAGTTCTGCTCGTACTCCTCGAACTCTTCCAGGAACACCCGGACATTGTCGGTGTCCCGCATCCCGGCGAGCCGGTACTTCGGACAGACGTGGCCCACCAGTCCGGACACCCCGGGCGCAGCGTCCATCTGCCCACCGTCGCTCGTCCGCGCGGCGTATTCGCCGTAGCTTCGGTAGGTCAGTCCCTTTCGTGCGGCGAGGTCCCACAGATGCCCCGAAGACGGAACGTGTGCCGGAGCCGGGGAAGCCTTGCTGATCCCTCCGTAGTTGGGAGGCCAGAGCTTTTCATTGAAGTCGGTGGCATAGCCCGAATTGGACCAGGAATGCCCGTCCACACTGACCTCGGCATCGCAGTACAGGTTGTCGAACAACAGGTATTCCTCGGCGAGGCGATGCTGGTTGGGTGTCACCGAACGTCCGAAGAGTGTCAGGCGCGGATCCCCGTTGCCTTGGGGGAGGTCACCAAAGACCTGATCATAGGTCCGGTTCTCCTTGATGATGTAGATGACGTGCTTGATCGGCGATCCGGCGCCGACCTGACGCGGGAGGATGGTCGGCAGGACCGAAGGTTGACGCGCGGCGGCGAGCAGTTCGTCCCGATACGGCGTATTGGCGAGGACCTGACGCGTATAGCCCGGAAGCTTTCGCCGGAGATCGCGGAGGGGGAGCGAGGTCACGCTGCCCGTTTGCAGGGACTTCACGGAACCTTTGCCCGCCGTGCTTCCATCGGCACGGATCGGCGAATGGGGTCCCCGTTCGTTCGAATAACCTCCCAGGCCCTTCGCGCTGCCGATGTGCAAAGTCCGGCCGTCCCGGGACAGGGCCAGCGAGGACGGATACCACGCTGTCGGGATGAACCCGAGGAGGTTGCTTTCGTCGCGCTCGCCCACGTGGATCACGGCGACGTTGTGGTTGTCGGCGTTGGCCACGAACAGAATCCGTTCGTCCCGATCCAGCATGAGGGCATTGGGTGTCGAGCCAACCGGTGCCCGAGGATGAAGTGAGGTGCGAAGGGTTTCGATCGGACGGCCTTGCCGGGTGTCCACCACGTAGACTGAGTTCTCGTTTCCACAGGCGACGAACAAGCGGCCATCCCGGGCCAGCAACAGATCGTTCGGATTCACACCCACGGGGATGGTCGCCTTCACGGACAGGCTTGCGGTATCGATGACGCTGATGGAACGGCTGGACCAATTGGAGACGAACAGGGTGTCACCCGCGGGTGTGAGCACGGCATCGCACGGCGTCACTTCGGTGCCCACTTGCCCCAGGATCCGCCCATCCTGGGTATCGAAAGCGACGACTTGGCCGGGGTCGGCCGCGGTGCCCCGATTGACCGCGTACAGGATGGGTTGGCGGGGGTGATGGGCCAGCCCGGCCCAATAGACCTGGGTGCCCGGCAGGGAATTCGTGAAGCGCGCGATCGGCTCGGTTCCCAACATCCCTTGCTGATAGCTGAAGACGTAGATCGGGGCCGCTTCGGGCTTCTTTCCACCGCTGGCATTGCCACCCGAAACGAAAAGGGTTGTGCCGTCCGGCTTCCATGCCAGGCCCATCCACGCCGAGCGTAGGGGAATCTTCTGGCGAATCTCCGAGCCGTCCGGTTTCAGGACAACGAGGCCGTGCGGGTTGAACCCGCTATGGAGTCCGATCAGGGCTCGGCCATCCGGGGCGGGCGTCAGACCCAGAACGTAATCCGAGGTCGTCACGTGCCGCCCTGCCGGGCTCAGCTTCCAACCATTGGGCAGCAACGTATTTCCCTCACCGGATCCGGGGAGTTGGGCCAGACAGGGCAAGGCCAATCCCAGAAGACAAAAACGTCTCAACATCCCGCCATCTTCGTACCCGAACCGTCACGACCTGACGTCATTCGGGCGAAGAACTGGCGAGATCGTCCAGGAAGATTCCCTTGCGGGCGGCTGTGGCTAAACGGAAAGGGCGCCGGGGCTTTCGCCGCGGCGCCGTGTTCAGCCCGGGATGCGCGGGACTACGGGCGCAACAGGCGGAAATGACGTTGGTCGTCCTCGACGGGGAGGAGGACGACGTAGCGGTCGCCGACGAGTTGGGGCGTGTTCTGGAGGGTCTGCCACTCCGAGTTGGAGACCTCGGAGTTCGTCTGGATCAGGAGTCCGGGGAAGTGGCTGCTCCAGGTGAGCTTCACCTGATTGTTGGGGGCGGACCTCGACGTCGAGCTTGGCACCACTGATCGTGGTCTTGTCCTGCACCCGGATCTGGTCGTAGCCGGTGCCGGGGGTCGTGCCGTTGACATGGGCGTCATAGATGGCGCCAACCTCCATGGTGAGGTCGTTGTCGACGATGATGCGGCCGGGGCCGAACTTGCCGGGAGAGACCGTGCCGCCGGACTTGACCGTGAGGGTGTCGATGGTGGGTTGGCCGGTGAGCAGGGCGCCGGAGCCGACCTCGACGGTGGTATTGGGCAGATTGCCGTTCAGGTTGAGTTCGCCGCCCGAGATCAGGAGCTTGCCGGCGAAGTTGCCGCTCGCCGTCAGCTCGTAAGGCTTGGTGCCTGATTTGGTGAAGACGGAAGGCCCGGTTCCGTTGAGCGTGCCATCGAACTCGACATTCCCGGAGCTGGGGCCGAAATCGACAGTGAAGGCACCCCCGGTCAATTGGATGGTGCCCGTCCCGAGCAGGTTTCCCACGACTTCGCTATGGGCACCCACTTCAAGCGTTCCCGTCTTGAGGATGTTGAGCAGGACGTTGTCCGGGATTTGATGCGATCCGTTCAGGATGAGGCGTCCGGCGCTCATGCCGGCCTGGGGTTGACCGACGACGGTCATGCCGCCCGTGGCGGCGACACCTGAAGGCTTTGCGAGGTAGAGATCGCCCTGCGGCACCTGGATGCCGCCGTGTGTATTGGGTTCGGTGCCGCCGAGGACCAACGGCGCGATGCCGCCCTTGACGAGGCTGCCGGGTCCCGAGATGGGGCCGTTGATCGAGGCCGTGCTGGGGCTGCCGCCAGCCAGGACCCAGGTCATGCCTTCGAGGTGGACCGGGCCGCTGTACGTATTGGCGCCGGCGAGGGTGAGGTGCCCGGGGCCCTTCTTCACAATGCCTGCCCCTTCTGCACCGGAGATCACCGCAGAAATGGAAAGGCCGTCGGTGGTCGTGAAGTTCCGGTTGGTTGAGCCGAGCGAGATGGCTCCGTCGATGATGGAGGATCCGGAGGAGACGACGTCCCCACCGAGCGTCACCAGGGCACCGTCCGTGTAGAGCCGACCTCCGTTGAGCGTCAGGGGCCCGATGGTGTCGGTGAAGCCCGCGGTCTGAAGCATCCCGGAGTCATTGACGGTGATGTTGGCGCCGTCGGCGATCTGGTCGGCGGCGAGGTAGCGCACCTCCGCCGGGACACTGCCTCCGAACGTGCCGACGATCAGGTCGCCCGGGATCGCGGGAGCTCCTGCAAGAATGCCGACGCCGAGGTCCAGTCGACCCGCCTCGACGCGGGTGGTGCCGGAGTAGAGGGAGGCGACAACCGAATCGAGCACGAGGATGCCGCCACCGATCTTGGAGAAACCGCCGGCACCGCGAAGGACGCTTTCCAGGCGGAGGGTCTGATTGGTGGCGACGGAGAATTCGTTGGCGTTTCGTCCGTTGCTCAATTGGAGGGAGACGGAGGAGTTGAACTTGTTTCCCGAACCGGTCGAGGAAACGAGGCCGCCGTTGCGGAGCGTGACGATGTTGCCCGCTCCCCGGCCGAACAGGGTGTAGTTGCTGCCGGTGATGCGGATCTCGTCGACGACCAGGCCGGCGAGGTCATTGGTCGAGAGTTTCTCGGAAGCGGTGTCCGGGAACACGAGGATGATGGGAGGTTCCTCGTTCGTGGCGGGGACACCCCCGTTCCAGTTGAATGGGTCGCTCCAGGTCCGCGTGATGTTGCCAAAGAAGCCCGTGCCGATCCAGGTGTGGGTGGCCGCGTTGGCGATGGGCGAGGCGAGCGTCAGGACCGCCAGTCCCACCGCGATGCCGGAATTGATATTCGTTTTCATTTCGGGTGACGGCGTCTGGTCTACCCGATGTGTGAGGGTTGTCGGAATCCGACCTCAGTCCAGCGAAGGCATCCGCGGATCCGACCTCGGTCCTAGGAAGGCGGTGCGAGGATGGGAGGCTGCTTTTGTGATGGTTATCCTGATAAGCGGGGCAAAGTGTCTTTGGCCCCAGTTGACGTGGGTCGCGGGATGGTGTGGAAATGTAGCTAACCTGAGTGCTTCGGCATGCGAACCGCTCTTGGAAGGTTCGTGGATCTTTCCGCGTTTTTGAGAATTGCCCCTCTCGGACTCGTGGACGCGACTGGTTTTGGGAAATTGAGAGCGAACGTGTTATGAAGAATCTGACCCGATTCATGGTGGGATGGTGCCTGCTGGTGCTGGCGTGGATGCGGCCGGTGGCCGCCGAGTCCTTCAATTTGCCGCCGTTGGATGCCTACGTCAGCCCGGACAGTCCGGAGGTGGGTGCCGGACGGATTGGCGTCATCGGGGAACAGGACGAGTACCTCTTCCTGGTGGGATCACCGGTGGCGATCTACGTGAGCGAGGATTCAGGGGAGAATTCGCTGGAGTGGTTTCTTGAAGATCCGGACGGGAACATCCTCTTCCAGCATACAATTGACGGGTACGACCCGCGGCGTCTCGACCTCAATACGACGGGCATTTACCGATTCGTGGTGCGGGCACCGGGTTGGGAGCCGGAGACCATCGGTGACTACTCCTTCGCCGTCACGCAGGTGAGCGAGAATCAGTACTTCTTCATCGGAGTGGATGAATTGGTGTCGGAGAACAGCCCATTCGACGGGGCAGGTTTCCTGGAGACGGCCGGGACGTGGGATGGGTATTTCTTCCAGGGGAGCGAGGGGCAGGTCCTCATTTTTGATGATCAGGCGGGTGTTGGTTGCTGCCAGATCTACGGCGATCTCTGGGATCCGAACGGGAACCTCGTCTGGAGCAAGTGGCTGGATGGATCCCCTTCCGATGTCACGCTGCTGATGGACGGCGAGTATCTTTTCGAGGTCCGCTCCGAGGATTCGTGGGAGCCCTACACGGGATCCTATTCGTTTGCCTTCCGGAACATACCTCCTCCGGAGGAATTCGACCTGGTCGATGTCCGCAGCCAACGGATGATCTCCGCCGACAGTCCGGAGCCCGGGATGGGACGGATCGAGACTCCCCGGGGCGAAGACATTTACAAGTTCACGGCGAATGCGGGTGAGATGGCCCTCTTCCAGGAGTTTGGTTACACGAGCGAGGGTGCGTTCTTCGACAGTCCGGTGTGGAGTCTCATTTCGCCGTCGGGCGCGGTGCTCTTCGAGGATTCGATCGATTGGTGGGGCGTAGGCATCCGGACGTTCCCGGAGACGGGTGAGTACCGGATCCGCGTGCGGTTCTACGGTTCGGGCATTGGAACCTATCAGATCTGGGCTCAACCGGTGACGGGCGTGGAGACCTTTGGCATCAGCCTTGGCGACGAGATCGTGCCGGATTCGCCGGCGGGCTCGGGACGGATTGAGACGGCGTGGGGGGCGGATGTGTACGAGTTCGAGGGCACCGACGGGCAGGTGCTGGTGCTGGATGAGAACGGGATGCCGGAAGGGTGCTGTCTCGTGGCGACCTTGGTGGCGCCGGATGGATCCGTTCTGGTGAATGCCAACTATCTGGATTACTCGGATCCGGAGCGGGTGTTCCTGCCATTGACGGGAACGTATCGGCTGGTGGTGCACGCTGACCAATATAGTCGCGGGTCGACGGGTGCGTATCGGTTGGGGGTCTTGCTGGGGCAGGAGACGTTGTTCCCCTTGGCGCTCGATGTGCCGGTGGTGCTGGATTCCCCGGCGGTGGGGGCGGGCCGGATTGACTCCGTCGTGGAGCAGGATGTGTTCAGCTTCCTGGGTGAGGCCAACCAGTCGGTGTACATTGACCACCTGGGGAACGACGGAAACCTGGAGACCTATCTCGAGGCCCCGAACGGATCCCGACTTTACCAGTCCTATTTCTCAAATACGGATCCGGGTCGGATCCTGTTGCCGATCACCGGTGTGTACCGACTGGTGGTGCGCCCGTATCCCTTCTCGTCGGATCAGTTTGGAACTTACTCCTTCGTGGTGAGGACGGTGGTGGATGAGCCGACGATGACGTTGGCGATCGGGGACACGGTGACGGATGGCGTGCCGGTGGCGGCGGCGGGTCGCATCTCGGCATTGGGGCAGCGGGACCGTTATCGGGTTACGGTGCCCGCGGGGCAGAGTTTCTTCATTGCGGACCTTGGGGCGCAGTCGTTCGGGTTGGAGATGTGGGTCTACGGGCCGGATGGCGGCCTGCAGACAATCGAGAGCTTTGACAACCGGGGTGAACGTCGACGGGACGTGACCGAGGTGGGAACGTGGACGATCGAGGTGCGGGCCTCGGGTGGTTCTCCGGACTGGATGGGGACCTATTCGCTCGGGGTCTATGAGGTGGTGGATGATGGTCCGATGGCCCTGACGCTCCCGGTGGAGGTTTCGCAGGACGTCCCCATGGTGGGAGCGGGCAACATCGAGACCCGCGGCGGGCGGGACACTTACACCTTTGAAGGAACCGCAGGGCAGGTGATCTACATGAACGACCGTCGTGAAGGGTTCTCGAACGAGTTGCTGTTCCAGATGGTGAGACCCAGTGGGGGATTCCTGATCTCGGAGTGGATGGACAACGTGGACCCGGGTCGGATTGTCCTGCCGGAAACCGGAACCTACACGATCCGTATATTGGCGTCTTCCTCGCGGCCTGAATTGACCGGGCCATATGCCTTTGGACTGACGTTTGTGGAGGATCAGGGGCCGTTTGCGCTGACGATTCCGGCGGTGGTGAGCGATGGCGTGCCGGAGTCAGGCGCAGGAAATCTTGAAGAACTTGGATCGAAGGACATCTACACGTTCACGGTGGAGCCGGGGACGCCGCTGTACTTCCAGGACGGCGGGTCGACATTGAGCCGGGCCACGATGTTCGTCATCGAGCCGGGCGGCTCGACGCTATTCTCGGATCGGTTGGATGGAAGTTCGGTGGGGCGGCGCATGCTGACCTCGGGTGGGCAGTACCGGGTGGAGGTCTATTCACAGGTGTCGCCGGGGGCCGTGAACGGACCGTACTCGTTCTCGATTATGCCGGTGACGGATGGAGGGCCGTTCCCTGTTCAGTTGGGGGATGTGATCGCTCCGGGCAGTCACGGGGATGGTTCCGGGGTGATCGAGACCCCGGGAAGCGTCGACGTGTACACGTTCACGCTGGACCGGGCGCAGATCATGTATGTCGACGACCGGATCGGAACCACCGGCTTTCCCTTGCTGGGAATGCGCTGGGAACTGCGGGCGCCGGAGGGATTCGTGATCGTGACGGACACGCTGGACGGCGGGGACCGGTCGTTCTTCGCCAGTTATGTCGGGACCTACACGCTGACAGTCTTTGGCGGGACTGCGCCGACGAGTGTCGGGAACTATTCGATGCGGATCTGGGGTGCGGATCCCTTGATCCTCAGCACCAGTGCGGATCAGGTGGTGCCCTCGGGTGGTACGGCGGAGTTCTCGGTGACGGCTGAAACGGTGTTCACGCCATTGAGTTACCGTTGGTTGTTCAACGGCGAAACGATTACCGGACCGGACGTGCAAGGATCGACGAGTCCAACCCTTCGATTGAGCCCGTTGGCGGTGAGTCGGGAAGGGCAGTATCAATGTGTGGTTTCCTCGACGGCGGGATCGACGACCTCGCCGCCGATCGCCCTGACGGTGGTGGTCGCGGACTTCTTTGTGTCCGCGGTGATCCCGGGGCCGGTGGCGTCCTCGTTGAGCCAGATGGATTTCACCTTCAGCACAGGGGTGAACCCCGCAACGATCGCCGCGGAGGATTTCCAGATCACCGGACCTGGTGGGGCGCTGGATCCCTCGACCTTCACGGTGACGATGCTGGCGTCGGACCGCTATCGGCTCTCCTTCCCGGCGGTCGCGGATGCCGGCGTGTATCAGGTGGTGGTTGGTCCGAACATCCTTGGGGTTGCGGGGCAGGTGATGAAGGGGGGGGCTTATACGCCCTATTACGCCACGGACTTCGAGAGTGGATTCGAAGCCTTCTGGGATCGCCTCGAAACGGCGACGACGGGAACAACCACGCAGGTGCTGGGGCGATTCGGGAACGAGACGGCGACGCTGACCCTGGCGAATCTTCCGCAGCACGATGGCCTCCGCGTGACGTGGGACGGCCTGTTGATTGACACGTGGGACGGCGACAATGCCGGAGGCATCGGGCCGGACTACTTCGGTGTGCTGGTGGATGGTGGGGCGACGCCGGCGTGGGAATACACGTTCAACAACGGAAACCGTGCTCTACAGAGTTACACCCTGACGGAGCCTGCGCTCTACGGATCGAACTTCATCTATTCCGGCAATCCGGACGCGCTGTACCGCGACCTGACGTTCACCGTGCCACATTCTGCCTCGACGGTGGCGGTGACATTCCGCGGGCGTGGCCTTCAAAGTATCGGGGATGAGAGTTGGGCGATCGACAACGTCCGGGTGCAGCTGCCGAGTGCGGCGGACGGAACGTTCCGGACCAGCGTCACCCTGGATCCAGTGGGGCCGACGGTGACGTCCATCACGCCGAATGGCACGAGCCTCCTGCCTGTCTCCAGTGTTCAGGTGGACTTCAGCGAGCCGGTTGCCGTGGCCTCCGTGGCGGCAGCGGGCTTTGCCCTGGTGCGGCCGGATGGGACGGTGGTTTCGGCCAATTCAGTTTCTCGGACGACGGCGACGCGCTTCACGGTGAACTTCGCGAGCCAGCGGATCAACGGGACGTATACGTTCCGGGTTGGGCCTGCGATCACGGATCTCGTGGGCAACCTGATGAACACGGATGGGGATGGGACTTCGGGTGAGGCGGTCGAGGATCGCTTCGAAGGGACGTTCCAGATCCTGACACCGCCGCAGATCACGTCGAATCCAAGCGGCCAGACGGTGCTGCGGAATTCGACGGTTCAATTCACTGTCGGTGCGAACGCCACACCTCCGGTGACGTACCAGTGGCAGAAGAATGGGATCAACATCGACGGCGAGACGGATCCCACACTGGAGTTGGTGAACGTCCAACTGGCGGATGAAGCCACCTATCGCTGCCTTGTGACGGATGCCGGTGGCACGACGCCGAGCGGTGGCGCCTTCCTCGAGGTGCAGCAGAACTACGGCACGCTGATTCCCGTAGCGGATGCCGAGCGGACGACGATTCCCCCGGTGCCGGGCAACGGTGTGGCGATCGAGTTGTTCAACGGCATCGGGGGCGGCGTGACGCCGACCCCGGCGGCCTTGGCGGGGCGGTCCCCGAGTGGCACGACGTTGAGTCCGTTCATCGATTTCCCGCGGCCTGGGTCGAGCATCTCGGTGGGGGCGAGCTTCAACACGTTTTTCCAGAACACGACCACTGCACCCGAGCAGGTGCTGGGTTTGGCTGCGCTGAACTTCATCCTGCGGCATCGGTTCTTCATCAGCATCACGCCGGATCTGGACCTGTTCCCGGTGACACCCGAGATCGACGTCCAGTTCGGGGTTGGCAGTGACGACGGCTTTTACCTCACGGTGGGTGAGCAGGTGCTGGGCTCGGCAGGTGATCGTGGCTTCAGCTATTCGTGGATGCCGGTGAGCTTCGCGGAGCCGGGATTGTATCCGGTGGAACTGCTGTTCGCCGCGAATGCCGTCGGAGCCAGCGGCCTGGAGTTTGCCTGGGCGACGGCCGCGAACACCGCGGGCGGGATCGTTCCCCAGAACCGGATGTATGTGTCGCCCGATCTGGGGGATCGCCTGATCACGTTCGAGGAGGTGCCGGGTGACTCCGTGTTGACGACGCAATACATGTCGGAAGGCGTGGTGTTCGAGACGCTCGCTGGCAATCCGGTGACCACGTCGGCGAATCCGGCGACCTTTGTTCCGGTGTCCGCGACGCACGTACTGGGGGATCCCGCAGCGGCTTCGCAGATCGAGATCCGATTCGTGAGTCCGGGGACGACGACTCCCGCGACGACGCCGTTCGTGGCCTTCTTCGTGATTGATGCGGCCGCGCCGGGAACGGTGACCAAGGCCTACAACGCTGCCGGGACGGAGATCTACACGCGGACGAGCCAGGCGGGTGCGGGCTCGCGGGAACTGGTCAGCATCAGCGCTCCGGGCATCGCCCGTGTGCGGGTGACACTGGGATCGGGCGCGGAAACGGCGGCCATCGACAACCTGGCCTTCGTGACGCCGGTGGCGTTGCCCGATCTCGTGATGTCGGCTGTGGCGGGCCCGGCGGCCGGTGCCGCCGGTGCCTCGGTGACGGTGGACTACACGGTCACGAACCTGGGATCGGTGCCTGCCGTGGGGCCGTGGACGGAGACGGTCTTCCTTTCGACGGATGGCGTCGCGGGTTCGGATCTCGTGCTGGGGACATTCTCGGTGCCCGGGCCGTTGGCGCCGGGTGAGTCGGTGGTGCAGTCCCGCAGCGTGAAGCTTCCGGCCGGAGTGAGTGGCACCCACTGGTTCGCGGTGACGACGGACGCCGGCGAGGTGGTGCAGGAATCGGGTTCACCGGCCAACAACACGGCCGTCGGTGCCGCCCTGATCAACATCTCCCAGCCCGACCTCGTGACCGAGGACGTGGAGGTTGCGGCGACGCCGTACTTCGGCTCGACGGCCACGGTCCGCTGGACCCTGCGCAACGCGGGCAGCGTCGATGCCAATGGGCCGGTGACGACCTACGTCTACCTCTCCTTGGATGACGTCCTCACCGGTGGGGACATCTACCTGGGCGCCGTTGGTGCGCTGGCGACGCCGTTGGCGGCCGGCGCGAGCGTTGACCTGGAAGGCACGTTCGCCTTGCCCGGAATCGGCGGCGCAACGCCCGGACCGTTCCATTTCCTCGTGGTCTCGGATGGCGCGAACCAGTTGCCGGAATCGAACGAGAACAACAACGTGGGCGCATCGGTCGCGACGCAGGTCGACAACCTGCCGCGGCCTGACCTGGTCGTCGATGTGCTGACGGTCCCGGGTTCCTCGACCTTCGGCGCGCCGGTGCTGGTCCAGTGGACCGTGCGGAACGCGGGCAATGCGCCAGCGGCGAACTGGAATGACCAGATCACGTTGCGGACCGACGCCGGCAGTGTGGTCGCGTACCTCGGTGCGCGGCCTGCCGGAGCGGCGGCCCCGCTGGCTCCGGGAGCCAGTGTGAACCTTTCCCAGACGGTGAACATCCCGTTGAACGGCCTGACGGCGGGATCGCATCGCATCGCGGTCACGACCGATGCCTCCTTCCAGTTGGCGGAATCGGATGAATCCAACAACACCCGGACCTCGGACGCGCTGATCTTGAGTCCGCCGCCGCGACCGGATCTGGTGGTCGAGAATGTCGTGGTGCCGCCGACGGTGACGCCGGGCGTGCCGTTCAACGTGACCTGGACCACGCGCAACACCGGTGCCGCGGTGGCGGTGGCGCCCTGGACCGAGACGGTGTCCCTGTCCGCCGATGGTGAAGTCGGAGGCGACCTGCTCCAGGTGAGCCTGCCCGTGGCTGCCCCGCTGCCCGCGGGAGTATCGGTGGAACGTTCGGCCAGCGTGCTCATCCCGCACGATGGCATCGCTGGAAGCTACCGTGGCGTCGTGATCGTGGACGTGGGCTTGCAGGTGGTGGAAGAATCGGAAGCGAACAATGCCGGGATCAGCGCGGGTTCGTTGGTGATCCCCGCCCAATTGCGCCTCGTGGCTTCGACGGCCCAGACCACGGAGACCGGGGCGGCCATTGGGTTCACGGTGACCCGCAACGGTTCGAGGACCGCGGCCTTGCCGGTGACATTGACCAGTTCGGATGGCAGTGAACTCACCGTCCCGGTCGAGGTGATCATCCCGGCCGGCGGAGCTTCCGTGGCATTCAACGGCACACCGGTGGCCGATGGCGTCGTCGACGACGATGCCCCGGTGACGGTGCAGGCGGTGGCGGCCGAGTTCACCTCCGCTTCGGCGACCGTGACCGTCCGGAACGTGGATCAACCGGTGCTGACCCTGTCCGTGGCCAGCCCGACGGTGACGGAAGGGTTGACGGTCTCGGCGACGGTCTCGCGCGGCACCGTGACCCCGGTGCCTGTCACGGTGACGGTCGCCAGCAGCAATCCCGCACAGTTGATCGCACCCACCTCGGTGACGATCCCTGCCGGCCAGAGCTCAGTGACCTTCGCGTTGATCGGTGCCGCGGACACGCTGATCGAGCCGGACCTGACGTACCGCATCGATGTGACGTCGATCGGGCATGTCGCGAGCTTCGCTGAGGTGACGGTGCTCGACGACGACCTCCCGACGCTGGCCCTGGCGGTGAACGCGGCGTCCTTCCCTGAAGGAGCAGGCCCTGCCGCGACACTGGGTACGGTGACGCGCTCCTTCCCGAGTGATCGGGCTCTGGTGGTGCGGTTGACGTCGTCGGATGCGACGGCGGCGACGGTGCCCGCGACGGTGACGATTCCGGCAGGCCAGGCGTCGGTGAACTTCAATGTCGGCGCCGTGAATGACGATGTGGTCGATGGACCCCAGCCGGTGACGCTCCAGGCGGTGTTGCTCGTGGGTGGCGTGCCGACGGGCGACACGGTCTCGACCGACCTGACCGTCTCCGACGATGACGGTGCCACGCTGCTGTTGAGCTTCAACCGCGGCACGCTGGCTGAAGGCGTCGCCGATGGCGCGGTGGGAACCATCCGCCGCAACACGGACACATCCGTGCCGCTGGAAGTGACGCTGGCCGTCGATGTGACGGGCGAACTGGTGCTGCCGCCGACGGTGACGATCCCGCCGGGATCGGCCTCGGTGACGTTCCCGGTGGGCACGGTGGATGACGGGACGCCGGACGGTGCCAAGCGGGTGACGGTGACGGCGGGGCGGGATGGATTCACCCCGGGCATCGCCCAGATGACGGTGAGCGACATCAACCTCCCGGACCTCGTGGTGGCTTCGGTCTCGCTGCCCGCGACGGGCGAGACGGACACCTTCGTCACCGGATCGTACCGGATCGAGAACCGCGGCTTGCGCGCGGCCACGCCATTCACGGTGCGGCTCTTCCTCTCGCCGGACGCGACCTACAACGAAGGCGACGTCCTCGCCTCACAGTACAGCTTCCCGGGGGAAGTTCCCGCAGGGAGCTTCTTCGAGGTGAACCCGCCGATCCGGTTGCCGCGTGAGACGGGTGCCCGGTTCCTGATCGCCGTGGTGGACGTGAACGGCGTCGTCACGGAAACGGACGAGGCCAACAACACGGCGGTTTCGGCCCCGATCAACATCGTGCCGGCGTACAACGCGACCGTGTTGACCGACGTGGATGTCGTGCCGGCGGGAACGGTGATCCCGATGCGCGGAGAGGCGCGCCTGAACAACGGATCCCCGGCGCCGTCGGTGTTGGTCAACGTGCACGTGGTCGTCCGCGGAACACGCCGGGTGATCTCGGCGCTGACCGATTCGGCAGGCCAGTTCCGGCTGAACTTCACGCCGTTGCCGGGAGAAGCGGGGCATTACGACATCGCGGCAGCTCACCCTGGGGTTTCCGCGCCGCCGACTCAGGACGTGTTCGTGCTGCTTGGATTCCGCATTGCGAGCCCGGGAACGATCTCGGTGATCGAGGGCGGGTCCGCGACGGGATCGCTGGCGGTCGACAACCTCTCTGAGATCGACCTCAACGCGGCCGCTGTGGAAGTGGTCAGCAAGCCGGCGGGTCTCGACGTGACGGCGAACCTGTCGGGCACGGTGTTGCCCGGCGACGGACGGTTGATGTTGGGCTACGCGGTGACTGCGCCGGTGGGCGTGGTGCGCGGCGGAACGGCCCGGTTGCGCGTCACGACGCAGGAAGGGGTTTCGGGCCTCGTGGATCTGCCGATCCAGGTCGATGCGCTGCGCCCGCGGCTCGTGGCGACCCCGGGAAGCATCGTCACCGGAATGCGGCGTGGCACGCAGGTGACGGTCGCCTTCGAGGTTGCCAACCAGGGCGGCCTGGCGACGGGGCCGATGCGGTTGTTGCTGCCGCCGATTCCGTGGCTCAGCAGTGCGTCGACGGCGGACCTGCCGTCGCTGGCGCCGGGTGAGACGACGACGATCTCGCTTCTGCTGACACCGCCCGCCGACCTTCCACTCGGGCCTTATAGCGGGACATTGCTGATGGGCTCGGACAACTCGCAGGTGTCCGTTCCGTTCACCTTCCGCTGCCTGTCGGATTCGATCGGCGGGATGGTGGTTGAGGTCACGGATGAGTACACCTTCTACGCCGAGGGAGCCCCGCGTGTGGCGAATGCCGCGATCCGGTTGGTGGATGCGTTCACGGGCTTGTCGGTGCTGGAGACGAACAGCGGTCCGACCGGCCTGGTGAACCTGCCGGGGCTGGCCGAGAACTACTACCGGCTGGAGATTTCGGCCGACCAACATTCCTCCTACCAGCAAGTGCATCTCGTGCCGGCGGGCGGGACGACGAACGTCACGGCCTTCCTCGCGCGGCAGGCGGTGCGGTACACGTGGAAGGTCGAACCGACCGAGATCGAGGACCGCACGAAGATCGTGATCGAAACGGTGTTCGAGACGGCGGTGCCGTTGCCGGTGGTGACGATTGAACCGGCGAGCGTCGACCTTGCCGCGATCGTGGGTGACGAAGGCCAGGTGAACTTCAAGGTGACGAACCACGGTTTGATCGCCGCGAAGAATGCCAGCCTCGAGGTGCCCAACCATCCGGACTGGGTGTTCGAGCCGTTGATCCGGGAATTCGGCGATCTGCCGGCGAAGACGTCGCTGGTGGTGCCGATGACCATCCGGCGTGCCTCGGCCGCGGGTGGCGGAAGTGCCCTGCGCCGGGTCGCCAGGACGGCGGCTGGGGGTGGCCCTTGCATCACGGCCGGCTTCACGGTGTACGAGCTGGTCTGCGGAGAGCAGACCAACAAGTACACGGTGCCCTACGTCATGTTCAACGCGGGCAGTGGCTGCGGTGGCAATGGCGGCACCACCTACCCGCGTCTGGACTTCCGGGGTGAAGTCGGACCCGGCGGACCCGGCGGTGGACCCGGAGGCGGCAGTTGCTTCCTGTGCTCGGTGCCCACCTACCATATCCCGGTGACCCCGGCGTCCGCGCCCGAGGGTTGCGATCCCTGCAAGCTGAACCTGGGGATCGGCCTCGCGGAGTGCGTGATCGACCAGTTGGCGAACAAGTTCCCGCTGATCAAGGTCCTGAACTGCATGTACGCGCTCTCGAAGTGCGGCGGGAAGATCGCCGACAAGGGCCTGGGCGGGGCATTGTCGCTGGACTGCCTCAACACCATCCCGGGCTGCTCGCCCATCGAGATTCCGGGATTGTCCGAGTTCTCGTGCATCCGCGGTCTGCTCTGCGCCTGCGTGAACGGGAACAGCTCGGGCATCGCGCAGTGTCTCTGCCAGATCACCGATACGCCGTTCACCCGCGACACGATCGACAAGTGCGGCGGTGGCGGCGGCGGCGCGGGTGGCGGCAGCAGCACGCGTCGTGCGGCGGGCGTGGCGGTTGGCCCCGATCATGAGCAGGTCTACCTGCGCTTGAATCCGCTGCCTCTGGTTCCGGCCAATGTTCCCGAGCTCGCCGAGCTCCGTACCCGGACCGAGCGGTTGAGCCGGATGATGGCACCGATGGTCTACGTCCTCGACGACGAGGCGTGGGCGGCGGCGAAGGCGACGGACGATTTGAACATCGCCTTCTGGGCGGCGTTCGCCGAGCGGTCGAGCGGAGCTTCGGCCGACCAGCACCTGTTGAACCCGGCTGAGTTCGGCGAACTGGTGGCTCTGACGCCGCCGGCCGGTGTCCCGGGCGAAAGCGTGTTGAAGTTCCTGAACCGCTGGAACCGCACGGTCGAGTATCGCCGGGGTGGCATCACCAACTGGACGGACCTTCCGGATGGCTTCAACGAGGACTTCATCGCGGATGACGTCCTTCAGGGCCTGCTTGCCGCGGCCGCGGCCGCGCGTGAGGAGAACCTCGAGGAGGGTTTCAATGACGAGTACTCCGCGATCAAGGATGCCCGCGACCGCCTCAACAACGCGCTGCTCAACGGCGGTGGCGTCTGCGCCCGCGTGAAGCTCCGCCTCGAACAGGAAGCGGTCATCACCCGCGATGCGTTCAAGGCGACCCTCGAGGTCGAGAACAACACCTCGGGTGCGCTCGACCTGGTCGATGTCGACCTGCGCGTCGAGCGCGAGGACGGCTCCGAGTCGACGGTCGACTTCGGTATCCGCACGCCGACGCTGACCGGCTTGAGCGCGGTGGATGGCTCCGGCGTGATCGGGGCTTCCTCCACCGGGAAGGCCACCTGGATCCTGGTGCCGACGAGCGACGCCGCCCCGACGGTTCCGACCGTCCACTACGTCAGCGGTACCCTCCGGTACCGTCAGGACGGGGTGATCATCACGGTGCCGCTCGCCCCGAGCCGCATCGAGGTGCTCCCGAACCCGAACCTGGTGGTGCAATACTTCCACCAGCGCGATGTGTTCTCGGATGATCCGTTCACCGACCCGATCGAGCCCTCGATCCCGTTCACCCTTGGCGTTCTCGTCCGTAACGAAGGTTACGGCACGGCGCGCAACTTCCGCATCATCTCTGGCCAGCCTGAGATCATCGAGAACGAGAAGGGACTGCTCGTGGACTTCAAGATCATCGCCACCGAGGTGGCAGGGCAGAACCTGACCCCGTCGTTGACGGCGAACTTCGGCAACGTCGGTCCGGGCCAGATCGTGATTGGCCGCTGGCTGTTCACGTCGACGCTGCAGGGCAACTTCCGCGAGTACACCGCGTCGTTCGCCCATCAGGATGAACTTGGGGATCCGCGGCTGTCGCTCATCGAAGCCGTCACCATCCATGAGATGACGCGCATGGTCGAAGTCGGGGCGCCGTTCAATGACGGCAAGCCGGACTTCCTCGTGAATGACAAGGGCGATCCGCGGAACATGCCGGACACGCTGTACCTCAGCGATGGCACCACCAATGACGTTGCCCTGGTCGAACTGGCCTCCGTGTCGGGCGTGCCCGGCGGTGGCGTCACCGAGGTGACCGTCAATGCCTCGATGCCGGCTGGCTGGACGTACCTCCGGATTCCGGAGCCCTCGAATGGTTCGCTGCGCCTGCGGCGGATCGTCCGTTCGGACGGCAAGGAACTCGGTCTCGACCAGGAATTCTGGGTGACCGACCGAACCTTCCCCGGCCTGGGCGCGCGTCCGATCTACGAGCAGATGCTGCACCTGATCGACCACAACTCGACGGGTAGCTATCGGCTGATCTATGTGGATCCTCCGGCTCCGGATGGCACCGCCCCGGTGAGTGCTGTCCTGCCGCTGCCAGCGAACAGCCCGGCCCAGATCCCCGTGAGTTGGTCGGGAACCGATGACACCGGCGTGACCTCGTACGACATCTACGTCTCCGAGGATGGTGGCCCCTTCTCGGCGTGGCTCACGGCGACGCCGCTGACCGGTTCCATCTATCCGGGAACGGTGGGACGTTCGTACGCGTTCTTCAGCCGGGCCCGCGACCAGGCCGGGAACGTCGAAGCCCAGCCGGCTTCACCGGATGCGCAGACCGCGGTGGCCTTCGCTTCGAGCGCGCCGACGATCTCGGGGATCGCGCCCCAGACGACGCCGGCCGGACTTCCGATCACCGGCCTCTCCTTCACGGTGGGTGACAGCGATACCCCGTTGAACGAACTCACGATCAACGTGGGATCTTCGAACCCCGGCCTGATCTCGTCGGCCTCGGTGGCGATCTCCGGTGACGGCGCGGCGCGCACCCTGACGCTGACGCCAGCGGCGGGTCAGGCGGGCTTGGCTACCATCACGCTGACCGTCAGCGATGGTTCGGCCTCGGCCACGACCTCGTTCCTGGTCACGGTCACCGCCCGCAACAACTCGCCCATCGCCGGCGCAGACACCGTCTCCCGCAAGCCGGGCGAGGCGTTGAAGGTCGCGATCTCCGAGTTGCTCGCGAACGACACGGATCCGGACTTCGATCCGGTGAGCTTTGCCTCGGTGACCTCACCGACCGCCAACGGTGGCAGTGTCCGCCGCAGTGGCCCCTGGATCCTGTACACGCCCCCGACCGGCAGCGACGCCCCGGACTCCTTCACCTATCAGGTGTCGGATGGTCGTGGCGGCCTCGGGATCGGCGTGGTGCAGGTCAATGTGATCGGTGGCAACACGACCCCGAGTCGCAATGTCCTGACACTCGATCGCGACCTCACGGGTCGCGTGACCATCCGGTTCGCCGGCATTCCCGGCCGACTCTACCGCATCGAAGCCACACCGGATCTTGGCAATCCGTCGTGGAGTTCGTTGGGCACCGCCACGGCGGGGGCCAACGGGCTCTTTGAATTCACCGACAACGACGCCGCGGGCCATGTGACGCGGTACTATCGCAGTGTCGACGTCACCGCTCCCTGACCTCAACCTCCCCAGAGCCGACCATGAAATACCTGTCCCTCGCACTGGTCCTCGCTGCCAGCCCGCTCGCGGCCCAGTCGTTCCTGTTCAACGTGAACAACGGGTTCATCCCTGACGGTAGCGGCACCGGGCTTGTAGACGCCCGGACCGTCGTCACCACCACGCCCGGCATCCTCTCCCTGGAGGTCCGGGTGAACATCGCCGGCGTCGGTGCCGGTGCCTATAACGGAGACCTGTACCTGACCCTCCAGCACGGGTCCGGGTTCAGCGTCCTGCTGAACCGTCCCGGGGTCACCGCGCTGGATCCATTTGGATCCCCGGACAACGGGTTCAACGTCACCTTCGCGGCCACGGGCACGCAGGGGGACATCCACAACTACCGATCAATCCTCGGGACCGACGAGAACACGATCCTCGAACCGGTGACCGGGCGATGGGAACCGGATGCGCGGGCCATCGACCCGGGCCTGGTGCTGGAGACCACCCCGCGTGCGGCGACCTTCGACAGTTTCACGGGGATTGATCCCAATGGTCTGTGGACGCTGTTCGCTGCGGATCTGGCGACGGGTGGCCTTGCCCGGTTGGACTCCTGGGAGCTGATCATCACCCCGGTGCCGGAGCCGGCCACCACGGTGTTCGTGGGGGCGCTGGTGCTGGGAGTGTTTGGGGGTTGGCGGCGGTGGCGGCGCTGAGGGGGGGACGGATGGGACCTATGGGCCCCATGGGACTTATGGGACCGATGCGACGGGTGTCGCAGGGTCGCGGAAGAGGGCGGGGGTCCAGAGCCTTTGGAGGTTCCAGCCGAGGCTCGTGAGCGTCTGGGTGCGGAACTGCTCCCAGGCGATGGGATCGGGGGCGCGGGTGTAGCGGTTGAAGTCGGTGAGGATGCCGAGGGTCGCGGGGGCCGTTGGGGTTCCGTGGTCCATGGCGATGTCCACGCAGAAGCCTTCGTTGCCCCAGTGGACGGTGGTGTTCCGGGCGAGGCGTTCGTGAAGTTGTTGGCCGAGGGCGGTGGCGACGGTGGAAGGACGGCCAGTCTCGCGCACGATGCAGGACGACGTGGCTGTGCGGGCGGTGGTGCGGGTGCTGACCTCGTTGTGCATGCGCACGCAGGCCTCGGCGTAGCGAAGGTAGGCGTACAGGTAGTGCCGGCCGGTGATCCGGGTCTCCGTGTCCGCGGCCGGAGCCACGGTGTATTCGCTGCGCGGGATCGAGGTGAGGATGTGGACGGCTTCTCGGGCGCGTGTGACCAGGACGTTGAGGCGACGTTCCCCGCCCGCCCGTGAGAGGGCACCAAAGTTCCGCCGGAACTTCCCGTCGGCGTCCGGCCCGAAGGTCGTGCAAAGGATGAGGTGATCGCGTTCGTCGCCCTGCACGTTCTCCAGGTTCTTGACGAACAATCCCTCGAACGAACCGGATCCCTGGCGCTCGCGTGCAGTGGCGAGACGTTCGGCGAAATCCGGGTCCGCCGCCGCACGATCGTCGAGGGCGTCGAGGATGAGATCGCGTTGGGGCAGGTTGAAACAGGCGATGCCAATCGACGGGGGCCGGGGCAGGGCCAGGAGGCGCGCGACGATGTCGACGGCGGCGAGGGCTTCGGCCTCGTTTCCCCGGTCGGCATAGAGTCCATCGACGCGTTGCAGCTGGATCGGGGAACTCGGTGCGAGGCGTTCGGGGTGGCCCGGGAGTGGTAGCAGGCGGCCGCTGTAGAAGGCCTGGTTGGAGAAGCCGATCAGGGCGGCGTCGCGGGAGCGGTAGTGGACGTCGAGGAACGATTCCTGGACGGAGAGATTGAGGGCGGCCGAGAGGAGATCTTCGGCCTCGGAAAGCTGGCGGTCGAAGACCTCGGCGGCGGTCTCCGCGGCGGTGTCGTCGCTTTCGGTATTGGCGGCCTCGAAGAAGCGCGTGGGCGGAAGCTGCTTGGGATCGCCGGCGATGACGACGCGGCGGGCGCGCAGGAGGACGGGCAGGGCTTCCTCCAACCGGCACTGGCTGGCTTCGTCGAAGATGACGACATCGAACAGGGCCTCGCGTGGGAACACCTGCGCCACGGTGGCGGGGCTGGCCATCCAGACCGGGCAAAGGTCGAAGAGGGGATCGCCGCCTTCGGTGCCTGCCCCCGTGGCGATCATCTGGCGGAGCTTGAGGGCGCGTTGGCCGCGGACGAACAGGCGTTGGCGGAGCGAGGCCCCCAGCGAGTTGAGCCGGGTTCCGGTGGAGGCGAGGAGGCGTTCGCGCCAGCGCTTCTGCCAGCGGTGCAGGATCAGGGCACGGACGGTCGTGGCCTTCTGCGTGGAGAGCCGGCCGAGTTCGCCAAGGGCTGCGTCGACCCGGGCCGAATCAATGCGGGCCAGATCGGGACTCTGGCGCAGGCGGCGTCGCATCTCGTGGGCCAGGGCGGCGACACGGAGCGTCGGAAACGCGATGTCCCAGGTCAGGCCCGCGGCTGTGGTCTCGCGAAGGCCCGTGATGACGGGCGTGGGGAGCGAGCGAAGGCGTGCGGTGAGTCGGACCGCATCCTCGAGGGTCGGGGAGGCCGCGGCGAGTTGCGTGACCAGCGGGAGTGCGGGTGTTCCGGCGCAGAGTTCCGTGAGCCAGGTCGCCATGGCGTCGGTGATGAGGAATCCGGAGCCCTGCCAGTGGGTCTGGAGTCCTTCCAGCGCGAGGGCGTGATCGGAGGTCTCGCGGAGCGAGCGGACCAGCGTCGGGCGGGTATCGGGCAGGCGAAGGGCTTCGAGCACGGCCGCGCGGAACGGATGAGCGGCTTCGGTCGTCAGTGCCGCGTGGAGCCCGGCGAGTTCCGGAAGGCCGTCGCGGACGCCGACGAGCAGGGCGTCGGTGGCGAAGGTGGGCGTGGCGAGGCCAAGGATCTCGGCGCGGACCTCGGACCATTGCCAGCGCAGTTCAAGCGCGCTGAGGAAACGCAGGGCGCGATCGGTGGAGGCCGGATCCATCGGGAGCGCCAGTCGATCCAGGATGGGCTTGGCGGCGGAGCGCTTGCCGAAGGCGAAGAAGCGGGTCCAGGAACCCGCAACCTCCGCCCACTGCTGGAGGGCGAGCTTCTGGCGTCGGAGATCGGCGAGGCCCGGCAGTTGGTCGCGGACCTGCGGCCAAAGCTCCCGGTCGAGTGGCGTGTCCAGCGTGGCCGCGGAGGGGGCGAGGTCGGCGGCGAGCTTCAGCCAGCGGCCGGGGTCGGAGCCGTCGGCGAACCGGGCGGCGAGATCGGGATCATTCCGTTGGTGGATCTTCTCGAGCCAGGTGGCGGCGCTGCGTCGGTGGAGGGCCTGATCGGGCAGCGGGATCGATGGGGCGAGCTGTGGCCCTGGACTGCGCGGAAGGGCATCGGCCTGGGTGGCCAGCCGGGTGCCTTCCGTGAAGAAGTGCGCCCATGCCGCCGGATTGCGTCCCTGCCAGGATTCCGGCGTAAGCGCGAGTCGGTCCCGGTAAGGGTTGGTGGGCCAATGTGCGCGCAGGGCCCGGGTGATGATTTCCTCGCAGTCGGCCTCGATGCCATGGAGGCGTTCTGGGGTGAGGCCTTCGATGTCCGGGAGTTCGGGAATGGCGGGGCTGCGAAGGGCGAGCCATTCGCCGCAGAGGTCGTGGAAGGACCGGGTGCCCTGGGGTTCGTGGAGATGGCGGAAGGCGGAGGTCAGTTCGGTGTGGAGGGCGTCGAGGCGCAGGTTGAGGCGGTCGAGGTCGGCAGTGGGATCCGGCAGCACGGGGGACTCCGCCAGGTCATCGATGAGCGATCGCAGGTGGAGGTAGAGGTCGCGCCGATCGCCCTGGGCGTCGTGGATGACACCGCACAGGCCGCCCAGGCCGAGGGCGTTGAGGCGGAAGTGGACGACGTCGAGGGCGGTGCGCTTGTCGCAGACGAAAAGCACGCGTTCGCCGCGGGCGAGGTGGTCGCCAATGATGTTGGCGATGGTCTGGCTCTTCCCGGTGCCCGGAGGCCCATGGATGACCAGCGCCGGGCTGTGCCGCGCATGCGCCACCGCCTGCGCCTGACACGGGTCCGCCGGAGCCACGGGGAAGCGCTCTTCTTTCAGCTGAGGATCAGTCTGATCAGTCCGATCAGACGGATCAGACTGATCCGACGGATCCTTGGGGGAGGGAGAGGCAGGCGTGATCGCCTCGGGGCGGAGGAAGGTGGAGACGGGGGCGGTGAGCGTGGCCTCGTGGTCGCGCATCCAGACGGTGTCGCGGAGGAGGCCGGGGTTGGCGGTGGGGAACAGGCCGAGGACGGCGGCGTGGAGGAGGGTGGGAACGGTGGGGAGGTCGTCGGTGCGGGGGACGGGTTCCAGCGGGGTGTCGGAGGTGAAGTCGGGGACGGGGTTGATGCGGGAGGCCTTGGCGACGAGGCCCAGGAGCGTGGCAAGTTCGCGCCAGGGATCCTCGTTGGCGTCGTCCGTGAACAGGGCCTCGGTGGAGGTGCCGGTCTGTTGTTCGAGCCAGGCGAGGAGTGCCGGGTTGGGCACGAGGCGATCGCTGCCTTCGCCGATGGCTTCCAGGGTGATTCCGATCGAGGCGCCGCGGCGTACCCGGAGGTTCACCGGGATGAAGGCGACCGGCGCGAGGACGCGACGCGAGGGGAGGCCCGAGCGATCCGATATCGGGGGCAACGAGAGCAGTGGGAACCCAACGAACAGCGAGGATTCGCCGTGGTCGTTGAGGTAGTCACCGGCATCGGCGGCGATGTCGCGGAGTTTGTCGAGGAGGCGGGACTGGCGGGTGTAGGCCTGATGGGAGGCGCGCTGGGTCTCGGTCCATTCCCGCTCGGGCCGGTCCGGGGCGGCGAAGGCCGAGATGCGGACGGTGAGTTCGAGGACGCCGCGGGAGGGATCGAGAAGGGTGGCGAGGAGGTTTGCCCCCGGTTGGAGTCCAAGGTGCTGGAGTTCGGCGAGGTCGATGCGCTGACGGCTGTGGTGCGGACGGGCGTTGAGTCCGGGTCCGTCAGCGAGTCCGGCGTAAAGGCGTTGGAGGAGGTTCTTGAGGATCACAGGCGGCGGGCGGTACCGATGGGCGGTTCGGCCGCACCGGAGAATGACAGAGAGGAGCCTCAGGATTCCAGCGCCCAGTTCGCGCCGCCTCGGAACGGGGAGCATCTTGACACTGCCCCCACATGGAACGGGGTGGCGACGTCCTCGTCGCCGTGAGGAGGCGCTTTGGGAGAGGGCGACGGGGACGTCGCCGCCCCGGCTTGGGTGTTGAATGGGGCGGCCTCGGTTTTGACGTTTCCATGACAACTGGGTTGGCGTTGAGTCGGACGGTACCCGTTGCGCATGGGCCAAGCTTTCCTCCATCGGCAGTTGCTGCTCGTCCTGTTGCCCATCGTGGCCCTGGCGGTGTTTGGGGTGCTGGGGTTGCGACGGGACCGATCGGCCGTCGAGACGGAGGCACGTCAACGTGTCGTGGAGGCGACTTCCCGGTTTGCGGAACAGTTCGCGGCGGCGTGGCCGGAGGCCTTCCAGCAGGCGCAGGGTTCCGCCACGGCGGACGGTACGAACGGAGGTGTCGTGGAATTGAAGTTCGATCCGATGCTGCGCCTCGTGCGGCCGGTCGAGTGTCCGGACGAAGCCGCGCCGCCCGCATGGCGTCGCATCCTCTCGGAGTCGGCCCGGGCCGCCCTGGAAGGACTGCGTCAGGCGGAAGCATCCGGAAGCCTGGATGAGGTCCGGACGCATGCCTCCTTCCTGGAGTCCACGGAAGGGCCCCCGGTGCTCCGTGCGCTGGCGGAGTTGTCGCTGCTGCGGACGGGTGTGCGGACCAACGACCGCCCCGCCGCCCTGATGCAGCTTTCACAGCGTGCGCTGGGGGAACAATGGGTGAATGAAGCTGGTGTTCCGGTGGCCCTGTCGGCCGCGTGGTGGCTGGCGGCGAACCAACCGGAAGTCCTGCGTTCCCCGGATGGCTTTGCCCTCCTTGAGGGATTGGTCCGCGAACAGCCTTCGCTCCTGACGGGGCGGCTTCTGGAGACCTTGCGGCTGGGGATGGTCGATGGGCCGGGTCGGGAAGGTCTCGTGGCGTTGCAGGCCGAATGGCGGAGGTCGCAGGATCAGCGCGCGGTGGCCGGGTGGGTGCGGTCGTCCCTGTCGTCGAATACCGTTTCCGGTGATCCCTTCTGGGTGGGCGCCATGCGTGGGCGTTGGCTGGCGGCATCGCGGATCCAGTCGAACGGTTGGACGGTGGTCCTGTGCCCGCGGGAGACGTTGGGACAGGCGACGGCCACCGTGCGTGCGGGGATGGGGAGCCTTGGATTGCCGGCGGGTTTCCGGATGCACGTGGAGATCCTTGGCGAACCGATGGACCCGGAAGCGGCCGGGGAGGTCTTTGCCGAGGCGGCCCGTCCGCTCGGGGGAAGCCTTGGGACCGGCGTGGAGGCCCGGAGCGTGCGCGCCCGGTTCCGGGCGGTCCTCGAAGATCCGCAGGCCTTGTTCGGGGCGCAGGTCCGCCAACAGCGATTGTTCGCGGGCTTGTTGGCGGGCGTCGCGGGCGTGGCGGGGATCGGATTGTGGCAGACGCGGCGGGCGTTCCTGCGCCAGTTGGCGTTGAATGAGGAGAAGACGAATTTCGTGTCGGCCGTTTCGCATGAGCTGCGGTCGCCCCTCGCGTCCTTGCGGCTGCTGTCCGAGGCGTTGGCCGAAGGACGCGCGGAGGAACCGGCGAAGCGACGCGAGTACGCGCTGTTCCTCGTGCAGGAAACGCGGCGCTTGGGGACGCTGGTCGAGAACGTCCTCGATTTCTCCCGGATCGAGCAGGGGCGGAAAGTGTACGTTGCCGAGCCGATCCATCTCCCACGGTTGGTGCGTGAGACGGTGCGGATCCTGGCGCCGGTGGCCGGGGAACGCGACGTGGTGTTGCGCGTGGAGGTGATGCCGGAAGGCGAGGGATGCGAGGTGTCAGCAGACGCGGCCGCCTTGCAGCAGGCCCTGCTGAACCTCGTCGACAACGCCCTGAAGCATGCGCCGGCCGGGTCGTTGGTGGAGGTGCGTCTGGAGCGGGGCACGGATCCGAAGCGTCCGGTGGTCCTCTCGGTGCGCGATGCCGGTCCGGGGATTCCCGCGGAGGATCACGAACGCATCTTCGAACGGTTCTATTGACGTGGCTCGGAGCTGCGCCGGGAAACGCAGGGTGTCGGACTGGGACTGGCGATCGTCCGGCATGTCGTCGAGGGACACGGCGGGCGGGTGTGGGTCGAGAGTAAGCCGGGACGCGGGGCGGTGTTCTTCGTGGAATTGCCGATGGATGGACGGGAGGTGAAGTCATGAATGCCCAGACCCAACGCGTGCTCGTGGTGGAGGATGAAGCGCCGATGCGCACGGTGCTGGCCGATGCGCTGGGCGCGGAGGGATTCCGCGTGCTGACGGCCGCGGATGGCGAAGCCGGGTTGAAACGGGCATTGGATGAATCGCCGGACCTGATCCTGCTCGACGTGATGATGCCGCGGTTGGACGGATTCGCCGTCGCGGGGGAGTTGCGTCGGTTGGGTCGCGACGTGCCGATCCTGATGCTGACGGCGAAGGGGCAGGTGGAGGACCGGGTGCGGGGGTTGGACCACGGCGCCGACGATTATCTGGTGAAGCCGTTCAGCACGGGGGAACTGCTGGCGCGGGTCCGGGCGTTGCTCCGGCGGTTCCAACGGTCCCGCGGATCCGGTCCGACCGTCTTGGAGTGGGCGGATGTGCAGGTGGACTTCGCGCGGTTGGAGGTGCGGCGGGGCGGAAAGCCGGTGCACCTGACGGCGAAGGAGTTTTCGTTGCTGCGGTTGTTGGTGGAGTCGGGAGGCGAGGCGGTCTCGCGGGAACAATGTCTTGATCGGGTCTGGGGCGTGACGGCGTTTCCGACGACGCGGACGGTGGACACGCATCTGGCGAGCCTGCGGGCCAAGCTGGGTCCGGAGGCCGGTGGACGGATCCGGACGGTGCATGGGGTGGGCTACGCGTGGGGCGGGGGAGTTGCCGGTTCCCAGTTGCCAGTTCCAGAACGACGGAGTAGCTGACGAGGTCACGAGGCAGGGCGATGGGTAGTTGTCAGAGGGGAAGTTGCCACGTGCCAGAGGCCAGTTTTCAGTTCTCGAAAGTACGCCGGAGGCGTTGGAGCGATTAGCCCGGGGTGCGCAGCAACCCCGGGAAACAGCGAAGAGAATATCCAACCCTGGAAGGGTTGCAGGCTCCCGGTTCTTCGCACCCCTCCGGGGTGCGGATTCCATTTCGACCCGCCATTCCCCGGGTGCGTGCTTCGCACGACCCGGGGCTATCGGCTCCAACGCCTCCGGCGTACAGACTTCGGCATGACTGGCGACTGGAAACCGGAGACTCCCCCGCTGGCTTCCAACTTGAATCTTCAAACTTCACACTCCCCTCCCACGTTTTTCAAATCCCTGACAAGTGGTGGAGCAGGTCTTGGCACGCTGGGCGGCAGAAAGGACGAGGCATGAGGATGACGAAAAGTCTGGCGGTGTGGCTCGGGTGCGGGTGGCTGGCGCTCGCGCAGGTACCGGACCCGGTGCGCGAGGCGGTGGAACGTGGGTTGGCAGCGGAGGAATCGGGCAAGGATCTCGCCGGTGCCACCAAGGCTTACACCGATGCGGTCGCATCGGCGGATGCGCGTCGGGCCACGCACGCGACCGCCCTGTTCCGCCTGGCGGAGGTGCAGCGGCGGCAGGGGCGCACGAATGAGGCGACCGAGCTGTACCGACGGTTGCTGGTCGAGTTCCCGGACCAGAGCGAGATGGTGGCGGTGGCGCGACAGCATGCGGAGGCGGTCGCCGTGGCGTCCGGGGGGGAAGGTGGTCCTCTGGCACTGCAACGACTGAGGATGCGTCAGCAGGATCTGCTGCAGGCCGAGCGGGACCTGGCGCAGGCGGAGGATCGGCTCGCCTACTTTGATTCCGTGCGACCGGAGGAGCGTTTGAATTGGCTGGCGCGCGAAGTGCCCACGGTGGCTGCGGGGGTGAATACGTTGAAGGCCATGTTGGCATCGCAGAAGCAGGAGTTGATCAAGCTGGAATCGAACCTGGGGCCGGGGCATCCGGATCGCGTTGCGAAGGAACGGGTGGTGATGGCGCTTGAGGCCGAATTGCAGTCGATCGTGCCTCAGGGGCGCCGGAGCCTGGAGTCCGAGATCACCTTCCGGAAGGGGCGCCTGTCCGGACTCGGCGAGCAGGTGAAGAAGTTGGAGGCGGAGACGGCGGCTTCATCAGTGAGTCCGCCCGGGCCAACCGTGGGACCGGCCAGCGAGGGTGAGCGTCTGCTCGAAGACGAGATCCGTGTGGCGGAGCAGCAGTTGTTGATCGAGCAGCGGAAGTTCGAGGCGGGGCGGGCAGCGGAGGAAGAGGTGTTGAAGGCGCGACGCGAGGTGCTGAACCTGAAGCGGCAGTTGGCGGAGAAGCGGCAGCGCCGGGACGTTCTGGATGTCTTGCCCACGGGAGGGAGTTCCAAGGTGGAGACGCCCAAGGCGCCTGTCGCGGCACCCGACGAGGAAGAGAAGGAGATTGCCCGTCTGAAGGGATTGTTCCGGAACAGTCCGGATCTCCTGAATCAGTCGGGTCCGACAGGAACCCCGTTGGAGAACGCTGCGCGCGAGGGTCACACCCGCGTCATCGCCTACCTTCTCGGCGAGGGGATGCCGTCGAGGTCTGAGGAATCGCTCCGCGCGGGATTGAAGGCGGCCTCCCAATCGGGACGATTGGACATGTGTCGGATGCTGCTCGATGCGGGGGCTGATCCGAATCGGGTGGATGCGGGTGGAGGATTGCCGCTCCTGCGGGCGGCTTATGCGGGGCATCGGGCGGTGGTGGAATTGCTTTTGGATCGGGGGGGCAAGGTGGACGGGAGCTTGGAAGCGGATACGCTGGACATTATTCCTGGAACCCAGTTCCGCAAGGGAGCCAATGCCTTGTTCATGGCGGTTTACGGAAGGCGGATGGCGGTGTTGGAGCTTCTGTTGCAGCGTGGGGCGGATCCCAATGATGCAGATGGCTCCGGAGTCACGCCCTTGGCCGCGGCGATTGCCAGGACTTGGGAGGATGGGGCATTGCGATTGCTGGAGGCGGGAGCGGATCCGGACCTGGGTTACGCGCTGCACGCGGCGTGTGTCGCGATGCCTTCCCTGATCCGAAAGCTGCTCGAAGCGGGTGCGGATCCGAATCGGATGTCTCAGAAGGACTGGATGATGGACGGCAATGGGCGCACAAGGCACCAGCCTTGGCTCGCTCCACTGCACATCCTTGCTTCCAGGGGCGGGCCAGGCGAGGAGTTCACGGCGTTGCTGGATGCCGGGGCGTTTGTGAATGCAGGAAATGGTGACGGGAGGACTCCTCTCGACGTGGCCAACTCCGACGAGGTGCGCGCGTTGTTGCAGGCTCGGGGTGGACGTTCGACCGCGGCTCCCCAGCCGTCGGGTGGTTTCGTCGGGTTGCCGCGCAGCGTCTCGACTGTGGTTTGCGGCGCCATGGCCTCGGAGGTTCCTGGCGTTGGCCCGGGCGGCCCCAGATCCCCGGGGCAAACACAACAACAACCGCCGCCTCTGCGCCTGTCCCAATTCCTCCAGCAGATTGTTCTGTTGGAGACCAACGTGGCTGGTATGGCCCCGGACCTGTCGCGGGTGGTGGTGACGAAGCTGCTGGCCCCGCCTCATTTGCCAGTAAGAGTGGATCCGGCTACCGGTCAGCCGATGCAGCCCGAGCTAACCACCAACGACGTCGCCTCGATCCTAGCCTCCGGGGACCCGTCGAAGGACGTCGAGATTCCGGTCTATGGGTTCACGCGGATCTATGTTCCGTTCAAGCCGCGGCCGAAGGTGGAGCGGCCGGTGCGGAAGCCGGCGTCGGTGGTGGCACCCAAGGGGACGGGATTGGTGACCGTGCTCGGCGCGGTGCAGCGTCCGGGGAATGTCGAATTGGTCCCGGGCAAGCCGATGGATCTCGTGCAGGTGATCGCGGCGTCGGGTGGGCTGGCGCGGGAGGGGAGTGGGAAACGAATCGTCCTGCGGCGTGGCACGGAGTCGAGGTTGGTGGATCTGGACAAGGCGATGTCGGAGCGCGTGCCGGTGGAGCCGGGGGATATCATCGAGGTGAAGCAACGGACGTTTTGAGGGTCGGCTGCGCACCGCCTTCGGGGTGCGTGACCTTTTCTGAATCAGCCCCCCGGGTAGGCGCGGTCGCGCCAACCCGGGGCTATCGGCTGCAACGCCTCCGGCGTAGGTCGTTGGGGGGGAGTTCCCAGTCTCCAGATGCCAGATGCCAGATGCGCAAGATGCTGAAATCTGGGAACTGGCTTCTGGGAACTTTCCACCGCCCGCCTCGTGACCTCGTCGGCTATGATCGGGGTTTGGAGGTTGGAACCCTTCATCGCCATTGATGGGCTGCTCCGGGTGAGGGCACCCGGCCTTCAAACAAGTTTGCGCGCTTGAAGGCCGCGTGACCCCACGCGGCGGATGCGATGAACCACGCCGGGTGAGGGCACCCGGCCTTCAGCCTGGAAACGGCAGTTGGAACCACGGATTGAACGGATAACACGGATAAGCAGGGACTTGGGTTGGACGCGTCGCACACCTGCAAGTTGAGAGGCCTTCCGCCAGGAAAACCTCCATTCCAGCCCCGTCCATCCGTGGAATTCGTGAAATCCGTGGTCCAGAAAACTGCCGGTTTAAGGCTCATTGGAACAATTGGCTCATGCAGAGACGCAAAGACGCAAAGGGAGAAGAGCGGATCCCTCCATCCTTCGGTCTTGGCGTCTTTGCGTCTTGAGCGAAGCGGGCGTGAACATTCCATCCGACACATTCTCTCGGTGGTGGCAATGCCTTGAAGGTGCTGAGGGGCCGGTAACCTTCGTGCGGGTTATGGCGTAGACAGAAGGGTTGAACGAACCGAACGACTACGATGGAGCCTGGAAGCAAACGCTGGAGCGTTTCCTGCCGCAGTTTCTGGAACTGACGTTTCCGGAGGTCCATCGCGCGATCGATTGGTCGAAATCGGTGCGCTTCCTGGACACCGAGTTGCAGGAGATCGTCCGGGCGGCGGAAGCCGGGACCCTGCGGGTCGACAAACTGGTGGAGGTGGTGCTTGTCGACGGGGCTGAGGACTGGTTGCTGATCCACGCGGAAGTGCAGACCCAGCGTGCGGCGGAGTTTGCGGAGCGGATGTTCGATTACCACTGCCGGATCCGGAACCGGTTCGAGCGTCCCTTGGTGAGCCTGGCGGTGCTGGCGGACGAACAGGCGCGATGGAGGCCGGCGTCCTTCGAATCGGAGGTGTTGGGATGCCGGATCCGGTTCGACTTTCCGGTGTGCAAATTGTCGGAATTGGATCTTGAGCCTTGGCTCGCTGCTGGGAATCCAGTGGCGCGCGTGATCGCGGCCCACCGTGTGGCGCAGCAGACGGCGGGAGTCGGAAGAGCCGGGAAGCGGCGGAGAGGCAAGCTTGGTTTGGTGCGGTCGTTGCTGGAGTCGGGAGCCGGTTTGGAAGAAGTAGCGGAGGTGCTGCGGCTCATGAACTGGCTGCTGGCGTTGCCCGCCGAGGAGGAGGTAATTTTCCGGGAGGAATTGGGACGCTTACAGAAGGAGTCACGTATGCCGTACATCAGCACCTATGATCGGTTGGTCCGGGCCGAAGGCCTGGAGGAAGGATTGTCCCTGGGCCTAGAGAAAGGCCGAGAAGAAGGCCTTCAGAAGGGACGGCGGTTGGCACTGCGCGACACGATTGCAGAGGCGTTGGTGGAACGATTTGGGGCGTCCTCAGTGGAAATCCGGCCCCGACTGGAAGCTGTGGAGGACGAGGCGGTTTTGCGTCACTTGGTGAAGCGGGTGTGGACGGCGGGATCGCTGGCGGAGTTTGAGGCGGAGCTTTGATCCTGGAATCGGCAGCTCAACCCTCTGGAGATGGCTTCATTGGATACGCAATGGTTCGTTGGAAGAATTGGCTCACGCAAAGACGCAAAGGGGGAAGAGTGGATCCCTCCATCCTCCGGTCTTTGCGTCTTTGCGTCTTGAGCGAAGCGGGCGTGAGCATTCCATCCGACACATTCTCTCGGTGGCGGCAGCCGGATGCGGATTGTCGGCGCGAGGATAAGGCGGTTGAGTCGGGGCATGTCCTTTGAGGTTCGTCGGATCGAGGGGCCCGAGATCGCGTGCTTCCATGCGGCGCATTCCAGACCCCGCCGGGTGGGGGCACCCGGCCTTCACTCGTCTGGGAACTGGCGTTGGGAACTGCCTCCTGACGTCGACAGCTACGAGGTGGCGGGGTGGCTTTCTCCGCGCTCGCGTGGCGGAGGATTCCGGAGCAGGCTGGTTGAGCCGTCCCGATGAGGGCGGTCATGCATGCTTTCCATCCGCGGTCTCAAGATGTCTTACGGCGGCCGCGTCCTCTTCGAGGGGGCGTCGCTGCAGGTGAATTACGGCGACCGTGTGGCTCTCGTCGGGCCGAACGGTGCCGGCAAGTCCACGCTCTTCTCGATCATCCTCGGCGAGGAGCAACCGGTGGAGGGAACGGTGGAGCGGGATGCGTGGACGATGGTCGGATACCTTCCCCAGGAAGGCGAAGCCGTCGGGGAGGAGAGCGTTCTGGACATTGCCACGGGGCGTGCGGGCGAGGTGGTGAAGCTGGAACAACGGCTGAAGGAACTGGAGGCGGCGGGCGCCGTGGACAGTCCGGCCTACATGGAAGCACATGCGAAGCATGACGCGCTGACGGATCCGCAGGTGGACGCGAAGGCGAAGAAGATGCTGGCTGGCCTCGGGTATCGGGAATTCGAGTTCGAACGGAAGGCCAAGGAGCTGAGCGGCGGATGGGTGATGCGCGCGCATCTGGCGCGGTTGCTGGTCATGGAGCCCGACCTGCTGTTGCTGGACGAACCCACGAACCACCTGGACCTGCTTTCATTGCTGTGGTTGCAGAACTACCTCGCGAACTACTCGGGGGCGCTGCTGCTCATCTCGCACGATCGCCAGTTCATGGATGAGGTGGTGACGCAGGTCAGCGAGATCGCGGATCGCAAGGTCATCGCCTACACGGGCAACTACACCGAGTACCTCCAGCAGCGGGAGGCGAATTACGAGGCGCAGTTGTCGGCCTACAAGAACCAGCAGAAGGAGATCGCCGCGCTGCAGGAGTTCGCGGACCGTTTCCGCTCGGTGACATCGAAGGCGTCGCAGGCGATGGCCAAGCTCAAGCAGATCGAGCGGATGGAACTGATCGAGAAGCCGACCCCGCCGAGGAAGCCCTTCCGGTTCCAGATCCCGCCGCCGCCGCGCGGTGGACAGCGGGCGATTTCGCTGGAGGGGATCCACATGGCGTATGGGTCGCTCCAGGTCTATAGCGGCGTGGACGTGGCCATCGAGCGTGGGGAGCGGACGGTGCTGGTCGGGCCAAACGGCGCGGGCAAGTCGACCCTGCTGAAGATCATGGCGGGCGTGCTGGAGTTCCAGAAGGGCGAGCGGAAGCTCGGGCACAATGCCAAGCTGGGGTACTTCAGCCAGCATCGGGCCGATGCGCTGGATCCGGAGAAGACCGTGCTGGAAGAGGTGGTCGCCAGTGGGCCGAACCTGCGTGAGGACGAAGCGCGCGCGATCCTGGGGAGCTTCATGTTCCGCAAGGAAGAGATCTACAAGAAGACCGAGGTCCTGAGCGGTGGCGAGAAGAGCCGGTTGAACCTGATCAAGTTCCTCGTCGACCCGCCGAACCTGCTGCTGATGGACGAGCCCACGACCCATCTCGACATCACGACGGTGGAGTCGCTGACGATGGCGTTGGAGCGCTACGAGGGCACGCTGGTGTTCATCTCCCACGACGTGCACTTCATCCGCAAGCTGGCCAACCGTGTCCTGCACGTGAATGGCGGCAAGGTGACCTCGTATCCGGGTGGCTATGACTACTTCCTCGAGAAGACTGGCGCGGGCGGTGATGCCCGGGCCGCGTTGACGGCGAGTTGAGGTGTCTCGGGCGCAGCCGGTCCGGGGTGGCGATGTCCTCATCGCCGTGGGAGGGGTTTGGGGATTGGGCGACGTGGACGTCGCCGCCCCGACCCTGGAACTGTGCCGCGGGAGCGTCATCCTGCGGGTTGCCCTTTCGGCCGGGGTTCTGCGACGGTGCCGGCGTGTCCCTGCCGGTGGTACAGGTCCCAGACTACGCGTTGATCCGAGTGATCGGACGCGGCAGCTATGGCGGGGTCTGGTTGGGGCGTTCCGTCACGGGCACGTACCGCGCGGTGAAGTTGGTCCATCGCGAACGCTTCGATTCGGCGCGTCCCTTCGAGCGTGAGTTTGCCGGGATCCAACGGTTCGAGGCGATTTCGAACCGGCATCCGTCCCAACTGCGCATCCTGCACGTGGGACGCCTCCCGGACGACAGCGCGTTCTATTACGTGATGGAACTGGCGGATCCGGTGGTGGGTGAGGTGAGCCGGATCGATCCGGAAACCTACGCTCCAAGGACGCTACGTTCGGAACTTGGAATGCGCGGGTGGTTGCCGGTGGTCGAAGTCCTCCGCCTGGCCGGAGATTGGCAGCCCTTGAATGTCACGGATGCCGTGGTCGCGGATTTTGATGCCAATGGACTTCCAGACCTTGGAACAGCGACGGATGCCGGAGCGCAGGTCTGGGTTCAGGATGGGACAGGGGTGACCACGCGCAGCTATGCGCAGTTCGAGAGCGGCATTGGGGTGCAGGGGCCGTTGCTGGCTGACGGCGGCCTGGAAGTGACAGGACAGGCGGAGGTGGAACGGTTGCGCGTCCCGGGACTGTTGGATGTCATCGGCGCATTGAACGCGACGGGGTCATCCACCTTGCATCAAGTGGCCGTCACCGAGGGTTTGTCGTTCGGTTCAACCACGCGGCAGATGCTGAATCTCTACGGCGAGGGGTACGCACTGGGGGTCCAGCATAACACGCTGTACTTCAGGACAGGTACCGGAGACGAAGACACGGGCTTTGCGTGGTTCCGGGGCGGGAGCCATTCGAATGCCCTGCGGCATCCAGGGCCGGGCGGGACGCGGTTGATGACGCTCGCGCCGGAAGGGCTTCGCGTGGGTGCAGGGGGTGGGACCTTGTGGCTGGGCGAACCAGGGAACCTGTCGAATCCGACAATCCGGTTCTTCCGGGGAACGAACCAGCTGCTGAATGATGTCGCCCTGGTCAATGATCGACCCGGAAACCTGCATCTCGCCGGGAACGGTTCGCTCGCCGGTTCCCTTTCCTTTGGTTCCACCACGCGACAGATGCTGAACCTCTGGGGCACGGAATACGGGGTCGGCGTCCAATCGAGCAGCACGTATTTCCGGTCGGCAGCGGACTTCATGTGGTTCCGGCGGGGGCAGCATTCCGACGCGCAGGGTGACCCGGGCACGGGTGGCGAACGCCTGATGCGACTCACGACAGACGGACGGTTGGGGTTGGGGGTCGAGTCACCCGCCTACCCGCTCGACATCCAGTCCTCCTCGGCCGTGGCGCGATTGCTCACCACCAACGGCGGCTTTGGCTCCGTGCTGGTACTCCAGAACCTGACGCCCTCGGCCGAGTACCTCGGAGCCATCAATTTCGCGAGTGCGGCGGCATGGGATGGGCAGATTGGATACCTGGGAAATCACCAGATGACTTTCCGGGTCAATGGCAGCCAGCGGATGGTGATCGACGGGTTCGGCAACGTCGCCATCACCGGCGCGTTCTCCCAGGCCAGCGACCGGAATGCGAAGGAGAACCTGACCCCCATCGATCCACAGGAAATCCTGGAGAAGGTGGCCGCGCTGCCGCTGTCGGAATGGAACTACCGACAGGATCCGGGAACACGGCATGTTGGACCGATGGCGCAGGACTTCCATGCGGCCTTCGGTGTGGGACCGGACGAGCGCCACATCACGACCGTCGACGCGGACGGTGTCGCGTTGGCCGCCATCCAGGGTTTGAACCGGAAGCTGGAGGCGTCGCGTCGCGAGAATGCCGAGCTGCGCGATCGCCTGGAGCGACTGGAGCGTCTGGTGGAATCGCGGAATGGGCGGTGAGGATGGCGGCAATGATTACCCAGGAGTCATCATGAAGAATCCAATGGAGCATGGGAATCGGTGGGAGATTGGCTCGCCTTGGGGAGTCTCCCGGAAAGGCGTTCTCGGGGTGCTGGCCATGCTGGCGCTGTCCGCGGCGCAGGCGCAGCAGTTCTCCGCGGCGTGGTTCAGTGTGGACGGGGGCGGCGGGCTCAGCGTCGGCGGTGGATACGCCCTGTTCGGGACAGTGGGCCAGTCCGATGCCGCGGTGCCGTCCAGCGGCGGCGGGTTCACCCTGACGGCGGGATTTGTTCCCGGGCTGTATGTTCAGGAGACCGCGCCATCGCTGTCGATCGATGCCAGCAGCCCGGGACAGGTGCGGTTGGTTTGGGAGGATCCGGCCGGGGACTACGTGTTGCAGCAGGCGGCGAGTTTGGATCCAGGCGCGTGGACCAATGCACCTGGAGTCAGCCAGTCGCCGGCGGTCCTGACGGCGGCGGAGAGCGGGAGGTTATATCGGTTGAGGAGGAGGTGAGCTGTTGGTGGGTGGGGGACGCCGCTTCCCCGCTTCCTGTGCCGTTGATTCGGTGCTGCATGGACTCCGCCGGGTGGGGGCACCCGGCCTTCAATTGGGACTCTTGTTCGGATGGCTGCAGGGAGGGTTGCGGGACACCCGGGTCTGTACGCCGGAGGCTTTGGCAAGGATTCCTGAGGCTTCAACCCCTCCGGGGTAGGTGCCTCACAAATCACCCTGGACCCGGGGTTGCTTCGCACCCCGGGCTATAGGCTGCAACGCCTCCGGCGTACTCCACAGTCACGACCACCGGCTTCAGGCGCGGGAACCTTCGCGCAGCGACGACGGTCTTTCCATGGATCGCGGCACTGGATACCAACTGCTGGGCAAACCCATCGAGAGCCTATCCATGCGATAGGTGTTCGTTGAAGAGCAGGAGGCAACGGGGTCGATCTGCTGCTTTGGTGCTACGGCAGTTTCAGGCTACTTCGGTCGCGATTATACGCTGATGGCCGTGACGAACAGGATGGCATTGGAAGGTCGGGTGACGCCCGCCCAGTAGGGGCCTGCGTGCTCCGGCCCCAACGGAGGAGGCGGGCTTTCGCCAGGCCACAACCGCGTTGCGGTTGGGTGCGAACGGAACCGTAACCCGGGGTAGCTTCGCAAGCTCGGCAACCCCGGGCTGAGAGCCAGAATCCCGTTGGGATTCGATGGATGCGCCTGATCACGCGGAGGTGGCTTCCTTTGCCGCACGCGTAGGTATCGGGATCGGTATCGCCATCGGAATCGGAAACGAAGTGGAGAACGCGGTTCGATCCAGAATTCCAACTCGAACTCGGACTCGAACTCGAAGTTGCAACGGCACGTCGCATAGGCGATGTGCCGTTGCAAGTTTCGTGTCTGGGAACGTCCCCTTGTAGGCCGCGTGCCCTCACGCGGCGCAACCACGGACCGCGTGTCGCGCAACAACGTCAAGTCCGGCAATTCTTCGCGTCTTCCCGTGAGGTAAAGTTCCGGGGTGGCAATGATCTCACGCGAAGAGGCGACCCTCTACGACAACGGGGTCTTGCAGCAATAAGCTGGCGGTCTAGACCTCGTTGAGAGTCTTCAATGCATTCGCCGGGTGGGGGCACCCGGCCTTCAATTGGAGTTGCCTGTCACCAGTTGCCAGATTTCAGAACTGGTATCTGGGGACTGGGAACTGCCCCTGAGCCTGCCTCCTCACGTCGTCGGCTACGAATGGGAAGGGTAGCTGACGAGGTCACGAGGCAGTGGTGGGGGCTTCAAACCTGAATCTTCAAACTTGAAGCTCCTTCCACAGCCTCCTGACGTCGGCTGCTACGGACGGGTAAGGGTTCTACGGTTTCTCGATGAAGCCGTGGTAGAGGCCCATGTAGTAGGGAAGGAGGAAGACGGTGCCGGAGCCGAGCTCGGTGCCGGAGCCGCCGTAGTCGAGGTCCCACGGGTCGGTGTTCCAGTGGTTGAAGTGGCGGTTCTCGACGGGGAGGACCTTGCCGTTGGTGCGGCGGCCGCGGCCTTCACTGCGGGCTTCATAGAGGTCCTTGGACTGCGCGAGCGCGAGGGGGACGACGTCGAGGCGGTGGCTGTTCTTGTGGGCCCAGTTGAGGCGGTCGAGCGGGAATCCGTAGAGGACAGCGCGGGAGTCCTCGAACCATCCCGGCCAGGGGGACACGGAGAACTTGCCCCAGACGTTGGTGATGGATTGGTCGAGGTTGTGGGCCGCGTGGGCGAAATGGAAGAAGGGGTTGAGCTCGGGTTGGTCGTTCGCCCAGTACTGGAAGAACGAATAACGGGCGAGGTTCTGGGTGGTCGGATCCTTCCCGTACTTCATCAAGGTGTAGAAGCACATGAACGCCATCTCGTCGTCGGACTGGTTCCCGGACCCGGGTCCCTGCTGGGCCTTCGGGAACATGAGGTTCTGGCCGTAGCCATGCTTCTCGACAAGTTCGCGGGCGATGTCGTGGTACTTGTTGTCGCCGGTGATGTGGGCGGTGACGGCGAGGTACGACAGGATGGAGAGGGAATTGAGGCCGCGTTCGACCCACCAGTAGGGGTTGCGGTTCATCTCCTGCGGACCATAGACGGCCCACCGGGTGGGTTTCCCGTCGACGTCGACAAGGGCGAATCCGTGGGAGACGAGATGGTCGGTGAGGGACTGGACGACTTCGCGCACGCGGGCCTTCTCGGCATCGGTCTTTGCGCAGTGGTCATGATACATGGCGTAGAGGAAATAGTGGCCGTCGAGTTCGTCGCTGCTGGTGTCGCCCTTCCAGAACCACTTGCCATCGGCGCTGCGCGGCCAGCGGGGTTCGTAGGCCTTCCAGAGGGCGTCGCGTTGCTGTTCGCGGCGGTCGCCTTCGATGCGGCCGACGTTGGGATCGGGCCATTCCACGGGACGGATCGTGCGGGCGACGTAGCCCTTGTCCGGGGACGGGTTGCCGCCCTGGGTCACGACCTGGAGGAAACGGAGGGCTTCGAAGGCCTTGCGGGCGCGGTCGAGTGCGGCGGGGTCCTGGGTGGCGGCGAACGCGAAGCATTCGGCGGCGCCATACATGGCGGTCCAGAGACCGTCGTTGTCGGAGTCCTGGGGGTGGGCGGAGGCGAGGTCGGCGGGGGCTCGGAGCGGGGCTTCGGCGACGTATCCGTAGGGGGTGCGCTTGATGTACTTCTCGACCTGTTCCTCATAGAAGGCGGCCTTCTTCGCGAGGGTCAGGGGCTGGAATTCGATGCGGCCGAGTCCGGCGGCAGTGGCAGCCCAGACGCCGCCGGCAGGATCCGCGAGGACCTGGCGGACATCGTCGTTCGGGAGCCATCGGAGTCCCTGGCGGTAATGGAAGTCGGAGCCGTCCCAGCGGATCAACCCGAGATGGGTGGAGAACCACATGGAGCCGTCGGCGGCCGCCGAGGCACCGGTGAAATCCGTCCAGGGGAGGCCGTCCTTGCCTTCGAAAAACTTCCAGGAGCCATCGGCCTCGCGGGCGGCGAGGCCGGCGCGGGTGCCGACCCAGGCGCGGTTGGCGGGATCGAAGGCGACGGTGAGGACATTGGTGGTGGCCCAGGAACGGCCGACCGGGTCGAGGACGGGGACGGGGCGCCAGTTGCGCTCGTCTTCCTCATGCAGGCCGGCGTTGGAGGCGATCCACAGGCGGCCCATGGGTGAGACCGCGGCGTTATGGATCGTCCACCTGGCGGGCCAACCGAGCCAGCGTGGCGGTTGATCGAACGGAACTTCAATGGGAGCCGTGGCGGTGATCACCCAGAGGCGTGCACCGCGTCGGATGAGTTGGCGGACGCCGGCCCACGGGGTCTTGACGGTGCGGGGCTTGCCGTCCGAACCGGGGAAGGTGAACTCCTCGGTGGAAGCAGGATCAAAGGCGGGGTCAGCGGCCCAGTTGCCGTTGTTGAGGACGTACCAATGGCCGCCGATGAAGGCTCGGACCTTGTCGGCCGGGCCGGAATCCACGAGCTGGACCGGGGCCGTGGGAAGGCCATTGGTGAGCGACCGATGGAGGGCCACTTCCTGTTTGAAGCGTTGTGGAATGGGAGTGACCGCGCCGTGGGAGACGACGGGCAGGAGTCCCAGGATCAGGCCAAGGAACCAACGTGGCTGCATGTCGGCATCCTGCCGCGAAGGCGTCCCCCGCGGCAAACCCCCAGACGGAGGAAACCGATGCTTGCGTTGGCGGGGGTGACGGGGTGGCGTAGGCGCGCTCCGCATGCGTCATCGACCGCCAGCCATCGCCTTCATCTTCATCACGCTGTTCCTGGACATCCTGGGCATCGGCCTGGTGATCCCGGTGCTGCCGAAACTGGTGGAACAGTTCCGGGGCGGCGACGTGTCAGAGGCATCGATGCTCGTCGGCCAGTTGTCGGCGGTCTATGCGCTGATGCAGTTCGTGTTCTCGCCGATCCTGGGGGCGTTGTCGGACCAGTACGGGCGTCGACCCGTGATCCTGCTGTCGTTGCTGGGGGCGGGCCTGGACTACTTCCTGATGGCGTGGGCGCCGACCGTGGGGTGGTTCTTCGTGGGGCGTGCGATCAGTGGCCTGGCGGGCGCGAACATCACCGCGGCGACGGCGTACATCGCGGACATCTCGCCGCCGGAGAAACGTTCGGCGAACTTCGGCATCATCGGGGCCGCGTTCGGACTCGGGTTCATCGCCGGCCCGTTGATCGGTGGGTTGCTGGGCGAGAAGAGCCTGCGGTTGCCGTTCATTGCCGCGGGTGGCGTGACGTTGGCGAACTGGTTGTACGGGTTCTTCGTGTTGCCGGAGTCGCTGGGGCAAGACGTGCGAAGGAAGTTTGCATGGAAGCGGGCGAATCCGCTGGGATCGTTTCTGGGGCTGACGCGGAACCCGGTGGTGCTGGGGATGGCGGTGGGGTTGTTCCTCCTGAATCTGGGCCAGTTCGGGGTGCACAACACTTGGGTGCTGTACACGGGGCATCGGTACCAGTGGAAGCCAAGCGACGTCGGGATCTCGCTGGCCGTCGTGGGGATTACGGCCGCGATCGTGCAGGGTGGGCTTTCCCGGGTGATCATTCCCACCCTGGGCGAGCGTCGGGCGCTGAAGTGGGGATTCTTCCTGAACGGGTTCACCCTGATCCTGTACGGCCTCGCGACGCGGGGATGGATGATCTACGCGATCCTGCCCTTCGGTGCGGTGTCCGGAATCGGGGCGCAGGCGGGGCAGGGGATCGTGTCGCGATCGGTGGGACCGGATGAACAGGGCTCCGTGCAGGGAGCGTTGGCCGGGTTGAACAGCGTCGCGGCGTTCGTGGCGCCGTTGGTGGCGACGAACCTGTTCGGGTACTTCATCGGGCCGAGGGCCCCGGTCCTGTTGCCGGGGGTGCCGTTCTTCCTGGGGGCAGCGTTGGTGTTTGCGGCCCTGGTGGTGGCGATCGTGACGCTGAGGCGGGTGAAGTTTCCGGTTTGAAGAACGCGGGAGGCCGGTTCCGTGACCCAGTGGAACATTTCAAGAACGGGCTCACTCAAGGGCGGGCAAGCCACGGAATGCCTCACACTCAGCCGTGGGTCCCACGTCGATAGGGATCACCAGCCCCAGCGGAGCGACAGACACGGCAGGCTCCCACGCTTTGCGACCTCACGCGAAGCCGCGAAGCCGCGAAGGAGACAAGGCGTCGCGGGGGTAATGGGTCAGTCCCGCGGGGGCAATGGGGTCAGTCCCGTAGAATTGAC
>Ga0172372_10000880_pt1 | contig 46515 bp, 47 predicted proteins | sample LakKiv5m_2_FD_114544 | JGI IMG/M metagenome (GOLD analysis project Ga0172372, IMG submission 114544) | Freshwater microbial communities from Kabuno Bay, South-Kivu, Congo - kab_092012_9.5m | ecosystem: Environmental > Aquatic > Freshwater > Lake | place: Democratic Republic of the Congo...
AAAAAAAAACATTTTTTTTTAAAAAAAAAGTTTTTTAAAAAAAAAAAAAAAAAAAAAAAAGGTTAAAAATAAAAAAAAAAAAAAAAAAAAAAAAAAAAATTTTATAAAATTAGATATTTGCAAAAAAAATATTTTAAAAAAAAAATACGATATAATTTATTGTAGGTTTTTCCTACATTCAATAAATATCAAAGAAGAGAGTATTTTTTTTGACAATTTAAAAAAAATTTCCAAAAAAAAAACGTTAATATATTTAGAGTTTCGAACTGATAAAGATCCGTTGCTAAAAAAAGGAAAAATTTTAAGTGCGAATGAAAGAATTTATGGACATTATAGAAGATTTATTAACATGAATCAGTTCAAAAAAAAAGTAGTCTTAAAAGGATTTAAAATAATTAAAATTTATTTAAGTTTTAAATTTGCTTATTTTTTTAAACAAAAACCTCATATAGCAAGAGTTATTTTAAAATGTAAATAAATTTTAATATCGAATTTATTTGTTTAACTTATAAAAAATTAGTGATTTTTTTTGAAATATATAATATTTTTGTTTTCGATTATTATTCCAAAATGTAATAATGTAATTGTCTTGGAAGGCAGAGATGGATTGTTGTTTTCTGATAATTCCAGATACTTTTTTTATACTGCTCGAATTTTTAAAAAAAAATTATATGGGTTACGAGAAGCTCAAGAATTTTTAGTTCAAGACTCACAAGTCAAGCAGTGCCGGGTATCTAAATACGGAAGAGATAATCGCTGAAAGCATCTAAGCTAGAAACTCACCTCAAAACTAGTTCTTCCTATAGAGCCGTCGTAGACTACGACATTGATAGGGCGGTTGCCGAATTTCTTTAATACATTAACATTCTGCTATAGCAATTAAAGTGTCAGTTTGTTTCAATCTTACTAGATTATCACAATAAATTTTATTTAACTTTTTGCTTATTATATTTTTATAAAAATTATGCCCCCCAGGTTTTTTCTTTAAAAACCACCCTAAATGATTAGCAAAATTATACCTTTGGTAAAATTTGATATTAATATTTTTAAAACCTGATTTATGCAAAATAGTTTTAAGGGATTTATAAGTATGTAAAATCAAATGTTGGCTCCAAAAAGTGAAATTTTTAAACTCTTTTAATTCTTCTTGTAAAATTAAAAAATCTTCAGCATGAGGTACTTCGATGATAATTTTTCCATTTTTTTTTAATTTTGATTTTAGCATTTTTAAAGTATTTATTTGATAAGGTATGTGCTCCAAAACATGGAACATTGTTATGATGTCAAATTTTTTTTTAAAACAATTGATGTTTTCGACTATGTTTATTTTTTTAACATTTTTTTTTATATAGCTTATGCATTCTTTTCTTAACTCAATTCCATTTAAAGTTTTATAGTTTTTAATATTTCTTAAGAAGCCACCCCAGCCACATCCAAAATCAAGTATTTCTTTTTTTTTTAAAATTTTACTGAATTGAGTTGATCTTCTATGATCATCCTCAATAATAGGTATTTTTATATAGCCATTTAATACCCGCACATTAGAAGATTTTTTTTTTTTTAAAATCTTTCTATCATGGTCATTATATTTTAATGTAGAGTAGTATTTATTAGTAGTTACGTACTTTTCTAAAAATATAACTTTTGTTTTAAAATCCTGAATTACTTTAATTTTTTTATCCCTTGTGATATTATTTAGATGAATTAGCCTAGATTTTGATATGAGATTAAGTGTTGTTAATTCATTAATAATTGGATTTTTCATAACTTATTTTTTACAAATTTATTTATAGCATATAAATATTTAAAACTTAAATTATTATTATGATTCTTAAACAATTTTTTGATGAAGTTTCATTTACTTATTCGTACTTGATAGCCGATAAAGAAGGCTCCGAAGCTTGTATAATAGATCCTGTATTTGAAAATATTGATAGTTATTTGAGTGCAATAAAAAAATTAAAATTAAAGTTAGTAAAAGTTATCGATACTCATATTCACTCCGATCACATTACAGGAGTTTCTGCTTTAAAAGAAATGACTGATTGTGCAATTATCATGGGTAAATCTGAAAACTCCCCTTTAGTTGCTAATATAGAGGTAAAGGATAGAGGTATTATCACAATTGGAAATTTAAAGATGACCGCATTATATACTCCTGGACACACTAGCGACTCATATAGTTTTCAAATTATGGATAGAGTTTTTACTGGTGATACTCTATTAATTTCAGGTAGTGGAAGGACAGATTTACCAGGTGGTGATCCATATAAATCTTACGACTCCATATTTAATATTTTATTAAAATTAAAAGATGAAACATTAGTTTACCCAGCTCATGATTATAATGGAAAAAAATTTAGTACGATAAAAAAAGAAAAGTTAGAAAATCCAAGATTGCAGGTTAAAAATAAAAAAGAATATGTGGATATTATGAATAATTTGAAATTACCAACACCTAAGCTTATGGATTTAGCAATTCCGATAAATAAATTGGGTGGCAAAATAATAAATAAAAAAAATAATGTATTATTAAAAAAATTTAAGAATTTTTAAAATTTTTATGTTCTATTATTTTTTTAATAAAATAATAAAATTTATAATTTGAGTTAATATCTTTTAAATCATAAAATAGATTTAGATTTTTTTTATTTATAGACTTATACTTTTCTAAATAATTGTTTTTATAATTTATATACTTACTAATATTAATTATAAAACTTCTATAAGTACTACAAAATGGACCAGCAATATTTTTACGATAACTAATTAGAAACCCTTTTTCTTCTTTATATTTTTTAAAATCAGGAAATACGTGTATTTGAGGTTTTCCAATAAATGAGCATTCAGTTGTTGTTGTTGAACAATCATTAATAAGCAAATCAATTTCATTTAAAAATATAGTTGTATCAAAGAAAGGTTTTTTGTTTCTGTCTATAAAAATAATATTTTTGTATTTTTTTTTCTCATCAATTTCACTAATTAAATTAGATAAATTATATGTATAAAAAAAATAACAATTATTTTCTTCTAAAAAAGTATTAAATTTTACTAAATTAAAATTTTTTAGGTTTAATAGTGGAAAATTATAGTCATAAGGTCTCCAAGTAGGCGTGTAATATATAATTTTTTTTTTACAATTTTTTCCATCCAAAACATAGCTCAACATACTATTATTTTTTTTTTTTAAAACCTCAAATCTTGGATATCCAAATTTTATAATTTTGCTTGAAGGTAAATTATATTTTTCTATACCTAATTTTTTGATAGTGAAGTTTGATGTAAAATTAATATAGTTAAATTTACTATAATCTTCAAATTTTTTTGAAATAATATATTTTGCTTTTACTAGTTTTAAACCAGATCCATGGCCAATGCAAATTTTTATCGCATTTGAATCTATCAAATTTAAGAAATTATAATAATCTGACCCGCCATCGATTATAATCTTAGCTTTTAATGTTATCCAAATTCTTTTAATAAAATTTTTACTATAAATATATTTGAAATTATTTTTCTTTAGATAATTTTTAATCTCCAAATTATTTGTGAACCAATAGATGTTCACACCTTTTTTAGAAAGAAATTCAAAAAGAAACCTTGGATTATCGGTATAAATATTTGCTAAAGAACTTTGAATTATAATAGAATTTTTTTTTAAAGGTAAAAATTTGAGAGGAGAAGCTATAATGGTAAAGATTTTTTTAATTATATAATACATTTTTGAAATAAATTACTTTTGTAGATTTAATTGCTAAATATTCATCAATACATATTTTTCTGTAATTAAGAAAAATTATTTATTAACTTCTTATAAAGGTAGTTTAAATCAAATTTAAATAAGTGAAAATTATTTAAGTGGCCCTGCCAAGTTTCTAAAACTTTTACCTTATATTTTTGTTTAAAAATTTTTTTTAAAATTTTAGTCTTACTTAATTCTCCTGATCCAAGCATCTCTCCCTCACCATCAACTGCTGAGCCATCGCTTAGATGAAAGTGTTTAGACCTAGAATTAATTTTATCAAAAAATAAATCTTTGTTTAAATGAAAATAATTGCACGATAATATAAAATGACTGATATCAAGACATATATTCATTTTGAATTTATTTATAAAAATTATATCTCTTGGGTCACAAAATCCATAAATTCTTACTGATCCACCAAAATACCAAGCGAATGGTGGAAGCCATTGAGGTAAAATTTCATATTTTTCATTAGAATTTTTTTTAATGAAATTTGCAATTTTTTTATAAAATATTTTTCTATTGATATTTTTTAAAGCTGCAAAACTACAAATTATATAAATTTTTTTTTTATTTATATTGTTTATAAATTTGGCAAACTCAAGGCATTTTTTAAAAATTATTCTTGAATTTTTTTTTATAGTCTTATTTTTGCTAAATAAATCCATAACATTATGTTGATTACAATAATCTGGAACGTGTATTGATATATATTTACTTGCTAGAAAGTCACTTTTAAAATTTTTAATTTTGTTTTCAATTATGTCACTATAACTTAAATGTAATTCATAATTATTAAGCTTTAAATCTTCGTTTATTTTTTCATAATCCATAGGTCTCACAGGTAAAGAAATTAAGTTTTTGTTAAAATAATTTTTATACTTAGAGATTTTAAATTTGTTTTTTTCTAGATCCGAGAAATTTATTGGGTATCCTTTAGGAATAAAGTTTAAAACTGGTTTATTTATGTAATTCCTAATTTCATCCAAGCGTATGCCAGTATATGGAAAAGATGAATATAGCATGTCATATTTTAGAACTTCGTTCTTTTTAATATCCCTTAAAGCGTAATAGCTTTTTGATAAATTTACATAATTATTTTTTTCTCCCGAATTAATAACTCTTCCTCCTTTTTTATTGTCAATTCTATTTATATTATTTGCCCATAAGCATATTGAAATAAATTCATTTTCATCTGAACTCGAACTATGGTCTAAACCTTTGTTATTTTTAGATATAGTGACATGTCTTTCAAGATAATCTATATTTTTTGAAAGTGAATAAATACAAGATCCAATATCACTATCGTGACTAGAATAGCCAATTTTTGCAAACTTAAATTTTTTTTTTAGATAGTCAATATTATGTAATTGTGCATTTATTGCATGGAGGGGATAATTCGAAACACAATGCATTACAACAACTTTTTTATCATCAATTATTTTTTTATTAAGTAAATAAAATTTATTAATCATCTGATTGGAGTATGCGCCAAATGAAATCATTAAAATTTTTTGCTTACTTTTAAGTTTTTTGATTAAATTAATATCATTAGACACCGAAGAAGGTATTTTGTAAAAATCAAAGTTATAGTCATTAAAATCATAACTATCTTCAACACTGAAATAGCTAATTCCAACTTTTAAATTATTTTTTTTACAATATTCAGCTAAAAGAATTATTTTTTTGGGTGACAAATAATTACGTTTGACTTCTTTGTCAATAATCTCTTCTCCGATTTCTTTCTGTTTGAAATTTTTATTTTTAAAATAGTTGTCAATATTTCGATATTGAAATTTTACACCCCAAGCGCCACTCTTTGCTATAATTTGAATTAATTTTTTTGCAACTTTAAAGCTGCCATCATGATTAATTCCTATTTCACCAATTACTCGAGCCATTATATTTTAAAAAATAATTTATTAAAATTATTTAATTACAATGATAATTTAAATTGTTTGTTTTAATATCATTAGATCTATTTTTTCATCTAAATCTAAAGATTTAATTTTACTCATAAAATAGATACCAATTTTTCCAAATAATCTATTTTTAAATCTTGCAAATTTTTTTGCATTAAAAATATAAATTGCGCCATTTTCAAAAATAGTATCATTCATTTTTTGAGTATTTTTTCTAAATTTGTAATTATAACTAAATGATATTAATTTTTTATTATACTTCCAAATAAAGCTTTTTTCTTTGTAAGCTGAAAATAAAGAGTCATATTTTTTTTTTTTAAAAATTTTAATTGATTTATCTATGTCTAAATGATTTCTCAAAGGAGAAGTTGGTTGAAGTAATATAACATTTTTTATTTTATTATAAAATTTTCTTCCGAAAGTTTTGGTTAATGTAAATAATAATGTTTTTTCCATAGAAGTTTCAGATTTAGATATATAGTCAGGCCTTATAAAATATTCTAATTTTTCTTTTTTACACAATTCAATTACTCTATTATCATTTGTTGTAACTATTATTTTTTTAATTTTTTTAGTCTTTTTTGCAGCCTCAATAGTATATTTAATAATTTCTTTTTTTTTTATTTTTAATATATTTTTATTTTTTATTCTAATTGATCCTTTTCTAGCTGGTATTACCGCCACGTATTCTATCATTTAAATTTTTATATTTTTTTAATAATCTATATCATTTAACATTTTACTAAAACAATACAGTCTAAATATTAACGTTGAATTTTTTTCTACATTTTCATTTTTTTTATAATCATTAATTATTTTGTAAATTTCCGCTGTATTAAAATAATTCTTATCTAAAAAATCATTTGGATGATACTTATTTACAATCCTTTCAATATAATTTTTAGTTTTTTTATTAATTATAACTTCAAGAATTGGATCAGAAAATTTTTTAATGTCATATAAATAAGAATGATGTCCCTTCTCTAGCATTGGTGGGTATCTCAAATATCTTCTGAAACTTTCTTTAAGTGGGTATTTAACATTATTTGTTTCTAGACCTCTGCCCCAGGATTCTGGCATTTTTGATAAAAAATTATGCAATATTGGGTTCCAAAAAGGTAAATACATTGTTAATTGATTTTCTTTGCAAAAATTATACATAGTTGAAATGGTAGATCCTTGCCAATGAAAAGAGTTGTAAAGATTAATATATCCAGAGTAAATTTGCCTCATATTTTTTATATTCATTTTACTAAAATAATTTTTTATTAAGTATTTTTTTAAAATAGGATGTAAATTTTTTTTAAATATTGAAGTTGTTTCTTCATTTAAGGGATATCTATTATTAGTATTAAATAAATTATAACTAAGTTCATAAAAAATATTTTTTATAGTACTTAGTCTTTCTTTTTTAATTAATTTAATATCTTTATATTTTGATATTTCCTTAAATATAAAATCGTCCTCATAAGTATTATTTAAAATTTTTTTTATAAATGAAGGAGAATATAGATAACTCATTTTTTTATCAGCGTACTCTCTAAATCCGTTAGCCTCGTGGTCTATTTGGCTATAAAATTGTGAGAAACCAAAATTATGAACTCCATCACTTACTTCTCCAGCATATACATCCGACGATAAATTTTTTTCTTTTACTAATTTAGCTAATCTATGGTGCATTAATGACGCAAGTGTGTTAGTCAACATATTGGTTGAGCAGGTCTCAGATATTTCCTCTGAATATTTTTCAAAATTATTCACAAGATCAAGCTCTGTTGTAAATATTTTAATATTAAAATGTTGCTTTAATTTATTGACTCTTTTTAATTCAAAAACGTTATAGATTTTACTTCGAGTTGAAAACTTTTGTATTGCTGTATAACCAAAAGTGTTTTTATTACCATAAATTGAACAAATGTTGGCAGCAAGATAAGAACTATCAAAACCTGACGACATAAAAATATTTTTAATTTTACTTTTTCCGGTGTTGTAAATATAATTTTGATTAATTAATTGATATTCTTCAATTTTTTTATCATCATAATTCTCAGTCATTGAAGGCAAAAAATTAATAACTTCTATCTCTATTTTATTTTTTTTTATGATAATTAATTCATTGGTTCCAACCCTTTTGATTTCTTTAAAAAATGTATTTTTTTTTGGAGGCCTTACTCCTATTACGTTTAAGCTGTGACTAATTGCTATTTGGTCAAATAATTTTGTTTTAGATAATTTTAGAGTCTGTTTAAAATCATTTGAAATATAAGTATGAGGTCTATTTATATTATAAAATAAATCAAATTTTGAAAAAATATCTAAATGAATTTCTGTTTTATATTGATTAAATTTAATTACACAAAATCGACCATCAATATATTTCTGAAAATAATTTTTAGAAAGTACTCCTTTAATTTTTTCTTTATTGTAACTTTTTTTGATACGATCGTTTTCAATAAGTCCATATAAATCTCCAAGAATTATTGCATTAAACTTATCAAATTTTAGAATATTAATTTTTTTTTCACAAAAAAAAAAAAAATTATTTATTTTTAATTTATATGGATAATGACAGTAATTTAATTCATTATTAGTAAGTAAAAAATTCATATAATTATATTTTGTATATTATACGTTAACATTATTTAAAAGTTATTTCATCTTTGGAATGGTTTCAATATATTAAATAAATTTTATTAGTTAGATTTTATTAGTTAAATATTATTAGTTAAATTTTATTATAAATATTTTTGAAAAAATTATAAAATCCTAAAAATATAAAATAAATTGTACCTCTAAAATTATATTTTTTTGTAAATGAGTAATGGCAGTCATAGTAATTGCTAATTTTTTTTTTGTAAGTTTCATTTCCAAATGTTAAATCAAAATATTTTAATTTTTTATCATGGGAATATTTAATCAATTGCATTAATAAGAATTTTCCAGGAGATAAATCTTTAAATTCTTCGTCATAGGCTGGAAAAATGTAGTAAAAAATATTTTGATAAACATATCCAAGATGTGAAGCAATAATTTTATTATCGAGTAATAAACAACTTCTATGAAGATAAATATTTTTTTTTTCACAAAATACTTTAAATAAAAATTTTAAAGAATTCTTATTTAATATATGGTTCTTTTTTTTTTGGTTAAGTTTTTTAATTTTATTGATAAATGTAAATCTAATTATCTTTTTTATGAGTTGATCATTTGGATCAGTAATTATTTGAATTTTATTATCAAATTTTAATTTTTTTTTTAATTCTTTCTCAGTTCTTTTTAACTCTCTGTCAAAATGAGTATCTTTATAATTTTCCCAATTTTTATTAATGATAATTTTACTAATAAGTGCATTTTCATTTTTTATTACCTTATCTGCAAATGGATTTTTTTTCTCTCCAAAATACTTTAACTGCTTCGTAGAATTTATTGCATCAATTTTATATTTTTGTGAAATATTTAAAATAATTTCCTTTATAGTTAATTCATTTAGTTCATAATTTTTCTCTATGATTGGCATTTCATAGTCAGCAAAAGGTTGTCCAATAAATTTTAAAACTTTTATACCGTATTTTTTTTCTATGAATAATGGAATAATAACTAGGGCTCTAGTGCAGGACTTAGTCTCTATTATTGTGTAAAATATTAAAGCTTCTTTTTTTTTAAGATAATATTTGACAAATTTGCTCAACCAAAAAAAACTTTGAAATGGAGTTATTTGGGTATCCTTTTCTAATTTTATCCATAATTCTTTTAGCTCGGGATTAATTTCATTGTAAATTTTATGTGTAATCATTTTTATGGACGATCATGAATATTACATATTATAAAAGTAATTTAAGAGTTCTAACCCATTTTCACCTGATTTTTCGGGATGGAATTGTGTTGCCATTGATTTTTTGTAACTTACAAATGATACAAATTCTGCCCCTCCATATTTTGTAATCCCGTAATTACCCTCAAAAGAGTTGTATAATTTTTTATTTTCAACTCCATATGAATGTGTGAAATAAAATTTTTTATCTAAATATTTTTCAATTTTTTCATCCTTTTTATGAAGCTTAACTGAATTAAAACCAACATGAGGTATTGCTAATTTACATTTTAAATTTTTTAGATGTTTTACCTCTCTCTGAATAATTCCAAAACCTTTCTCATCTCCCTCTTCACTTTTTTTGCATAATATTTGCAATCCTATACATATTGCAAAAACTTGTTTTTCATAAAAAATTTTTTTTATTAATTCATTAGTTATTTTTAAACTTTTAATAGATTTAACTATTGGATTAAAAGATCCAACTCCTGGAATTATGATTTTTTTAAAATTATCAACTTGATTTAAGTCATCAATTATAAAAGTTTTAATATTTAAATAGTTAAAACAATTAATAATAGAACCAGTATTTTGTGATGAGGTTTTGATGATTCCGATCATTTAAAAAAATTTAATCATCAGTGCCATCTTGATTTACAGTATGTCTTAATTTATATCCTTTACCAGTTTTTTTCCATAAATGTGGAGACCTAAATTTATTACACAGATTATAAAACTCTTCTTTTTTCATATCTATAAAATCTAAGACTTCATTAATATATTTATCAGGAAATTCACCATCAAATTTTTTTACTAATGCTTTGGCTTCAACTCTATTTAAATGCTTATTTCTTACTTCTTGAGATGAATCGTAGCTACATCTTCCTAATCCATATTTAATATATTGAGTATAAAAGTGTAAATCATCAATTTTATCATCAATACTACTGTATTTATTATATGTACCCTGCGTCCTGTAAGGTCGTGCTTTAAAATCACAATTTTCTGCAGCATAATAGTAAGTTTCTTGAGGAATCCATTTTAGATAGTAACCCAAGTAGTGAACTTGCAAATCTTTTAGTTCATATTCTTCTTCTTGAAGTGGTAAATATGTTAATATGTCCGACTTTTTTACAAATGGATATTTTTCTAAAATTTCCTGTACTTTCAAACCACTTATGTAAATTTCATCTAAACTTTTATAAACATAAAAAGATTTATCTCTAATACTTTTAAGGTTGTCAGCTATTGGGTTGCCGTACTCAGCTTCGTTTTCGCCATAAAATATCAAATTTATATTGAATTTATTGGCAATTTTTGGCGCTAAATTTTTTTGGCCTAATATAAAAGTTTGAAAGGGATGAAGTAAATTTTTTATTGCAAGTTTGGTTAATAATTTCATGACTTTACCATTTTGTTTATATGTTATGTTGTCAAAACCTCCTAGTTCAATCCAGTTTTTAAAATTTTCATAACCATAATCCGTGTAAATTATTGGTGGCCAAGTACAAGTAAGAGGATTCATTCTATATTTATATTTTAAAATGTGTGATTGAAAAATGCTATCTTTGCCGCCACTTCCAGGAACTAAACAATCATATGAGCCATCACTACTTCTATACTTATCAAGCAATCTTATGAGCTCTTCTTCTCTTTTTTTCCAATCAATTTTTTCTTTAATCTTGGCTTGTTTACACGCATCACAGACATTATTTTCGTCTAAATGGAGATATTTTGCATTTTTCCTATTTTTAGTATGCTTGAACTCAGGGATTGATGATGGTCTTTGATTTGACATTACACATAATTTACAAAAAATAACTTTTTTTGGTAGGTTATAAAAAACTTTTATCATAATTTTACTATTATCTCATTTTTATTTTATAATTTCTTAGATATTTTTTAATTGACAATATGCTTTCCTTGCCAAAATTTTTATATGATAACTTTTTTTTAATATAGTCATAATTTCCTTCTAGATTATTTTTATTTAATACTAAATTATTTTTTTTTTTATTCAATAATGCATTATAATGAAACATTGATGCAACAGCTAAAGCGTTTGCACCGAAATTAATAGCCTGAATAAAATGTTCTTTTTTACCAGCTCCGCCATGAGCTATGATAGGAATGGAAATAATATTTGAAATTTTTTTTATTAAGACGTTGTCAAAACCATTGCCAGTACCATCATTATCAATTGAAGTAATCAAAATTTCCCCTGCACCGCGACTTTGAACTTCTTTTGCCCAGTTAATGACTTCTTTTCCAGTAAATTCTCTGCCATTGTCTGTATAAGCTAAGTACTTTTCTCCATGCTTAATACATTCAATTGAAATAATAATTGTTGATGATCCAAATTTAGAAGCAGCCTGATTAATTAATTCTGGATTTTTGATTGCAGCAGTGTTCAAGGCAATTTTGTCAGCACCTGACTCTAATGCTTTATTTATATCAGTTAAATTTCTTAATCCACCAGATATTGTTATCGGAACAAAAATTTTTTTTGTTGTCTTTCTAACAATGTCAAAAATATTATTTCTGTCATAAAGACTAGCAACTACATCTTGATAAAAAATTTCATCAATATTATTTTTATAATAAAATTCTGCGAAAGAATCAGGACTTCCTAAAGCACGCAAGCCATCTAATCTAACGCCTTTAACTAAGTTGGGTCCTTTCACATCCAAACGAGCAATTAATCTAATATGTTTCATTAAAATTAAAAAAATATTTTGTATATCATTAAAAAATACTATAATATCTCTTTTATATTTATAATTTGATTATATTTGTAATTATTTTTTGATTTTTTTCCTATCAAATTAAAGTATTGATCAGGTGAAATACCATAACCTGGTCGCTTTGTTGTGATATTATTTTCCGTAAATTTTTCCCCTTTGATTATTTCATCACACGCAATTATTGACTTTCTTACATAATTTATATTTTTTTTTTCACTTGCTGTAACTTTTTTTTTATTTTCACCCATAATACATTCTGCAACTCTGATGTTTTTAACCATCTGAATAAATTCTTTAGGATTTAAACTAGCTTTATGATCTGGACCTATCATTGATTTATTGATTGTTAAATGTTTTTCAATAAATCTGGCTCCATACGAAACTGCTACTATTGAAGCAATAATACCCTTTGAATGGTCAGAAAAACCTACCTCAACTCCAATTTTTTTTTTTAAAAAAGGAATAGCTTTTAAATTTAAATCTTTATTAGGAGTCGGGTAAGCGCTATTGCAATGAAGCACAGTAATATTTTCTTTTTTTGTTCCAAATTTAATTAAAAAATTAACAGCATTTGCAACTTCTTTTACCGTGGACATTCCTGTTGAAAGTAAGATTTTTTTATTATGTTTTGCTAATTCTTTTAAATAGGGAAAATCATTTATTTGTCCTGATGGAATTTTATAATATTTAAGTTTTAGTTTTATTAGAAATTTTAAACTTTTAATATCAAAAGCTGACGATAAAAAAATTATTTTTTTTAACTTACAGTATTTTTTTAAAATATTATATTTTTCTAATTTAAAACTTAATTTCTCTAAAAGTTTATTCTGCAGTTTTTTTTTTTTACTTTGATAAGGTGCAGTTAAAGCATGATTATCGCATAAATCCTCAACAATATACGTCTGAAATTTTACAGCATCAGCTCCAGCTTTTTTTGCCTTATCTATAATTCTTTTGGCTAAAAATAATGATCCATTATGATTAACTCCAGCTTCTGCAATGATAAAAGTTTTATTCATTTTAGAATAGTATTTGATTTCAAATTTTTATTAATTCGGCTATTAGATTTTATAATACAGTTTTTACCAATTGAAATATTCTCGTTAATTATTGTACCACTGCCAATAAATGTACCATCACCAATAGAAGTTCCACCATTCACAATAACACCAGTAGAAATATGACAATGGGAGCCAATCCTCACATCATGTTCAATAGTTGCTCTAGTATTAATAATAGAATTTTTTCCGATTTTTACATTTGCATTAATAAATGCAAAATTCATTATTATTGAACCTTCTTCAATAGTGCTTTTTTTTGATACATAGGCAGTACTAGAAATAATCTTTGGTAATATAAATCTTAATTTTTTAAGTTTTTTATAAATTTTTATTCTTTTTTCAGGACTTTTGATTTGTCCAACGCAGTTTATAGCAAATTTGTAATTTTTTTTTATTTTATTTAAATCTTTATCTTCTCCGATTATTTTGTAAGAGTGAATATTTTTTTTAACTTTTGTGCAAATTATTCCAATAATTTCAAAAGATTTAATACTTTCAATCACTTCTATGCAAGAAACCGCATGTCCACCTCCACCAATTAAGATAATTTTTTTCATTATATTGATTTTAAAATTAGATTACTTATTTCTAACAAATTTTTTTTTTTTAAAAAAGAACTACAAGGTAAACAAATAATTCTTTTTGATAGGTAATTTGCATTTTTTATTTTGTAAGTTTCAAACTTTTTATATGGTTTTTGTAGGTGATTAGGATGCCATGCCATTCTTATCCCATAACCATACTTAGATAATTTTTTTTTTATTCTCGTAATAATTTTTTTATAGTTATTTAATTTTATTAATAGATTTGATTGCCAAAAGTTGTTGTCCGAATACTGTGGAAATTTTACAATAGTTATTTTTTTACAGTTTTTAAATCTTTCATTATAAAATTTATTTATAAATTTTTTTTTTTTTATTAAAGTTTGAAAATTTTCCAATTGAGCAAGACCAATAGCGGCGTGGATATTTGACATTCTAAAATTAAAACCAACGGCATTGTGTATATAATTAAAATTATCATTAGTTGCCTGATTGATAAAATAATTACTTTTTTTTGCAAAAATTTTATTGTTTGTAATTATCGCTCCTCCACCAGCCGAAGTAATTATTTTATTACCATTGAATGATAAGCATCCTATTTCTCCTATTGTACCTGTTTGTTTTCCTTCAAAAAAACCATTTTTTTTGTACTTAGTTCCAAAACTTTCAGCTGCATCTTCTATTATTTTAATTTTTCTTTTTTTACATATTCTTATCAACTTTTCTAGATCAGCTGCTCCACCCCAAACATGCACAATAATTATTGCAGATATTTTTCTTTTAGAATTTTTATTGTAACACATTCCTCTCCTCAGAACGGTTTTTGTTTCTAAAAATTCTATAACTTTTTTTGTATCTATATTACATAAGTCGTCACAATCCATAAAAACAGGTATTGCATTATTATAAGAAATTGCATTTACTGTTGCGATAAAAGTAAAAGTAGGAACAATAACTTCTTCGTTAGGTTTAATATTTAAGGCCTTGAGGGCTATTTGAATAGCAGTCGTTCCAGAAGAACATAATATTACATTCTTAGCCTTGGTAAATTTTTTTAATTTTTTTTTAAAATTTCTAAGATAATAACCAACAGATGAAATCTCATTTTTTTTAACACAATCCTTTAAATATTTAAGTTCATTTCCAAATAAAAAAGGTTCATTAGTGCCTTTTATCATATATTATATTGTGTATATTTAAAATATTCCTGATTACTTTTTATCCAGTCAATAGTTATGTCGAGACCTTTGTCTAATGAAAATTTAGGCTTCCAATTAGTTTTTTTAATAATTTTTTTGTTATCACAAATCAGTCTACGAACTTCACTATTAATTTTTCTTTTTCTTAAAAAGACTTGAGTAATTTTTTTTTTTTTTCCGAGTTTTTGCTGTAATTTTTTGACTAATTCTAATATTGATATTTCACAATTCGATCCAACATTGATTACTTGGCCACTAAGAGAATTAGTTTTTAGAATTTCTAAATAAGCTTCACATAAATCTTCCACATAAGTGTAATCTCTTGTAGGAAAAATATTTCCTAATTTTATATAGTTATTTTTACCTAAAATTTGCGATATAATTGTTGGTATAACAGCTCTTGCTGATTGTCTTGGTCCAAAAGTATTAAAAGGTCTAATAATTTTTATATTTTGTCCAAATGATCTATAATAACTTATAGCTAATTGATCTGCTGCAATTTTTGTTGCAGCATAAGGAGATTGACCAATTATTGGGTGTTTTTCGTTTATCGGGACAACTTCTGGAGAGCCATATACTTCGCTTGTGGAGGTTATTATTAACTGATTAACATTATTATTCTTACATGCTTCAAGTATATTATATGTGCCTTCCACATTAGTCTTAATATAAGCTAAAGGCGAGATATATGAATATGGAATTCCAACTAGTGCAGCTAAATGTAGAATTGTATCAAATCCTTTTACTGCATTATTTACAGAGTCAAAATCTCTAATATCGCCTAGTATAACATTTAAATGTTTTTTATATTTAGAATTTTCAAGCCATCCCCAATTATTATTTATATTATATCTGTCAAAAGCTGTAACTGCATAATTTTTTTTAATTAAAAATTCTACTAGATGTGAACCAATAAATCCTGTTCCACCTGTTATTAATATTTTTTTCATTAAATATCTATAAACTAAAAGTAATAAGTATAAATATATATTATGTTACAATGTATTAAGCAAAATATTAATGAAAAAAAAATATATTATCGTTTTTGAAAATAATGAGGTTTTAGTTAGTCACATACTTTCCAAGTTAGATGTAAATATTTTGTTATTATATGAAAAAAAAAGTAAATTTTATATTGTAAATAAAATTTTAAGATTATATCTTTTTTTAAATTTTACTTATTTAATTTTTTTTAAAGGATCAACTTTAGTTATAAGCGCAATTGCAAATTCACAATTAATTTCAAAATTAATTAAAATTTTCCCATTTGTTAATTTTATTTCAATTCAGCATTATATTTTTATTGAAGCGGAAATAAATAATCTAAAGTATCTTAACCAAGGTAAATTTTATTGTTTTGGTAGACAGCAAAGTAAATTAATTGAAAATAGATTTAAATTTCAAAGTAACATCGAATATATTGGATCCCCAATTTATTCAATTTATAGAAGAAATAATAAAAAAATATTAAATCCAAAAATTAAAATTTGTTATATTTCTCAATGGACGCCAAGTAATCTTATAAAATTTGAAAGAAATCAAAAATCTGATTATTATTTATATTCAATCAGAAAGATAGAAGTTTTTTTAAAAAAATATTTAAAAAAATACAATTATAATTATGTAATTGCGCTAAGAGAAAGAGAAAAAGGAAAAGAGTTTTCTCATTTTAAATCAATTTTTAACGAAAAAAATTTAAAAATAAGGAAAGATTTATTTAATACTTATAAATTGATTGACAATTCGGAGGTCATAATTTCTTGGTGTTCAACTTGTGCAGCCGAGGCTTTTGCAGATAATAAAAAAGTTTTATTTATTCCATTCAAAGACAATCATAGCATTGTCACAAAAAATAATATCTGTTTATTAAAAAATATAAACTTCGAAATCTTTGAAAAAAAATTAAATTATCTTTTGGAATTAAGCCCTCAAAAGTTTAAAAATTTAACGTTTAAAGATCAAAACTTAATTATTTCTAGAAAAAATATTTATATTGCTGATAAAATAATTCAGTCAAAAATAAGTGAATTAATTAAATAATGATGTAAAAATTTTTTTATTTGATAAAATTTTAAAAAATTAAATTTTAATTTTTTAATTTAATGTAGAGATTTTCTTTAATTGGTCATCTTTTTTTGCAAAAGGTTTAAATTCTGATGATAAAAAAAACAGGTTGTCTTTTTCATCAAATTCACTGATATCGAAGAATGTAAACTGTATTACACTTCTTACAAAATTTATTTTTGCTGGTTCACTTCTGTGGAGAACATAACAATTAAAAATGCACAAATCACCAGGCGAAGCATGTACTTCGAATTTTTTTTTTTCTAAATATTTAATTTTTTTAGGCAACTGGTCTTCGGGTATAAGTAAATTTGGATCATATATATGATTTAAAAGACCATAATTTTGTGTACCTGGGTAAATTACTACTGTCCCATTTATATTATTAACTTCTACTAATGGTATCCAGACTGTGACAGTTTTTTTTGTTTTAATACTTCTTATATCTTGGTGTATTCCTCTTAAAAATTTAGTTTCTTCTTTTTTATTAATATCAAACCTTACCGTTCCCATATCAAAAGCTACGGGATTTTTGAAACCTAATTTATGTAAATGTTTTCTAATATAATTATTTCGTTTCAAATCTTGTATTGAATTTAGTAATGGCACAGAGTCATAAATAAAAGTTCTTAATTTTGATCCAGGAATCATAATTTTTTGAACTAAATCATCATAATTCTCGTTACCATTTATAAGTTTATTACGCTTACCAAAGTAAATTAAATAATTGTGAATTTCTTCTTTAATCTTCTTAATTTCTTTAACGTAAATGTTTTTTAATAAATTAAAACCGTGTTTGTTATAAAAATTTTTAGTATCAAATGGTAAATTAGGATTTTTCATATTATATAATCTAATAACTAAATAATTTTAATTGAGAAATCAAGTTATTAATGAATTTCTTCACATGTGTTTCTTATGAAAAAAAAGTTATGTTTTATAACAAGTAGTAGAGCTGATTATGGTTTGTTATCAGGTTTAATTTGTAAAGTAAAAAAAAAAAAAAAAATTAAATTAAAAATTTTAGTAACAGGTTCCCATCTTTAAAAAAAACATGGATATACAATTGATGAAATTATCAGAGACGGTTTTAATATAAATCAAAAAGTAACTTTAAATATTAAAAAAGAAAATCATGTCAACAATTTGATATCATCAGCTATTAAGAAATTTCATTTATCCTTAATAAAATTAAAACCAGATATAGTAGTTCTTTTAGGTGATAGATTTGAAATCTTTGCAGCATCTGTTGTCTGTTTTTTTTTGAAAATTCCAATAGCACATATACATGGTGGTGAAGTAACCGAAGGAGCTTTTGATGATACTCTTAGACATTCAATAACAAAATTTTCCTCATTACATTTCGTTTCAAATATTAAGTATAGAAAAAGAGTTATGCAATTAGGCGAAAATCCAAGCACAATATATAATGTTGGATCTTTAGGGGTTGAAAATATCAAAAAAAATATATTTACTAGTGATGAAAATTTAGAAAGAGAGTATAAATTTAAATTCCAAAAAAAAAATATACTTGTATCACTGCATTCTGAAACTAATCGTAAAAGTTTAAATTATATAAGAGAATTAATGAAAGCTTTAAATGAAATAAAAAAAAGGGAAAAAGATTTATTATTTATTTTCACAGGGTCAAATTTAGATCCAGGGGCAAATAAAATTTCTAATGCTATTAAAATCTTTAATAAAAAAAATCCAACAAATTCTATTTACATAGAGTCTTTAGGAAAAAAAAATTACCTTTCTTTATTAAGAAAAGTGGATTTAATTATTGGAAATTCTTCTAGTGGAATTATAGAGGCACCCAGTTTAAAAACTAAAACATTAAATTTAGGTAAAAGACAACATGGTAGACTTATGTCTAAAAGTATTTTTAGTTGTGAGTTTAATAAAAAAGAAATTATTAAAAAATTTTATTTTGTACTGGGATTAGATGTGCGAAATAAAAAAAGTTTTTTTTCTAATTGTTATGAAAAAAATAATACTTCAGCGCATATACTAAATATTTTAAGTAAAAAGTTAAAAAAAGAAGTTGAGTCTAAAAAATTTTTTGATATATGAAAAATATATTTGCATTGCAAAAAATAAATATCAAAAGTGCTTTAAGGCAGATATCTATTTCAGGTCAGAAATGTTTAATTATAATTGATAAAAAAAAAAAAATTTTAGGTACTCTTAGTGACGGTGATTTGAGAAGAGCAATACTTAAAGGTAAAAAATTAAACTCAAGTATAAAAAATATTTATAAAAAAGAACCATTTACGTTAGTAGAGTCATCAATAAACTCGGAAAATTTAAAAAAAATTTTTTTGAATAAAAAATTAGATTTAATCCCTGTCATTAACAATAAAAAAGAAGTTGTAAAAGTACTTTATTTAGAAGATGTTTTTAAAAATTTAAATTCAAAAGTAATTAAAAATAATATTTATACCGTGATAATGGCTGGTGGAATAGGAAGTAGATTAGAGCCTTTTACTAATGTTTTACCTAAGGCTCTAGTGCCAGTTCAAAATAAGCCAGTAATAAATCACATTATTAGTAAATTTTGTGCTTATAATTATAATAAATTTTATATTATATTAAATTATAAAGCAAAAATTTTAAGAGCATATTTTGACGAAAATAAAGAGAATATTTTTTTAAGATTTCTGGAAGAAAAAAGCCCCTTAGGCACAGCTAGTAGCTTATCATTATTAAAAAATAAGATCAAAGAGCCATTTTTTTTGTCAAATTGTGATATAATAGTAAATATAAATTATAACGATTTATATAAATTTCATGAAGAAAAAAAATATAAATTCACAATAGTGGTTTCAACAAAGCAAATAACAATTCCATATGGTAGTTGCAAACTTAACAGCGATGGATCATTAAGAAAAATTTTTGAGAAACCCGAGTATAATTTTTTAGCTAATGTTGGACTTTATGTAATGAGTCCTGAGATAATTAACTATATTCCTTTAAATCAAAGATTCGATATTACTGATTTATTAGAAATTTTAAAAAAAAAAAAAATTAAAGTTGGTGTATTTCCAATTGATGAAGGATCTTGGGTGGACGTAGGTCAATGGGAAGAATATAGAAAAACGTTAAATTATATTGATAGAAAATAAAAAAATCTTAGCAATTATTCCCGCAAGGTCAGGGAGTAAAGGGCTTTTGAATAAAAATATTATAAACTTAAATAATAAGCCCCTAATTTATTGGCCAATTCAAGCTGCAAAAAAATCTAAATACGTTGATAACGCTATTTTATCTACTGATTCAAAAAAAATTCAGAAGATAGGATTAAAGATAGGTATTGACTCGCCGTTTATAAGACCAAAGAAAATATCCAGAGATAAAACTCCAAGTTTTGATGTAATAAAACATGCTATTGATTTTTTCTCAAAAAAAAATATTTTTTTTGAATATATTGTTCTTTTAGAGCCAACATCTCCATTAACAACTTATAAAGATTTAGATCTTGCGATCAAAAAATTACATCACAATAGAGCTAAAGCAGACTCTATTGTTAGCGTTTCAGAAAATATCAATCACCATCCAATTTTTAATGTGATAATAAAAAAAAGTGGATTAATAAATAAATATGAGAAGAAGCCATTAAAGAGAAGACAAGATCTTAATAAGATATATTTTTTTGATGGCTCATTATATATTTCAAAGCTTAATGCTTATATAAAAAAAAAAACTTTTTACCATAGTAAAACTTTGGCATTTATTGTACCTAAATGGAAATCTTTTGAAATTGATGATCAAGTAGATTTAATTTGTGTCAATGCAATTATGAAGAATTTAAAAAATATAGAAAAATTAAAATGATTCTAGGACAGAAACTTTTAAAAAAAGCAAAAAAAATAATACCCGGTGGTAATCAATTGTTATCAAAAAGAAGCGAAATTTTTTTGCCTGATCAATGGCCTACTTATTACATTAAGGCTGTCGGATGCGAAATTTGGGATTTAAACCATCGTCATTATTATGATTTTGCAGGCATGGGAGTTACGGCTTGCACTCTTGGTTATGCGGATAAAAATATTACTAATGCTATTACAAAAGTTTTTAAAACAGGACAAATGGCTACGCTTAACGCTCCTGAAGAGGTTTATTTAGCCCATGAGTTAATTAAAATGCATCCTTGGTCTGATATGGCAAAGTTTTGTAAGTCCGGAGGTGAAGCTTGCATGATAGCCATAAGAATTGCAAGATTATTTTCTAAGAAAGAAAAAATTGCTTTTTGTGGTTATCATGGATGGCATGATTGGTACTTATCAGCTAATTTGGGTAATGCTAAAAATTTAAAAGGACAGCTATTGCCAGGCTTAAATCCAGCGGGAGTTTCTAAGTCTTTTAAAAACTCTATTTTTCCTTTTTTTTACAACGATTTAGTATCTTTGGAAAAGGTTCTGCAAAATAATCAAATTGGCATAATTATAATGGAGCCAATGAGAGGCACTGAACCTAAAAATAATTTTTTAAAAAAAGTTAGAAAATTAGCTAATAAGCATAAATGTATTTTAATTTTTGATGAGATTACATCAGGCTTTCATGACATTTTAGGTGGTCACCATTTAAAACTTGGGGTCAATCCAGATATGGCTATTTTTGGGAAATCAATTGGTAATGGGTATCCAATTTCAGCAATTTTAGGAAAAAAAAAAATTATGAATGTCGCTCAGGACACATTCATTAGTTCTACAATGTGGACAGAAAGAGCAGGGTTTGTTGCTGCTCTCGAAACAATAAAAAAAATGAAAAAAAAGGGGGTACAGAAAAAACTAGTTTATTATGGAAAATTGATTAAAAAAAATTGGGCATATTTGTCAAAAAAAAATTCAATAAAGATTAGCATAAGTGGACTAGATTCAATTCCAACTTTTTCTTTTGATTATCCAAATAAATTAGAGCTAGCAACATTTTTTACTCAAGAAATGCTTAAAAAATGTTTTTTAGCCAACACAACTCTAGCAACAACATATGCCTATAATAGAAAAATTATAAACAAATATTTTTTGGCAGTAGATCATGTATTTAAAAAAATAAGTTTTTTAATTAAAAATAAAAAAAAAATACCATTACTAGGACCTATAAAACATGACACATTTAAAAGATTAACTGATTAAATTATGAACTTAACTATCTCAAAAAATAATTTGCTAATTTACACAATAGACAAATTAAATATTTTTTTTAATGATAAAAAAAAAATATATCAAAAAGATCTTAGTAAAATTCATAATATTTCACTAGATAGATTAGAACAGTGCTTTAAAAAAATAAATAACAATTACTATAAAACATCAAAAAAAGTTGTATTCAATCATTTGAATACGGATCATTTTTGTAGTTATTTATATTTTTTAAGCAATACTTGCTATAAAAAAAATATTAATCCTATTATTTGCCAAAAAATATACTATTTAAATAAAATTTTACATTCTGTAGATATTTTTTATGAAGTAAATTTGCCAGATATTTTTTTATTAATTCATCCTGTCGGATCGGTTTTAGGAAGAGCAAAATATGAAGATTATTTTGTAGTATATCAAAACTGTAATGTTGGTTCTGATAAAAATAAAAATCCTATTTTTGAAAAATATGTCACTTTAAGACCGCATTCTAGTGTGTTAGGTAATTGTAGAATATCAGAAAATAGTGTTATTGCAGCACATTCCATAATTCTAAATAGAAATATAAAAAAAAATACAACTTATATTGGTAATCCTAAAAGCTTTTATCAACTAAAAAATAAATCAAAACATGAAGCTTGGAAATAATAATAGATTAAGAATTAAGGGTAAATTAGCTTTTATAGTTGGAGGCTCGGGGCTAATAGGAAATGAAATTGTGAAAACTTTTCTTAAAGAAGGTGCAAAAGTAGTAATTCTAGATGTTTGTAAAAATATTGATTTTAAAAAAATTAATTCTGAGTACGAACATAGATGCCATTATCATTTTTTTGATTGTAAAAAACTGAGTTTAATTGAAAAATATATTTTAAGTTTATGTAAAAAATATGGATGTCCAGATATTTTTGTAAATTCCTCTTATCCAAAAACTAGAGATTGGGTAAGTAATAATTTTGATAAAATAAAATTAAGTTCATATAAAAAAAATATAGATTTTTTTTTAAATTCTAATGTGTGGATAGCTAAAACAATAGCTGTAGTAATGAAAAAAAGAAATATTAAAGGTTCAATTATATTTCTTGGATCAATTTATGGAAAAGTTGGCCAGGATAGGAATATGTATCTAGGAACTAATATGAGAGAAAATATGACTTATAGTGTAATAAAAGGTGGTATAGATAGCATGGTTCGACAAATGGCATCGTACTTTGGTAAATACAACATAAGAGTTAATAATTTATGTCCAGGAGCTTTAAATTCACATGTTGCAGGCTTAGCTCCTATTCAAAGCAAAAGATTTATTAAAAATTTTATTTCTAAGAATCCAATAAAACGTCTAGGCACGGCTGAAGAAATTTCTTATGTTGCTCTTTTTCTTGCTTCCGATGAGTCCTCATATATCACTGGAGCGAGTATTTATGTAGATGGCGGATATACCTCCGTTTAATATAAAATTTTTATACTATGATTTTTATTATTCAAAATCTTGATGAATTTTATTTATTAAAAAAAAATAGTATTTTTTTGGTTAGTGATTTTTCTTTATATTTGCGATTAAAAAATAATGGCGCAATTTATTTATTTGAATATCTAGAAAAAATAAAAAATAGAAATTTTTGTAATAATTTTTCTTTATTTTGGTTTAGGAATAAAAAAAAAATTGATTTAAGTGTTTTTAAAGATATTTCAATTGGTCGTTTTGTAAATAGAAACTTTATATTCAAATTTTTAGATATTATAAAATTGGATTATTGTTTAGCTATTAATATTAAAAAATATCAAAAAGTAGTACTTTTTAAAAATAATTCGCCATTAAATCATTATACAAAATTAATTCAAAACTCGAATATAAAATTTAATAAAAAAATTATTTTTATTAAAAAAGTAAAAAAAAATAATACAACATGTGATGCTTTTGCTGACAGGGGGATGTTTAAGAAAATTTCTATTAGTCACTGGTCAAAATTTATAATTTTATTTCAAAATTTCATTATTTTTTTAATAAAAAAAAAAGCGCTTTATTTCACTGATTGGAGTTCTAAAATATATTTCAAAAATTCTAATTTTTTTTTAAAATTAAATAGTGTTTTTTTTTGGAATGGATTTTATTATAGATTTGATAAAAAAAAATATTTTTTAAACAAAAAAAAATTTAAAGGAATTTTTAGTAATCAAATTTATAATAAAAATAATATAAAAGAAATTTTTTATAAATCAAGAATTCGATATAAAAGTTATTATATAAATATTATTGATAATTTATTGAAGGCTATTTTTAAAAAACAAAAAGATCTTTTTTTATATAATATTACTTGTTTTGAAGATCTTTTCCAAAGATATAAGCCTAAATATATAGTGGTGCCTGATTGCACTAATTCGAATAATTCACTTTTGATTGATCTATCAAGTATATATGATTGCAAAATAATTTTTTTAGTTGATGGTTATCAAGCTGTAATTGATTATTTCTCATTTCCTTTAAATAAAAAAGGGAATGATATTTCTTGTGATTATATACTTTGTCCTGGTTCAGCTTATTATGATCTTGTTCGAGCGCATAAAATTCGAGCAAACAAATTAATAACTATTGATTCACCTGTAGTTATGAACTTTAAAAAAGTTAGTTACCCAATTCATTATGACGCACTTATCGTTGGATATATGCCGTACACAAGAGGATTAAATGTAACTTGGGATGCCTATTTAAAAGCTGAATTAGAAATATTAGATGTTTTAAGTCGACTAGGATTTAAAAATATTGCAATAAAAATTAAAGAAGGATCTATCGAATCGATAAATCAAATGCCTAGATCAATAAGGGAATATTATGATTTGTATGATCTTTATTTTAAGAAAAAATTAAATTTAAATTTAAATTTTGAATATGGATTATTTAGTGAATGCGTAAAAAAAGCAAAAATAGTTATTGGACAGTTACAAACTTCAGCATTTGAAACCGCCTTTCAAAATGTACCCTACTATATTTTTGAGCCAATTTATGTAGGTAATGAAAATTTAATAAAAAGTCCTCTTGTTAGATTAAATTATTTTGCTAGAGATAAAAAAAGACTTTTTTATCTAATTAAATCAAAAAAAAAATCATTAATTTCTAACAAAAATTATTTATTCAAGGGCTTAAAGATTTCTGATTTAGAAAAAAAATTATATGTATAAACACACTTCAAGATATTTAATTGTAAATATAGTTACCGCGGTTATAGCAATATTTACGCTGCCCATATTCACTAAATTTTTATCACCCTCTGATTTTGGTATTTTAGCAATTTTTTTTCTTTTTGGTAGTTTAATAAGCAATTTTTTATCTCTTGGTTTGCAAATGGCGACAACACGTTTTTTTTTTAAACAAAAAAAAAGTTTTGGATATTTTAAATCTTTGAACTTTACAAATTTATTTTCAATTTTAGTTATATATTTTTTTTTTTCATTTCCAATTTTTTTTTATTCAGATCAATTAGCATTTTTATTATTTAATAATGAAATTAGCGGTACTTTATTATTTTTTTCATATTTGTTAGGTTGTATAATGAGAGTTTATTATTACTTGAATGAATTATTAATAATATCAGAAGACTCAGAACTATATCTAAAGATAAATTTATCTACTGTTATTTTAGTGCCGTTAACTTCAATTATTATTTTGTTTAACACAACCTTTACTTATGAAGCTAGGGTAATCTCATCGATATGTATTTTTTTTTTATTTACATTTATACTTATACTTACCAATAAAAAATTATTTATTTTTATTTTTAATTTTAATTCATTAAAAAGATCTTTAAAATTTTCATATCCTCAAATGCCTAATACAATTGTTAATTATGTTAGCGAGGCAACGGACAAGGTAATAGTTAATAATTATTTTGGTTCAAGTGATGTTGGTATTTTATCGTTATCCTATAGAATTGCAGATATAAGTAAGCTATTTATAAATTCTTTTTTACAATCTTGGGGCCCTTTTTTTTATCAAAATATTGAGAAAAAAAAAAAAATTTCCAAAATTATGAGAGAGTATTATCAAATAATTGGTATTATATCATTTTTATGTTTGAGTATTTCAATTTTTTCATACGAAATAGTTTCAATTTTAACAAATGAAAATTTTTATTTAGTGTCAAATTTTATACCATTAATTTGTCTATATATTTTTATTACTCATATTTTCAGCGTACTTACTAAACCTCAGTTAGTTTATGCAGAAAAACTTAATCTTCTTTTATTAGTGTCTTTTCTAGGGGTAACTTTAAATATTATATTATGTTTATATTTAGTCCCACTTTTAGGAGTTTTAGGGGCTATATTAGCCGTTTTGCTATCTGGTTTTTTTTCAAACTTAGTAGGTTTTTATTACGGACAAAAATTTTGTCCTTTACCAATAAATCTAAAAAAACTAATTAATATTATTCTAATTTATATTTTTATTATCTACTTAGTAAATTTATTAAATAAATTTAATATAAGCTTTATTTTTACTTTTTTAATTAAATTTTTATTAATCTCTGCATTTGTAAAATTATTATTTTTTTTTAATTTCTTAAGTTATAAAACATTTATCAATTTTTATAAAATATATTCGTTAAAGTTTAATTTAAAAAATATCAATTCTTAATGTATAAAAGAATTAAATTTTTTTTAAAACCAATATTTTTATTTTATCAAATTATTAAAGATTATCTTATTTCTTTTTTATTAAAATTTAAAATAACTGATAAACAAAAATTCACTTTAATTTACAAGTCTTCTTATTGGCAAAATATTAGTGGCGACTCGAATTCTAAATCTGGCGTTGGTTCAGATAAATATCATGTAAAAAATATTATAAGGGAATTAAGTTTTTTTTTAAAAAAAAATAAAATTAAAAGTTTGTTAGATATACCTTGCGGTGATTGTTCCTGGATATTTAATGTTAATTTAGATAAAACAAAATATTTTGGTGCAGATATTGTGAAAGAATTAGTAATAAATAATAAAAAAAAATTTAAAAAAGAAATATTTTTAGAAAAAGATCTTTCGAAAGATAAATTAAAATCTTATGATTTAATAATTGTTAGAGACTGTTTTGTGCATCTTAATAATGTTAAGATTTTCAGTTGTTTAAATAATATTATTGATTCTAAATCGAAATATCTTGCTTCAACAATTTTTGTAAAGAACTATAATAACTTAGAGAGCAAATTAGCAGATAATTGGAGACCTATTAATTTATGTTATCATCCATTTAATTTACCCAAACCAAAATTTTTACTTGATGATACTTTTGCGGGAAATAATTTTGACAGGTTTAAATATTTAGCTATTTGGGAAATAAAAAATCTAAAAAAAAAAAACGTATGAATGTTGCTTTTTTTATCCAAAATAGTAGGGCTGGTGGAGTAGACACATTTTTAATTAATTTAATAAAATTTTGGCCTGACAAAAAAGATAGATTAATATTAATTTGCAATAAAAATCATCCAGGCTTAAGACGAATTAAATTTTTATGTGAAAAAAAAATTAAAATTATCAAATATGATTTAATATTAAGCTCGTTTATTTACAAACTAGGAAATAGTTACTTAGTATTTAGGATTATTAAGAAGTTTATGAGATATTTATCTTTTTTTTTAAGTTTAAATTTCACTAAACAAAAATTTATTAAGATATTTAAAGATAATCAAATTGAAAGATTATTAGTGATTAATGGGGGTTATCACGGAGGTGAAGCGTGTATTGCAGCTTCTATGGCATGGTCTAATATTTCTGAGGGTAAAGACAATTGGCATTGTTTTCATAATTATGCGACCCCATCAAGAGGTGGTATACATTTTTTTGACGACATTATTAAGAATTATATTGATAGAAAATTATCAAAAGCTATTACGGGATTTGTAAGTGTATCAAATTCATGCTTAAAAAGTTTAAGCCACAGAAGATTTTTAAAAGTCAAAAAAAAAATCGTAATACACAATGGCATATCGAAAATTACTTATAAAAAAATAAAAAATCCTTTAACTGATCTAAAAGTTAAATATAGTGCAAAAAAAATTTTATTAATGCTTGCAACCTATGAAGAGAGAAAAGGTTATGATTTTATTTTTGAGTGCATGGATCGCATTGTTAAAATAGATCCATACATCCATCTAGTAGTTTTTGGATATGGTTTAGATGATGAGTATAAAAGTATATTAGAAAAGAGAAATAATAGAATATCAAAAAATAATATTCATATTTATAAGTATTTTAACGATATCTCAACGCTAATTAGATCAAGTGATGTTGTTGTAGTGCCATCACAATATATGGAGTCATTTAGTTACGTGGCATTGGAGTCAATGTTCTACAGAAAACCTGTTGTTGCAACAAAAATTGGGGGTCTTAAAGAAGTCATAAAAAATAATTTTACAGGATATCTTTGTGAAAAAAGAAACTCTTACGAATTTAGTAATAAAATTTTGTCTATATTAAAGTCTAAAAAAAAATCTAATTTTTTTTCAATTAATGGTTATAGAAGATATAAAAAATATTTTACTTCAAAAAAAATGGCAAATAAATATTATAATATTTTGAGATAAATATAGTTTCTATTAAAACTTTATATATAAAAAATTTAAAAAATAATAAAATAATAAATTGAACTATCATGATTTATAAAAAATATTTTTCATCAGGTCGTTATGCGTGCATTGTTGGTTTAAAAAATTTTAATATTGTAGAAAATGATAAAATTTTAGTGCCTAATTATATATGTAACTCGTTAATTGATAAGTTAGAAGAATATAATTTTAAAATTATTTATTATAAAATTAAAAGTAATTTTGAGCCTAATTGGAAGTATTTGAAAAAGATTAATAAGAGTAATTTTAGAGCTATTATTATGGTAAATTATTTTGGCCAACCACAAAATATTGAAAGATTTAGAAAATTTTGTAAAAAATATAAACTCATATTAATTGAAGATAATAGTCATGGATATGGGAATTATTATAATGGTAAATTGCTAGGTACTTTCGGAGATTTCGGATTTAGTTCTTTGCCAAAAAAAATAGACAACTTAATTAGTGGAGGAATTTTGTATTCTACAAAAAAAATAAATGTAAATAACTATATAAAAAAAAATTATATACCCTCAATATTTGAAATAATAAAATATTTATTAAAAGATTTAAATCTTTTCAAAAAGCTCTATAAAATTTTTTCTATTAAAAGAAATTATCTGGATGAAAATTTAAATTTTGATAAAAAAATATCTGATGGTTTGATAGATTCTATATCTCTTCAAAAATTACTAAGATCGAATATAAATCTAATAAATAAAAATTATTTAATAAATTATTACAATTATAAAAATTTATACAAAAAGTTTTTTCCAAAAATTTGTTTTCAGAAAAATATCTCTATCCCGTGGAAGCTAGTTATCAATACTAAAAATAAAAAAATAACAAAAGAAATTCTTGATTGGAGTTATAAAAATAGAATTTCAATTTCTACTTGGCCCTCCCTGCCAAAAAGTGTTGTTTTAAAATACCCTTCAATATTACGTTTTTGGAGAAAAATATTAGTAGTCTCGTTAAGAAGTAGTTGCTAAGTATTATTAATTAAAATGAATCTTGAATTACTTAAATCAAAAATTAAAATCATTATTTTATGTGGCGGGTTAGGAACAAGACTAGCAGAGGATACAAAAAAAATTCCTAAGCCAATGATTAAAATAGGTAATCAACCAATATTAATGCATATAATTAAATTGTATCATTCCTATAAATATAAAAATTTTATATTAGCTACAGGTTATAAAGCTAAAATTATAAAAAATTACTTTTTGTCTAGTATAAATAAATTTAAATTTAATATTTTATGTCACTATACTGGCAAACAAACAATGACAGGAGGAAGAATTCTTAAGTTAAAAAAATTTTTTAAAGAAAAAGAAATATTTATGGTTACTTACGGAGATGGATTATCAGATTTAAATTTAACTAAACTTTTAAAATTTCATTTAAAGCATAAAAAAATTGCTACAATGACTGTGGTTAGACCTCCGGCAAGATTTGGAGTAGTTAATTTTTCAACAAATAAATTAATTAAACTTTTTGAGGAAAAACCACAAATTTCTGAGGGGTGGATAAATGGTGGTTTTTTTATTTTTGATTATAGAATATTTAATTACATCAAAAATTCACAAACAATGTTAGAAAAATATACATTTCAAAAGTTAGTAAAATTAAAACAATTAGTTGCTTACCAGCATTTTGGATATTGGCAATGTATGGATACTTTAAGAGACAAAATTTTATTGAATAAATTATATAAAGATGGAACAAGACCTTGGATAAAATAATAAATAAATTTTATAAAAACAAAAAAGTTTTAATTACAGGTGCTACAGGTTTTAAAGGAGCCTGGTTATGTCAGTGGTTATTGATTTTAGGTGCCAAAGTTTTCGGTTGTGGATTTAATCCTAATAAAAATAAAGATTTATTTTATAGTCTTGGATTGGATAAAAAAATAAGCTTAAATTTTTTTGACATAAGAGAACTAAAAAAAACTAAAGATTATATTGATAAAATAAAGCCTGATATAATTTTTCATTTAGCTGCCCAGCCATTAATCTATGATTCGTATAAAAAACCATTTTTAACATATAATGTTAATTCAATTGGAACTTTAAATATTTTAGAGTCAGTAAGATTTTCAAAGTCAGTCAAATCTTTAGTTTGTATAACATCAGATAAATGTTATTCAAATAATTTTTCAACAAAAGGCTTCAAAGAAGATGACAAGTTAGGTGGAGACGACCCCTATAGCGGATCTAAAGCATGCGCTGAAATTATGGTTAAAACTTATTATGAAAGTTTTTTTAAAAATAAAATTGGCGTTGCAAGTGCTAGAGCAGGAAATGTTATAGGTGGAGGCGATTGGTCACCTAATAGATTGATACCTGATACTATAAACTCATTGCAAAAGAAAAAAATTATATTTGTTAGAAACCCAAATTTTAATCGACCATGGCAGCATGTATTGGAACCATTGAGAGGGTATTTAATTCTTGCAAAAAAGATTTTTAATGAACCTGAATATTATTCGGGATCTTGGAACTTCGGTACAGAAAAAAACACAATTACAAGTGTATTAGAAATTGTAAAACAAGTTATACTTATTTGGGGATCTGGAAAATTAACAGTAAATAAAAAAAATAAATTTAAATTTTATGAGCAAAAAAATTTACAATTAAACATTAGTAAGTCAAAAAAGTTTTTAAAATGGAAACCGATATTTAACGTAAAAAAAAGTATAATTTTTACAGTTGACTGGTACAAAAAAGTGATAATTAATAAATCTAATCCTGCAAAGATAACAGTTAATCAAATAACTGAGTACATGAATGCAATTAAGTAAAATAAAAGTAGTTAAATTAAAAATTATCAAAAACTCTAAAGGAGATCTTCTAAAATATTTATCAAAAAAAACGAAAAATTTTTCTAGATTTGGCGAGGTTTATTTTAATGAGATAAAAAAAAAAAAAACTAAAGGATGGAATAAACATAATAAATGCTTCTGTTTTTTCTCAGTTCCCGTAGGCAAAGTAAAATTTACATTCGCTAAAAATATTAATTAAAAAAAAGAATTATAACTCTTAGTAAAAATAAATATTCTTTAATAATTGTTCCACCAAAAATTTGGTTCAAATTTGAGTCTATTGATAAATTGTCTTTAGTAATAAATACGATAGATAGAGTTCATAATGATAACGAGATAAGTAAATTTCCAGTAGATTAATAAATTGTGCCTTTTTTTTCAGTCATCATAACAAATTATAATTGTGAAAAATTTATTTATAAATCTGTTAATTCAGTAATTCAGCAAACTTTTAAAAATTTTGAGTTAATTATTATTGATAATCATTCTAAAGATAGGTCTTTGAAAATTATTAAAAGCTTTAAAGATCCAAGAATAAAAATTTTTTTGATTTCAAATTCAGGTATTATTGCAAAGTCAAGAAATTATGGAATTAAGATAGCTAAGGGGGAATGGATAGCCTTTTTAGACTCGGATGATTATTGGTTTAGTAATAAATTAAGTAAAGTTTTTAAATGTATTAGTTTTAAAAAAAAACACGTCTTTTGTCATAATGAAAAATTAAAATATTTAGAAAAAAATGAAGATGTAAATAGTTGTTACGGACCTTATACAAAAAATTTTTATAAAACGTTGTTGCTTAATGGTAATAAATTATCTTTGTCCGCCTCCATAGTTAATAGGAGTTTTTTAAAAAAAAACGATATTTTATTTAGAGAAAATAAAGAATTTGTGACAGCCGAGGACTATGATTTTTGGCTTAATTTATCTTTTAATAAAGCGAAATTTTTTTTCATAAAAAACCAACTTGGTGTTTATAATATTCATAATAATAGCATGTCCTATAATACTAATGTACATTTTAAAAATGTATTAAACGTTTTAAGAGATCACATTTTTAATATTCAGAATTTTAGTAAAGATAAAAATAAATTATTTTATCATGTTAAATTCAGAATAAGTATAAATCAAATTACTAAGAAATTTTATCATAACAAGAACTTTTTAAGTTTAATTATAGATATATTGAGTCTATTTGTTAATTACCCATTATTAACTATAAAATATTCTATACGTAAAGATATTCTATTTAAAATAATTAAAAAATAACATGAATTTTGTGAAGTTAGAAAACCTTAAAATTAATATTCTGATTTTAATAATTTTTTTTTTTCTTTTATTTTCAAACTATTTTTTTTTAGGAACCTCAGTACCCGCCTACATACTGTCAACTCTTGCATTAATTTTTTATATTAAAAGATTAAAATTAAATATTTTCCAAATAACTTCAATTTTATTATTAATTTTATATTTTTTTTTTGTTTTATTTTTAGCCACATATCAACTAAGTATTGCTAAAAATTTTAAATATTATTTTGGTTTTATTGTTTTTATAATTTTAATTAAATCTTTAAAACCTAAATTTTTTATTAATCAGAAGTATTTTAGATGTTTTTTTTATTTAATTATATTAGAGAGTTTATTAATAAATACTATTGTTGAGTCTAAAAGTTTTTATGTAGATTATCATCCCGCTTTATTTTTTGACTTTTATCAAAGACCAGCATCTTTTGGTGGCAATGCATCAATAACATCAACTTTACTAGTATGTTTTTTCTTATTTTTTGAAAAATATTTTAATTATAAATATAAATTAGTTGATTTTATTTTATTTTTTTTATCTATAATTTTACTATTTTCGTCCACTGGTTTTTTTTTGACTTTATTAATGATTTTTATAAGATTAAAAAATAAAAAAAATTATATACATAAATTTTTATTATATACTTTTGTATTTATACTGTTTTATATAAGTTCATATGTACCAGAGGTTTTAGATGATGGAAATTTAATATATGTAAATTATCAAAAATTATCATTAGATTATTTTATTTATATTATAAATGAAAAATATGAAACTTATAAGTATTTGTTTTTGCATTTTAATATTTTTTCTTATGATAATTTATTTGGAAAAAATAATATTTTAAATATTATTTCCACTTCAGGAGATAATGGTTTGGTAAATTTTATCGAAACAATGGGGTACGTTGGTTTATCAATTTTTTGTTTAATAATTTTTTCTTTTAGTAAAAAAAATCACTTAGCAGTATTTTTTTTATTAGTTGTTGGGTCTCTTCACTATCCAGCTATAATGTCGCCAATTGGCCAATTTTTTTTAGCTTACATTCTGGTAGCAAGAGATAAATATTTCTAATTAATTTATTTAATTTCTTTAACAGCAAATAACGTTATTTTTTGTATTTTATGTGAATTTTATAGATATTTAAAAAATTTTTTTTTAAAGCTTTTTTTTAATTAAATTTTAAGTATATATATTACTTTATTAAAATTTAAGTTGTTCTATTAAAATTTCTTTTGTGAAAACTGCTCTAATAACTGGTATTTCTGGACAAGATGGAGCTTATCTAGCGGAATTTTTATTAAAAAAAAATTATAAAGTTATTGGATTAGATAGAAGATCTGCAAGAGATGATCGATGGAGATTAAATTATTTAGGAATAGAGAAAAAAATTGTATTTGAATACTTGGATCTAGTCGAGATCACATCAATAGAACGAATATTTGATAAATATAATATTAATGAGGTTTATAACTTAGCCGCCCAATCTTTTGTTGCCTCATCTTTTGATGTTCCAATTTCAACTTGTGATGTCAATGGTTTAGGTGCTTTAAGAATTTTAGAGGTAATAAGAAATAAAAATAAAAAAATAAAATTTTATCAGGCATCGTCCTCTGAAATGTTTGGAGAAGTTTTAAAAATCCCCCAAGATGAATTAACCCCATTTAATCCACAAAGTCCCTATGCAATTTCTAAACTTTTTGCTCATTTCATCACTCAAAATTACAGAAAATCTTATGGAATTTTTGCATGTTCAGGAATTCTATTTAACCATGAGTCTCCTTTAAGAGGGGAAGAATTTGTAACAAGAAAAATCACATTAGGACTAGCAAAAATAATTACTGGAAAAATGAGTTGTTTATATTTAGGAAATATTTACGCAAAAAGAGACTGGGGGTTTGCTGGCGATTATGTAAAAGCTATGTGGATGATGATGCAAAGAAATGTTGCGGATGATTATGTTGTGGCGACGAATAAGACTAATTCAATAAAAGATTTTATAAACGAGGCAGTAAAATATTATAATATAAAGTTAATTTGGAAAGGTACAGGGGTAGATGAGCATGCGGTTAGTATCAAAGATAATAAAATAATAATTAGAATTAATCCTCAATTTTTTAGACCAGCAGAAGTAAATTATCTAAAAGGTAACCCAAATAAAATAAAAAAAATTCTTAAATGGGAACCTGAAGTAAATTTTAAAAGATTAGTAGAAATGATGGCAAAGTCAGATATTAATCGAATTATAAATAGATCTAAATAATATTAGCAGTTTTTTATGTGAAAATTTTAATAAGATAAGAGTAAGAGTGTTTGATATAACTTAAATTTGTTCTATATTTTAAATATCTAATAAATTTAATCTAAATTTTTTTGAAGCAATTACAGGCGAAAGTATAAGTTAGGTTAAAATTTTTATAAAATATTATTTGAATACTCAACGCTCTTTAATAAATGTTTATCATAATGATTTTGTTTTTTTAATTATAAAAAAAATTTTTTAATATAATAATTTTTAATAAATATTATTTGATCTTATCAATATGTAAACTATTTCATAGCTATTTCCCTTTTTTTAATTTGTTTTAAAAAAAAAAAAAATAAGATAAAACATTTTTATTTATGGCTTTAACAGCAATTATTTTATGTGGTGGAAAGGGACAGCGGCTTAGACCTTTGACTTTAAAAACTCCCAAACCTTTAATAAAGATCAATAAAAAATCTATTCTAGAAATTATTTTAGAGCAACTGTCAAATAGCAAATTAGAAAATATAGTTTTAGCAACAGGTTATAAATCATTTAAATTTATAAAATTCACAAAAACAAAATTTAAAAATTCATTTATTCAAGTTACCAATTCAGGAAATGTTGATATTATTAAAAGAGTTAGTAAATGTCTGAAGTTTAATTCTATTAATGAGGACTTTATGGTAGTTTACGGAGATACAATAACTAATTTAAAGATTAATAAATTAATTAAAAGTCATAAAAAAAATAAAAAGCTAGCAACTGTCGCCCTACTTAAATACAAAAGTCAATTTGGCTTAATGAGCTTAAATAATAATTTAGTGTGTCGATACCAAGAAAAACCCATTTTAGATTATTGGATTAATATTGGTTATTTTTATTTTTCTAAAAAAATAATTCCTATTATTAAAAAATATAAAACTTTTGAGAAATTTTTATCTCATCTTGTAAAGATTAAGCAACTCAATGGTTATAAATATTCTCAAACTCATTCTACAGTAAATAATTATTCAGAATTATTAAATTTAAAAAAAATATTTAATTGCAAATGAAAGATTTCTGGAAAAATAAGAATGTTCTTGTAACTGGAATAAATGGTTTCGTTGGTGGAAATATTGCTAAAAAATTATCAGAATTAAACGCTAATATTTTTGGTTTGTTAAGAAATAATAGTAAAAAATCTCTTCTATTCTTTGAAAAAATAGATGAAAAAGCTACGCTTATAAAAGGTAATATTTTAGATAAAGATCTTTTAACAAGAATTATTACTGAAGAGAAAATTGATATAATATTTCATTTTGCTGCACAAGTGGAAGTAGGAGTGAGTTTGATTAATCCATATACTACTTACGAAACAAATATAAAAGGAACTTATTCAATTCTTGAAGCTGTCAATACAAGTAAAAATAAAGTTAAGGCAATTATTTTTTCATCTTCAGATAAATCTTATGGCGCTTATCCAAAAAAATTAATGCCATATAAAGAAAGCTACGATTTAAGGCCTAATTACCCTTACGAGGTATCAAAAGCATGTGCAGATTTTATTGCTCAATCTTATTCTAAAGCACCATTTAATTTGCCTATAGTTATATGTAGATTTTCTAATATTTATGGACCAGGACAATTAAATTTTTCCGCTTTGATACCTGATTTAATTAAGTCTTATTATGGTTATTCTAGTTTTAGGCCAAGAAGCGATGGTTCTCAAATTAGAGATTATATTTTTATAAATGATGTTGTTGATTTGTACTTAATTATTGCTCAAAGTTTATTTAGAAATAAAAAGAAATTTTCAGGTGAAATATTTAATTGTGGCAATAAAAAAAGAATAAGTGTTAAAAAAATTGTTCAAAATATTTATATAAAAGATAAAAAAAGATTTTCAAAAATAGTAAATTTAATGAAAAATAAAAAGACCCAAGGAGAAATAGAATTTCAATTTATGGATTATAAGAAAGTCAAATCCTTTTTTAATTGGCATCCAAAATTTGATCTTAGAACTGGATTAAAAATAACCGCTAAGTGGTATAAAAATTTTTTTGAACATTCAAAATTTTACTAATGAATTATAAGGTATCTGTAATTGTTCCATATTTTAATGAAACGGCGACAATTGAAAAAACTTTAGTTTTATTAAAAAAACAAACTTTTAAACCAAAGGAAATATTATTAATCAATTCATCATCGACAGATGATACATACATTAAAATAAATAAATGGATTTTTAGAAATAAATTAAATTATTATTTCAAAAACATTAATTCTAATAGTAAGAATCCGTCTTCTTCAAAAAATATCGGAATAAAAAAATCAAAATTTGAATGGATCGCTTTTATGGACTGTGATTTATATTTTAAAAATAATTGGTTATCCCAGCAGATTAATTATTTAAAAAAAAATAATAGTAAAATATCTGTTGGTGTATGTATTCTAGAATCTAAGAATTTAATTGATATAGCCTGTATAGCTCAAACTTGGGGATATTCAAAAAGAGTACCAGTTATTCCATCCTCTTTAGTTCATAAATCAATTTTTAAAGAAATTGGTTATTTTGATAATAGAAGAGCAGGTTATGATAGAGTTTGGTTAAAAAAAGCGAATTTGATTAACAATTATCAAATAAATAATAAATGTATTATTAAATATTCTGCATTAGTGCATGCAGATAATTTTTTAGATTATTTTAAAAAAATTTTTGTATATTCTAAATCATCATGTGGATTAAAAAATTTCTATAATCCTTACGTTTATCTCCTACTTTTTTTTTTAAGCTTACTATTAATAGTTAAAAATAATATTAATTTTTTTTATTTGATTTTTTCTTATATCATAATTAGGGGATATTTATTCCCATTCCTTAAAAGTTGTAAAATAAGTTTTTTTCCAAAAGCTCCTTTGCTTATTTTTTATTTACCGCTAGCTGGATTTTTGACGGACGTATCTAGATTATTTGGTTATTTTTTTGGAATGTTAAATCTATTAAAAGTAATCTTTATACCAATTAAAGGTTTTTTTAACCCCTTTTTCAAAATCTAAAAAAAATTTTTTTTTAATTTTTAAATTTTTTATAATTTTTTTATTATTAATTCTTACCTCTTCAACTTCCCCTTTTTTCTTCTTTTTATATATAATTTTTGCTTCTAATTGATTATTTCTTAAAATATTTATAAATGAATTAACTGAGTGAGATTTTCCAGAAGCAACATTATATATGCCAGACTTAAGTTTAAAACTCCTTTTAATAATTTTTACTAAGTCTCCAACATAAATAAAATCACGAATTTGTGTACCGTCACCATTAATATTTATATTTTTATTATAAATTATATTTTTAATAGCATTGTGAATTAAGCTTTTTTTATGAATTGAAAACTCACCATAAACATTTGAAAATCTAAGGTTAATAATTTTTAATTTTCGATTCATATATATTAATGATTGATCTTCATTAAATTTTTTTGTTAACCCATAATAAGAAATTGGATTTGTTAGTGACTTTTCATCGCAAATTTTTTTAGTGTTCCCATATATAGCTCCAGCGGTAGAAGCGTTAATTATTGTTTTGATTTTATTTATCCTGGAAGCTTCTAAAATATTACTAAAACCAATAATATTTTCCTTTATACTTTTAATTGGATTACTATTCGATTCTAATATCCCTGTTTGAGCAGCTAAATTAATTATGATATCAAAATTTTTTAATTTTTTTTTTAAAAAATTTAAATTTTTTATATCGCCTTTAATTATTTTTGCTTTTTTTAAAAATTTTACATTGGTTTTAACTCTATAATTATCAATAATACTAACTTTGTTACCTTTATTAAGAAAAAAATATAAGTTAGTTCCAATAAAGCCTAATCCGCCAATTATTGCTATTTTCATCTACAAATATATAACAGTATTTTATTTATATATGAAAGTTATTGTTTTAGGGGGAGATGGATTTTGTGGCTGGGCCACATCCTTACGTTTATCAAGAAATAAGTTTGAAGTCTTAATAGTTGATAATTTATCAAGAAGAAAAATTGATAATGAGTTAGATGTTTTTTCTTTAACTCCAATTACCAGTATAATTAAAAGAATATCGACGTGGAATAAAATTAATAAAAATAGAATCTTTTTTAAAAATATAGATATTGCAAATAATTCTAAAGAAATTTTTAATGTTATAAGAGATTTTAAACCACAAGCTATAGTACATTTTGCTGAACAAAGATCAGCGCCTTACTCAATGAAATCTGTTTTTCATAAAAATTATACTATTCAAAATAATCTTTTATCAAATAATAATATTTTAGATTCTATTTTAAGAATTAATAAAAAAATTCATTTAATACATTTGGGTACCATGGGGGTTTATGGTTATGACTTTAGTAAGTATTTAATACCAGAAGGTTATTATAAAGCTAAACTTTTTATAGAGAAAAAAGTAATAAATACTAAAATCTTACATCCCGCATTCCCAGGTAGCATTTATCATTTAACTAAAGCGCAAGATGAACTTTTGTTTCAGTTTTATAGTAGAATGTACAATCTTAATATAACTGACCTTCATCAAGGAATTGTCTGGGGTACCAACACTCCAGAAACAAATTTAGATCCTGCATTAATTAATAGGTACGATTACGATGGTGATTATGGTACGGTTTTAAACCGTTTCATTATGCAAGCTGCAGTAAACTTTCCATTAACAGTTCATGGATCTGGTAACCAAGTAAGGCCATTTATAAATATTAATAACACCGCCGATGCAATTCAATTAGCTATTGAAAACCCGCACAAAGGAAAAGGAGTAAATATTTTTAATCAGTTAACAGAAACCCATCGATTGATTGATTTAGCTAAAAGAATCCAAAAAATTATTCCAGCTAAAATTTTAAAAATGCCAAATCCTAGATTAGAGAATGAAAATAATAGTTTAGTTGCTAAACCTATTGGCTTAATAGAATTAGGGCTAAAGCCAATTTATTTAGATGACCGTCATATTATAGATGAAATCGAATTAGCTAAAAAATTTAAACACAGATGTCAAAAAAATAGAATTGTTGCAAAAACTAAGTGGAGAGTCTAAATTTTGAAATAGTATTCTTTAATTGAAATTTAAAATTTTATCTTGAGATCTTTAATAAAAAAAAAAATAGCAAATTTTATTTCTAATTTTTACTTTAACAGTGAACATGGAAGTCATATATTAACGTACCACTCAGTGAGTAAAGATTTACAACCAAGGGGGTTTTTACCTATATATAATATAAGTCCTGAAATATTTTCAGAGCAAATTAAATTAATAACGGATTTAAATATTAAATGCGGAACTATAGCCGAAAGTTTTAATAATAGCTGTAAGTTAAGCATCACTTTTGATGATGGTTATATCAATACATTAGAAAATGCTGCACCAATATTATTTGAAAAAAAAATACCATTTACTGTTTTTGTAACGCCAAAAAATATTATTAATCATAAAAATATATTTATGACTGTAAAAAATTTAAAAGAATTATTAAAAATTCCAGGAGTGCAAATTGGCTCACACGGATTTAAACATGTCAAATTATCAGATTGCTCTGATAATGAAATGAAAAATGAGTTAATTAATAGTAAGAAATGGATCGAGGATAATATTGGTTGTAAAATAGATACTTTTTCTTTTCCATATGGGGCTTATAATCAAAATGTTTTAAATGAACTCAAGAAAACTAATTATAAGTTTGCTTTAAGCACAAAGTTTGGAAGGGTCAATTCAAAGGTAAATAATTTTTGTTTACCTAGAATAGATATTTGGTCTAGTGACACGAAAGATGAATTTAAAAATAAAATTTTTGGTAAATGGGATTGGTACGGTCATTTTAATAAATACTAATAATCTTTAATTTAATGAATATTTTATTAGTTTCAAATAGTTCCAAATCTATTTGGCTTTTTAGAAGAAATATAATCTTAAATTTAAAAAATAAAGGTTTTAATATTTACGTATTTGCAAATTCAGATGATTATACCAAAAAGGTTCAATCTCTTCCTATTACTTATATCTCTATAAAAAACAATTTTAATTCGATAAATATTTTAAATTTTATTAACTTATTTATTGAGTTATTTTTAAATATTAAAAAAATTAAATTAGATATTATTCAAAGTTATACAATAGTACCAAATCTAATTTGTCCAATCCTTGCTTTTTTTTTTAAAGTAAAATCAGTTGTTATGATTACAGGAATGGGCAGTATATATATCTCTCACTCTAAATTTTTAAGAAAATTTGTGGACAACCTATATAAAATTACTTTTAGATTTGTTGATCATATTATTTTTGTAAATAAGGATAATAAGACATATTTTAACAAAAAAATTTTAAAAAAAAAAATAAGCCAGTCTTTGATTTATGGCGCTGGCATTAATTCTAATCTTTTTTTAAAAAAAAATAAAAAAGTACCAAAACTTAATAATTTAAAAAAAAATTTCGTAGTTACATTTGTAGGAAGACTTATTAAAGATAAGGGAATCGATGATGTTTTAGATATATTTAATAATTTAAATATTAAAAAAAAAATTCTCTTAATTGTTGGCACTATAGATTTTAATAATTTATCTTATTTTAATTATAAGAACAAACTAAAAAAAAAAAATATAATTCATTTAAAAAGAATTGATGACATGAGCCAAATATATAGGTCTTCTGATGTTCTTTTATTTCCTTCTTATGGAGAGGGTATGCCAACAGTTGTAATGGAAGCCCAAGCTTTTGGTATACCTCCTATAGTATATAATGTTCCAGGTTGCAAAGATATTGTTAAGAATAATTATAATGGATTTATTTTTAATTTAGGTAAAAAAGAATTAATAACTAAAAAAATTGAACAATTATCATTCGATAAAAAAATATATAATAAAATATCTAAGAACTGTAAAAGATGTTCAAATAAATATAATCAAAAATATTTAATTCCAAAAGTTACAGATATTTATTTAAAATTATTAAATAAAAATTATGCATAGTTATCTTTTCAAAATTTCCAATATTACTATTTGTCTTATACCAGTTTTATTTATAATAGGTCCTGCAGCAGTTGAAATAAGCACTTTTATAATAAATTTTATTTTTTTATTTTATATTTTTAAAAATAAACAATATAAATATTTTAAAAATTATTTTTTCTTTATTTTTATTTTATTCTATATATTTTTAGTCATCTCTTCTTTATTGTCGGAGGATAAGATTTTTTCACTTAAAACTTCTTTACCATATATTCGCTGGGGAATTTTTATTTTAGCTATTAATTTCTTTTTAAATAATAATCAAAATTTATTGAAGGTTTTTTTTTATTTTTTAATAGTGGTAATAACAATATTAACTTTAGATGGTTTTTTTCAGTATTTTTTTGATCAAAATTTACTTGGTTTTAAAAGAATTGTTTCGCACCGAATATCAGGGTTATTTAGAGATGAATTAATTATTGGTATTTCATTACTAAAGCTAATGCTTATTTTAATAAGTCTTTTTTTTATTTTTTATAAACATTTTAAATATAAATTTTTATTTATACTATTAATAGTTTTTGCAAATCTACTGATATTCTTAAGTGGTGAGCGAGCTTCAGCATTTTTATTATTAATTTCTACTTTACTTTTTTTAATTTTAACGCGGGTATCGTTTGTAAAAAAAATATTAATAGTTACAGTTTCAACAGCACTGATATTCTTTTTTTATTTTTTTGACACTAATATTAAAAATAGAATGATAGATCAAACTTTTCAACAAACCTTAAAAATAAATAAAATTAATGCACTTGAAAAATATAGTTATTTTAATATTTTTTCTCCCCAGCATGAAAAGCATATAATGAGCGCATATTTAATTTATAAAAATAATAATATTACTCATAAAATGTTCGGCAGTGGTCCAAGAATGTTTAGAAAATTATGTTCAAAGGTTGAAAACTGCGATTATAATCCTGAACTATGTTGCTCAACTCATCCTCATAATATTTTTATGCAATTTTTATCTGAGCTGGGAATTATTGGAATAATATTTTTAATTATTTTTTATTTTATTATTTTTTTCAAAATGATCAAAATTTTTTTAAAAAAGACTTATGAGCTAATGGATAATGCAAAATTAGTTCTGTTAATAGCAATGTTTATTAATTTTTTTCCTTTAATAACATCTGGAAATTTTTTTAATGGTAGATTTACTTATTTAAATTTTCTATTCTTCGCACTTTATTTCTATATTAACCATACTGACAAACATAATGATAAAAGTAGAAATAATTAAATTATTTTTATTCTTAATAATAACAAATTTAATTATTATTAAATTCTTTGAGCCAATAAAAATTTTTTTTAATATTTTTGATAAGCCAGACAAAATTAGAAAATTCCACTTAAAAAAAGTTTCTATTTTAGGTGGTTTTTTAATATATTTTAACATAGTTGCATCTAGTTTATTTTTATTTTTTTTTGAACAGAAGGAACTATTATTTAATTTCTCACAGACTAAATTTGTTGTTTTTATTTTTGTTTTATCTTTAGTATTTATTTTGGGCTATTATGACGATAAATATTTAATTGCTCCAAATTCAAAATTAGTCATTTTAACTATAATACTTTTAAGTTTTGTTTATTTATATCCAGAATTTATATTACATAAAATTAGATTTTCATTTTTAAGTAATGAAATCGAATTAAAAAAATTTTCCATAATTTTTACGATATTATGTTTATTGTTATTTATAAATGCATTTAATATGCTTGATGGTATTAATCTTCAAATAGGTTCTTATAGTTTAATTATTATTTTTTTTTTTATTTCTTTCAATAAAAATTTATTTTTTTTGGCTACAATATTTATTTCTTTAATATTTTATTTATTTTTAAATTTTAAAAATAAAACTTTTTTAGGAGATGGCGGTGCATACTTATTGTCGTTTATTTTTTCTTTATTTTTTATAAATAATTACAATCTAGGTTTGATTTTTGCTGATCATGTTTTAATTTTTATGCTCTATCCTGGGCTAGAGATTATCAGATTGTTCTTTTTTAGATTAATAATTAATAAGCATCCATTTTCTGCAGATAGAAACCATTTACATCATTTTTTAGTTCAAAAAATTGGATACTTTAAAACTTTTCTTGTAATTCAGTTCCTAATTATTTTTCCCATAATATTATTTTTAAGTAATTTTATACTTTTTGCGTTTTTTTTTGGTATTTTGAGTTATTTTTTAATTTTTTTTAATTTTGCACCAAAAAATTGGAAAGCTTAAAAATAATTTTTTAAAATTATGATTAAAATTAATAAAGTTAATTATATTTTTTCTTTTTTTTTAAAGCTACTTAAATCTCTAAGAAGAGATGGACTAAGATTGACAATTGTTAAGATTTTTATGCTTTTACTAAAAATACCAAATGAAATCGAGAGAACTAATAGAGGTACTAAAAATTCTCCTTACAAAATATAATTACACCGTGGCTTATGGGCCATTCAAAGGTATGAAGTTCAATCCTAATTCAACTTGGTCTAAATATGATTTGATAACACAAACCCTCGGTGTCTATGAAAAACATATTTTAGAAAAATTGATATATTTTAGTAAAAAGTCAAATTTACATTTTATAGATATAGGAGCTGCTGACGGATATTTTGCAATTGGTGCTGCCTTTTCGAATATATTTAAGAAAGTTTATGCTTTTGATAGAAGCGGAATTTCATTAAAAAATATTAATATAAATATAAATATTAATGGATGCAGAGATAAAGTTATTGTCAAAGGTGAAGCAAATTATGAAACTTAAAAAAAAACTATAATTAATTGTAATCATTGTGCTGTGATCTTAATTGATGTCGAAGGATTCGAGTTTGAACTGCTAGATCAAAAAATGTTAAGATGTTTTAGTAATTCTTATGTAATTTGCGAATTACATCCATCATTAGTATCTAATGGTTATGAAAAACAAGATCAACTTTTAAGCAGATGTAAAGATTTTTTTAATATTTCTACCATCCAAAGGGAAACATACAATCCTAATAATTTTGAAGAGTTAGATATGTTGTCTGATGAGAAGCGTCTGATAGTTTTTGGTGAAGGAAGATCTTCGAATATGAAATGGTTAGTTTTAGAACCTAAATTATAATAAAATAAAATAGAGAGGTAAGTTTCATTAAAAATTTAAGTTTATTTGGTTGCGGGGCTTGGATTTGAACCAAGGACCTTCAGGTTATGAGCCTGACGAGCTACCAGACTGCTCCACCCCGCGGTATTAAAATTTTAAAGCTTTTAATTTTTTTTTTTTAAATTCATACAATATTAATATGTGAATTATACTGAAAAAAAATGAAGAAACTAATGTAAGCAGTATAATAGATCTTTTTGACATATCCAATCTAAGTTTCTCAATATTATTAAGATTATAATTTACTAATTTATTATTGTTATTAATATTAAATAAAGTTTTATTAAATTGATCATTAAAAATACTAATATTTTCTTTTTTATCATTCAATTTATTATATATATTCTTTTGGTTTTCTATATCTAAATATATTTCTTTTCTTAAAATCATACTTGTTTCTTCTAAATATAGCTTTAAAAAATTTTCTATCTCATAGACGTTCGAGTCAATTATTTTTATTTCGAATTTATTAAACTCTTTAAATCTATCAAAATTGATTTCTGTTTTTTTAAGAAAATTGTTATAGGTGTTGTTAGCTTTTTTTTCTTTTTTATTTTCTAGGATAATTTTATATCCATACAATAATGTCAAAGGTGAGTAATTTTTTAGAGTAAAACTATCATCTTTATTATTATTCCATTCTAGAAGTAAATGATTAAATGTATTATTGAATTGATTGAGCGAGACTGGATATACATCGATTTTAAATAGAAACCTTTCTTTTTTTTTTACATTTATAATAACTAAAGAAATTAAAATGGCTGTTATTAAATAATAAGTTATTATTTTTTTATATTTAAATAATATTGTTAAAAATATTATTATATCGAATTCATCACTATTTTTTATATAGTTTTTTCTTTGCATAAAATTATTTTTATATATTAATTATTTTAAAATTTCATAAGAAAAACATTATTATATATTGAATATTACCACAGAACTTTAAGATCAGATCGTATATTAACAGATACAATTAACGCTTAATAAGTTTACAAATTATTTTTTATTTGCTATTATTTAATTGCCTGGTGATTATTGCAAAGGAGTAACACCCGATCCCATTCCGAACTCGGCAGTTAAGCCCTTTAGCGCCAATGGTACTTTGTCTTAAGGCACGGAAGAGTAGGTCGTTGCCAGGCTTT
>Ga0172372_10000881_pt1 | contig 46492 bp, 37 predicted proteins | sample LakKiv5m_2_FD_114544 | JGI IMG/M metagenome (GOLD analysis project Ga0172372, IMG submission 114544) | Freshwater microbial communities from Kabuno Bay, South-Kivu, Congo - kab_092012_9.5m | ecosystem: Environmental > Aquatic > Freshwater > Lake | place: Democratic Republic of the Congo...
CGCGTCCCATGCCGCATGCCGCGCGCCATCGTGGAGCGCGACGGTGCCGAGTCGGCGGATGTCGTGGTAGCGAAGGGTGCGGCCGTCAGCGAGGGTGAGGCGGAGGCAGGTGTAGCGATCGTCCGTGGGCTCGGTGAGGAGGAGCGCGCCGGTGAAGCGTGGGGTCGCGACGAGGAGATGGCCATCGTGTGCGGTACCGTGCGCCGCGCCGCTCTCCAGACGCAGAACGATGCTCTTCGCGCGTCGGCGCACACGCGTGATGCGCGCCCCTGTGATCGCGCGAACGAACGCCGCGGCAGACGTATCGCGCAATACGTCCTCACGCACGATGGTCACCCGATCGATCACCGCCCCACGCAGCGCGGCGTCGAGGTCCCGCGCGATCGTCTCGGTCTCAGGGAGCTCCGGCACGTCGTGCCGCTAGCTGCGCGCGCCTTCGCGGGCGAGTTCGCGCCAGCCGATGTCCCGCCGGAACTGGGCGCCCTCGAAGCGCACCGCCGCCGCCCCCTCCGCGCTCGCCTGCTGCGCCTCGGCGATCGTCGGCGCGATCGCGGTCACCGCGACCACGCGTCCGCCGCTCGTCACCATGGTGCCGTGCGCGTCGCGCCCGGTCCCGGCATGGAAGGTCCAGCGCGTCGCCGAGTCCGGCGCGACCGCTATCGGGTCACCGCTCCGCACGGTACCCGGATACCCCGCGGCGGCCACCACCGTCGTCACCGAGGCCCCCTCGTGCCAGGCGAGGGGAAGGAATCCCGCGATCGACTCCCCCCGCGCGATCGCGCGCATCGGGGTGAGCAGGCTCGAGGCCATGAGCGGGAGGAGCGCCTGCGTCTCCGGATCGCCGAACCGACAGTTGAACTCCACGACCTTCGGCCCCTCGGGGGTGAGCATCAGCCCCGCGTAGAGGAGCCCGGTGAAGGGGCACCCCGCCTCGCGCATCGACGCAAGCGTCGGCTGCAGGATCCGCGTCATCACCTCGTCCATCAGCGCCGGCGTCGCGAGCGCGACCGGGGCGTACGCCCCCATCCCGCCAGTATTGGGGCCCGTGTCCCCCTCGCCGATCCGCTTGTGGTCCTGCGCGGCGATGAAGGGGAGCAGGTGTGAGCCATCGGTGAGCGCGAAGAGGGAGAGCTCCTCCCCCGTCATGAACTCCTCGACCAACACCTCGGCCCCCGCCGCCCCGAACGCCTGCTCCACGAGCATCAGCTCGATCGCGGCATCGGCCTCCTCCACCGACTGCGCGATCACCACCCCTTTGCCGGCAGCGATTCCCGACGCCTTGATCACCACGGGGAGCGAATGCCCACGCACCGCCGACTTCGCCGCCGCCACCTCCGTGAAGGTCTCGGCTCGTGCGGTCGGGATCCCTGCCCGGAGCATCAACGATTTGGCGAAGTGCTTAGAGGTCTCGATTCGCGCCGCCGCAGCGGTGGGGCCGAAGATCGGGAGCCCCTCCGCGCGGAAGCGATCGACGAGCCCCGCCTCGAGGGGGGCCTCCGGGCCGACGACGGTGAAGGCGACCCCCTCGGCCTTCGCGAGTGCGACCAAGCCGTCGAGATCGGTCACGCGCACGGGTACGCACTGCGCAACATTCGCGATCCCCGCGTTGCCGGGGGCCGCGATCACCTCACAGGTGGGGTCATCCCGCGTGAGCTTCCAAGCGAGCGCATGCTCGCGCCCCCCACTCCCGATGAGCAGGATCTTCATCGGGGTGACTCAGATCCCCTGGAAGGCCTGCTCGAGATCCTCGAGGAGATCCTCGATATCCTCCACCCCGACCGATAGGCGGAGCAGCCCATCGGTGATCCCGATCTCGAGACGCCGCGCTGGCTCGATCGAGGCGTGCGTCATCCCCGCCGGCTGGCAGACGAGGGACTCCACCCCGCCAAGGGACTCGGCGAGGGTGAAGAGGCGGAACCGACGGACGATCTTGTCAGCATTCTCGCGCGAGCCGGTCTCACAGGAGACCATCCCACCGAAGCCGCGCATCTGGCGCTTCGCGAGCGCGTGCTGCGGGTGCGACGCGAGGCCGGGGTAGAAGACCCGCTCCGCACCGAGGCGGTCGGCGAGCCACTGCGCGACGGCGCGGCCATTCGCGTCGTGCGCGCGCATGCGGAGGGCCAGCGTCTTCGTCCCGCGGAGGGTGAGCCAGGCATCCATCGGGCCGGGGACCGCGCCGCCGGAGTTCTGCGCGAACTGCACGCGCGCCGCGAGCGCATCGTCGTTCATCACCGCCACGCCGCCCAACAGATCGGAGTGCCCATTCAGGTACTTCGTGCTCGAGTGCCAGGCGATGTCAGCGCCGAGGGAGAGCGGGTTCTGGAAGAACGGGGAGGCGAAGGTGTTGTCGACGATCGTCAGGGCGCCGGCCTTCTTCGCGATGGCGCTCGCCGCCGCGAGGTCGGTGAGATGCATCAGCGGGTTCGTCGGCGTCTCGAGGATGAGCCCCTTGGTATTCGGGCGCATCGCATCCCCGATCTTCTGCGGATCGCGCGTGTCGACCCAGGAGATCGCGATCCCGTAGTGCTGGATGATCTTGTCGACCAGGCGGAAGGTCCCGCCATAGACGTTCGAGCCGATCACGAGGTGATCGCCGGCACGGAAGAGCTTCATCAGGGTGTCGAAGCACCCCATCCCCGATGAGAAGGCGAAGCCATGCTTCGCCCCCTCGAGGTTGGCGACGTTCCGCTCGAGCGCCTCGCGCGTGGGGTTCTTGCTCCGCGCATACTCGTACCCCTTGTGGACCCCGAGCGCCTCCTGCGCGTAGGTCGAGGTCTGATGGATCGGGGGCATGATGGTGCCCGTCGTGGGGTCGGGGCGCTGCCCCGCATGGATGGCGCGGGTGGAGAAGCCGCGGCCGACGTCGTCTGGGAGGATCTGGGTCATGTCAGAAAGGTACCGGACCGCCCCGATCGCAGGCGAGGGTCAGGGGTAGCGCGTCGTCCGGGGATGGAAGCTCTGCCAGCTGTGCCAGAACTCCTGGCTGGCATTGACCGGCCGCAGGGAGTCGACGCGGCCGCGCCCGGTGAAGCCGAAGGCGAGCGAGCCCGCCCGCAGGGAGTCCCCGTCGCGGAGGAGGATCGTCGAAGCCGAGGGGCGCTCGAAGGCGAAGAAGCTCGCGCTGTCGGCGGCGACCACGAGGACGATCGGGCGGCCCGCGAGGGTGTCGTTGATCGCCCCGGCCTCGAGGAGCGCGTTCCAATCGTAGGCGCGATCGGCCCCGTCGAGGCTCACGCCGACCACCCACGACTTCCGTTCCCATGAGCGCGGATCGGTCCCGGTGAGAGCGCGGCGGCTCGTCCCACGTTCGAAGGCGTAGTCCTGGTCGTAATCGGCGGTGAAGCGTGGGTCGCCGCGCATCACGCGCGTGTCGGGATGGAGTGCGACCCACTGGCGCAGCGTCACCTGCACACTCGGGAGCTCCGGGAGCACCGTCCCGCGGCGCGGCCCGACGAGCGCCTCCCCATTGGCCTGTCGCCACCAGCTCCCGGTGGTGCGATCCTCGAGCATTGCGTTGAACTCGTCCATCCCGACCAGGCGGAATCGCTCCACGGCGCCGTCGAGCACCGGATCGAAGACGCGTCCCGTCCGGCAGACGGTGCAATACGTGACGAGCACCGGACGGCCCGCGATGGTATCGGTCAGGAAGTGATGGTAGCCGATGAACTGCAGGGGATAGGCGCGCGCCTCGCCGTTCACCACCACGCCGACGACGAGCCGGTCCGGGGCGACCTCGCTGGTGGTCGCGGCGACCGTCGTGACGGCGTCGGGCTGCCGGAAGATCCGGTCCGCCGCCATGGCGAAGTTGGTCGCGTAGGTGATCCCGCCGGTCGCGAGGGCGAGGGCCGCGAGGGCCCACCGGCGCCAGCCGGTGCGCGGTACCGCCGGGATCCCCCACGTCAGCAGCACGAGACAGAGCGCACGGATCGACCAGCGCACCGCATGGAGCGTGTAGGCGATCTCGACACTCCGCACGCGCTGCGAGCCCGGGAGGGGCATCACGAACCAGACGGCCGCGGCCTCGAAGAGCGCGAGGATGAGGAGCCCGAAGGGGAGGGCGAGGCGGCGCATCCCCGTCACGATGCCACGCCGAGGGTGCGTCCCGCCAGCAGCGGGATCAGGAGCGCCGTGAGGAGCGTGGCATCGGCGCGCGAGGAACCGACCTGCACCTCGAGACCCTCACGGTCGAGGAGCGCCCGGTGCGTCAGCGCCATCGGCGGCACGCTCGGCGGCACGCTCGGCAGGAGCAGCGCCTCCTCCTCGCGCCCCGGGAGATCGGTCTCCCCCTCGATCGTGAGTCCGACATGCGACCCGAGATCGACGGTCTGCTCGCGACCGTCGGGGACGTGCACGACCGCCGCGCGCGGGACCTGATCGAGGCAAACGACGCCGAGCGATGCGGGAAGGCGCGACCGGAGCGCGTCCGTCGTGAAGACCGCGCCGACATCCGCGACGGCGCAGAGGGCAGCGAGTTCCTCCGGCGAGGCGCCCAATGGGAGGATCACCGCCCCCCGGCCATCGCTGGCCGCGAGCGCGACCACCGCCGCAGGTCCCGGTGGCAAGAGGAGCGCGCTTCGCCTCCCGGCGAGCATCCGGACCAACGGCGCGCTCCGCTGGAGCAGGGTGAACCCCGCCGCCACGAGCTGCGAGGCGGGGAGGTCGTCGATGCGGCCGCCGCCGGCGGCGAGACGGAGGGCGAGGGTGTCCACGCCCTGAACGATAACGCCTCGATTCGCGCCTCCAATTGCCCCCTCGAGCGCCGTATCTTTCACGGATGTCTCCCGATCCTCGTCTGATGATCAGCGTCTCCGGCATCCGGGGACGAGTCGGCCATGGGCTGACCCCGGAAGTCGTCGCACGCTACGCCGCCGCCTTCGGGGCCTGGGCGATCGCCCGAGGCACCGCGCGCACCATCGTCCTGGGCCGCGATAGCCGCGTCTCCGGTCCCCTCTTCCATGCGGTGACCCGCGCGGCGCTTGAGAGCGTCGGCGCCGATGTGATCGACATCGGCCTCACGACGACCCCCACGCTCCAGCTCGCCGTCGAGCATCATCATGCCGCTGGCGGCCTCGGCATCACCGCGAGTCACAACCCGATCGAGTGGAACGCGCTCAAGTTCATCGGGCCCGATGGCCTCTTCCTGAGTGCCGCGCAGGGGGCCGAGATGCGCGCCCTCGTGGAGCAGGGGATCCCGTATGCCACCTGGGATCGGCTCGGTCAGGTCCACTTCGATGGGGAGGCGATCGCGCGCCACCTCGATCAGGTGCTGGCGCTCCCGTTCATCGACGTCCCGGGGATCCGCGCGCGCAAGTTCCGGGTCGCCTTCGATGCCTGCCATGGCGCCGGTGGCGAGGTGATCCCGCGCCTCCTCGAGCTCCTGGGGTGCGAGGTGCATGCGATCGGTCTCACCGCCGATGGGCGCTTCCCGCGCCCCCCCGAGCCAGTCGCCGAGCACCTCACCGATCTCGAGGCGCTCGTCAGGAAGTCCGGGGCGGTTGTCGGCTTCGCGACGGATCCTGACGTCGATCGACTCGCGCTCGTCTCCGATGAAGGGAAGGCCATCGGCGAGGACTACACCCTGGCCCTCGCCACGCGCGTCGTCCTCAGGCATCGGACCGGCCCCGTGGTCACGAACCTCTCCACGAGCCGGATCGTCGACGACATGGCGGGCGATTCTGGTGCGCGCGTGCTCCGCGCCCCGGTCGGCGAGGTGAACGTCGCCCTCGCCATGCGGGAGGCCGGTGCCGTCATCGGCGGGGAAGGGAACGGCGGCGTCATCCTCCCCGAGCTCCACCTGGGCCGAGACGCGCCACTCGGGGTGGCACTGATCCTCCAGCTCCTGCATGAGGCCGCCGAGCCCCTGTCGAAGATCATCGCGCGCTTCCCGCGCTACGCGATCGTGAAGGACAAGCTCGATCGCCCCGATGCCCCCCTCGATGCGGTCTACGCGCAGCTCCGCTCGGCCTTCCCCGACGCCGAGGCCGACACCCAGGATGGGTTGCGCCTCAGCTGGCCCGATCGGTGGGTGCATGTACGCCCCTCGGGCACCGAGCCGATCGTACGCGTGATCGCCGAGGCGCCGACCCGTGACGGCGCGCAGGGACTCGTCGACCGCGGCCGCCAACTCCTGGCCGCGCTCGCGAAGTAGTTCCTGTGACCTGACCCCTGTCCCCTGACCCCTGTCTTTATGTGCGGTATCGTCGGTTACATCGGTCCCAAGGACGCCACCCCGATCCTCATCGGGGGGCTCAAGCGCCTCGAATATCGCGGGTATGACTCTGCGGGCGTCGCGCTGATCGATCGCGGGGCGCTCGAGACGCGACGCGCCGAGGGGAAGATCGCGCGCCTCGAAGGGGTGCTCGCCGAGCAGCCCGTGCAGGGCCATGTCGGGATCGGCCACACCCGATGGGCGACGCACGGCCCGCCGAGCGATCGCAACGCGCACCCGCACCTCAGCACCGACAACACCGTCGCGGTGGTGCACAACGGGATCATCGAGAATGCCGACGCCCTCCGGAAGGAGCTCCAGTCGAAGGGGCACACCTTCCGCTCCGACACCGACACCGAGGTGCTCTCGCACCTGATCCAGGAGCTCTTCGAGGGGTCGCTGGAGGAGGCGGTGATCGGGGCGCTTCGCGTGGTCGAGGGGACCTACGGGATCGCCGTGGTCTCGAGCAAGGATCCCGGGAAGATCGTCGGCGCGCGGAAGGGGAGCCCGCTCCTCGTCGGCGTCGGCGATGGTCAGTACTACCTCGCCAGCGATGCCTCGGCGATCCTCGCGCACACCCGTGAGGTGATCTATCTCAACGAGGGGGACCTCGCCGTCCTCACCGCCGATGGCTACCGCATCCTCGACATCAATGCGTCCCCGATCCGGCGTTCCGTCGAGACGATCGCGTGGGACCTCGATGCGATCGAGCGCGGCGGCTACGAGCACTTCATGCTCAAGGAGATCTTCGAGCAGCCGCAGACGGTGGCGAACACCATGCGGGGGCGCCTCCGCCTCGAGGAGGGGACCTCCAAGCTCGGAGGGCTCAACCTGAGCCACGAGGAGCTGATGGCGATCGACAACATCGTCATCACCGCCTGCGGGACCAGTTGGCATTCCGCGCTCATCGGCGAGCTGATGATCGAGGACATGGCGCGCGTCCCGGTCGAGGTGGAGTACGCCTCGGAGTTCCGCTACCGTAATCCGATCGTCACGCCGACGACGCTCTGCATCGTGATCTCGCAGTCGGGGGAGACGGCGGACACGCTGGCGGCGATGCGCGAGGCCAAGCGTCGGGGCGCCCGCACGCTCGGCTTGGTGAACGTCGTCGGGTCGACGATCGCCCGCGAGGACGATGGCGGGATCTATCTCCACGCCGGTCCGGAGATCGGGGTCGCCTCCACGAAGGCCTTCACGAGCCAGGTCGTCGCCCTCGCGCTCTTCGCGCTCAAGCTCGCGCGCAAGCGGAACCTCTCGGTGACCCGCGGGCGTGACGTCACCCAGGCGCTCGATCTCCTGCCGACGCAGATTCAAGGGATCCTCGATCAGGCCCCCGCGATCGAGGCGATCGCCGAGGCGTACAAGGACGCGCACAACTTCCTCTACCTCGGCCGGGGCTACAACTTCCCCGCCGCGCTCGAGGGGGCGCTCAAGCTCAAGGAGATCAGCTACATCCACGCCGAGGGGTATCCCGCGGCGGAGATGAAGCATGGCCCGATCGCGCTGATCGACGAGAAGATGCCCGTGGTCTTCATCGCGCCGCACGACTCCGTGTTCGAGAAGGTCGTCTCGAACATCCAGGAGGTGAAGGCGCGCGGTGGGAAGACGATCGTGATCACGAGCCGCGACGAGCCCGCGCTCGCCGGTCTGATGGATCATGAGATCCGGGTCCCCGAGACCGTCGATATGCTCACCCCGGTCCTCGCGAGCATCCCGCTCCAACTCCTCGCCTACTATATCGCGGTGAAGCGCGGGGCGAACGTCGATCAGCCGCGGAACCTCGCCAAGTCGGTCACCGTCGAGTAGGGGGGGACGATGCGCGTCCTGCTGCAGCGGGTCTCGCGCGCCGCGGTGCGCGTCGATGGCACGGTGATCGGGTCGATCGGGCGCGGGTTCTGCCTCCTCGTTGGCTATACCGCGACCGACACCGACGCCGAGAACCGCTGGATGGCGGAGAAGGTGACGGGACTCCGGCTCTTCACCGACGCGGAGGGGAAGATGAACCTCGGGCTCGACGAGGTGCAGGGCGCGCTCCTCGTGGTGAGTCAGTTCACCCTCTATGGCGACGCCTCCAAAGGCCGGCGCCCCTCGTTCATCGATGCCGCCCCGCCGGCACAGGCGCAGGCCCTCTATCGGCAGTTCATCGACCTGCTCCGAGCGCAGGGGGTCGAGGTCGCGACCGGGGAGTTCGGGGCCGATATGGCGGTCGAGCTCGTCAACGACGGTCCCGTCACCCTCTGGCTCGAGCGATGACCCCGCCCCTCGAGGTCATCCTCGCCTCCCAGTCCCCGCGTCGTCGCGATCTCCTCGACCTGATCGGGATCACGCATGTCGTGCGCCCGGCCGACATCGATGAGTCGGTCCTCCCGGGCGAGGCGCCCGTCCCGCACTGTGAGCGACTCGCGCGCACCAAGGCGGCGACCCTCGCCGCGCAGGCCCCCGCCTCGGTGGTGATCGCCGCCGACACCATCGTCGTATTGGACGACGCGATCCTCGGCAAACCCACGGATGTGACGGAGGCGCGCGCGACCCTCGCCCGACTCAGCGGTCGCACCCACACGGTGCACACCGCGATGGCGGTCGCGCATCAGGGACGCACCGTGAGCGCCGTCGAGTCGGTGCAGGTCACCTTCCGCGCGCTCACCGCCGACGAGATCGCCGCCTACGTGGCGACCGGCGAACCGATGGACAAGGCCGGCGCGTACGGGATCCAGGGCTACGGTGCGACGATCGTCGAGCGGATCGACGGCGATTACTTCAGTGTGATGGGGCTCGGACTCCGACGACTCGTCGCGCTCCTCGCTGAGCTCGGCCTGCGCTACGACGTCGGCGCTGGGGTCAGTCGCGGCGGATAGAGTGCCGCGTAGTGCGTCCGCCACCGCTCGACGCGGTCGAGCACCTGCTGCACCGTGATCCGCGGCATCCGGTCCGGACGGTTCTCCATCGAGATCGGATAGTCCTCCCCGGGATCGCCGTACGCGTCGACCATCAGGTCCCCGAACTTCCGATAGGGCCCCACCCGCTTGGGGTTCGAATAGGCGATGAGGCTCACCACCGGGCGGTCGAGCGCCACGGTGATATGCAGCGGCCCGGTGTCCGGCGAGAGCACGAGTGCTGAGGCATCGAGGATCCCGACCAAGCCGCGAAGCCCGCCTTGGCCGAGCGCGCTGATCGGCGTGTGCCGCGCGCGTTCGAGGATCACCCGCTCGGCGTGCAGCTCGCGTGGCGACCGCGCGCCGACCAACACCGGTTGCAGGCCGAAATCATGCCAGAGCGCGTCGCAGACCTCGGCCCACCGCTCCGGGATCCAATCCTTCACCGGCTTGCTCGTCGCCACCACGATCGGCGCGACCGGCCGATCGAACCGCGCCATGAACTCCCGTTGCCAAGCGCGTTCGGCGTCATTCCACGGGCCGAGCCCCCAGGTGACCGGCTGCGACTCGACGCCGAGCCAGTCGGCGAACTCGAGATACTGATCCTGCACATGCTGCATCGGGTGCGGCGGGATCCGATGGGTCGTGAAGAGCCAGTTGGCGTCCCGCGCCCGCGCGCGATCGAACCCGAGCTTCACCGGGGCACGCGTGAACGAGGTGATGATCCCTGCCTTGAAGTAGACCTGCAGGTTGATGACGAGATCGAAGCGCCGGCTGTGCAGGGCCCGGCGGATCTCGCGGAACCCGTCGAGGCGCTTGGTGCGGTCGAAGAGGAGGATCTCGTCGACCAGCGGATGGCCGCGCACGAGCCCCGCCGGTCCCGGCTGCAGCACCCAGGTGACGTGCATCGCGGGGTTCGCCCGCTTGAGCGCGGTCAGCAGGGGGAGTACGTGCACCACATCGCCCACCGCGGACATCATGACGATGCAGACGCGGTCCATCGCGACGCGGCTCATCCGCCGTCCGCCGTCACGAGGGTGCGCAGGCGGGCGATCGCCGGTTCGTCGATCGGGAGCTGCCACCGGTCCCGCCACTTCCGCAGGGAGCGCTCGAGGCGCGCGAGATTACGCTCGCCGATCCCCGCCTCGTTCGGCGACCCGAGCTGCACGCGATCCACGTCGAGGAGCCAGGCCTGCCACCGTCCCCCGTCCAGGGCGAGGTGCAGGTTCTTCGCATTGAGGTCGGCATGATGGATCCCGCCCGCGCGGAGATCGCGGAGGAGGGCGGCCACCGCGACGAGGAGGCGCTCCCGCGTCTCGGTCGACGCGGTTCGCCAGAGGGTGGGGAGGTCGCCACCATCGGGGAGTCGACGCGTCACCACATCGATCCGGCAGGTCCCGAGTCCGGCGGGATAGAGCACGTACCCGACCAAGTCCGGCGTGCGCACCCCCGCCTCACGGAGATGCAACGCCATCCGCAGTTCCCACGGCGCGCGCCCCGCGCCACGGAAGCGATCGCCCAGCAGCGACCCGAAGGCCCCACCATGATGGGCATGGCGCACCACGACCGGCACGGCGCTCCCAGGGAGCGTCACCCCCCACGCCGTCACGCGTCCCTGAAAGGGTTCCGCATCGGGTTCGGCCCCCGCCCACGCGTGGACGGTCGGTGCCGCGGCGAGCGCTCGACGGAATCCCTCGAGGGCGGCGAGTCGGGCGATGACCGTCGCGCGTCCCACGACCAGCCGGTCATAGCCGGCGGGGACCTCCACGGGGACCGGACTCACCGCCGGACGCGGAAGACGGGGAGCGGCTGGCTCTTCCCCTTGAGTTCCATCGGGGGGAGGGCCTCGAGGGCGGGAGGCGCGGCGAGCGCGGCGCGCAACGGCTCCGAGAGCAGGATCTCCCCTGGCCCTGCCGCGCCACAGAGTCGACTCGCGGTGTTCACCGGATCCCCGATCACCGTGTACTCGAGACGTCGCTCGCTCCCGATGTTCCCGGCGAAGACATCCCCCACGTTGAGACCGATCCCGATCTCGAGCGTCGGTCGCCCCGCCGTGCGCCAGCGGGCGTTGAGCGCATCGAGCGCGGACATCATGTCGAGCGCGGCCTGCATCGCGCGGTCGCAGTCATCAGGCGTCCCGATCGGCGCCCCCCACTGCGCCATCACCGCGTCGCCGATGAACTTGTCGAGGGTCCCCCCATGGCGGAACACGCACTCCACCATCTCGGTGAAGTACTCGGTGAGGAGTCGCGCCATCGCATCGGCGTGCATCGTCTCCGAGAGCGCGGTGAAGCCGCGGATGTCGGAGAAGAGGATCGCGACGGGGCGCTTCTCCCCGCCGAGGGTGACGGCATCGGGGCTCGAGGCGATGCGGGCCGCGAGCTGGGGGGTGAAGAAGCGCTCGAAGTTGCTGCGCGCCAGCGCCTCGCGTCGGATCCGCTCGGCGAGCTGGCCGTTCTCGAGCGAGACCGCGGCGATCCCCGCGAAGGCGATCAGGAGGTCGAGGTCAGCCTCGCCGAAGCGGGTGAGCGAGAAGTTGTCGACGTAGAGCACCCCGAGGGGGCGCGTCGCGCTGTCGAGCAACGGGACGCACATCGCCGAGCGCACCTTCTGCAGGACCACGGACTGGCCGGTGAAGCGTGCGTCCTGCGCGGCATCGTCCGAGAGGATCGCGACCTGCTCCTCGAGCGCGGTGCGCAGGATCGACTGCGGGACGTCGCCGGCGGCGGCCTGGCCACGGCGGTCGCGCGAGAGCTTCGGTACGAGGACGCCGTCGGCGTCGGTGAGGAGGATCGCGCAGCGATCCGCCTCCAGCACCTGGAAGGCGTAGTCGACGATCTTGCCGAGGAGGGTGTCGAGATCGGTCGCGCGTCCGAGTCCCTTCGAGACCTCGAGCAGGAGCGCGAGGCGGCGCCGATCCTTGGCGGCGGGGTCGTTCGCCGGCGCCGCGGCGCGGGCCGCGGCGATCGCCTCGAACTCCGAGAGCCTGGGGACCTGCCGGACGATCGTCGCGCTCGGGGGCGGGGAGGCCTCCGGGCGGGGCGTGGCCGGGGGGGCGGGGGTGGGGGCGGTCGCTTCGAGGGTGAACCCCACCTGACCGAAGCGGACGCGGTCGCCGGCCCGGATCGCCCCCCCCTCCATCGCGACCGGCACGTCGTTGATGAAGGTCCCATTGCTCGACCCCAGGTCGCGCACCAGGACCCCGTCGGGGGTGACGCGCAGCTCCGCATGCTGCCGCGACACCGTGGGGTCGATCACGGGGCAGTCGGTCGTCGTCGCGCGCCCGACGATGAAGGGCGCCTGGCCGATGAGGTCGAAGATCGTGGGGTGACCGATCCCGGTCAGGCGGAACGACATCCGGGAAATATGTGCCCCCCTCTGCGTTGAGGCGATGGTTGTGAGGGCGCGACCACCCCATGAGATTCCGCGCATGCGCTTCCGCTGGCTCGCGATCCTCTCCCTCATCGCCCCTTCGCTCGAGGCGCAGGAACGGTGGAACGACGAGCGGTCCCTCACGCTGATCCGCGCGGCGATCGCGCGGCGCAGCGTGCAGCTCGCCGATACCGCCCTCCGCGATTACCGGGCCCGTGCCCATGGCTACGTGACCTTCCTCGCCCAGTTCGGCGACGGGTTCCCTCTCCCGCCGGCGGTGGTGAAGTCGGATGAGTTGATGGTCGAGGTCCTTTGGCAGGCCCCGGATCGCAGCGCCCAACGGATCATCGGGCGCCGGGATACCCTCCTCCTCCCGACCGACATGAATTACCACCGCGATCATCTCGGGGTGGTGCAGAACAACTTCCCCTCGATCATCCGGCTCGGGGACGGGGACGAGGTGCGTGACGTCGCGCATCCCCTCTCCGAGGCGGGGCTCGCCCTTTATGAGTATCGGCTCAGCGATTCACTCGCGATCCGCTCCGGCGCCCAGGCGATCGATGTCCTCATGATCCAGGTGCGGCCCAAGGACGATCGGCAAGCCGCCGCCGTCGGAGCCATCCATCTCGATCGCGCGAACGCCGCCGTGGTGCGCATGACCCTCTCCTTCACGCGCGCCGCCCTCAAGGATCCCCAGCTCGAGGATGTCTCGGTCATCCTCGAGAACGGTCTGGTCGATGGGCGCTTCTGGCTTCCGCGGCGGCAGGAGATCGAGATCCGGCGCACCGCCACGTGGATGGATTTCCCCGCGCGCGGGATCATCCGCGGGCGATGGGAGATCGCCGACGTCGAGCCGAACGTCACCCCGCCGCCCGAGCGGTTCCTCGGGCCGGAGATCACCGAGGTCCCGCGCAGCGCGCAGCGGGCCTATCCCTTCGAGGGCGAGATCCTGCGCACCCTCCCGGAGGCGATCCGGACTCTCGACGACGCCGAGGTGCGCGAGGTCCAGGAGGCGGCGCGCGAGCTCGTGCGCGCCGGCGCCCTCGCCCGGGTCGGGCTCGCCCGGCCTTTCGCCCGTCGGGTCTCCGATCTCCTGCGGGTCAATCGCGTGGAGGGGCTCGCGATGGGGGGCGGGGTCTCCCGCACCCTCGGGAACGGGTTCACCGCGGCCCTCCTCGGTCGCTACGGCACCGCGGATCATCGGTGGAAGGGTGGGGGGGCGCTCCTCTGGCGATCCCCGCGAGAGGCCCAGTTCACCATCGACTGGTCGGAGGACTTCGGTGAGGCAGGGGGGCTGCCAGAGGTCAGCGGGCTCCGGAACTCCCTCGCCTCACAGGAGTTCGGGAGCGATTGGACCGATCCCTACGGGGTCGTGCGCGGCCGCGTCCAGTATCGCTCCGCTCCGCGGGAGCGCGACCGGTGGTCGCTCGAACTCGCGCGCGAACGGCATCGTCCGCTCGCCGTCGCCGCGCGCCCCTCCACCGGTCGATACGAACCCACCCTCGTCGCCGACCGGCGCGCGCTCTCCGTCCTGTCGCTCGGGTGGACGCGCGCGCCAGCGGCCGATCCCGACGCCTCCCAGGTGATAGGGAACGCCCAGCTGGCCTTCGCACGTACCGATGCCGGCCCCACCGTCGCCACCGGGCTCATCCGACTCTCCGCCGAGCTCGAAGCGCGTCGCCCCGTCGGGGCGGGGCGCCTCGTCACGCGGACCTGGCTCCACGGCGTCTCGTCGGGGGCCGGGGTGCCGGTGCAGTGGGGGGCCTTCGTCGGCGGTCCCCTCTCCGCTCCCGGGTACGCCTTCCACTCGCTCCGTGGGGAGGCAGCGATCACCCAACGAATCGAGTACCATCGCCCCGCGGGGGCCCTCTCGCTCCGCTTCGGGCGATTCGGGTCGGTGCCGGCCCCGGTGACGGTCGCCCCCTATCTCCATCAGGCGTGGGTCCACGCACGAGGCACGGACCGCTGGACCTCGGCCCCCAGTCTCGGGATCGGGGTGATCGGACTCTTCGATCTCCTGCGGCTCGATGTCGCTCGTCCCCTGCGCGGGAGGGGCTGGCTCCTCTCCCTCGACGTCACGCGCCCCTTCTGGTCGTCACTCTGATGCGGGCGAAGGACGAGTGGGTGCGTGCGGTCCTCGACGACCTGCTCTCCGCAGAGGAATCGGCCCGCCTCGCCGCCGAGCCCACGGAGAGCCTTTGGGCGGCAGCGGTGACGCGCCGTTACGTGACCGATGCGCAGGTCGCCGCCGCGGTTGCCGACCGATTCCGCCTTCCGGTCGCGGACCTGGAGCAGGTCTCGGCGCAGGCGATCGCGGCCCTCCCCGTGGCGCTCGCGCGACGCTACGGGGTGGTCCCCCTCGCGGTGACCGATGCGACGATCGATCTGGCTACGGCGGATCCCCTCGACCTCGACTGCGAGCGGACCCTCGCCTTCGCCCTCGGGCGCAGGGTGCGCCTCCGGGTCGCCCCCCCCGCCGCGATCGCCCGTCGCCTGGATGAGCTCTATCGGCCGCCCGATCCCGATGCCGACCCGGTAGGCGAGGGCCCACTCATCCAGCTCGTCGATCGGCTGATTGCCGAGGCGGTGCGGAGTCGCGCGTCGGACATCCACCTCGAGCCTGCGGAGACCGGGGTCGCGGTCCGCTACCGCATCGATGGCGTCCTCCGGCAGATGATGGTCCTCCCCCAGGCGGTGAAGGTCCCGCTCGTCTCGCGGGTGAAGATCATGGCGCAGCTCGACATCGCCGACCGACTCCGTCCGCAGGATGGGCGCGTGCGGGTGGTGGTGCAGGGGCAGCGCGTCGATCTGCGGGTCTCGACCCTGCCGGCCTCGCAGGGGGAGAAGGTCGTGATCCGGATCCTCGATCAGAGCACCACCGTCCTCTCACTCGAGGCCCTTGGACTCCTCGAGTCGGAGTCGCACGCGTTGACCGCGCTCCTCGAGGCGCGGGAGGGGATGGTGCTGGTCACGGGCCCCACCGGCTCTGGCAAGACGACGACCCTCTACTCGATCCTGCAGGCCATCAAGGCACGCGGGGTCAACATCATCACGGTCGAGGATCCGGTGGAGTACCGTCTGCCGGGAATCGTGCAGGTGCAGGTGCACGAGAAGGCCGGCCTCACCTTTCCGGCCGCGCTCCGATCGATCCTGCGACAGGATCCCGATGTGATCCTGGTCGGGGAGATCCGCGACCGGGAGACGGCGCAGATCGCGGTGCAGGCGGCGCTGACGGGTCACCTGGTCCTTTCGACCCTCCACACCAATGACGCGGCGGCCTCCGTGACCCGGCTGACCGACCTCGGCGTCGACGCCTACAAGATCGCGGCGGCGCTCAAGGGGATCGTGGCCCAGCGTCTCCTCCGGCGCCTCTGCCCACGCTGCAAGGCGCCGGCCTCCCCGGAGGAGATCCCCGACCGCCTCCGGCGCCACCTCCCTCACGGCACCGCACTCGCTCGTGCCGGGGGCTGCCCCGACTGCGCGATGACGGGCTATCAGGGGCGACATGCGGTGCATGAGCTGCTCACGGTGACCGGGGACCTCCAGGCGCGCATCGCGGCCGGCGAGCCGGTCGATCAGCTCATGGCGTCGGCGCGGGCCGCCGGGATGTGCTCCCTCTGGGATTCGGGGGTCGCCCATGTGGTGCGTGGCGACACGACGTTCGCCGAGCTGCTCCGCGTCCTCGAGGCGCCAGCGGGCCCGCCGGTGATCCCCATGCCTTCCATGCCACGCACCACACCGCCATCGCCGTTCCCGTCACGTTCCAGCCCGCTCGCGTTGACCGACCCCTCGGCCCCCCACGTCATCCACGTCGAGGCGGAGGAGCCGGTGCGTCAAGAGCTGCGTGACCTGCTCGAGCGCGATGGGTTCGTGATCCTTGCCGCCCCTGACGGGGTCCACGCCGTCGATCCGGTGGACCCCCATCGTCCCGATGCGCTGCACCTCCAACTCCACCGCCCTCGCCGGGACGCGGTCGAGGCGCTCCAGCGCCTGCGCACCGTCCTCCGGCGCACCAGGACCTCCCATGCATGATCCCCTCCCGGTCGGCGTCGTCGATGTCCTCGTGATGCGGCCCGTCACCAAAGGGTGGCAGGTCCTCGTCCTCCAGCGCGCCGCGGGGACGCGCTGTCCCGGCTCCTGGGAGATGGTGCATGGCAAGGTCCTCCCCGAGGAGCGCCCCGAGGTCGCCGCGCGGCGCGAACTCCACGAGGAGACCGGGCTCGTCCCGCAGCGGCTCCTCTCGATCACGATGCACCCGTTCTACCTGCTGCCGATGCAGCGCGTGCAGCTCGCGGCGGTCTTCTGTGCGATCGTCGCCCCCGAGGCGCGCGTGGTCCTCGGGGAGGAACACCGCCGGCACGTCTGGCTCACCCCGTCCCAGGCGCGGCGCCGCTTCAGCTGGCCCCATGAGAAGCGCTTCGTGGACGAGGCGCGGATCCTCCTCGCGACCCCGGCCGTCCACGACGTGATCGAGGTGCGCTGACCGACCGTCGTGGTGCGGGGTCCCTCGCGTCACCCCTCGCCGGCGCGCTCCCGGCTCGTCCGCAACCGATCGTCGCCATCCCGCGGGGCATTCGGCTTCACCCGCACGCTCTTCGCCGGGATCCCGACATTCACGTGATAGGGGCGCACGTCCTTCGTGGCCACCGCCACCGCCCCCACCATCCCGTTCTCCCCCACATGCACGCCGGCGAGTACCGTCGCGTGATACGTCACCCGCACATCGTCGGCGAGGATCGTCATCGCGTTGGTGACATCCACCTGCTCCACGATGCTGTGGGTGTGTGAGTAGATGTTCGCGTAGTCGCTGATCGAGACGCGGTTCCCCAGCCGGATCCCGCCACGATCATCGAGCAACACATGGCGGTGCACCACGACATCGTCCCCCACCTCCATGTTGTACCCGAACGAGAACTCCACCTGCTGGAAGCATTTGAAGTTCCGGCCGACGCGCTTGAAGATGTGGGGGGCGAGGAGGCGTCGCAGCGGCACGCCAAGGGCGACCGCCTGCCCGCCGATCGGGAGGCGATCGAACGAATACCAGAGCCAGAGCAGGGGCTTCACCCGCTGGAAGCGCGTCTGATCACAGTCGCCGTAGTACTCGGGCTCGAGCGTGATCTGCCGCGGGTCGAGCGCCGCGAGGGCGAGGCGCGTCCCCATTGGGGTACGCTCATCGTGGACCGTCTCCTCCCACCGGTCACGAAACGCGGGGTAGGCGAGCTCGAGGAGGGTCTCCCGACAGAGGAGGGCGCGATCGGTGGCGGGGTCCGCCAGTCGCTCCGCGAGCTGGCCGAGCCAGCGCGCGGCCAAGGCGTCAGTCGAGGTCGGCGGGAGGGGCTGCAGCGGGATCCGTGGCATGCTCGGAAGATACCGCGAGCAGGGCCACCAGCGCCTCGGCCAATTCGTCCCGGCCCTCCCCCGTCACCGCACTGAAGGGGATGATCTGCTCGGGGTCGAGCTCCAGGGTCTTCGCGATCGTGGCCAGCTGCGCCGCCGCGGCCTGCGCGGAGAGCTTGTCGACCTTCGTCACGCAGATCACCGTCGGGACGCCGATGTCCGCGAGGAGATCGAGCATCAGGCGGTCATCATCGGTCGGCTCGCGGCGGACGTCGAGGAGCTGCACCACCCCGCGCAGGTTCGGGGACCGCCGCAGATACCCCTCGATCAGGGGGCGCCACTCCGCCTGCCGGGCCTTGGAGATCCGCGCATAGCCGTAGCCGGGGAGGTCGCTGAGGACGAAGGTCCCGTTCACCGCGAAGAAGTTGATCTCGCGCGTCCGTCCTGGGGTGCGGCTCACGCGCGCGAACGCCTTCCGGCGCACGAGGCGATTCAGGAGCGACGATTTCCCGACGTTCGAGCGGCCGGCGAAGGCGATCTCGGGGAGTGTCGAGGTGGGACGCCACCCATCGACGGTGGCCATCGGCCCGAGGAACTCGAGCGATCGGATGACCAGCGGGTCGGGCGACGCGCGCGGGGCGCCGTCGCCCGTGGGGGCGTCGCTCACGCCTCCTTCTTGGCGCGCTTGGCGGAGAGCGTGAGGAGCGGCGCCTGCCGCTGCGTCACGGTCGCTTCGGTGACGCGGACTTCGACCACATCCTCGCGGCTCGGGAGGTCGAACATCGTCTCGAGCAGGGTCTCCTCGACGATCGCGCGGAGCCCGCGGGCCCCGGTGCCGCGCTGGATCGCCTTCCGCGCGATCGCGCGGAGCGCCCCCTCCTCGAAGACGAGCTGCACATCCTCGAGGTCGAAGAGCTTCGCGTACTGCTTGGTGATCGCGTTCTTGGGCGCCTTGAGGATCTCCACCAGCGCCTCCTCGTCGAGCCCATGGAGCGGGACCGAGACCGGGAGGCGCCCCACCAACTCGGGGATCAGCCCGAAGCGGAGGAGGTCCTCCGGCTCCACATCGCCGAAGAGGTTCGTGTCACCGGCCTTCGCCGGTTCCCGCGTCGCCGCGGCCGACCCGAAGCCGATCTGTCGCTTCCCGAGCCGCGCCTCGATGATCTTCTCGAGCCCGTCGAAGGCGCCGCCGCAGATGAAGAGGATGTCCTTGGTGTTGAGTTGGATGTACTCCTGCTGCGGATGCTTCCGCCCGCCCTGCGGCGGGACCGAGGCCACCGTCCCCTCGAGGATCTTGAGGAGCGCCTGCTGCACCCCTTCCCCCGACACATCGCGCGTGATGCTCGGATTCTCCGACTTCCGCGCGATCTTGTCGATCTCGTCGATGTAGATGATCCCGCGCTCGCACTCGGCGACATTGAAGTCCCCGGCCTGCAGCAACCGGACGAGGATGTTCTCCACGTCCTCGCCCACGTACCCCGCCTCGGTCAGCGTCGTGGCGTCGGCGATGGTGAAGGGGACATCGAGCATCCGCGCGAGGGTCTGCGCGAGGAGCGTCTTGCCGACCCCCGTCGGGCCGAGGAGGAGGATGTTCGACTTGTCGAGTTCGACGTCGTCCTCGCGCTTGGCCCCCGAGTTCACCCGCTTGTAGTGGTTGTAGACCGCCACCGCGAGCGCCTTCTTGGCCGCGTCCTGCCCGATCACGTACTCGTCGAGCGTCGCCTTGATCTCCTGCGGCGCGGGGACGCGGGTCACCGTCTCCGGCTGGACCTCGCGCTCCTCGTCCTCCGCCAGGATCTCATTGCAGAGCGTGATGCACTCGTTGCAGATGTAGACCGAGGGGCCCGAGATGAACTTCCGGACCGCGTCCTTGGACTTGCCGCAGAAGGAACAGCGGAGGTGGCGGTCGTGGGACATGGTCTCGGGAAGCTCAGGCGTTACTTGGTGGCCGTCAAGGTCGGGGCGGTCTCCTCACGGCTGACGACCACCTGGTCGATCATCCCGTAGGTCTTCGCCTCGTCCGCGCTCATGAAGCGGTCGCGGTCCACGTCGCGCTCGATCTCCTCGAGCGGACGCCCGGTGTGCTTCGCCATCAGCTCGTTCATCTTCGCGCGGAGGTAGATGATCTCGCGCGCCTGGATCTCGATGTCGGCCGCGGTCCCCTGCGCGCCCCCCGAGGGCTGGTGGATCATGATCCGCGAATGCGGGAGCGCCGAGCGCTTGCCCGGGCGCCCCGCCGCGAGGAGGAAGGCCCCCATCGAGGCGGCGAGCCCCATGCAGATCGTGTTCACCGGCGACTTCAGGAACTGCATCGTGTCGTAGATCGCGAGCCCCGCCGAGACGCTACCGCCCGGCGAGTTGATGTACAGATGGATGTCCCGCCCCGGGTTGTCCGCCTCGAGGAAGAGCATCTGCGCGATGATCATGTTCGCCACGTCGTCGTTGATCGGCGTGCCGAGGAAGATGATCCGGTCCATGAGGAGCCGGCTGTACACGTCGTAGCTGCGCTCGCCGCGGCTCGACCGCTCGATGACGTAGGGATTCGGGATGATCGCCATGGGGATGGTCCTTGAGGTCAGGCCTGCTCGATGGTGTTCTTGCCCAGGAGCCAGGTGAAGACCCGCTCCTCGGTGATGCTCCGTTCAAGCTCGCGGAGCCGTCCCGCCTTCTGCAAGGAGGCGTAGAGCGGCCCGGGCTCGGTCCCGCGCTTCTCGGCGAGTTCCGCGACCTTGTCGTCCACGTCCTTCTCGGTGGCGACGAGCCCCTCGCGCTCCGCGATCGTGTCGATGATCAGGTCGCGGCGCACCTGGCGCTCGGCCATCCCCTGGATCTCGTCACCGAACTTCACGAGCTCCGCCTCCGGGATCCGATACGCCTCGGCGTAGGCCCGGATCATCTGCTTCACCCAGCTCGGCGGGAGGTCGAAAGGGTTCGCCTGCACGATCTCGTCGAGGAGCTGCGTGCGGGCCGCCGCGTCGGCGTCGCGCACCGCGGCCGCCGCCATGTCCTCGCGCACCGTCTTCTCGAACGCGGCGAGGGAGTCGAAGTCCCCCATCTCGCGCGCGAAGGCGTCGTCGAGCGCCGGGAGCGACTTCCGCTTCACCTCGCTGAGCGCGACGCGCACCTGCCGCGTCGTCCCGCGCTGCGCCTCATCGGGGAAGTCCTCGGGCCAGGTCACCGACCGCTCGACCGTCTCCCCGGGGGTCATCGTCATCACGATCTCCTCGATCGCCGGGATCACCTGGCCGGCCCCCATCACGAGGCGGTACTCACGCCCCTCGGGGATCGTGCCGTTCTCCTCGGTCGCGAGGGTCACGGTGACGAGGTCGCCCTCGTTCGCCTTGCCCTCGGCCGGGGTCCAGGTGGCACGCTGGTCACGGAGCCGCTCGATCTGCTCCTGCACCTGCTCATCGGTGACCACGTCCGTGGGACGCATCACGCGGAACCCCTCGAGCTTCTCGAGGGCGAGGGTCGGACGCACCTCGCAGTGGAGCTCGAAGCTCAGGCTCTGGTCCTCGCCGAACTTCACGTCATGGGCGTGCGGCTGGGTCACGAGCTCGAGCTTCTGCTCGGTGACGACCATCTCGAAGGCCTCGCGCAGGAGCGCCTCGACGGCCTCTTGGTCGATGGCGGCGCCGTACTGCTTGCGCACCATCGCGACCGGGGCCTTGCCGGGGCGGAAGCCGGGGACGCGGACCTGCTTGGCGACGCGGGTCGCGGCCTTGGTGCGGGCCTCGACCACGCGGGTCGAGGAGACGGCGATCTGGAGCCGGCGCTCGGCCCCCTCGCTCTTGGTGGCGGTGATCTGGATGTCCATATCGTTCAACGGGATAGCAGAGATTCGGAGGGACACGAACCCCCGCCACCGGGCTCCGGCAGCGGGGGGCTCAGGAAGAGCGGAAAGTTAAGCGGCTGGACGACGCCGGGCCAGCCAGAGCGGGAGCCCCATCGCGACGATCCCGCCGATGACCGCCAGCCAGTAGCCATGGCGGGCGGTGACCGCGATCGGCATCACCCCGTTCATCCCGTAGATCAGGAAGGGGAAGGCCGCCGTCGCCACGCTCCCCTTCCAGGTCGTCGGAGGGACGATCGCGAGCATGATGCGACTCACGACCACCCCCGTCACGTACCACCCGATCCAGTTGGAGATCGGCATCCCGTAGAAGACCGGCTCCACCAACCACCCCGGGACCCAGGCCGGGACGCGATCGAGCTCCCAGACCCAGTGCGGTGGCGACACGTTCGTCATGTGGACCTCCATCGGCACGTCCCACGCCGTGAGGATCGCCCCCGCCACCAACGCCCAACGCCACCGCGTGGCAGAGGAGTCATCGGTCACGAGGATCCGTCCGCAGATCGCTAGCGACCCGTAGAGCATGTAGTACCAGGAGATCGGGATGGGGTAGGGGACATCCCCCATGATCCGGTAGCCCAGCATCTCGGTGTAGCGATAGGGGCCGAAGGGGAGGCCGACATTCGTCCCCCCCAACTCCGAGAGCAGGGCGACCCCGCTCGCGACGACCATCACGGCGACGGCGCGTCCCCAGCCGAAGCGCGGGCCGGAGTGCAGGAGCACCGCGATCGTCCCGAGCAGGATGTAGACCTGCCCCGAGTACGTCCAGCCGAGGGTGTAGACCGTCTGCGTGTACGGGCCCTGCATCCAGACAGGGAACTCCCCGGCGAGGATCGTGACCATGGCGAAGGTCGCGAAGACGATCATCGCGAGGTGACCGTACATCAGGCCATGGGCCGCGCGATCGAGCGGCGTCAGGGGCTCCGTGGTGGCGCTCAGGCGCATAGCATCATCTCCTCTGGCCGTGTGAGGGCGCGCTCGCCCCATTCGATGATCGGCCCACCCGCCGGGGGCTGGGCATCCTCCCCGCCTCGCCAGACCGACCAGAGCAATCCGGCCCGGGCGAAGGGCCCCACGCGGGCCCGGACGGTGATCGAGTCATAGTTGTTCTGCTCGATGGCACCGAGGATCGCGGCGTAGCCATCGGCACAGGCGCGCGCGCACCGGCGCGCATCGGGTTCGAGCAGGAGGATCCCCGGGGCTGCGGCGCGATAGAGCGCCCGAGCCCGCGCGATCTCATGGCGCATGAGGCGAGCCCAGCGGGGATCGTGGCGGAGCGTGGGATCGTGGAGCACGCGCGCCGAGTCGAGCCCGAACGCGGCGAGCACATCATCGGGGAGATAGCACCGCTCCCGCGTGGCGTCCTCGCCGACGTCGCGGAGGATGTTCGTGAGCTGCATCGCGACGCCAAGGGTGCGCGCGTACCGCACCGCCCGCGTGCGCGTCTCCTCGTCGTGGCCCAGCACGCCGAAGATGTAGGTGCACATCGAGCCGACGGAGGAGGCGACCCCCTCGCAGTAGCTCGTCAGCTGACTCCACGAGTCATAGCGCGCGGGGTGCAAGTCGCAGGCCACGCCGTTGAGCAGCTCCTCGAGGACCTCGCTCGGGACCCCGTACTCGGAGACCGCGCGCCAGAGCTCGCGGAAGACGGGCCCGTCGGGGCGGCCGCTCAGCGCCTCGGCGACCCCGATCCGGTACTGCGTGAGCTCCTGCGCGACCGCCTCGGGGTCGCGGGCCTCCGCCATCCGATCGACGATGTCGTCGGCGAGACGACAGAAGGCGTACACCGCGAAGGCCCCGCGCCGCTTGCGTGGCGGGAGGAAGCGGCTGGCGAGCGCGAAGGTGCGCGCATAGGTGCGCGTGATCGACTCGCAATGCTGCGCGTCGGCCCGCGCGAGGTCGGCGTCCGTGGCCTTCAGGATGCCGGGCAGCATCGTCACGCGGCAGACCCGATCAGGTCGGCCACGATCTTCCCGGAGCTGATCACCCCGGGGAGCCCCGCCCCCGGATGCGTCCCGGCGCCGGCGAAGTAGAGGTTCGGGATGTCCTCGCTCCGGTTGTGCGGGCGGAACCAGGCCGACTGGAAGAGCGTGGGCTGTACCGAGAACGCGCTCCCGAGGTGACTCGAGAGGGTGTCGCGGAAGTGCAGGGGATCGATCCGGTGCTCCGTGACGATGTGTTGGGAGAGCCCCGGGAGATAGCGATCCTCGAGGTACTGCATGATGCGGTCGCGGTACGACTGCGCCGTGACGCGCCAGTCCGTGGGGCCGCCGAGGTGCGGCACCGGCGAGAGGACGTACCACGCATCGCACCCCGGCGGGGCGAGCGAGGGGTCGGTCGCCGTCGGGCGGTGCAGATAGAGCGAGAAGTCCTTGGCCAGCGTCTTGGTGCCGAAGACCTCGTCAAGGAGCCCCTTGTAGCGGGGGCCCATGATGATCTCGTGATGGGCGATGTCGCGGTACTGCTTGTTCGTCCCGAAGTAGATCACCATGAGCGACATCGAATAATCGAGCCCATCGATGCGCGCGTCGGTGTTCTTCTTGCGCCACGTGGGCGCGACTAGGTGCTTGTAGGTGAAGGCGACGTCACCATTGCTCACCACCGCGTCAGCCTTCAGCACCTCCCCCGAGGCGAGGCGCACCCCATTCGCCTTCCCGGTGCGCTCATCCACCGTGATCTCCTGGACCGGCGTCGAGAGGCGGAGCTCCCCGCCGATGTCCTGCAGGCAGCGGACGAAGGCGTCGACGAGCTTGCCGGTCCCCCCCATCGCGAACCAGACCCCCCACTTCTGCTCGAGGTGGTGGATCAGGGTGTAGATGGAGGTCGTCTCGAAGGGGTTCCCCCCGACGAGGAGCGGGTGGAAGGAGAAGACCTGGCGCAACCGCTCGTCACGGATATGACGGTTCGCGAGCCCTGCCACCGAACGATCGGCACGCAGGCGGATCAGGTCGGGGAGGACCTTCACCATGTCCATCAGGGTGGTGAAGGGCTTGTCGATGAGCGACATCCCAGCCCCGAAGACCCGCTCGCTCTGCTTGAGGAAGGCGCGGTACCCGCGCTCATCCCCCGGATTCAGCCGCTTGATCTGTTCGATGATCGCGTTGGTATCGCCGTTGTAGCGGAAGACGGTCCCGTCCTCGAACCGGATCTGATAGAACGGGTCGATCGGGACGATCTGCACATAGTCGGCAACCTGCTTCCCCGCCGTGGCGAAGAGCTCGTCGAAGAGCCAGGGCGCCGTGATGATCGTGGGCCCCCCATCGAAGGTGAAGCCGTCCTGCTGATAGACATAGGCGCGACCGCCGGGCTTGTCCCGCTGCTCGACGACGGTGACCTCATGCCCCTGCGCCCGAAGGCGGATGGCGGCGCTCAGCCCGCCGAACCCACTACCGATGACGATGATTCGCATCTGTCCTTAACGCTCTCCGTCACCCGAAAGGTTGCCGACCATGCGAGAGGTGGGACTCGAACCCACACGCCTTGCGGCACAGGATCCTAAGTCCTGCGCGTCTACCAATTTCGCCACTCCCGCCGCCGGACCCCTCAAAGATACGACCCGGGGCCCTCGGACGAGGACCCCGGGTCGCTTCGACATCCCTCGGACCCTACTTCGCGTCGCGGACCCGGAGGTTCACCACCGTCGTGCTCCCCGTCCCACCGCGCACCGGGCGGTAGATGAGGAAGCTCACATACGCCCCGCCCCGGATCCCCTCCAGCGCCCGATAGACATCGCTGGGCGACCCGATCTTCTTCTTCGCCGGGAGCACCTCGGCGATGATGTCGCCGACGGCCAAGCGCCCCTCCGCGGGGCCGCCGGCCTCGATCTCCGCCACGCGGGCGCCGCGGTACCCCTCGGGGATCCGCAGCCCCTGCACGAGCTCGCTCGAGAGGGCCTCCACGCTGATGCCGAGGCGCGCGCTGCTCACGCTGGAGCCCGCGGCGGGCGCCGCACCGGCGTCGGCCACTACCCCATTGTCCTTCGGCGCGGCGCCGAGACGGATCTGGAAGTTCTTCCGGGTGCCGTAGCGCATCACCTCGACCGGGACCACATCCCCCGGTTTCTTGGCGCGGATCACCCGCTGGAGCGCGCTCACCCGGTCAACCGCCTTCCCATCCGCCTTCACGATCACATCCCCGGGCTCGATCCCCGCCTTCATCGCGGGGGAGTCCTCGCCGGAGAAACCGCCGACCTTCACACCGGCGATCTGCGAGAGGCCCGCCACCGCCGCATCCTCCGGCGTCACCTCGTTGATCGCGACGCCGATCACCGCGCGGCGCACCTCGCCATACTGGATCAGGTCATCCATCACCTGCTTCGCGAGGGTGATCGGGATGGCGAAACCATAGCCCGAGTAGAACCCCGTCTGGCTCGCAATCGCGGAGTTGATCCCCACCACCGCCCCGCGGGCGTTCACGAGTGGCCCTCCCGAGTTGCCCGGGTTGATCGCGGCATCGGTCTGGATCATGTCGCTGATGTCGTACTGGGTGCGCTGCAGCCCGTTGAGCCCACGCCCCTTGGCACTCACGATCCCGGCGGTCACGGTGAAGTCGAGGCCGAGCGGGTTGCCGATCGCGAGGACCCACTCCCCCACGCGGAGTGCGGCGTCGTCCCCGAAGGTCACGGCGGTGAAATCCTTCCCCTCGATCTTGAGGACCGCCACATCGGTGGTCGGGTCCCGGCCGATGATCTTGGCATCGAAGACGCGGCGGTCCTGCATCGCGACCTTCACCTGATCGGCGCCCTCGACCACATGGTTGTTCGTGAGGATGTAGCCGTCCTTGGAGACGAGGAAGCCGGAGCCGCTCGATTCCTGCGTGCGCGGCTGCGACGGCGGGGCCTCGAACTGGCGGAAGAAGTCCTCGAAGCCCGGCGGGACCCCTGGGGGCATCTGCCGCCGCGCGTTGCCGCGGGTGATCCGCTCCGCTTGCACGGAGACGACCGCCGGCGTCAGCGCCTCGGAGATCGAGACGAAGGCGTTGCTCGCGTCGGCGAGGGTCTGCACCTGCTCGGCGCGCGGGCGGGCCCCGGCCTGCGCGAAGAGACGCTCCGTCCACTCCATGGACGAGGCGAAGAAGATGCCGCCCACGAAGGAAAGGACGGCGAGCGAGACGAGTTTCGTACGTGAGATCACGGAAGTCATCGGTCGGTGAATCGTTCGGTGAATGGAAGAGGTCCCCCGAAGCATACTGCCTCGGGGGACCTGAGGTTCCCGGTCTTACTTCTTGTCGTCGACGATCTCGTAGTCGGCCTCGACGACGTCATCCTTCGGCGGGGTGGCGCCCCCCTCGGCCCCCTCGGCGCCGGCCGCCGGCTGCGCGGCGTAGACCGCCTGGCCCGCCGCGGAGAAGGCCTCCGTGAGCTCGGTCAGGGCGGCGTTCACCTCCGCCATGTCCTCGCCGCGGTGCGCCTTCCGAGCCCGCTCCACCGCCGCATCGAGACGCGTCTTCACCTCGGCGGGGAGCTTCTCCGCCCAGTCCTTCGACTCCTTCTCCACCTGGAAGGCGAGCGAGTCGAGGCGGTTCCGGGTCTCGATCTCCTCCCGGCGCTTCTTGTCCTCGGTCGCGTTCGCCTCCGCGTCCTTCACCATCCGGTCGATCTCGGCGTCCGAGAGCCCGCTCGAGGCCTCGATCCGGATCTTCTGCTCCTTCCCGGTGGCCTTGTCCTTCGCCGTCACGTGCAGGATGCCGTTCGCGTCGATGTCGAAGGTGACCTCGACCTGCGGCGTGCCGCGCGGGGCCGGCGGGATCCCCGTGAGCTGGAACTTGCCGATCGTCTTGTTGTGCAGCGCGAGCTCGCGCTCCCCCTGCAGCACATGGATCTCGACCGTCGTCTGGTTGTCGTCCGCGGTAGAGAAGGTCTCCGACTTCTTCGTCGGGATCGTCGTGTTCCGCGGGATGAGCACCGTCGAGACCCCGCCCAGCGTCTCGATGCCGAGGGAGAGCGGCGTCACGTCGAGGAGGAGGACGTCCTTCTGCTCGCCGGTGAGGACCGCGCCCTGGATCGCCGCGCCGACCGCCACGACCTCGTCCGGGTTGACGCCCTTGTTCGGCTCCTTCTTGAAGAACTCCTTCACGATCTCCTGGATCCGCGGCATGCGCGTCGACCCGCCGACGAGGATCACCTCGTCGATGTCCGACGGGGAGAGCCCCGCATCCTTGAGTGCCTTCTGCATCGGCGGGATCGTGCGCTGCACGAGGTCGTCGACGAGCTGTTCGAACTTGGCTCGGGTGAGCGTGTAGTTGAGGTGCTTCGGCCCCGTCTGGTCCGCCGTGATGAAGGGGAGGTTGATGTCGGTCGAGGTCGTGCCCGAGAGCTCGATCTTCGCCTTCTCCGCCGCCTCCTTCAGGCGCTGGAGCGCCATCGGGTCCTTGGCGAGGTCGATCGCCTGATCCTTCTTGAACTCCGTGACGAGCCAGTCGATCACCTTCTGGTCGAAATCGTCACCACCGAGGTGGGTGTCGCCGTTGGTCGACTTCACCTCGAACTGGCGCGTCCCCTCGACCTCGTAGAGCTCGAGGATCGAGATGTCGTACGTGCCGCCGCCCAGGTCGAAGACCGCGACCTTCTCGTCCTTGGTCTTCGCCTTGTCGAGGCCATACGCGAGCGCGGCCGCCGTCGGCTCGTTGACGATGCGGAGCACCTCGAGGCCGGCGATCTTGCCGGCGTCCTTGGTGGCCTGACGCTGCGAATCATTGAAGTAGGCGGGCACGGTGATGACCGCCTTCGTCACGGCATGGCCGAGATAGTCCTCGGCGGTCTGCTTCATCTTCTGCAGGATCATCGCCGAGACCTCGGGCGGGGTGTAGGTCTTCCCCTGCACCTCGACGGCGGCGAGATCGTTCTGCCCCTTCACGACCTTGTACGGGACGCGCGAGGTCTCGGTCTGCACCTCGGACATCTTCCCGCCCATGAAGCGCTTGATCGAGAAGACGGTGTTCTGCGGGTTGGTGACGGCCTGGCGCTTCGCGATCTGCCCGACGAGGCGCTCGCCGTCCTTGCTGAAGCCGACCACCGACGGCGTGGTCCGGCCCCCTTCCGCGTTGGGGATGACGACGGGGTCGCCCCCCTCCATGACGGCGACGACCGAGTTGGTCGTGCCGAGGTCGATGCCGATCACCTTGTCTGCCATGTGGTCCTCAGTGGAGTATTCGAGTGGTGAGATGCTGGGGGCGGGGGCGGTCGCCTCCGCCGGCGTCTGATCCAGTGAATGGCAAGGGCGGGGCCAGTAAAAGACGCCGAAATGGCAGGTTTTCAGGGAGAAGTTACGGTCAGGGTGGCATGGAGGTGCCATGATCCCACTGAGTGACGACAATCCGACCGTCCACCCTCCGGTCATGACCGTCCTGATCCTGCTCGCGATCGGGGTGACCTGGGTCGTGGTGCAGGGGGCGGGGTTCACCGACCAGCTGGTCCGGAGCGTCTGCAACCTCGGGATGGTGCCGGGGGAGCTCACCGGGCGGGCCGAGGTCGGGTCCGGCGTCGCGATCACCGCCAACCTCATCTGCGTGGTCGACGCCGAGCCGGTCAATCGACTGACCCCTCTGCTTTCGATCTTCCTGCATGGCGGGTGGGGACACCTCCTCGGGAACGCCCTCTTCCTCTGGGTCTTCGGGAACAACGTCGAGGACCTGATGGGGGCGGGACGGTTCTTGGTGTTCTACCTGCTCTGTGGGCTCGCGGCCGCGGCGTCACACGTCGTGGTCGACCCCGCTTCGATCCTCCCCACCGTTGGGGCCTCGGGGGCGATCTCCGGGGTGATGGGGGCCTACCTCGTCCTCTACCCGAAGGTCCCCGTCCGGATGCTCTTCTTCCTCGGGATCTTCATCCGGGTGATCCCGCTGCCGGCCTGGGGGGTCCTCCTCTGGTGGTTCGCCTGGCAGGTGATCGTCGGGCTCCCGCAGCTGGTCGGGGTGGGGGATCTGGCGGGCGGGGTCGCGGTCTGGGCCCATGCGGGGGGATTCCTCGCGGGGGTGCTCCTGGTCCGGCTCTTCGTGCGCCCGGCACGCGAGCGGGAGCGACGCGCCCTGCTCGCGCAGGGGCGCGGCCGCCTCTTGTAACAATTCTGTTACAAGCGAGGCGCGTCGGTTTGGCGCCTCTCTCGGTCTGCGGCTAGCTTTCCCTCGCGTTACCGACGCGCCCGCGCTCTGGTGATGGCGAGCGCCGATTGTCGACCCTAGCCGAGCACCACGTGCGCTTCCTTCCGAAGGATGAGGGGTTCTTCACCCTCTTTGATCAGCTCTCGAGCCGGCTCAACGCCGCCGCCACCCACCTGCAGGCGCTCTTCGCCGATCCCTCGCAGCGGGAGACCCTGACGGTCAAGATCAAGGCGGAGGAGCACGCCGCTGACGCCCTCACCTATGAGGTGCTCCAGCGCATCGATCGGAGCTTCGTCACCCCGCTCGACCGCGAGGACATCCATCTCCTCACGAATCGACTCGACAACTTCGTCGACCTGATCGACGGGACGGCGCGGCGGGTCACCATGTACCGGATCGATGAGCCGCGGCCGGCGGCGAACGAGCTGACCCGCGTCCTCCGCGCCGCCGCCGAGACCATCACGGAGGGGGTCACGCTCATCAAGAAGCCCACCGAGGTCCATCGGATCGCGCGGCGGGTGAAGGAGCTCGAGGAGGAGGCGGACCAGATCTACTCGCAGGCGATCTCCGAGCTCTTCGCGGGGCGTCCGGATCCCCTCGAGGTGATCAAGTGGAAGGAGATCTACGACAACCTCGAGCATGCGGTCGATGAGTGCGAGGATGTCGCGAACGTGCTCGAGAGCATCTCCCTCAAGAACTCCTGACCGTGGTCTGGTACATCCTCGCGATCGTCCTGGTCGCGTTCATCTTCGACTACATCAACGGGTTCCACGACTCGGCGAACTCCATCGCCACCATCGTCGGGACCCGGGTGCTGAGTCCCTTCACCGCGGTGGCGTGGGCGGCGACCTTCAACTTCGCTGCCCTCTTCCTCTTCGACACCGGGGTCGCCAAGACGATCGGGAAGGGGATGATCGACATCGCGATCGTGAACCCCGACGTGATCCTCGCCGGCCTCCTCGGGGCGATCACCTGGAACCTGATCACCTGGTGGTACGGGATCCCCTCCAGCTCCTCTCACGCCCTCATCGGCGGCTACGCCGGTGCGGCGGTCACGAAGGCGGGGTTCGGCGCGATCATCGCCTCGGGGTGGACCAAGACGCTGATCTTCATCGTGGTCTCGCCGATGGTCGGGATGGCGGCGGGGTGGACCCTCATGATCCTCTCCACCTGGGCCTTCCGGAAGGCGCGCCCGGCCGCCGTCGATCCGCTCCTCCGCGGGATGCAGATCACGAGCTCCGCGCTCTTCTCCCTCTCGCACGGGGCGAACGATGCCCAGAAGACGATGGGGATCATCGTCTCCCTCTTGGTCGCCGGGCAGGCGCACTTCGCGAACGAGACGGGGTTCCTCCGGCACTTCTATATGACGTCCGGTGACGAGATCCCCTTCTGGATCAAGTTCGGGGCGCACTTCGCGATCGCGATGGGCACCCTCATGGGCGGCTGGCGGATCGTGCACACCTTGGGCTCGCGCGTCACCAAGCTCCGCCCCCTCGGCGGCTTCTGCGCTGAGACAGGTGGGGCGAGCGCGATCTTCCTCGCCACGGCGCTCGGGATCCCGGTGAGCACGACGCACACCATCTCCGGCGCCATCGTGGGCGTCGGCGCGACGACGCGACTCTCCGCCGTCCGCTGGGGGGTGGCGAGCCAGATGATCTGGGCCTGGGTGATCACGATCCCCGCCTCGGCGCTCGTCGCCGCGATCTCCTACCTGGTGGTCGCCGCGATCCGCGGCTGAGTGGCGTGACGATGTCCGCGGCGCCGGCGCGGCCCTCGCGGTACCTCAATCGGGAGCTCTCCTGGCTCGCGTTCAATGCGCGGGTCCTGCATGAGGCGGAGGATCTGCGCACCCCCCTCCTCGAGCGGGTGAAGTTCCTCGCGATCTGCGCCGCGAATCTCGATGAGTTCTATATGGTGCGGGTGGCGGGGCTCCGGCGGCAGCGGTCGGCGGGGGTCCAGCATCCGGATGCCGAGGGGCGAAGCCCTGCCGAACAGCTCGCGGCGATCGACGAGGCGGTGCGTCGGATGCTCGCGCGGGCTCGCCGTACGTTGCACGAGGAGTTGATCCCGCAGTTGCGGTCGATCGGGGTGACGATCGCGGAGGTCGAGGCGCTCGATGCGGGGGAGCGCGCCCGCGTGGATCAGTACTTCGAGACGCAGGTCTATCCGGTGCTGACGCCCCTCGCGGTCGACCCCGGCCACCCCTTTCCCTACATCTCGAATCTCTCCCTCAGTCTCGCGGTGGAACTGCGGGATCCGGAGGATGGGCAGATCCACTTCGCGCGCGTGAAGGTGCCGAAGACCCTCCCCCGTTGGGTGCCGACGGGGAAGCCGCACACCTTCATCCCGCTCGAGGCGTTGATCCGCGCGCGACTCGACGCCCTCTTTCCCGGGATGCAGGTCCTCGGCGCCCATGGGTTCCGGCTGACGCGCTACTCCGATCTCGAGATCTCGCCGGACGAGGAACCGGAGGATCTCCTCGCCTCGATCGAGGAGCAGCTCTTCCAGCGACGGTTCGGCGAGGTGGTCCGGGTCGAGGTCGAGCCTGCGATGCCGATGCATCTCCGGGAGCGCCTCCTCGAGGAGCTGCGGGAGAGCGAGGAGCCGGCGATGGTCCCGCTCACCATGCAGGAGGTGCACGAGACGGGGCCGTTGCTCGACATGGCCGACCTGCACGCGATCGCCGCGCTCGAGATCCCCGAGTATCGTGATCTCCCCTTCACGCCGCAGGTCCCCGTCGCCCTCCGCGATCCCTCGCGGTCGATCTTCGAGGTGATCCGGGAGCACGATCTCCTCGTGCATCATCCATACGAGTCGTTCACCGCCTCGGTGGTGGCCTTCATCGAGGCGGCCGCACGGGATGAGCAGGTGCTCGCGATCAAGATGACCCTTTATCGCACCTCCGGCGATGGGACGATCGTGCGCGCGCTCACCGAGGCGGCCCAGCGTGGCAAACAGGTGGTGGTCCTCGTCGAGTTGCAGGCGCGATTCGATGAGGTGAACAACATCGCCTGGGCGCGCACCCTCGAGTCGTTCGGGGTGCACGTGGTGTACGGCGTGCCGGGGCTCAAGACCCACAGCAAGACGACGCTCGTGGTCCGACGCGAGGCCGAGGGGATCCGTCGCTACGTGCACATCGGCACGGGGAACTACAACTCGCGGACGGCGCGGACCTACACCGATGTGGGGCTCTTCACCGCCGACGAGGCGATCGGCGCCGATGTGAGCGACCTCTTCAACCTGCTCACCGGCTACTCGCGCTTCTCCTCCTATCGGCGTCTCCTCGTCGCCCCGCAGGGGCTCCGGTCGGCCATCCTGGCCCTCATCGCACGCGAGGCGGACCATGCCCGCGCCGGCCGCCCCGCGCGCATCGTCGCCAAGATGAATGCGGTGGTCGATCATGAGGTGATCGATGCCTTGTACGAGGCCTCGGCCGCGGGGGTGACCATCGATCTGATCGTGCGGGGGATCTGTTGCCTCCGGCCCGGGGTCCCCGAGCTCTCGGAGCGGATCCGGGTCATCAGCGTGATCGGGCGGTTCCTCGAACATTCGCGGATCTGGATGTTCGAGAATGGCGGCGCGGCGGAGTTCTACATCGGATCGGCCGATTGGATGCCGCGGAACCTCGACCGGCGGGTGGAGGTCGTGACCCCGGTGCAGGCGGAGTCGCACCGGCAGCAGCTCCGTACCGTCCTCGAACTCTGCTTGGCGGACGATCGCTCGGCGTGGGAGCTCACCGCGGGGAGTGACTATGTCCAGCGCCGGCCGGCAGGACACGAGGAGCATGGGACCCACCAGCGCCTGATGCGATCCCCCTGGGGGTGAGCGGTCGCATCCGCGTCCAGGGGGTGCTATCCTCCGGCGATGCGTGCCCTTCTGCTGGTCCTGCTCTTCGTCGGCCTCGCCTCGTCCGGCGACGCGCAGGCGCCATCCGATTCCACCCCTGTCGTGGGACTCGAGGTGGGGGACCGGGGGATCCTGGTCCGCGGGACCGACCCTTTTTCCTACGTCGCCTTTCGTTTCCGCGTGCAGCAGGTGGCCTCGGCCACCTCGGAGAGCGATGACGATCTCTCGATCGCTGCGACGAACTTCGCGGTGCGACGGATGCGCTTGCGCATCGAATCGGTGCTGGTCGATCCGCGGCTCAAGGTGAATGTCCAGCTCTCCTTCTCGCGTGGGGATCAGGACTTCGAGGCCTCGAACTTCCCGAACGTGCTCCGCGATGCGTACGTCACCTGGCAGGCCTCGCCGCACCTCGCCCTCGTCGGTGGGCAGGGGAAGCTCCCCGGGAATCGACAGCGGGTGAACTCCTCGAGCGAGCTGCAGTTCGCGGACCGGTCGATCGTGAACGCGGCCTTCACCATCGATCGTGATGTCGGGCTCTTCGCGCACTACACCCGCATGGACGTGGCGCTGCCATTCATCCCTCCGCGGGGCGATCACCTCCGGTGAGGGCCGGAACCCGAGCCCTGGGAGTGATGGGCTCGCCTACACCGGCCGCGTGGAACTCCTTCCCTTCGGTGCCTTCACCGGTGGGGGTGACTACTTCGAGGGTGACCTGCGGCGAGAGGTGACGCCCAAGGTGAGCATCGCCGTCGGGATGTCACATAACGATCGGGCGATCCGTACGGGGGGCCAGCTCGGACGCCCCCTCTTCGCCCCGCGGAGCATGACGACCTATCTCGCCGATGTGCTGCTCAAGTACCGCGGATTCGCTGCGAGCGCGGAGGTGGCGCGTCGGGATGCCCCGGATCCCATCACGACCGATGGGTCGGTCACCCGATACATCCTCACCGGCGATGGTGTCACCGGACAGCTCTCGTATCTCTTGCGGAATGGGATCGAGCCGGCGCTCCGCCTCTCCATGGTCACCCCGAAGGCGGCGCTCGCCGGGCGCGCCGGCGCCGACCGGCAGCGGCAGATCGGCTTCGGCCTCACGCGCTACCTGAACGCGCACCGCGTGAAGTGGCAGGGGGAGCTCCTGCACGACGACTACCGCAACGCCCTCACGCGCACGACCCGAGGGGCGTGGACCCTCCGCAGCTCGATCGAGGTCGGGATCTAGTCAGTCGTCGGCGCGGATCACCGCGCCATTCGGCGCCACCACCTCGATCGGCAGACCCGCGACCGCCTCGAGGAGCCCCGCCTTCCGCGCGCCGCCCCACGATTCGAGGCGCAGGGGATCGCTCGCGCGCCGGGGAACGAGCGAGACCCGCACCGCGCGATCGAGCCATCGGACCTTCACGCGCTCGATCGCACTCGAGTGCCCGCGGTCGAGCCCGTCGGCCAGACGCAACAACGCCGAGAGGCGCACCACGCGCTCACGACTCGCGCGATCCAGCGCCCACCACGCCTCATGTTCACGCCGCGGACGCTTCCCGCGATGATAGCGCGCCACCTGGGCGATCACGACCTGATCGGTCGGGGTGATCCCCAGGAGGTCGGCGTGCAGGATCAGGTGGTACGAGTGCTTGTGGTGCGCCACGTAGTTGATGTGGTACCCCACGTCGTGGAGCAACGCGGCGTCGGCGAGGAGTTGCCGTTCCTCCGGCTCGCATCCGATCCGAGCCCCCATCGCATCGAACAGCTGGAGCGCGATCCGCCGCACCTGCTCCGCATGCGGGGCCTCGTAGTGGCACCGCTCCGCGAAGGCGACGATCGAGCGCTCGCGCGCCTCGCCCGGATCGGCGATGGTCGGGGTCACACGAGCGCTCTCCAACAGGAGCCCCTCGCGGATCCCGTACGCCGAGGTGAGGAGCTCCCGCGGTTCGACGCGGGCCAAGACCTCCGCGGCCACCGCGAGTCCCGCCACGATCAGGTCGGCCCGCCCGGCGTTCAGCCCGGGGATGGCGAGCCGCTCCTCGACCGACATCGTCGCAAGCTGCTCGAGGAGATGCTCCACCTCCTGCCGTGGGACACGTGTGCCATGCACGCTCCGCACCTTCACCCCTTTCCGCGCGAGATACATCCCGGCGAGGTTCGTGAAGGTCCCGCCGGAACCGATCACCTCCGCGCCACGCCAGTCGCGGAGCGGGAGCGCCTTCTTGATCTCCTTCCGCACCGCCTTCCGGAGCTTGCGCACCCCCTTGGGCCCCGGGCGACCCGCAAGGAAGCGCTCGGTGAGACGAATCGCTCCGAAGGGGAAGGAGACCAGCCGCTCCACCAACCCTTCGGCGGCGAGGGCGAGTTCGAGCGAGCCCCCGCCGATGTCCATGACCACGCTCCGGCCACGCCCGAGTTCGAAGTGCGCGAGGGCGGAGCGGAAGGCGAGGTGCGCCTCCTCGTCGCCTCGCAGGATGCGGCATCGCAGCCCGGTCTCCCGTCGCACCCGCGCGAGGAAGGCGGCGCCATTTGCCGCGTCCCGAACCGCCGAGGTGGCGACCACCTCGATGCGCGCGGCCTCGAGCTGCTTGGCGAGCGTCGCCATGCGGCGGAGCGCCGCGATCGCCTCGTCCATGTTCGACTCGCCGAGCATCCCGGTGTGGCTCAGCCCATGCCCGAGCCGCGGGGCCGCTTTCATCTCATCGACGACCCGGATCTCCCCGCGCGGCGTGACGTCAGCGATCAGCTGTCGGATCGAGTTCGAGCCGATGTCGATCGCGGCGATGCGCTGGCCGACCGCTGCGGGATCACGCGAGGCGTCCGTGGGGAGGCGAGTCGGGTGGCTCACAGCGCGTTGTCGAGCCCCAGCAACTTGTATCGCCCATCGCGGCGAATGATGGTCGAGGCGATCCAGAGGGTGTCGGTGCGCTGGTCCGGCCAGCGCACCACGACGCCGCAGGGGCCGCTGGTCTGACTCGCCCCTTCCGTGCGTCCCCCGGCTCGGCAGGTGACATCCTGCAGGACCGCTTGACCGGCCATCGCCTCACGAGCGCGACTCGACGCGGCGGTCAGACCGCGCCCCGTCTGCGCCTCATACAGCACCCAGGCGGGGATCGGCAACATCCCGCTCGCAAAGGGGGCGCTCTCCGGGAAGTAGAGATAGGCGAACTCCGCCTTGGAGACGACCAGGGTGCGGATCAGGGTCGTATCGGTCCGCTGCAAGGCATCCCAATACGCGCGGATCAACGCCGGTCGCGACGCGGCACCCCCGGTCAGGCGCGTCGGGATGGGGTCGGTGACCTCCTGCTGGAGGCGACGGAGCGCCTCGGCCGGCGGGAGGATCGAGTCGATGATGTAGCCCGGGGTCTTGCGGAGCGAATCGGGGGAGGGGATCAGGATCCCATCCGAACGCCACTCGACCATCGCGGGGTCGATGCCCGGCGGGATCGGCTGGCGCCCATCGGCCGTGCGATCCTCCGCACGGCCACAGGCGGCCAGACAGAGGAGGAGAGCGGGAAGGAGAGTGCGCATGGGGAATCGAGGTCAATAATGTGGTGCGGGGGGCAGCGCCGCCATGCGACGCTGCCCCCCGCGGTCAGACGGTGTGCCGATCAGTTGCGATAGTACGTCGTCCAGCCGGCGTACCACGGGGTGGCCGCATCGGGCGCGATCGCGCCAAGGAAGGTCGTCCCAGCCAGCGAGCCGCCGAAGAAGCTGCCGACGCGCGTCCCGGTCCTCCCCGGGAGCGTGGTCCCGGTGCCCCCGGTGCGGAGCGCCGACCCGGTGGCCGGCCGCCAGTCGAGGGCGGCACCGTTCGCGATCGCGACCGACGAATCGGGGATGCTGGCGAAGAGGAGGTGCGCGGCCGCCGTCGAGGTCGTGATGTTCGCGCCCGTGAACTTGTCCGCGGTGCCGAAGCGGTTGGTCGCGCCCGCCACGTCGAAGGCCCGGCCGTTGTTGGCGAGCAGCGTGTTGAAGACGTCGAGCGAATCGGCGGCGAGGCGCGCGAAGGTCGCGGTGGAGTCGAACATCGAGAGCCCCGCCTCCGGCCAGCGTGCCACCACACCATTCATCCAGACACCACCGGTGCCGCGGCGGAGGAGCATCCCGACGCCGCCGTCACCCCCCGAGCGGACCGGGAGCACGCCGGCGCCAGGCCCGAGGATCGTGAAGTTCGCGACCACCGGCATCGTGTAGGGCTCGGAGCTGAACCCGAGGGCGCAGGTACCGGAGGCTGAGCCGCACCCGTCGATCTCGAAGCCGTTCTGCTCGGCGGAGAGGGCGCCCGGGTTCCCGGCGCGCGGCGAGACGCGCGGACCGGTCTGGAGCGCGATGATGTACTGCAGGCGGCCGCGGTACCCCTCGGCCATGTCATAGTGGTCGTCGCCCGACTCGTACGAGACGAGGTAGCGCCCGTCGACCGTCCCGCCGAACCACTCGAACATATCGTCGAGGCCGCGGATCGCCTGGTTGTACTCGAAGCGGGTGTTGCTCCCCACCGCGTACATCGAGTAGGAGTTGAGCTCCACGTTGAGGATCGCGGCGGCGCCGGCGAACTCCACGCGGGTGTAGACGATCTCGCCCGAGTTGTCGTTGTCGAGATTCCCGCCGTTCCAGCTGACGGTGTCGGCCGGGGCCGGCCCCTCGACCACGGTCCGGCCGGTGCGGTTGGAGCGGGCGTTGCCGACGAGGATCAGGCCGCCCCAGTCCCCCGGGGCGCGCGAACCCGGCGCGGCCGACGAGGTGAAGACGATCGGCTGCGCGGCGGTGCCGACGGCGTTGAGGCGCGAGCCGCGGAGGACCATCAGGGCGGTGACCGGCGGGGCCTGTCCCGTCGTGATCGTCCCGCCGATGATCTTGGTTCCCGCCTGGATCGTCAGCGTCGCGCCGTTCGCGACCGAGATGATCTTGGTCAGCTGGTAGACGTTGGTGTTCGTCCAGGTGGTGTTGGAGGTGATGTCCGCGGTGACCTGCACGACCGGACGGTCGCCGGTCAGCGCGGTCGCCTCGGTGCTGTACGGACCCTGCTCCGTGCCGCGCAGGGCGCGCACGCGGAACTTGTAGGAGGTCTCCGCGACGAGGGTGCTGTCCCGGAACGTCGTGGTCGTGACGGTGCCGACGGTGGCGAAGGTTCCGGACACCGTCGCGCGATCCACCTCATACCGCTCGGCGCCGGCCACCGCGGCCCAACTGAGCTGGACGGCGGTCGAGCCCTGGGTCGTGGCGGTGAGGGTCGCTGGGGCGGCGAGGGGATCGGGGGCGGTCACGCCATCCGAGCACGCGCCCGCGAGGGCGAGGAGCGCCGGCGCAAGGATGCGCAACGAGGTGAAGGGACGAAGCAGACGCATGACGATGGCTCCCAAGCAGGAAGGGGCCCGAGTGGATCTCGGACCCCTTCACGTTCACCGCCGTCTGTCATGCTTCGGCGACGCTTCTGTCACGAAGCGGTCACGTCGCCGCGTCCCGAGCTCATCGCCACCGCATCCCGACGGTGATCCCGCGCCCGGTGCGATACCCCTCGCGCACCACCGGGCCCTGTGTCAGCCGGAAGGGGGCGTCGAGGAGGTTGCGCGCATCGAGGGAGATCTCCGCGCGGGCCGAGATCGGGAGCCGGACGGAGAGGTCGATCAGGTGACGCGTCGCCTCGAGCACGTCGGGGTAGGGCACGGTCCCCGCGCTGAAGATGCGCGGTCCCACCGCGGAGTAGAGTAGGGTGGCCGACCCGCCGCGATCCCCCGACCGGGTGAGCCCCACGTTCGCCACCCACGGGGCCTGTCCCATCATCGAACGGTCGGCGTTGGTGTTCGCCGAGGCGCCCTCGCCCAGCGAGATCTGGCTCTCCATGAGGGTGACGTTGCTGAAGAGGGCGTAGCGCTCGAGCGCGCCGATCCATCCGCCGAGGTTCTTGCGGGCCTCGAGTTCGACACCGAGGTTCTGCGCCTCGTCGGCGTTGAAGTAGGAGACGAAGGGCTGGCCCCCGGTGGAGATGTCGATCCGTTCGATCGGGCGGTCGAAGCGCTTGGCGAAGACGCCGACGCTCAACACCTCGCCTGGGGCGGGGAAGAGCTCCCACTTGAGGTCGGCGTTCTGGATCAGGGTCCGCACCAGGTCGCCATTGCCGCGGGTGATCTGCCCCCCGACGACCTCGAGGTACTGGACGGGGGAGAGTTCGCGATACTCGGGGCGCGCCAACGTCTGTGAGGCCGAGGCTCGGAGCTGCGCCCGGTCGGAGAGCCGGACGTTCAGGATGAGGGCGGGGAGGACATCGGTGTTGTTCAGGCGCGAGACGAAGCGCCCCCCGTTGGCGAGGGCGGTGTTCACCTCGATGTCGGCCTGTTCGACCCGGGCACCGCCGATGAATCGGAACCGCCCGGCGAAGGGGAGCTCCGTCATCAGATAGCCGGCACTCAACCGCTCCCCCGCCTCGTACTCCCCGTCGGCTGCGACGTTGTAGATCGAGAAGACGTCGGCGTCGCCCGTGGAGAAGCGTCCATCGAAGAGCTCCTCGGCGCGACGTGTCCGATCGGCCTCGGGGACGCGCGAGGAGAGGAGGCTGAACTGCCGGTTGAAGGCATCGCGGGTGGTCTCGCGGTAGAGGCCACCGACCTTGATCGACGGCGCCTCGGCCCCTTCACCGATCGTCCACTTGTAGTTGAGCGCCGAGGACCAGTTGGACTCGCGCAGGTCGCTGAAGGTCCGCCGCGCGACGTCGGGGTTCCCATCGGACCAGGCGTAGGGACCATCGGGGGTGAACTGCGCATAGACGAGATCGGAGCGGTCCGGCTCCTGTCGACGCACCGCCGCCGACGCGAGGCTCCAGGTGATCTGGTGCTGCGCGTTGAAGGTGTGGTCCCCCGTGAGCTGCGAGCTGCGGACCGCCCGCTCCACGTAGCGGAGGGTCATCCGCTCGATGCTCCCGCCGGAGAAGGCGAAGGCGGGCCCGACCGACTGCCGTGCCTCGTTGTCCGCGGAGCGGGTGTAGCTGTTGTTGAGGCGGATGAGGGTGTGCTTCCCGAGCATCGTGCTGGTGTTGAGGAGCGCCCCGAGGGTGCTACTGCGCGTCGCCGCCTGCCCCGACCACGACTCGAGGACCACCGGCCGGCCCCCTTCCTGGATCGGGTTCGCCTGCGTGTACTCGCTCTGGACGTCCTGCGTGTTCGCGTAGGTCAGCGAGGCGAGGTACCCGAGGTCGAGGCCGAGGATCGGATCCTGTCCGCCGACGGAAAGGCCGAAGGCACCGTTCGGCAACCCGTTGCGATTCTCCGGCGTCCAGACGTTCCGCAGCGAGTTGACCGCCGCGTTCACCTGCTGGCGGGTGGTGAGCTGACCCACCGCGGCGGCGGAGCGGAGGGCGGTCGGGAGGGTGCGGCTGGCGGCACCGTTCCCGATCCACTCCCCGCTGGTCGACGGGGCCGCGACGATCGATTGGCCGGTGGCGCGATCGTTCCCGCCGAGCGAGGCGGAGAAGGTCACCGTGCGGCGCGAGGGATACTCCTTCGTCCGGATGTCCACCGAGGCGCCGGAGAAGTCCCCCGAGAGGTCCGGCGTGAACGACTTGCTCACGTCGATCGACTGGAGGAGCGAGGAGGGAAAGAGGTCGAGCGGGACGTAGCGCTTCTCCGGTTCGGGGCTCGGGAGCCGCGCGCCATTCATGCTCGTGACGGTGTAGCGTTCGCCAAGGCCGCGGACGAAGACGCTTCGGCCGTCCTGGACCGTGACCCCGCTGACCCGCTGGATCGCCTTCGCCGCATCGCCGTCGGGGCTCTTGGCGATCTGCTCAGCAGTCACTGCGTTGACGATCCCGGTCGCGGTACGCTGCTGGTCGAGCGCCTCGTTCACCGAGCCGCGCTCGACCGCCGCCGTCACCACGCTCGCGGTGAGCTGGACCGTGGCTTGGGCGAGGGAGACATCCTGCTGGAGGGTCTGCCCCGCGACGATCACGAGCCCCGTCACCGTCTTCGGGGCGTACCCGATGCGACGCACGAGGATCGAGACCGTCCCTGGCGCCACGCCGACGAGGGTGTAGCGGCCGTCGACACCGGAGAGGGTGCCCTGGGTGGTCCCGACGAGCTGGATCCCGGCATCGGTGATGGCCGCGCCATTGGCCGCGTCGAGGATCCGGCCCACGATCCGGCCGGTGGTCGCCGTCTGGGCGGCGAGGGGGTACGTCACGAACAGGAGCGTGGCGATCGAGAACAGGACACGGCGCATGGGCGTCTCGTGGAGAGGTTCGGGGCGTGTGGAGCCGGAGGTGCGCTCCGACCCTCGGAACCTCTCTTGGACCGGTACCGGACCGACGACGGTTCGGTCACGGATGTGTAACGGCCCGTCGCACGATCGTGACGGACGGCCCCCGCGCCGCGTCTACGCGGTCGCGTCCGGGAAGAGCGCGGTGATCGTCGTCCCGACTCCCACCGTGCTCTCGGCGCGCACCCGCCCCCCGTGCGCCTCCACGAGATGCTTCACGATGGCGAGGCCGAGCCCCGTCCCCCCCTCCTCACGCGAGCGCCCGGGGTCCACCCGATAGAAGCGCTCGAAGATCCGTGGGAGATGCTCTGGCGGGATCCCGGTGCCCGTGTCCCGGACACCCACCTCGACGCCACGGCGATGGCGGCGCGAGAAGAGGACCACCTCACCCGTGGTGGTATGTCGCACCGCATTGTCGACGAGATTCCCCAGCACCTGACGCAGGGCGGTGGGGTCGGCCGGTACCTCGCGGGCGTCCTCCGCGATCTCGGAGGTCAACCGAAGCCCCTTGGCCTCGGCGGCCTCCTTGGCCGAGCCGAAGACCTCGGCCGTCACCCCATGGACCGGGATGGTCCGCGGGTTCGGGACCCACCCCCCCGACTCGATACGCGAGAGGTCGAGGAGGTCGTCGACGATGCGCTGCATCCGCTGCGTGTTGCTCAGGATGCGATCGACGAACTGCTGACGCATCTCGCGCGGCACATCCTCCCCCGCGAGGGTCTCGGCGAAGCCGCCGACGATCGTGAGGGGGGTCCGCAGCTCATGGGAGACGTTCGCGACGAAGTCGCGGCGCACCGCCTCGAGGCGCCGCACCCGCGTGAGATCGAAGAGGGCGAGGACGGCGCCTCCCTCGGCGAGGGGGCGCGCGGTGATGTTCAGCGTGCGCCCGCTGATGACGACCTCGGTCCCCTCGGTGGTCTCCCCCTCGAAGGCGGCGCCGAGGGCGTCGCGCAGCGTGACGTCCCGAGGGAGGAGATCGACGGGGAAGGGGAGTGGGGCGGTGACGCCGAGGAGCCGACGCCCCGTCTCATTGATGCGCACGACCTGCTGGCGAGTGTCGACCGCGATCACCCCTTCATTGAGTGATTCCGCCAGCTGGGAGAGGAGTTGCTCATCGGCTTCGAGGGCGCGGAGGCGGGCCGAGAGCTGTTCGGCGAGGGAGCGGAGGGCGCGGGCGAGCTCCCCGACCTCGCCGGGCGCCTCGAGGGTGGGGCGTCGCGCCAGGTCGCCGTCGGCGATCGCCTGCGCCACGTCGCGGAGCTCCTCGACCGGCCGCGAGACGGAGCGCGAGAAGAGCCAGGCGATGGTGAGGGCGCCGACGAGCGCGAGCAGCGCGGCGCGCAGGATGTCGGCCCGGGCCGAGCTGACGACCTCGTCGAGGCTGCGCGTAGGGAGGGAGATCCGTGCGACGCCATGGCCGGCCACCGCGACCGCGACATAGAGCTCGACATCGCCGGTCGAGGGGGAGGGACGGCGGGCGATCCCCGTCTCCCCGCGCCGCGCGGCAGCGACCTCCGGCCGCTCGGCATGGTTCTGGAGATTGCGCAGCGAGTCCCCGTCGAATTCCGAGTCGCCGATGACGACCCCATCCTCGCGGACGAGGGTGACGCGCCGTCCGAGCGCCCGTCCGGTGCGGTCAGCGAGCGAATCGGGATGAACGGGGTCGCGGCCCCAGAGTTCGCCGACGAGCTGCGCCTCGCGCGCGAGGAAGGTCGTGGCGTCGTCGCGGAGGCGTGCGCTGATCTGCCGGTCGACGACGGTGAGGATCAGGGCGACGAGGAACCCGACGATGAGGAGGGCGCCGAGGAGGAGCCGCTGCGTCAGCCGCACGGCGGGCTCAGTCCTCGCGTTCGGAGTCGGCGCGGAGCCGATACCCGAAGCCGCGGACCGTCTCGATCAGGTCCCCGGCGGGGTGAAGCTTGGTGCGGAGGCGCTGCACATGCATGTCCACCGTCCGCGTCTGGATGTCGGGGGCGGCCTCCCAGACGGTCTCGAGTAGCAGGGCCCGCGCCTGCACGCGCCCGCGCCGTTCGGCGAGGGTGAGCAGGAGTTTGAACTCGGTCGGGGTGAGCTCCACCTCGTGGCCCTCCACGGTCACGCGGTGGGCGGAGCGATCGATCACGATCGGTCCGATCCGGAGCTGGTCGCTCCCCGCCGCGTTCGCACTCACGCGCCGGAGGATCGCGCCGACGCGCAAGACGAGCTCCTGCGGACTGAAGGGCTTGGTGAGGTAATCGTCGGCGCCGAGTTCGAGGCCTCGGATGCGATCGGGCTCGTCCTTGCGGGCGGTGAGCATCAGCACGGCGATCGACGCGGTGTCGGGATCGGCTCGCAGCTGTTCGAGCACGTCGAATCCCGACATCCCCGGTAGCATGAGATCGAGGACGATCAGGGCGGGGCGTTCGCGCTTGGCCAGGGCGAGCGCGTCCGACCCGGAGGTCGCGGAGCTGACCTTGTACTTGGCCTTGGCCAGATGATAGACGACGAGGGCGACGATATCGGGCTCGTCGTCGACGACGAGGATCCGTTCGCCCTCGGTCGGGGACGGCGTCATCCGGTGCGGCCGCTGAGGCGGCGACTGAGGGAGGCGAGGAGGAGATCGATCGCGACCACGTTCTGCCCGCCGCGCGGGATCACCAGGTCGGCGTATCGCTTGCTCGGTTCGACGAACTGGAAGTGCATCGGTTGCACGGTGTTCAGATACTGGTCGAGGATCTCCTCGAGCGGGCGCCCGCGCACTGCCATGTCGCGGCGGATGCGGCGCACCAGGCGGATGTCCGAGTCGGTGTCGACGAAGACCTTCACGTCGCACGCCTCGCGCACCCGCTCATCGACGAGGAGGAGGATCCCGTCGATCACGATCGCATCGCAGGGTTCGATGCGGACCGTCTCCGGGGCCCGGAGGTGGGAGACGAAGTCGTAGACCGGCTTCTCGATCGCCTCCCCCCGCCCGAGGGCCTGGAGGTGGGCGGCGAGGAGGTCGAGGTCGAAGGCGTCGGGGTGATCCCAGTTGACCCGTCGCCGCTCCTCGAGCGTCAGGTTCCGATGGTCGCGGTAGTAGGCGTCCATGTCGAGGAAGGCGACGCGGGCCCCCGGGAGGGAGTCGGCGATGCGCTTCGCGACGGTGGACTTGCCCGACCCGCTGCCGCCGGCGATCCCGATGATGAGGGGCTTCATCCCTGAAACATCTCGCCCCCGGTGTGGGGGGGCAATGTCGGACCCTCCCTGATACCTATCCGTGACGAGTAGCTTTCGACATGCATCCATACCCACGAGGCCTCGCCCTCGCGGCGAGCGTCCTGGCCCTCTGTGGCGCGCGCCCCCTCGCGGGGCAGGAGCGCGTCGAGCTGACGCTGGCGGCCACCACCGATGTCCACGGGCGGCTCCGGGCCTGGGACTACTACGCCGACCGCCCGGACCCGGCCCGCGGGCTGGCCCGGGCGGCGACGATCGTCGATTCCCTGCGCCGTGCCGCCCCCGGCCGGGTGATCCTCGTCGATGCCGGGGACCTCTTGCAGGGGAACCCGATGACCTACGTGGCGGCGCGGATCGACTCCGCGCGCCCGAGCCCCGTGGTCGCGGCGATGAACGTCATGCGGTACGACGCGGCCGCCGTCGGGAACCACGAGTTCAACTACGGACTCCCGATCTTCGATCGCGCGCGCGCCGAGGCGACCTTCCCCTTCCTCGCAGCCAACACGACGCGACTCGATGGCGGGCGGGCGTTCCCCGCACGGACGATGGTCACCCGCGCCGGGGTGAAGGTGGCGATCATCGGGGTCACCACCCCGGGATCGATGGTCTGGGACCGCGACCATCTCCGGAACCGACTGGAGGTGACCGACATCGTCGCTGCGCTCCCGGCGCAGGTGGCGGCGGCCCGCACCGAGGGGGCCGATGTCGTGGTGGTGGTCGCCCATGCCGGCCTCGAAGGCGAATCATCGTACGAGACGGCTGGGACCACGCTCGGGGAGGAGAACCCGATGGCCCGCGTCGCTCGCGAGGTCGCGGGGATCGACGTGTTGGTGATCGGACACTCCCATCGCGAGGTGGCGGATACCACGATCAATGGTGTGCTCGTGGTGCAGCCGCGGAATTGGGCGACGAGCGTCGCGACCGTCGCGATCGGGCTCGAGCGGGCGGGGACCGGATGGAAGGTGGTGAGCCGCCGGGGGCGGCTCGTGCAGGCGCGCGACCATGCCGAGCAGGCGGCGGTCGTGCGCGCGGTGGCCCGCGCGCATCAGTCGGCGGTGCGGTACGCCAACGAGGTGATCGGGCGGACCGAGGTCGCCTGGCGCACCGACTCGGCGCGCGTGCGCGATGAGCCGCTGATCGACCTGATCCAGGCGGCGCAGCTCCGCGCCACCGGCGCGCAGCTCAGCATCGCGTCGGCCTTCACGCTCGACGCCCGCTTGGAGCCGGGCCCGATCACCGTGCGGCAGATCGCCCAGCTCTACCCGTATGAGAATTCGCTGCGCGCGCTGCGACTGAGCGGGGCGCAGCTCCGCGCCTTCCTCGAGCACAGTGCGCGCTACTGGATCGTGGAGGGCGATGGGGCCGGCGGCTTCCGCACGCGTCCCGATCCGACGATCCCCGGGTACAACTACGACATCCTCGCCGGCGCGGAGTACGTGGTGGACCTGGCGCGGCCGATCGGATCGCGGATCACGACGCTCACCTTCC
>Ga0172372_10000882_pt1 | contig 46479 bp, 30 predicted proteins | sample LakKiv5m_2_FD_114544 | JGI IMG/M metagenome (GOLD analysis project Ga0172372, IMG submission 114544) | Freshwater microbial communities from Kabuno Bay, South-Kivu, Congo - kab_092012_9.5m | ecosystem: Environmental > Aquatic > Freshwater > Lake | place: Democratic Republic of the Congo...
ACGCGTGTCCGGAAGTTCCAAGGGGAATCTGGCTTTTTGCATTTTTACAGATGCAGTGGAATATCAAAAACCAATAAAATCACAGCTAAAAATCCTTCACGGCGTTGGGGCAGAGCCCCCAAGGAGCATGGGATCGAATTCGAAAACTTTCAGATTTTCGAATCGGCTCTCTTGCCTTTCCCCTAGACGGTCGCTCACCCCCTGCGGTCCCCGAGCCGACCTCGTTGGCTATTTTCGGGCTTGGTGCTTTAGGCTTTGCTTATCGCGCACGGCAGAAAAAGGGCTATTGGCCAAAAGGCGGATGAAGAAGTAACTGAATCCTTAAGGCGCATCATGACAGCGTATCCTCCATAGAATCTCAGTCGATCGCTACCCAATCGCCTTGGTGGCCAATGTTCCGCACAAGACCTGCTTCCATTACCCGTCGCAGGTGTTAACACGCAAGTGACGGGTCTAGTCATTGGATCATCTCCCACACATCGGATAGGTGAATCGGTGGCGATGTTCGATTAGCTACCTGGTCTGATCGTAGATTTCTCGACTGAGTATCGTCGGAGTCGACAGCGTGTTATAGTCACCAGGCCTAATACGGGTCACGATAAGGAAACCTGTTACCGAAAAACCTCTTGCTATCCGAATGTCCAAGATGAAACACCGTTCGACTCGCGATGTTGTTGAAGACCTCAAGAAAAACGGTAGGCTCATCGAAGTCGACGCTCCCTTATCATCCAAACTCGAAATCCCCGAAATCCAGCGACGTGTCTACGCTCGCAAAGGACCAGCGATTCTCTTTACCAATCCTGCCCACTCGCACTTTCCTATGGTCAGCAACCTGTTTGGTTCTCTCGACCAAGCCCGATTCCTTTTTCGACACACCCTCGAGCGAGTCCGCCGCGCTATCGAACTAAAAATCGATCCCAACGCTTTGTTGAAAAACCCACTCCGCTATATTTCGGCCCCCTCGACAGCTTGGGCAATGCTCCCCAAACGCGTCAGCTTCGGATCTGTACTTTCCAATTCTTGCGAAATCACCAACCTACCACAACTGATCTCCTGGCCCGATGACGGTGGACCTTTTGTCACCCTTCCTCAAGTCCTAAGCTCTCCGCCTACCGACGCCGACTCAAGTCTCCCTAGCCTGTCAGCTTGCAATCTAGGTATGTACCGTATCCAACTATCAGGAAACGAATATGTAGCCAACCGAGAGATCGGTCTCCACTACCAACTTCACCGTGGGATCGGTATCCACCACCAACAAGCTCTCAAAGCCAACAAACCCTTCCCTGTAACGATCACCGTTGGGGGTACTCCAGCGATGACACTTGCTGCCGTAATGCCCCTCCCCGAAGACGTCGGCGAACTGACTTTCGCTGGTGCCCTGGCAGGTCACCGCATCCCGATGATCGTATCGAAAGCATCCTCGAGAAATGCGATCCCCACGGCTCCCATTTATGCCGACGCGGATTTTGCAATCACCGGAATCGTCGACCCTAACTCGCTCAAACCCGAAGGACCCTTCGGCGACCACCTCGGTTACTACGCTCTTAAACACCCTTTCCCATGGATGCAAGTCACAGGGGTCTATCACCGACCCGGCGCTATCTGGCCTTTCACCGTCGTAGGTCGCCCTCCCCAAGAAGACACCACCTTCGGCGAACTGATCCATGAGATCACCGGCCCCATCATCCCAACGGTTCTTCCTGGAGTCCGTGGCGTTCATGCTGTCGATGTCGCCGGGGTTCATCCTCTGCTATTGGCTATCGGTTCGGAACGCTATACCCCTTATCTGAAACCTAACCGCCCCCAAGAACTGCTTACCCAAGCCAACGCCATCCTGGGTCAAGGTCAAATGTCTTTGGCGAAGTATCTTTTCATCATCGATGGAAATGACCCGAATGCTCCTAGCCTTTACGATCTAGAAGCTTTCTTTCAATGGGTATGGGAGCGAATCGATCTGTCTAACGGTCTCCACTTTCATACGAAAACCACGATCGACACTTTGGATTACTCGGGGGAAGGTTGGAATCAAGGATCAAAACTCGTGATCCCAATCTCAGGTCCCAAACGCAGGGATCTCCTAAGCGATATCCCATCGGACTTGAGAATCAGCTCAGATTTTTCTAACCCCAAACTATGCTCAGTTGGCTCGATCGCGATCGAAACGAAATTACCTTTCAATGCCGCGATCGACCAACTATCTGCCACGATGGACCACCAACCTGACCTTGCCAAGAAAATAGCTTTAGTCACCTTAGTGGATGACTCGGACTTTGCAAGCCGATGTTTTGCCAATTGGGTTTGGATCACCTTTACCCGCTCTAACCCCTCGATCGACCTAAGAGGGGTCGGCGAAAGAACCGAGCACAAACACTGGTCTTGCTCCGGACCGCTGATCATCGATGCTCGTATCAAACCACACCATGCTCCTGCGCTGGTAGAGTGCCCAGAAGTCACCAAGAAAATCGATGCTCTTGCCGCACAAGGTGGCCCTCTTTCTCGATACCTCTGACCAAATTCGCAGTTATAATCTAGTATCATGACTCACGATCAATCCCTCTATGCAGCTTGCGACTCGTACCGTCATTGGTTGGGTTCTCAACGTTCCTTATCGCGTCGAGAGGCACTTCAATACGGCTCGATCGCTGCTGCTTGCAGTGGATCGGTATGGACTACACTTGCTGAAGCATTGGCTCATTCTCCTACCAACTCCAAGAAACCTAAAGCTCTGATCTTGCTTTGGCTTCAAGGTGGTCCCAGCCAACTAGAAACTTTCGATCCTCACCCTAATTCGCCGATCGGTGGTTCGACCCAAGCCATCGCTACATCGCTCAAAGACCTCTCCATCGCCAAGACGCTTGAACAAACCGCTGAGATCATGCATCTAGGTACCTTGGTTCGTTCGATGACTTCTAAAGAAGGAGACCATGAGCGTGCGACCTACAACATGAAAACCGGTTGGCGTCCTGATCCAACCCTTATCCATCCTGCGATCGGTTCGATCCTGTGCCATCAAAGCAAAGATAACCTTGAAATACCCAGGCATATTTCCATCCAGTCCGGACAGTGGCCTTCTCGCGGTGGTTATCTTGGAAGCCAATACGATCCGTTCCAACTGGGCGATCCAAAGGACCCACTCCCTAATCTAAAAAGCTCGGTTGTCGGTAAGCAATTCCAACAACGCATCGACGATCTTGAAATTCTTGAAAAAGGTTTTCGGAAAGGTCGCGTGAGCAATCTTGATTCGGATAAGACTCTGCATTCGATATCGACTCAGCGCGCTGTGAAAATGATGTCCAGCGAGCAGATCAAAGCATTCGATATCGATCAGGAGACTCAGACTACTCGAGAACCTTTCGGTAATACTCCCTTTGGTCGTGGCTGTCTTGCGGCGGTTCGATTGATTGAACAAGGCGTCACTTGCGTCGAAATCGAACTCAGCGGTTGGGACTCTCACATCGAAAATGATGCACTACAAGCCGGGCGCTGCAGTATCCTCGATCCTGCGATGGCTTCACTGATCCGGCTGCTTAAAGATCGAGATCTACTGAGCTCGACCGTTGTGCTTTGCACTGGGGAATTCGGTCGTACTCCACGAATCAATATCGCCGATGGTCGCGACCATTGGCCAAACGGATTCAGTTCCGTGATCTTTGGTGGACCGTTTCGAAGCGGCTACGTTCACGGACAAACCACTCACGAACTGATTGAAAGCGCCGACGATCCACTCAAGGGTGTTAAGGACCCGGTTCGAATCGAGGATCTTCACGCTACGCTACTTCATGCCTTCGGTATCGACCCGTCCATCGAATCGATCACGCCCATCGGAAGACCCATGGCAGTCAGCCAAGGGTCGATTATCAAAGAGCTCTTGGACTAGTAATCGAAACGAATCCCTTATTTCTTGTTAGGGTTTGGCTTGGCCGTCGCTTGCTTGGGCTTGGCCACCGGTCCTTGCTCCATCAGCTTTTCAATAGCTTGAAGCATCTCAGGATTCGCACTAAACCCTGCGGTCCGCTTGACGACCACTCCTTTGCCATCGATAAGTATGGTCACCGGAACACTGAGAACTCCGAGTTTCGTTGCTAGGTCGCTTTGAAAACCACCTTGCTCATGAATGTGTGACCACGGGTACTTACCCGCGTTTTCCTTGAGAAAATTCGCGGCTGTAGCAGCTTCGTTGTCCAGATTCACACCGACGATTTGTAAGTTTTGTTTGGCGTATTTGGCTTGCAACTTTCGCAACTCAGCCATGTCAGCTTTGCATGGATCGCACCAAGTAGCCCAGTAATGCACGATGGTTGGACCGGTGGTCTGAACCTCTTTGCCATCCAAAGTCTTGCCCCTTAGATTCAACGTCTTGCCTTCGAGATTGAGCCGGACGATTGCTCCTTGGGCTTTCTTGCCGAAATCCGTTCCCGAGAAATTTGCCGCTACTTTCTTGTACCAATCCTGGGCATCTTTCTCTTGTCCTCCAAGCTCATCATTTAGTCCGATTTGAATCATCGCTTCAGCAGCATCTGGCGAGGTCGGATACTCTGTGGAGAAGGTCTTGAGCTTCTCGATGTACTCCTCTTGGACCACTGCATGGTTGGCTTTAGGGTTGCTCATTTGAGCCATGAATTCCGAGGTAATTACTCGGAAAGCGACATAGGATTTATGCTCATTTCCTCCCCTGAGCTTATCAAGACTCAACTCCAAGTCCTTGAGCTCATCAAGTCCCTCGTTGTATGCGCCTGTTTGGACAGCCGAGCTTACCGAATCTGCAAATTGATGGATCCATGAGCCCATGTCGTCGGTCCCTTGGCTTGCTGCGATGAGTTTTCGCAAGATCGATCCTCGCTCTTTGTACTGCTGGGGACTCGCATTGCCATCTTTCATGCTCGAGTCTACCTTATCCAATTCGGTGAGCAAACCTTGCATCGCTTCGGTCATCCCCGATTCGGCGGGTGCTGCTGTTGTGTCCCTATTAACAGCTAAAGATGGGAAGAAAAATCCTGACTCACCTACGCTGTTGCCATCGACCATCCTCGGGGAATCTATCAATCGCCAGCCGTTACCTACTTGAAGGATTGTTCCAACCAATAGCTGCTGATTGGCTCCTTTGCTCTCAACGATGGCGATGACATTCTCGTAAGCTACCAAGTCTTGTGCCAAACCATCTGTTCCCTCTGGAACCACCCCAGGCTTGTCGGCGGCAAACTGTGCCCAAGATGCTTGGCTATCGATAAGTCGTTGTCCTTCGATAAATTCGCTAAAACCGAGTTTGGTTTTTTCTAGTTTTTCATTCAGTCTGGTTTTGATTTTATCGCCCAGCTTCAAACCCTCGAGCTCGCTTTGGCTTGGCATCAAGCGAACAAACTGTTTGGTATTTCGGTTCTTTATCGCTTCGACCACCTCGAGAGTTATCTCTTCTGCTGAGATGCTCTTCCATGAATCGATCTGTCCGTCCTCGTCTTTGTCCAAACCCCAACGCGTTCCTTGGGTTCCCAGCCATCTGGATTGATCTGCCGTACCATTGAAATTCGAATCGATATCGCGGTAAACTTCGATACCATCTTTGAAATAGCTCCATTGATCCACGTTCCGGTCGCCATTGGTATCGGCAAAACGTCTTAATAGCCGTCCATCTGGTCCGTAAATCATCAATCCATCAACCCCTCCAAGTGTTTCGTACTTGCCTGTGCACTTGGTTGCATCCTTGGGTTCCACTAGATCGTAGATGACCCCCTGCTGTTGGGGCGTATATCCCAGACCTGTTGCTACCAAGGCTTGGGTATCCTGAGCTTGGCATACCCCCGAGGCTTGGCTCGCAAGCATCGCTGCTAAGATTGTCAAAAAACTCGATCTTCTTACGCTTTTGTTTTTGCTAGATAGCATCCTTGCTCTCTCTCTTAGTCCTAATGAGTCGATCCTTAGCCTTTAACTGACGAGTTTAGCCGAAAATCCCTCCCGCTTTCCATACCTTTTTCAATCGTCTTCTCCACGTACATTTAGCACCATTTTCCAGTCTTTTGTCAATTCGCTAGCATTTCCCCAAGGGGATTTTTTCTCGAATGCTATCCAATGGGCCGTACGCATGGGCATGGTTTCGTTAGCTAGTTGGCTAGCTAGGTTCTCGATGCCTGGGTTATGGCCTATACACAGGATTTTTTCGCGTTCTGCATGTTGCTCAGCTACCACGTTGGCTATCGCTGGCGGTGTGGCTAGGTACAGTTCGTCAAAGTAAAGGACTTCGGGAATCCTCGTTTGGCTGTACTGGCTTAAAGTCTGCATGATCCCCTGCAAGGTCTGCACAGCCCTGGTCGCCGAGGAACAAAGAATTCTGTCGGGTTGCATCTCTAGTTCTTTGATTTTATGGCCTAGCAAAACCGCAGCTTTTTTTCCCCGGTGATTCAGCGGCCTTTCTTTATCAGCCAACGCACTGTCGCTCCAATCGCTTTTGGCATGACGTACAAGCATCCACTGGATCATCTTTTCCTCACTTTAGCAAACGTTGAATCCTGGAGTCCAGCAAACTTTCTACGACCCATTTGGCGCCTGTAAAATCACCATGTCGGGTATGTTTATTTGGCACACTGATCACATAAGCTCCAGCGGCCACTCCTGCTTTGGTTCCATTCTCACTATCCTCGAGTACCAGCATCCTTTGTACTTGGACCCCCATTCGTTTAGCTGCTTCCACGTAAATGTCTGGATGCGGTTTGCCCCTGGGGACTTCCTCGGCCGTTACGACAAAATCCAAGTGCTCCAGGATACCTGTTATCGATAGAGCCTTGTTTGCAAAACTCTTCGTTGAACTGGTTGCCACGCATCTGGATAGTCCTTTGCTGTGGATAAGACTCAAGGTTTGTTCTACACCCTCTAGCCTACGTAGCCTTGTCTCGAGTATCCCTTCAAAAATTCCCTCGGTTTCCACGTGGAGTTCTTCCCATGTTTCTTGTAGTGATTCACTTTCTATGAGCACTTCGTAGGCTTTTGGGGCTGGAAGTCCTATCATTTGCCTTCTAACTTCTTCCTTAAAGACCTTACCTCTTCTGGTTAGGAGTTCTTTGGTTACCTCCTCGTAGAGGTCTTCTGTGTTGATCAGCAAACCATCCATGTCAAAAGCTATGGCTTCAATTCGAACCCTATCGGCTATTTCTTCCATGGTCTGGATAACTTGTCTATTCCTGTGCGTGGACTGTTTTGGCTTGATTTCGTTTGCAAACATCGGCTTGGACGCTGTCGATTTCTTATCCTATTTCCAACGCTCTACCCTCTTTAAACCTACAGTATCCTACGAGTTTTCCACCGTTTCTGGCTTTAGCTTTTCCCTAGCTTTTGATTGGTCTAAGCTTGGTTGCGGTCTGTTTTTGACAGCTCTGGCCTTGCCTCTTCAACAACAACAAAATTTATATATCTATATTACTTACTTGCTAGGCTTTCGTTGACTTACCCATCGACCAACCATCTTCCAAAATTCCGTCCTTGGTCACGATGCAAATCCCGTCCCTTACAAAGCAAGGATCGTAGGTGTCGGAGTCAGTAAGTCCAAACGGATTGGATACTTGAACATGCCTACCAATACGGGAATTCTTGTCCAAAATAGCTCCTTCGATAAGACTACCTGAACCTATGCCTACGCGAGGCTTCCCTTCCTTGGCCAGTCTAGCCATGTCAGCATCGGTCTCCATGTAATCGGCACCCATCACGATTGAATTTCGAATGGTAACTCCGTCTCCTATGACGCAACGAAGTCCGATCACACTGTTCTCGATGATGGAACCTTTCCCTATTCTGCATCCGTCAGCAATCAACGAAGAAGTGATCGTAGCTCCTTCGAAAACAGATGGGGGTAAGAACCTAGGCCTTGTGTATACTGGGTTCTCGGCGGAGAACAAGTCGAAGGGTGGATTCGGCTTGGTCAAAGAGAGATTTGCTTCGTAAAACGCTCGAATCGTGCCTATGTCCTCCCAATAGTCATCGAACAGGTGGACCTGAACCTTTCGAGAACGAATAGCCGCCGGGAAGACTTCCTTCCCAAAGTCGCTGTAGTTGGTTTTGTTGAGGACATCAAAAAGCAGCTCTTTGTTGAAAATGTACAAACCCATGCTGGCCAAGCAATCTCGACCTTTGGAATTGATACCCCGGGCATCGATCCAACTTGGCGACATGCTAACCATATCGATCTCATCGTTGGACTTGGGCTTTTCCAAAAAACCGACGACTCTACCAGAATCGTCGCAACGCATGATTCCAAGCGCAGAAGCTTCCGATCGAGCTACTGGAATCGCAGCGATGGTGACATCCGCGTTGCTTTGGATGTGGGTATCGAGCATTTGTCGGTAATCCATTCGATACAATTGATCACCGCTGAGGATCAAAACGTACTTGCAGTTTTGATCGTCAAAGTAGACCAAGTTCTTTCGAACAGCATCCGCAGTGCCTTCGAACCAAGCGGCATCGCTTTCCATCGTCTGCTGAGCAGCAAGTAACTCGACAAACCCACCGGAAAAATTATCGAAGCGGTACGTTTGGCGGATATGCTGATGAAGCGAAACGCTCAAGAACTGAGTAACAACATAAATTTTATTGATGCCACTGTGAAGGCAGTTGCTGATAGGAATGTCGATTAGTCGGTACTTCGAGGCCAAAGGCACAGCAGGTTTGGCTCTGATTTTGGTCAAAGGGTAAAGACGGGTCCCCCGACCACCACCTAGAATGAGCGAAGTAACGGATTTTAAATCGATAGCCGACATGTAGCACCTCAGGACCAAAGCAGTCGTAATCTAGCTAGACCAGAACATTCTAGCATGGCACGAGAAAAATAGGGCAAAACACAAGGTATGGAAGCAAAACGGATAGAAAAAGCTCCTATCGAAGATTTGGTAAAACAGTTGGTAGCTGAAAACTCAGTAAGCACCCAGAGCAATCTAGCAGTGACCCAAAAAGTCGCTAGCTGGCTCGAAGCCATAGGGTTTCAAACCGAGTGGATACGATACGACGATCCAGCAGGAATCGCCAAAGCGAGCATCGTCGCCAAAAGAGACGCCAAAAATCCACACCAAGCAAAAGGCTCACAACGAGGTGGGGCCAGTTATTTAGCCCATACCGACGTGGTACCAGTAGAGGACTGGCATACGGGTTTTAGTGGGCCATTTGAAGCCGTCGAAAAGGAGGGTAGGCTTTACGGACGAGGAACATGCGACATGAAGGGATCTTTGTGCTGCGCAATCCAAGCGGCAGCCAAGATCGATCCATCGGATCAGACGAAACCCATTTACTTTGTTGTTACCGCTGATGAAGAAATAGGGATGCAAGGAGCTCAGCAAGTCCACGAAAGGTCCCAATTATGGAAAGAAATGATTGATTTGGATGTAGCTGGGATCATCGGTGAACCCACCGAAATGCAAGTAGTCCATGCTCACAAGGGAACTTATGGTGTGATACTAAGGTCCATTGGACTTAGCGCCCACACAAGTACAGGGAAAGGGAAGAACGCCAACGAAGCACTCATTCCAGCGTTACCAGAGTTGCTGGAACTTAAAATGCAGACGGAAAACCAAGCTCGATACCAAGATACCCAATTCGATCCACCGACCTTAACGCTCAATATGGTGATCAAGAACGAACCGCTAGCGATCAACGTGACAACGGCAATCGCGGAAGCCCAATTATTCTTTAGGACGATGCCTCAGGTTGATCACCAAACGTTGGTAAAAAACCTTCGCCAAATCCAAGCTAATCATCAACTGCAGTGGATCGACAAAGGGGAAAAACTAAGCTGGAGTGTTTCGCCGGATTCGCCATGGGTACGAGAGCTTTTGAAAATCACAGGTCAAACCACGTCAACAACCGTGTGCTACGGCACCGATGCTTCGGTGTTGCAAAAGCTTCGTCGGCTTGTGGTATGCGGGCCAGGTAGTATCGAGCAAGCTCACCGCAAGGATGAATGGATATCGATCGAGCAATTGCATAAGGCTAGCGAGGTCTACGAGCAAGCCTTTAGAAAGTGGGCTTGTTAAGCCATGTTTCGCATTCTTTTAAAAAAGTACTACCAAGAGTCGATCTTGTTATGGTCCGCGTTGGCATTGGTCCTTTTCTTCTTCCCATGGGTTAGGATTTGGACCGTAAGCCAATTCGAACTGACAGGCTTTGCCCCCCTGATCGAGCAATTCAAAGCGTTCGAGAAATTTGCTCCGGTTCCACTTGAGCAGTTTCTTACTTATCACGGAATCATAGGTATCACTTTCGATGAACCTGTCGTGCTTTTGTGCGTGTTAACCTGGTGTATCGCACGAGGGACGGATGTCGTCAGTGGAGAGCTCAATCGAGGAACCATGGAGATGCTCTTAGGCCAGCCAATCCAGAGATGGAAAATACTAGCCGGCCATGGCTTGGTAACCATCGTGGGCTTGGCCCTTTTATGCATTTTGATTTACTTCGGTATCTATCTAGGTATTCATACCAATTCAACGCCCGTAGCATCGACGTCGAAAGTGACATTGCCTTGGCTGGAATGGACAGTATCGAATCCATTTGTAGCCAAACAAATGAAGCAAACGCCGCTGAGCGAACTTGCCGACCCTCAGGAGTTCATAGCAGCAACACTCAATCTGTTTTCGCTGGGGTTTGCCGTTTTAGGCTTGGGAGTCATGGCCAGCAGTTTCGACCAATACCGATGGCGTTCGATCGGAGTCGTGATCGGGATGTATGTTTTGAGTCTCCTGCTTTTTATTCTCTCGAAGTCGACACCTTCGATGGCGATCTTCAAACCGTTTACCTTTCTGTCAGCCTACCAGCCTGCTTGGATGATTCAGCAGATTCATCATCATCCGGATCGTCAGTGGTTTTTCAGCAACAGCCAATTTGCAACATCGTGGCAAGATACCATCGGACCGATGGGATATGTGTCCCTTCTTTTGTTCTTGGGCATCGCGGCCTACCTATTGGCTTTTTGGCGGTTTGCAACAAGAGATTTGCCAGCCCCTAATTAAGTTCGGTCGCTAATACCGGATCACTTTTTCTTGAGTATCTCAACACTCTGTCCGTCCTTGAGCCCACCGGCTCTGGCCAGTACCACCGTTTCACTAGCTTCCAAACCCGATAAGACTTCGACATCATCGCCAACTCGGATGCCTAACTGAATCGAACGTGTAAGGATTTTTCCGTCTATGACTAAGCAACAGTAGGTAGTGTCCCCCTTCTTCCCGACAGCTCCTATGGGCAAAGCCAATACGTCTTTCTTTTCAACTAGGGATACTTTTGCTTGGACGAAGGCTCCAGGTAGCAGTTTGTGTTCAGAATTATCCAGTTCTACTTGGATTGGCAAGCATCGACTCTGTGGATCTAAACTCGAAGACAGGCGAGTCACTTTGCCAAGGATCCGCCGAGCTGGCTCAGAAGGAATAGAAAATTCGACCGGGTCCCCAGAACTTCCGAAGTCGACAAAGCTGGCTTCCGCTTCAGGAATATCCACATGGATACGGACCCGGCTTGTATCGCTGATGGTAAGTAGTGGTTGATCATCGTTCGAGCCAGCAGGTTGAACGTAATGGCCACGATCGACACTTCGCGAAGTGACAATCCCATCGAAGGGTGCCACGATAACCAGGTATCCTGCCATCGTAGCGGCTTGAGCATGTTCACTCACAGCGACAGCTAGTTTGGCTTTGGACGCTTCTAAGTCGGCTTGGGATTTTCCCACAGTCGATTCAGCTTCCAAATGCTTGGCTTGCGCGGAAACCACGACGGCTTGCAATTCTTTTTTGGAAGCTACGGCAGCTTGGTATTGGCTTAAGGTTTCATCGGCCTGTTTTTTGGTCACGGTACCTTTGTCAGCAAGTTCAGATATACGCGAACTCTCTGATTTCCATCGGGTCAATTCAGCATCCGCTCGGTCGATCCCAGCAAGGGCTTGTTGCACTTGAGCCAAAGCAGAGCCCACAGCGGCTTGTGCAGCCACCAACGCTGCCTCAGCTTGTTTTACCTGCGCAGTTGCTTGATCAATCAAGCCTTGTTTGGTGACAACTGAATCTTTGTATTCCGGAGCGTTCAAAACAATCAGCGGTTCACCTTGGCGTACCGAATCGCCTACGTCTACAGCGACCGATTCGACATAACCGGAAATCTTTGAAAGAATCGGCGTTTGCTGATAGGCTTCAACGCGTGCTGGCTGCACTGAATACAGTTGCAGTGTTTTACGAGGTACTGAACCCGCCGTTACACGTTCCAATTGAGAAGCAGTGGTTTTTTCCGAGGAAACTGGTTCCATGGATCGATCGACCGGTTTGCAACCTGCCAGAATCGCAGCAAATACAAGCAAATGCAAGCGATACATGACAACATTGATGTTCATGGTATTAAGTTCCAAAGTAACGACTGTGCGGATCGTCCGGGTCCATCGAAGCTGAACCCAAAGCAGAGTTGGATTGTGCAACGACAAAAAACATGGGCAGCACCAGTAGGGTCGACAAAGTAGCAGCCACCAAACCACCCAGAACGGCTAGTCCCAAAGGCGCATTCTGCTGACCGGCTTCGCCGAAACCCAAAGCCATGGGAATCATCCCAGCGGTCATCGCTAAACTAGTCATCAAAATAGCTCTTAGTCGACTCGAGGAACCCTGGATTGCGCCGAGTTTAGCATCGAGCAATTCAGATCGCTTCTTTTCAGAGAAATCAACTAAGAGGATCGCATTAGCCATCGCCACACCGATGGCCATGATCGCACCGATGAATGATTGGATGTTGATGGTTGTCTCGGTCCAATAGAGCATCAGCAAGATCCCCGCAAGCACGGCTGGAATGGTTGAAACAGTGACCAAAGCGAGTTTGAGCGACTGAAAGCTCGCAGTCAATAACAGCAGTACAGCGACGATCGCAAGGAGCAGTCCGATCGAGAGTCCAGATTGCATTTCTTGCATGGGAGGAATCTGTCCTCGAACTTCAACCGAGCTTCCAGCAGGTGGGTCGCCAGCAAGCTTAATCGCTGCTCGCACATCTCGAGCTACCCCACCCAAATCTTTACCGACCATATTCGCGGTAAGTGTTACTTGACGTTTCATGTTATAGCGGTCGTATTGACCAGGCATCGAACCTGATTCGATACTTGCAACATCGCGGATCAGAACTTGGCCATCCTGAGTCTTCTTTAGGGGGATACGTCCAAGCTGCTCGGTAGAAGCAACCGTTTCCACGCCAAAGACGGACCGAACGACCGAGCGAGGTATTTCGACTTGAACTTGGTAAGCGATACCGCTTTTAGGATCTGCCCAATAATTGGGTACAACGAAACGGCTTGACGAAGTTGCTGTGACTAAGGCTCGAGAAACATCGACCGGCATGATTCCTGCCAAGCCAGCTTTTTCACGGTCGACATTGACTTGTACTGTAGGATAATTCATCGATTGGCCCAGCTGCAGGTCCCTAAGCGACGGAACGCTTGAAAGGACTTGCCGAAGCTGTTCGGCAAACTCTCTATTTTTCGCAAAATCAGTTCCGCTGACGACCACTTCGATAGGTGCGGGAGATCCAAAACTCATGACTTCATTGACGATATCCGAAGGTTCAAAGGAGAACCTAACCTCAGGCATTTCCTGAGTTAGTCGAGCCCGAAGTTTTTCCTTGAGCAGCTCATCTGGGAGTGGAAAATCTTTTTTGAGTCCGACGTATAGAATCGCTTCTTCGGGGCCACGCGACCACTGATAAACCGCATTGACCGGAAAGTTGGAGTGGATCATCCCAACGTAACCGAGTGTCAGTGCGATGTTATCTTTACCTAATTCATCGCCGATGAGTTCCAAGGCTTGCTTGGCCAGGGCTTCGGATTTCTCGATATGCGTTCCATCTGGACCTCGCATTCGAAGACGGAATTGGCCGGCGTCGACGACTGGAAAAATGCTTTGCCCAAGCTTGGGTGAAATCGCTATCATGACCGCGACCGTACCGATCAAATAGAGAGGTATTAGGATCCAGCGAGCTTGTATGCAGCGTAAGAGGATCGATTCATAGAATTGGCGCAAACGATCAAACCAACCAACCCCTTGGTGAGTTTTAAAGTCAGCATGTGATTTATGTGGATGCAATAACCAGACCGCTAGTACAGGAACCAGAGTGCTCGATAGTACGTAGGAAGCGATCATCGCAAAACCGACGGCTAACGAGAGCGGGACAAACATCCCTCTTGCTGCCCCTTGCATAAAGAAAGACGAAACAAACACGGCTAAAATACAGAGCATGGCAAGCAAGCGAGGAACGACTGTTTCCAAAGAGCCTTGCTGGACGGCTCGTGCAAGAGGTTCGCCGCGTTGCAGATGAGCGTGGATATTCTCGATCGATACGGTAGCTTCATCGACGAGAATACCGATCGCAAGGGCTAGGCCACCAAGGGTCATTAGGTTGATGGTTTGGCCGGTCAACCAAAGGGCAACGATCGAACATGCGATCGCAAGAGGGATGTTCAAGACGACCACAATAGCGCTTCGCCAATCCCTTAGAAACAGCAAGATCATCAAGCCAACCAGCACCGCTCCAAGTGCACCTTCGGCCACCACACTTTGAACCGCGCGGGTGACGAAGGGTGATTGATCGAATTCGAATCGAACATCGATCCCTTCTCCATCTGCGCCCAAGGCTTCTTTCATTTTAGGGATTGCGGTTTTGATTTGTTCGATGACGCTAAGCGTAGACGCATCGGCTCGTTTATTGGCAAGAATGTAGACAGCGCGACGTCCATTGACCAGCGCGTAACCAGCGGGAGCGTCGGCAGAATCGCTGATGGATCCGACATCGCGGATGTAGACGGGATGTTCTCCAGTTCGGATGGGGATCGTCGAGAGTTGCTGAGGATCCTTGACCACCGAGTTTATCGGTACGATCGGATAAGAATCACCTAGTGGTAAATTGCCAGATGGACTGAGGGTATTTCCTTTGGTCAGTGCCGAGATGATTTCATCCGGAGACATGCTGTAGGACTGTAGTTTCTTGGGGTCGACCGAAATGACGATCGATCTAGCTGAACCACCAAAGGGAGGAGGGGCCGAAACACCAGGTAGATTCGAGAACATGGGGCGGACACGAAACAATGCCAGATCTTGAATCTCAGAGATGCTTCGAGTATCGCTTGACAGGACCAAGTAACCTACAGGAACGCTACCGGTATCGAATCTCATGACGAAAGGGGAAACGGTACCCGGTGGCATGAACGCTTGCGAGCGGTTCACATAGTTGATCGTCTCGGCCATCGCCTGAGCCATATCGGTCTGGGGATGGAAGAACAGTTTCATCAATGCGGTACCTTGGACATTTCGAGATTCCACATGATGGATACCGCTGATGTACAGGAAGTGGTACTCGTAGTAGTTGGTCAGAAATCCTTCCATTTGAGCTGGGTCCATGCCCCCGTAAGGCTGGCAGACATAGATCACTGGAAGGTTGAGTTTCGGGAAAATGTCCACTTCCATCCCTTTGGGAAGTCCATCGGGGTAAGTCCATTTCCACTGCTGAAAGGTTGCGGGTCCGACGGCCAAAAAGCCGGCGATCAGGGTGCTAAGGACCAGGACGACAACGGTAGCTGGGCGGCGCATCGCCGAGAGAATCAGTTGCATGCAACGGGGTGTTTAGCAGGGAGGCGACATGTCAGGGCTGGATGGAGATGGCAAGGTTAAACTTGACCAAGACCACCTAGTTTACCACGATGCCATCCAAAATGGCGATTGAAGAACAGGCATCGAAGCGTTGATGGCGCAATTAACCATGAATATCCCGCATAAGCCGTACAGATTGCCGAGCGTGAATGCCGAAGTCTTCTTGTAAACAAGGAGAGAGCGATTTCATGCCTAGAAGATTGCACGTTTCAATCAGGAGAGCTGTTTACGCCGGTTTGGTTGGAACTGCGATGGGAGGCTGCGCAACAGTCGGATCAGTCGGATCAGTCGGATCAGTCGGATCAGTCGGATCAGTCGGATCAGTCGGATCAGTCGGATCAGTCGAATCGGTCGGATCAGTCGAATCGGTCGGATCAGATTTCGAGACAGAAGAGATACCCATCAATCTGCCAAGTGCATTGGCCAGAATTGGTGGAACGCATCCGGTGGTTGGTCATGCGCAGTGGAGAGTTCAGGAGGCTTATGCGCAGCTGGATCGAGCGGAGCTCATGTGGTTACCATCGATCCAGGCGGGATTCAATTACCATCGGCATGATGGGAACTACCAAGCGATTAATGGTACGATTGTGGATATCAACAGCAACTCGTTCCAAGCGGGGCTTGGGGCAGGCGCGATTGCGGCTGGGACAACTCCCAGGCCGGGACTTGTGGCTCAATTTCATTTAGCCGATGCGATTTTTCTTCCCAAGGTTGCCCAGAGGGCAGCTTGGGCCAAGGAGCATGCAGCCTTGGCGGTAGAGAACCAGCAGATGCTAACAGCATCGCTAGCGTATGTGGAGTTGCTCGATGCCTATCAGGAAGAGAGTTTGCTAATAGCGTCATCACAGAGGATCGAGGAGCTATCGAGGATCACCTGGGATTATGCGCAGACAGGAAGTGGTCTGGTTTCTGATTCTCAGAGGTTAAGTACAGAGGAGTCGTTGGCGAAGTTAAGAGTTTTGGGGAGTACGGAGCGTAAGTTGTCGGCGTCAACACGATTGGCAAGGGCGTTGAGTATTCCGGGAACCTCGAAACTTGTTCCGCTTGATGCGATGGTAGTACCGCTGCAGTTGGTGGAATTGCAGAATGCAGAGCAAGACCAAATACTTGGAGCGTTGCACCGTCGACCTGAGCTTGCGGAGGCACAAGCGTTGGTATTGGCGGCAAGTGCTGCTTATGAGCGAGAGAGGTCGGCACCCTTTGTACCGAGTGTTTTGTTGGGATACAGCACAGGAACTTTTGGAGGAGGGTTGGGCAATCGAGTTGGGGATTGGGGAGGGCGTTATGACATCGATGCACTGATGAGTTGGGAACTTCGGAATATGGGTTTGGGAGAACAGGCAGCACGTCGGGAGCGACAAGCACAGGTTCAGCAAGCGATGTATAGCAGGTTGCGGATGATGGATCAGGTAGCGCAGGAGGTTGCCGAATCGAGGGTACAAGTGATGGTCCGTCGGGAGCAGATAGAAGTAAGTCAGAGGGCGGTTGATTCGGCCAAGGGTTCCTACGAGAAGAACTTAGAGAGAATCAGGCAGGGACAGGGGTTACCGATAGAGGTGTTGCAATCGGTACAGGCTTATGAGGCTGCGCAGAGAGTCTATTTGCGAGCGGTCAGTGACAACAATCGGGCACAGTTGCAATTGCTTTGGGCGATCGGCTGGGAGCCAGATTGTTTGCTAGCAAGTAATCCGCAGTAGCAAAAAAACAGGATTTTAGCTAGCAAACGGTCTCTGCTGCTCGGGGACTGTCCCCAGGCGCGATGAGATTTCTTTGCTAGCAAATTTTCCAATCTGCTCGGGGACTGTCCCCGGACAAAGGCGAATTTAATTTTTTTTGCTAGCAAACGGTCTCTGCTGCTCGGGGACTGTCCCCAGGCGCGATGAGAGTTCTTTGCTAGCAAATTTTCTAAGCTGCTCGGGGATTGTCCCCGGACAAAGGCGAATTTAATTTTTTTGCTAGCAAACGGTCTCTGCTGCGCAGGGACTGTCCCCAGGCGCGATGAGATTTAGCAAAACTTCAAGCTGCTCGGGGACTGTCCCCGGACAAAGGCGAATTTTTAGCTAGCAAACGGTCAATGCTGCTCGGGGACTGTCCCCGGAAGTAGCAAAAAAACTACCAGCGGACCCCTACCACGCTCCGATCCGACGCTTGGGATCCTAATGGCCACTGACCATTTCCCTGAGAATCGCACGCCGATGATCCCCACAAACCAGTTTCGCTAGCAAATCCAACCTTCTTCGACTTACTGCCGCCAACTCCTTGGGACCCATCGGAATCTCGTAAACTTACAGAACTTCCGTCCCTTTCAACCCGACCCGAACCAAGGAAAATCCCTGAAACAGAGACTGTCGAAGGGCCGGCAATGGATAATCGTTCCATAAAAGCTATCGGGTTAAGTGGTGCGCAATGCGAATTCGACAGGATCGTTATCGTCGCTCCACCTAGCCAACTTCAGCACGTTTCGACCCAAAGCAGTACCTTTTTTCTCGGTTGCGGTTACTCTTATAGGCCCAATATCCTAGTTGCTAGCATGGAACGCCTCGCAAGAATAACCACTTGGTCTCGAATGAACCAGATCAATGATTCTGTTGATCGATAACTACGACTCGTTCACTTACAACCTCGTTCAAAGACTGGGTGAAATCGACCCAAGTCTCGATGTATGCACGGTTCGAAACGATGAACTGACGGTCCAACAAGTGCGTGAACTTGGACCCGAAAGAATCCTGCTTTCCCCAGGCCCATGCACCCCCAACGAAGCCGGGATCTGTGTGCCTGTTATCGAAGAACTTCACAAAGAATTCCCTATCCTAGGCGTTTGCCTAGGTCACCAATCGATCGGCCAAGCCTTTGGAGGAAAAATCGTCCGGGCCCCAGAACTCATGCATGGGAAAACCGATCGCATTTTCCACGACAACCAAGGCATGTTCCAAGGACTTCCTAACCCCTTCGTCGCAACCCGCTACCACTCCTTGGTCATTCTCCCGGAAAATCTGCCCAACTGCCTGCAGGTCTCGGCCTGGGTGCAAGACTCCCAAGGAAACCGAATTATCATGGGAGTTCGACATCGAGACTACGCTGTCGAAGGCTGGCAATTCCACCCCGAGAGCTTTTTAACCGAACCTGGACCAACCCTCCTTAAGAGATTTTTAACTTGGTCCGGTCCACCATCGAAGTAATTCTTTTCTCCTATTTTCGTCCCTAAGCATGCTTTGCGTCACCGTCGCCCGTACTCGTCATAAGCACACCATCCAAGAACATCTCGATGTAGCTGCTCAAGGGGCGAAGCTCGTCGAACTCAGGATGGATTACATCGCCCGCAGCGTCGAGTTAGCACGAGTCCTGAAAAATCGACCCACCGCCGTCGTCGTCACATGCCGAAGAAAACAAGACGGTGGTCGCTGGGAAAAATCCGAAGAGGATCGCTTGATGCTGCTTCGACAATCCATCGCCCAAGGGGTCGAGTACGTCGATCTCGAAGAAGACACGGCCGCGAAAATCCCCCGCTATGGCAAAACCAAACGGATCATCAGCTACCATAATTTTGAAGGCGTACCTCAAGACCTCGAAGCAATTCACGCAAGGCTCGCTAAGCTCGATGCGGATATCGTCAAAGTGGCTGTCCAAGCCAACTCCTTCGAGGATTCGATTCGCGTGATCGAACTCATGCGAAACGCCAAAATCCCAACCATCGGCATCGCCATGGGTGACTACGGCTCGATGACCCGCATCCTCGCAACGCGATACGGTGCTCCATTCACCTACTGCGTGTTCAACTTAGATCGCCGTGTCGCTCCCGGTCAATTGTCCTACCAAGACATGAAGAACATCTTTCGAGCTGAAACGATCACCGACAAAACCAAAATCTTCGGTGTCGTGGCTGACCCCGTAGCCCACTCGTACAGCCCTATGCTTCATAACAGCGCATTTCAAGCCAACGAACTGGATTACCGATACCTGCCCTTCCGCGTTGCCGCTCAAGACATCGAACCGTTCATCCGCTGGTGCCAACGTGAAGGCATCGGAGGCTTAAGCGTGACGATCCCCCACAAACAATCGATCCTGCCGCTGTTAACCCAGGCCGAAGCCGCAGCGCAAGGTATCGGTGCCTGCAATACCATTGTCTTCAGCGGTGAAGATCGCATCGGCTATAACACCGATTACCGCGCCGCTATGGAATGCATCGCCTACGGTTTATCTAAAATCTATGAAGAACCTAACCCATTCGAAGGGAAATCTGCTCTCCTTCTGGGATCAGGTGGAGTGTCTCGCGCGATCGGGTGGGGCTTGGCCCAAAGACGTGTACGCGTAGCCATTTCAAGTCGCAACCAAGAGGCCGCTGAAAAACTCGCCAAAGAAATCGGAGGACGTACCGTCCCCTGGGAAGAACGCCACAGCGCTCAGCCAAACATCTTGGTCAACGGTACTCCAATCGGCATGTTCCCCGAAATGGATGCTACCCCGTTTCGCAAAGATAACCTCGATCAACGCACCTTGGTCTTCGATACCGTCTATAACCCCGAACAAACCCTTTTGATTCGACAAGCCAAATCGATCGGTTGCCCAGTCATCACCGGACTTAGCATGTTCGTCCGCCAAGCCGCATACCAGTACCGACTCTTCACCGGTCTGGAACCACCCATCGAAGCCATGACCAAAGCGCTCCGGCGCGCAATCTCCCCGTTAAACTACAACAACCTTCAAGAAGAAGACGACGAAGACACTCAATCAGCCGAAGACGATGATTGATCAGCCCTCAAAGGACTCCAAGTCCTCTACCAACGCTTTGAGAAACGCCGCCGCAGGCGCTCCATCAATCGCCGCATGATCGAACGTCAAACTCAGCGACATTATCTGCCTAGCCTCCAACCGCGAATCCTGCATGAAAACAGGTTCTTTGCGTATCGCCCCAAGCCCTAAAATCGCAATCTCAGGATAGTTGATGATCGGTGTAAAGGCGTCGATACCATACGATCCTAAATTGGTCAACGTGATTACTCCACCTTGCATCTGAGATCGTGTCAATCGACCCGATCTTGCAATGCTTATAAGTTCCAGCGACTGACTGGCAATTTGGTCCAGCGCCAAACTCGATATATCGCGTATCACTGGCACCAGCAAACCTTCTGGAGTGTCCACCGCTAAGCCAATGTGGCAATCCAACGGCTCGACGATCTCTAAGTCGCTGTGGTCGTCTTTCCATCGAACTCGCATCGCTGGATGTTTACCAAGTACAACCACCAACCGCTTGGCAATGATATCGTTGAATGAAGCAACCAGCGGCACACCAGTGGACTTTAACTGATTGCGATAATTCACCAAACCGGTCGCGTCGCAGCGTGTGTGCAACGTTACCGGAATCGTCTTCTGCCGACTGTTCCTTAATCGCTCCGCTATCGATTTTCTGCGAGAAGTGAAAACTTGGCTAAGAACAGCCCCCTGTGTCTGAGTTGCGTTTTCGGCATACCGCTTGATGTCGATCTCGCGTATACGACCTGCTCGGCCAGTCCCCGCAAGCGTTCGCCAATCGATCCCATACTCCTTGGCCAATCGTCTTGCTCGTGGTGTTGCCGCCGTCATGCCCGCTGAAAGCTTGGTCTTTTGAACATCCGTCCTTGGCGTTTCGGCTTGGGTCGACCCCAAAGGTTCTGGTGGCGTGGTTTGTGGTGGCTCCTCACCAGGTTCGAGCAGATAACCGAGCAAACAACCCACGGTGACAACCGTCTCTGGCGTCGGACCTGTGGGCAAGCGATATAGTATTCCCGAACCGATCGATTCGATCTCCTGGACGGCCTTCTCCCCTTCCATCTCGAACAACGGTTCGCCTTCCTGGATGTGTTGGCCGTTTTCCTTGAGCCAACCCACGAATCGACCATCCTCCATCGACCATCCCAATCGGGGAAATCGTATCTCCTGTGCCATGGTTTATTCCTCCACCAATTCACGGATCGCTCGAGCGATCGTATCGGCTGACGGAACAACCATCTTCTCAAGCGATGGGCTATAAGGGGTAGGGCAAGCCTCACCCGTAACACGCTTGATCGGAGCGTCGAGTTGGTCGAATCCCACATCCGCCATCCTTGCAGCAATTTCGGCCGAAAATCCGCAATGCCCAGGGGCTTCGTCGATCACAAGCAGTCGTCCTGTCTTGGTCAACGAACCTAGGATCGTCTGCGTATCGAGTGGATTGACGGTTCGAGGATCGATCAGCTCGACCGATATGCCTTGCGATTCCAAAGAATCACAGACACTGAGTGTCAGATGGACCATGCGTGCCAAGGCGACAACCGTGACCGAACTCCCTTCGCGTAATACCCTGGCCTTACCAAACTCTATTTCATAGTCACCCTCAGGCACGGCTTCTTTGGTCTGTAAAAGTTCACGATGCTCCAAGAAGAGCACCGGATCATCGCACCTCAGCGCATGCTTGAGCAAACCTTTTGCATCCGAGGCCATCGATGGCACTACCACTCGAAGCCCTGGAACCTGAGCCAGCATCCCGTAATAACTTCCTGAATGATGGGTAGCGGCCGAGTGACCAATACCGATGCAACCGCGCAGCAGCACTGGCATCCGTAATCGACCACTGGACATGTACTGCATCTTGGCGATCTGGTTGATGATTTCACCAAAACCATCTAGGACAAAGTCGGCAAACATAAAGTCGATCACCGGTCGTGTGCCGGTCATCGCCGCACCGCAAGCAAGTCCGACAAAACCACGCTCGCAAATCGGTGTGTCGCACAGTCGCTCAGGACCATAAAGATCATAAAGACCCTTAGTGGTCAGAAAATTCCCTCCGCGAACCCCTATCCCTTCGCCCATCACAAAGATGTTAGGGTTGCTGGCCATCTCCTCCGAGAGCGCCTCTAAGGTCGCTTGAGAGAAGCTGATCACACGTGCGGGATTGGGTTTGGCTTGCCGCTCGTTAGGTACGGATCTTGCCGGAGCGTAGATATTCATCATCGCCGAGTCTTCACTCGGCTCGGGACTAGTTTCAGCCTGGACCCTGGATTGAAGGACTAACTGCTTGATTTCCTGGTCGATCGTATCGAAAGAACTTGAATCGATCGATTCGATATCGCTCATCGACAGGTGGCTTCTAAGCCTGATCAGCGGGCATTTCAGTTTCCACTGATCGACCTCTTCTCGGGTTCTATACGTGAAATCACCCATCCCTTCAGCATGGGGCCGAGTCCGATAAGTCTTGCATTCTAGAAGGCTGGGGCCACCTCCTTTTCGAGCCCGCGCGACGGCTTCTCCAGCCGCCCGATAAATTCCGACCACATCGTTGCCGTCGAGTTGGTAACCACTCATCGAATAATTCGCAGCACGAGAAGCTACGCTGTCGCTGCTACTGGAGTAACTAAACGGCACTTCGGTCGCATACTGGTTGTTCTCGCAAACAAATAGAACTGGCAGTTTCCATATAGCTGCCATGTTGAGACCTTCATGAAATGCACCGTTGTTGACGGCCCCATCGCCAAAGAAAGCCACAGCGACGGACCCATTTTTCAGGATTTTTGAACTGTAGCCTCCTCCGCAGGCTTGCAGGATGCACGGACCGACGATGCCACTGGTCCCCATGAGCCCGATTTCCGGTGAGAACAAGTGCATACTGCCTCCCCTGCCTCGCGAGCATCCAAGCTGACGCCCAAACAATTCGGCAATCAAAGCCAACGGAGCTAAGCCCTTGGCTAACGCGTGGCCATGTCCACGGTGTGTGCTAAAGACGCTATCGCGGCTAGTAAGGTGAGCACAAACTCCCGTCGCGATGGCTTCTTGGCCCACATAGGTATGGCATGCACCGTGGATCAAGCCACGTTGATGGCAGCGTGCGAGCTCCTCTTCGGTTTGGCGAATGATCTGCATGGTTCGATACAGATCGAGAATCGTTTGGCGGTTGATTTGGCTCATTGTTTGAGATTCTACTGTTGGTTCCGTGTTTCAGCCCGAAAGCTCTGCTGGAGGGTGGATTGATGGCCAGGTGTCCCCCCTGCATTCATCGCAAGGTTTCCTCCATCCATCGGGATAATTGCCCCGGTGATCCACTCCGATGCATCCGAAGCCAGCAGCAGCGCGATTCCCATGATGTCTTTGGGTTGTCCCAGTCGTCCGATCGGTATTCCTTCCAAGAACCGACCTTCGAGCGTCGGGTCCTGAGCCATCCTGGCCTCCAAGCTCGGGTTGACAACTTGAGCTGGCAGTACCGCATTGACTCGTACACCCCTATGGCTCCATTCGGTGCTTAGCTCGCGAGTCATTTGGACCACTGCTCCCATGGCCATCGAATAAGCGATATGGCCTCGTCCTAATGCCGTCGTGCTTGCTAACGAACCGATATTCATAATCGAGCCGCTACCTTGGGCTAGCATCCGTTTACCGGCCTGCTGACACATGCAAAAGCGACCGATGACCAGATTGCTCAGGACCTGCTGCAACTGTTCTACCTGGAGTTCTTCGGGTTTAGCCAGGATCCCATCGCCGGCAATATTTCCCAAAAAGTCTACGCGACCAAAATCGCGATCGACATGGTCGAATAGCTCCGCGATTGCGACTGGATCCGAGACGTTGGTTTCGCGACAAATGGACCGCACACCATAATCGATGGCTTGTGCCGCTGTGCGCTGAGCACCGGCCAAGTTCCGGTCGACTAAGACCAAATTGCAGCCAGCTTGGGCCAGCGCAAGCGCTGTGGCTTGGCCCAACCCTTGGGCAGCCCCGGAAACGACCGCCACGCGGTCTTTCAGATCGAACATCGATGGAATCATGATCTGCTCAGTATACGTTCTATTCTTAGTGATTCCCACCATAGGACAATCCCCCTGGCTTCGATATCCCCAGCAATCTTTCGCGGACAGAATTTCTTTCGATGACGTTGAATTCGACGCATCGCTGAAGATTTTTTCCACCTAATCGAAAGGGATAGCACTGATGAAGACCGACAGCGAACTCAAGCAAGATGTCAAGAACAAGATCATCGCAGCCTTCCACCGCAACGCGGACATCGACGCTAGGAGAATCGAAGTCCAGACGCACGAGGGCAAGGTGATTCTGCAAGGCAATGTTCGGTCTTGGTCCGAACGCGAACAAGCCCAAAGCGCAGCGTGGGCTGCCCCCGGAGTCACCGCCGTGGAAAACGACATCGTGATCGTCCCCAAGGAACTTCAGCGTACGAGGTCTCTAGTACGATTTGGCAAAGATCGCTTGGGTCGTCGAGGGTTTTCCGGTCAAGAAGCATTGGCTGGGACCCTTGGGGGCATCCAAGGGAATGCAGCGGATGGTGACCTTGAGCTCATCGAGCAGCGGTTGCACATCTTCTTCGGAGCTAAACCAACACTTAGCAAATCCACCTCCAACGCTTCTGCCCTGTTGGTCATCTGGTTTGAAGTAATCGCGAAACTGAGCCTCATTGTGGATTTCAGTCGTGTTGGCTTCCCGCATCGCAAGCGCTTTTGCAAACAGGTTGTTCTGGATGGTTTGTAGCTGCTGACCGATGGTTGCCACCAATGTTTCAATCGGCATCGATAGGCTATCGCCAGTGTCTCGGCGAGATACGAACGCTGCTTGATTTGCCATGTCCTTGGGGCCGACTTCGATGCGCAAAGGCACACCCCGTTTGACGTGGTACCATTTCTTTTCCCCGCCGCGCAAATCGCGACTATCGATTTCGACTCGCAGAGGTTCACCAAAGGCACTTTGCGTTGCAAGTTGTTTCCGAAGCGATACGCAATAAGCCAACACATCGGACTTCTGCTGGTCGTCTCGATAGATCGGCATAAGCACGATTTGCGTTGGAGCAAGACGAGGTGGCAAGACCAAGCCATCGTCGTCGGAGTGGGTCATGATCAAAGCACCAATCAATCGAGTCGAGACCCCCCAAGAGGTTGTCCAAGCGTACTCGATTTGGCCGGCTTGGCTTTGGAACTTGATCTCTTGAGCCTTCGAGAAATTCTGGCCTAGGAAGTGCGAAGTACCAGCTTGCAAGGCTTTGCGGTCCTGCATCATCGCTTCGATCGAAAGGGTCGTCACCGCACCTGGGAATCTTTCACCCGCAGTCTTTTCGCCACGGATGACCGGCATGGCCATGTAGTTTTCGGCAAAGTCGGTGTAGACATCGAGCATCTTGCGAGTCTCTTCCATCGCTTCTTCGGCCGTGGCATGCACCGTGTGACCCTCTTGCCAAAGAAACTCTGCGGTTCGCAAGAACAGCCGTGTTCGCATTTCCCATCGCACGACATTGGCCCATTGATTGATCAAGATAGGCAGGTCGCGATACGACTGAACCCATTTGGCATAGGTCGCACCGATGATCGTTTCGCTGGTCGGTCGCACGATCAGCGGTTCTTCAAGGGGCCCGGCAGGACGCAATCCCCCCTTGCCGTCGGGCTCGAGCCTATGATGCGTGACCACCGCGCATTCCTTGGCAAACCCTTCGACATGCTCGGCTTCCTTTTCCAAGAAACTCATCGGGATAAACAGAGGGAAGTAAGCGTTTTGGTGACCGGTTTCCTTGAACATCCGGTCGAGCCCTTTTTGCATGTTTTCCCAAAGAGAATAGCCCCACGGCTTGATCACCATGCAACCTCGCACGGCGCTGGTTTCGGCCAAATCAGCCCCCTTGATGACCTGCTGATACCACTCCGGATAGTCTTCGGCACGGGTCGGAGAAATGGCGGATTTCGCGTTGGACATGTCGAGTTTCTGAAAAATAAGGAAATTTTGATTCGCCAAAAACGAGCTGAAAGTTCGATTTTTGATTATGATGAATGTGTAATTAGCAGGAAGTTTAGCCCATGGAATCCTGCCGACTAGACCCAGTCCAAATAGTCCCAGTCCGACTTGCCCAGTCGATCTGACCGCAAAGACCTTCGAAGGAGTTTACCTATGAAACGGTCCAAACCAGTGCGTAAGTTGCACTCTCGCAAAATGTTTGTCGAGAACCTGGAAAATCGGACAGTCATGGCCGGCGACTGTTTCCACAATTTTGTTCTTCCCGAAGATGCCGATGCAAGCGGCTCGGTCACCCCCCTGGATGCCCTGGTCGTCATCAACCGGATCAATCAATCGATCGCTAGCAATGCGTCAAATCCCAATTCGCTAGACGCTCAAGGCTTGGCCGATGTCGACGCCGATGCTGCAATCACCCCCCTGGATGCTTTGGTCGTCATCGATCACCTCAATTCGCAAAACCTCGCTTCGGGGGCACCACGAGCCAGCCGAGTCGATCTGCATCGACGAATCGAACGCATCGAACAAGCCATCGCTTCGAATGTCTTGCCGATGAATTTCACCATCGATGACGCTCGCGCAACGCTCGATACGCTGCGCTCCGGTGGCCGGCCTGAACTCGGGGATCACGTCATCAGTGGCTCACTGCGTTGGAAGCAAGACGATGATTCATCGTCGGATGGATCAACCAGCGAACCGTCAAAGCCAGGCGAAATCGGCTCAGACATGACCCACGAACAAATCGAACTCAAACGACTCGAGAGATTCATCCAATCGCTTTCAAGCAGATTACAAGCCTTCAACGTGTCGCCGGATGTCATCGCCACGATTTCTAAAGAAATGCTCGCAGCCCAACAAGCCGGCACTCCGCTGGATCTGACTCAGATCCGCGATCGGCTCGCCGAGCTAGGAGTTGACGTCGACTCGATATTACCGCAAGCCGCCCGACCAGAAATTCCAGAGCGGCCCGAGCGCCCCGGTAGGCCCGAGCGCCCCGAGCAACCTGAAAGGCCTGAGCAGCCCGAACGACCGATCATGCCAGCGATCATGGTCACCGAGCCGATCGCTGAATCGATTTTGGCACGGCTCAAGAATGCTGGAATCGAAGTGGAACTTATTGAGACCATCCGCAAAGAGATTTGGGGTGCGATCGATGCAGCAGCTCCCCTTGATTTGCAGCAAGTCCGCGCCAGACTAGAGCAACTGGGTATTGACTGGGAACGCCTGCATGCTCCTCCAGTAAACACACTCCCTGTCGTGCGACCGCCGATGCTTGGTGGAATGGATGTTCTCCAACGCGTTTTACCTCTCCTTGCACGTATGGGGATCGATCGGAGTGTCGCGTTGACCATCTACACCGAGGCGCGTAGAGCACTTGCTGCCGGAAAGCCACTTTCGATCGAACAGATCGTCGCTCGTTTGAAGGAACTTGGTGTTTCGCTCGACGGGATCCAACTGCCCACCGTTTAATGGCTAGTTAGTGGCTTGAAAGCAACCTCGCGGGTCCTACATTTTGGTTTGTTCTGCGTCGCCCTAGCTGCGCAGATCTTTGGTGGTGCAGCAACCGCTCAAGAGTTTGGGCACCAAGAAGCTGGGCAGGAGGCGTTCACCCAAGAGCAAATCGATTTTTTTGAGAATCGAATCAGGCCCATTCTCATCGAACACTGCTATGAGTGTCATAGTGGTGGATCGAAATCGATCCAAGCCAAGCTCAGGCTCGATTCCCGGGAGCTGGCCATCGAAGGTGGGGATTCAGGCACCGCCATCGTTCCGGGCAAACCGCAAGAGAGCCTCATGGTCTCTGCGGTGTCGTGGAAAGGTTTGGAAATGCCGCCTGATCGAAAACTCAAGGACGAGCAGATCGCAGATCTGACCAAGTGGGTGCAGATCGGTGCCCCGTGGGGAAGAGATTTGGGAGGGTCGATCCCAAAGAATACCCCTTACGATTGGAACAAGTGGCGCAGCGAGCATTGGGCATTCCAACCCATCGGTCAGGTGGAAAGCCCTAAACTGGAGGATCTTTCATGGTGCAAAACACCGATCGATCCATTCGTGTTGGAACAGCTCTTAGCCAATGGGCTTCAACCGGCCAAGAGCGCCGATCCTCGCATCTTGGTTCGAAGAATTTGTTTCGACTTGATCGGGTTGCCCCCTGAGCCCCAGGAGGTACGGGCTTTTGAGCAGGAGTATCGCAAGGATCCTGACCAAGCGGTTGCAGAGTATGTCGATCGACTGTTGGCTTTGAAGCATTATGCCGAGCGATGGGCAAGGCACTGGCTCGATGTGGCACGCTACTGCGATGGCCATGGCGGTTTCCTGGACAACGCGTCTTACGAGCATGCGTGGCGGTACCGAGATTGGGTGATCGAAGCTTTTGATCGGGATATGCCATTTGCCGAATTTCTGCGATTGCAAATTGCAGGAGATATCATTGGCGAAAAACCTTCATGGATCGCTACAGGTTTCTTGTCCTTGGGCCCAAACTACATCAGCGATGGGGGCGACCCCGATAGCACTGCCCAGGCGAAAGCCGAAACGCTATCGGACCGTATCGATACGCTTACTCAGGGCATGTTAGGGCTTACGGTCGCCTGTGCTAGATGCCATGATCATAAGTTCGATCCGATTCCGCAGGAGGACTATTATTCGCTGGCAGGGATTTTCAATAACAGTTCGACTCAAGAGATCGCGTTAGCTCAACCGGATGTCGTTGAAGCATTTAATAGGCATCAGTCTTTGCTGCAAGTTCAGCAAAAAGTGCTCGAAGGCGTCCGCAATGAGCTTGGTAAGATCCAGGAAGAGGACAGGAAAAAAACGCTTCAAGAGCAGATCCAGATCGAGCAAAAGAAGCTCGAGGAATTAAAACAAGCTGCACCCCCTGGGTATGCCAAGATGCATGCACTGCGCGACACAGGCAGCGCGGACATGGCTGTAGCGATTCGAGGGAACTTGCTAAAAGCAGGCCCCATGGCTCCACGTCGTTTCCTGCGAATTCTCTCAGGAGACGATCGCCAAGTGTTTACCCGCGGAAGCGGTCGACTGGAGTTGGCTAATGCCATCGCCGACCCCAGCAATCCACTGGCTGCACGCGTTTTCGCGAATCGAATTTGGATGCACCATTTTGGACATGCGCTGGTGCGCACCCCGAACAACTTCGGGGCCTTGGGCGAGAAGCCAACGCATCCACGACTGCTGGATTGGCTCGCAGCACGTTTGCTAGATACCGGATCGATCAAAGATCTGCATCGAATGATCCTCCAATCGGCCAGCTACCAGATGTCGAGCCAAGTGGATCCGGAAAGTTTTTCCAAGGATGGAGATAACCGATGGCTTTGGAGAATGAACCCTCGGCGGATGGATGCCGAAACATGGCGAGATTCACTGTTACAAGCCTGCGGAGAATTGGACCTTTCGATTGGGGGGCCACCGACGGAGAATATCGAAAGCCATCGAAGAACGCTGTACTTCAAGGTCAGTCGCAACGGAGACGTTTTTGCAACCGATGAGTTTTTGCGACTCTTTGATTTTCCATTGATGCGATCTTCGGTCGCCAAGAGACCCACGAGCATTGTGCCTCAGCAGTATCTGTTCTTGCTCAACAGTTCCTTCATGCAGCAGCGAGCAAAGTCGTTTGCCGCTCGGATCACCAAGGAGTTTGCTGAGGATGCCTCGCGGATCGAGCGAGCTTATCAAATCCTGTATCAAAGATCTCCGACCGATAACGAATTGGTATTGGGTCGCGATTTTTTAAATGCGGCAGGCAACGACCATGCGCAGCGTCAACTGCGATGGGAGCAGTACTCTCAGGTGTTGCTCGGATCCAACGAGCTGATGTACTTGCCGTAATTGCGACCATCCGATCCAAACAAGGAACCGACCGATGAAGCGAAGTTATCCGACAAGTCGACGCGAGATGCTCGGGCGCATCGGTGCGGGATTTGGTACGTTGGGGTTGGCTAGCGTCCTTGGCGATGAGCATCTATTGGCGGATCCGGTATCATCGCCGCCTCATTTTGCGCCCAAGGCCAAACGGGTGATTCAGCTATTCATGCCCGGAGGGCCATCGCAAGTCGATACGTTCGATTACAAGCCAGCGATTGCAAAGCATGCTGGCCAGCGTCCCGAATCGGTCGATCGCAAGTCGCTTCGCAATACCAAGAATGGGTTGATGCCCAGTCCGTTTGGATTCAAGCAATACGGACAATGCGGTAAATGGGTCAGCGACATATTTCCCCAGGTGGCTCAATGCGTCGATGACATCTGCTTTATCCATTCGATGCACACCGATATCCCTGAGCATGCAGGGGCCATCCTGATGATGAATCTGGGCAGTTTGCAGCCGAATCGACCGAGTTTGGGTTCCTGGTTGGTGTATGGACTTGGGTCTGAGAATCAGGATCTTCCAGGTTTCGTCGCGATGAGTCCTCATGCGCAGCCTCGTGGGACTTTAGCCAATTGGGGCAATGCATTTCTGCCGGGTGCGTACGCGGGCACTTACATCAATATTCACCAAATGCGCGTCGATAGCGTGCTGAAGAATCTCAAAAACACAAACTGGACACCGGATCAGCAGCGTCAACAAGTAGATTTGCTCGAGCAACTCAACCGACTCCATCTCCAGCGGCAGCCTGACCCACAGCTCGAAACGAGTCTAGCAACCATGGAGATGGCCTTCCGCATGCAAATGGCGGTTCCAGAAGCGTTCGATGTCGCTCAGGAAACCGCTGCGACTTTGGAAATGTATGGTCCAAGCGAGTATGCCAAAGGGTGTTTGTTGGCTCGACGATTGGTCGAGCGAGGAGTTCGTTGTGTGCAGTTGTCGCATTCGATCGACGGATACGATATCGCATGGGACACCGGACATGACGATATTGTAGGTGGGCATAAGCGACTTGCCGACGCATGCGATCAAGGGATCGCTGCATTGCTCAAAGATCTCAAGCAGCGGGGGTTGCTCGACGAGACCTTAGTCATCTGGGGTGGTGAATTCGGACGAGCCCCGACTTCCGAAGGGCAGAAAGGTCGTGACCATGATCACTATGGGTTCACCGTATGGATGGCAGGTGGTGGAGTTCGTGGCGGAATCAGTTACGGTGCGACCGATGAGTTTGGTCTCTCGGCCATCGAGAATCGAGTTCACGTGCACGACTTGCATGCGACCATCTTGCATTTGATGGGGATCGATCACGAGCGACTGACTTACCGTCATAGTGGCCGCGATTATCGATTGACCGATGTGTCAGGGAAAGTCATCCGAGGGATCTTGAACTGAGAGCGGCAAGACTAGGTCGTGGGCTCTAAGGGGCTTGGACCCAATCGGCAAGTCCGACGCGGAAGAGTCCTTCGCTGTTTGCTTGCCCTCGGGCCATGATGGGGGTGTTGTAGATCGTTTCGATATTTCCCAAGGCATCCACAGCGATGAGTCCGCCGGAATCTGCGGGTAGGGTTTTATCGATCGCATGATGGGCGGCAGTGCCCAGCGACTCTTTGAGATACTCCATGCGAGCCGAGAGAGCCGAAGCGATGTGATTGCGTATGAACAGTTCCCCGACTCCGGTGCATGAGACAGCACAGGTAGCGTTATTGGCATACGTTCCTGCACCGATGATCGGGGTATCCCCGATCCGACCGTACTTTTTACCGAGCAATCCTCCGGTGCTGGTGGCTGATGCCAAGTTGCCATGAACGTCCAAGACCACGCATCCGACGGTTCCAAGATAGAACAATCGGTCTTGGCCTCGATCATGGTCGAACTTAGAAGTGGCTTCTTTTTTGGAGGCTTGACGCTTTTGCCATTGTTTCCAACTTTCCATTTGTTGGGGTGTTTTGAAATAATCAGCAGACTCGGTGGGCAGACCAAGTTGCTGGCCGAACGCGTCGGCCTCTTGGCCCACCAAAAACACATGGGGAGTCTTGTCTCGCACAGCTTTAGCTAACGAGATTGGATTTCGAGTGCTGCGAACATTGGCCACAGCACCGCAGGACAGATCGAAGCCGTCCATCAAGCTAGCGTCGAGCGAATGTTCACCGATCTCGTTTAGGACCGCGCCACGGCCAGCGTTGAAGTTGGGGTCGTCTTCGAGTACTTTGACGACCGCTTCGACCACATCGATGGCTTTTGCCGATTGGTCGAGCAGTTGTGTTCCAGTTTTTAGTGCTTTTTGCAGACCTTCGATCCGAGCTTGTCGCTCTTGCTCGCTCCAGCGATCTAGCTCGCCCCCTGCCCCGCCGTGGATTGCGATTGTCCATCGAGGTTTACTCGATTTGGTTTGGGTCTTTGTTGTGTCGGTCACGTTGTTGTTTTGGGCAAGAGAAAATAGGGGGCTTGATGCCATAGCGAAAAGCCAAACGAAGGCCATCAGCATTCCGAAACGATGAGAATGATAACATGGCCAGTATATCGACTCGAACAGTCGCCACAGATGCTTGCAGTTGGACATGATTTGGGTTACTCCCTGCACAAAGCTTCGTCGAGATTCATGATTGTCAGGCACACGTTCGAGAGGGCCGCTAGCTCGATCGGATCGAGTTCCGGGTTGGGTTTGCTCTCTCCGGTGGATAGCAGAGCTAGAGCCTGCTGTTTATCGAGGCGAAACAGATCTTGTTGTTTGCTAAGAGATTTTCGCATCAGTTCCAACTCCTTGTCGGTGAAAGTGCGAGCCAGGACTCGGTTGGAGATGAACTGAAGTTGCTGATCTGGGTCTTGGGTATGTCGAAGTGCTAGCTGCGCCAGAGCTCGAGAAGCTTCGACCCAAGTCGGGTCATTGAGTGTTGTTAGAGCATGCAGCGGGGTGCTGGTCTGGGAGGAGCGGACGCGGCAGGCTTGGCGGTTCGATGCATCGAAGATATTGGCTGGGCCTACGGTCCTGCGCCAGAACGTGTACAAGCTCTTTCGATAAAGACTTGCTCCGGAGGACTTGGGATAAGTAAAGTCCCGTTCTTTGGTGATCGCCAAGGAATCCCAGATGCCTTCGGGTTGGTAAGGGTACACGGGGACTCCTCCGACGCGTGAGACCAGCATGCTTGAGGATGCAAGCGCCCAATCGCGCAGCACCATGGCGGGCATTCGAAATCGACTGCCTCGTGCAAACCATTTGTTCTCGGGATCCTTCGACCGCATCTGGGGAGCACAACGACTCGATTGGCGATACGTTGAGCTTAGCAAAATGTACCTTTGCAACCGTTTGGTATCCCAACCTTCTTGCCTGTACTGGACCGCAAGATAATCCAAGAGAGGACCGTGGACCGGGTACTCGCTTTGGACTCCAAAGTCTTCGGCGGTTTTGATAAGCCCGATTCCGAAGAAGTGTTGCCAGATGCGATTGACCGCTACGCGCGACGTCAGAGGATGCTCAGGGGCGATGAGCCATTGGGCAAGTCCCAAACGGTTGTTGGGAGCCCCTTCGGGCAACTTGGGCAGAAACCCAGGTGTATTGAAGGTGACTTCCTCTTGCGGCTTGAGGTATTCACCTCGAGCGAGCATGTGGGTCTTGCGAGGTTGCGCATCGCTCATGATCATCGGACGAGGGATCTGATCGGCTCGGTAAGCATTCAGTTCGTTGCGAACACCAGCTTGGGCGGCTAACGGGGGAATCTTCGCAGTGAGATTCCCGAGCACTTTTTCGTCGAAGTGTTTGCGCAACGACGGTTCGAGGTTTGTCTTTTCCTCCGGGGTCCGCTGCTCGTCGGCTTTGCCTAAGACGGCTGCGATCGCTTCGGGCAATCCGGTGGTGCTGGGTGTGACATTCAGGCGCCATCCGTTGTAAGAGGCATCGATCAGAGGTTGAGCTTCTTTCTGCAGCGCAGCGATTCTTGCCTCGAATTCCTCGATTCTTTTTTTGTTCTCCTCGGTCGGCAGTTCGATCAATGGAGGAGCGACTCGAATGCGGCTTGAAAAGTACTGCGGAACACCGTTTTCAGGAACTCGATTGAAGGCATCCATGAGGGAGTAATAATCGCGCATCGTGATCGGATCGTATTTGTGGTCATGGCACTGCGCGCAGGCCATGGTCAAGCCCAACCAAGTCGTAGCTGTTGTGTCGATCCGATCAAATAGAATCACAAACCGCTGCTCCTCGGCAATCGCACCACCTTCGCCATTGAGCAAGTGATTTCGATTAAAGCCACTGGCGATTTTTTGATCGATCGTTGCATCAGGGAGCAAATCGCCAGCCAGTTGCCAAAGAGTGAATTGATCAAATGGCATGTTCTCGTTGAGAGCTCGCACGACCCAGTCTCTCCACATCCACTGCCAAGTATCCCCGTCTTGTTGGAATCCGTTGCTGTCGGCATACCTTGCCGTATCGAGCCAAGAAAGGGACATGCGTTCGCCATAAGCAGGATCGGCAAGGAGTCGATCGACTAAGTGTTCGTAGGCCATCGGATCGGGATCTTCCACAAACCGTGCGACCTCTTGGGGGTCTGGAGGTAATCCGATCAGATCGGCATAGAGACGTTTGATCATCGCATGGCGTTGGGTCTGCGGACTGGGGACCAGACCGCTTTGAGCATGGCCTTGGGCGATGAATGCATCGATGGGATTGCTAGCCCACTCTTGAGCCTTCGGCACGCTGGGGCCCTGAGGCGTTTCAAATGCCCAGTGCTTGCTGTACTGAGCACCGCTTGCGATCCAACGTTTGAGCAAATCCTTCTGCGCATCGCTCAATCGGCGATTGGAATTTGGGGGTGGCATCAACGTGTCCGGATCGGTCGAGTCGATCCGATCGATCAGTTGGCTTTTGGCAAGATCGCCTGGAGCGATCGCGTTGCCTACAATCGCCGCTTCCCGATCATCGAGCCGCAAATCGGCTTGCCGTTTGTTGGCATCCTGTCCGTGGCAGTAAAAGCAATTCTCTGAGAGGATGGGACGGATGTCTCGATTGAAGTCGATCGGACCCTGGTCTTGGGCATAGATTCCCTGCTGCGTTGCTAGCAATAAGCAGCAAGATAATCGCAAGATCATTCGGGAGATGGATCTGATGGATAGTTGGGGTCGCATAAGCGTTTTGAGGTGGGGGTGCGATCGAGGTGCAAGGTTCATTATGGTTCAGGCCAGGGTCCATCGCAATTGCATGACGGGTAGATAACCGTCATTGCCAGCAAGGTTTTACTGATCGGACTATCCGGTAAAGCTTTGAAACGCTGGACTGGGCCTAGGTCCCGGTCGATCTTCCAAGCGTCGCTGAGTCGAAGGGATTCTTGGTACCTCGTTTTTCCTGGAGCGTTGTCCCGTGCCGAGGTTGTCGCTGATCGTTCCATTTCAATGCGATTCCCAGGCATTGGAAAACACATTGCTGTCGGTTTTGGAAGTTCGCTCGTGCGACGATGAGTTGATCATTGTCCATCGCGGGCAGTATCAGGATCCGTATGGCTTGGGGGGTGACGAAGCTACGGTCGTTGAGACCGCATCGGCTGCAACGCTCGCTCAGCAGCTAAACACTGCCGTGGAGCAGGCTACGGGGGAAGTGATTCAGGTCGTCTTGCCAGGGACGGTTCTGGAGCCTGATTGGTGCAACGATGCCTTGGGGGCCTTTGACCAAATGGACATCGATCTGATCGCCCTTGGGGTCGATGACGCCAAGTCGGGGCAAGTCCATTATGGTTTCGAGTCGGATTCGTTGCCTCAGCGAAGTTTTTCGACCGAAGCTGGGAAGATTGCTGGACCGCTTCTTGCAGGAACGATGATTCGCAGGAGTGCAATTGAGTGTCTGGGTGGTTGGAACACCAAGATCCCCAGCGATCTGATCGACTTTGAAATGAGTCTGCTTGTCAAAGTCCTCGGATTGCATGTCGGAGTTGTCCAAGACGCTTTGGTTCATTGCAGCGAACCCCGATCGATGGTGTTGTCTCACTATGAGCTAGGACGCTCGATCGGACAGCTTGCTTGTGCGTTTAGCGAAGCTTCTGAGTTGGATATTTCCGATTCCACGATCACCGTGGAACCTCTAGTCAAGCGGCTTGGTCAACTAGCGAGTGGATTGGTAAGTCCCAAGCTTGCGGCTCAGAGACTCGGATGGGTCTTGGGTGTTCGTGACCGCTGCTGGGTCAAGCCCATCACGAGCCGGATCGAGAAGGCTTACCAAGCCTTTACCCAGCTCCATGAGTCTTGGGAACAAGAGCCTTCGGTTTTGGCCAATCCTGGCATCTCGACCCCAGATCGCCAGTCCACTCGTAAAGCGGCTTAAAAACGGCTTTATCCAGTGGCATCATTGGTTCCGATCGAGTTGCTGCGGGTTTAGGATTCTGGCCAATCGATTCTGCTTAGGATATGATCACGCGTTTGGTAGTCGGTTGCCTCGGTCTTTGTTTTTCGAGCAACCCTATTCCTCCAACGCTTGGACTTATCTGCAATGACAACACGCAAGGTTCGCGTCGCGATCGTCGGTGCTTCAGGATACACGGCCCTCGAAGCGATTGAGTGGTTGATCGATCATCCTCATGTAGAAATCGTAGCTGCGACGAGTCGCCAAGCCGACGGCAGTATGCTTTCGGATATGCACCCCTCGCTGGTTCGTAGAATTCGCTTGCCGGTCGAGGACCTCAATGCACAGCAGATCGCCCAGCGATGCGATGTGGCGATGACTTGCCTGCCGCATGGCGCTTCGGCCCATATCATCATGGAACTTCTTGAGGCCGGTTGCCGCGTGATCGATCTTTCGGCAGATTATCGCTTAAGCACCCCTGAGCTCTATCAGAAGTGGTATGGAGAAGCGCATCCGGATCCAGGTCGATTGGGCTCGACCCCTTACGGTCTGCCTGAGCTCTTTGCCGACCAGCTAGCCAATGCTCCGTTGGTTGCCAACCCAGGTTGCTATCCGACTTCGGCGATTCTGCCACTGTCGCCGTTGCTCAAAGAAGGGTTGATTTCACCCAAGGACATCGTTGTCGACAGTAAATCGGGGGTCAGTGGAGCCGGTAGGACTCCCAAGCTTGGGAATCTCTATTGCGAAGTCAACGAATCGATCAGTGCGTATTCGGTTGGGAATCATCGGCATCAACCAGAGATCGTCGACATCGTTCATCGATTTAGCGGCATCGAGCCCGAAATCATCTTCACCCCACACCTGACACCGATGGAGCGAGGGATTCTATCGACGATCTATGTCCATCCTTCAGCTGGCGTGACAGCCAATCAGATTCGCGAGTGCCTGACGACTTACTATCCGCTCGATGGATTTGTTCGAATCGTGTCGCATCTGCCGGCGACCAAATACGTGGCGCGCACCAACTATGTCGACATCGCTGTTCGAGAGAATGGACCTCGGGTAATTCTCCTTAGCGCCATCGACAATTTGGTCAAGGGTGCCAGTGGGGCAGCAGTTCAAAACCTCAATCACATGTTTGGATTTCCCTCATCGATGGGGCTAAAGTGATCCCCGCCGCGCGACTAACAAATTCCAGTTGGATTGGAACGGAATTTGCGGATACTTTTGGTAGCTACTCAGATTCATTCCGCCAATTTGGCACGGTTTGCTGAGATGTGCTGGTGTTAACTTGTTGGGAATTTGCTCATTCTCGGGAGTGCTCGAAGATGAATCGACCGATGTCCACTTGGAAATTGTTGGCCCTGCTGGCTGTGGTTGCAGGACCTGTAGGGTATTGGATGCTTTCTGGGTCAGGGGTCAGTCCCTCTGCGGCTTATGCTCAGCAAGCCGCCCAGGCGACCCAAGCTCGCACGCAGTTAGATCCGAATCTGATCGCTCCTGCGGAGCAGCTTTCCAAAGCGTTTCGCGAAGTTGCCAAGTCGGTCAAGCCGTCGGTGGTGAGTATCAAGTCCTTGGTCGAACGTCGCAATGTAGCCCAGCGCGGTGGGGTGCGTGGATTTCCACAAGGGCTACCCCCTGAGATCGAAAGATTCCTCGGGCCTGGATTCGGACTGCCAGACATGCAACCCGAAGAGGAGCTCGCAGGTCCAGAGGGTATGGTCCAGTTGGGGTTAGGCTCAGGTGTGATTGTCCGCCAAGACGGCTACATTTTGACCAACAACCACGTTGTCGCCAACGCAACGGAATTGGAAGTTTATCTCAGCGACGATACCAAGTACGTTGCCAAGGTGATCGGAACAGACCCAAGGACCGACCTTGCGGTTTTGAAGATCGATGCCACCGGCCTGATTGCCACGCCGGTAGGAGACTCCTCGAAAGTCGAAGTCGGTGATTGGGCGATCGCGATCGGTAGCCCTTTTGGTTTGGCTCAAACCGTGACGGCTGGCATCATCAGCGCCACGAAGCGGACCGACCAAGGCATCACCCCTTACGATGATTTCATCCAGACCGATGCAGCGATCAACCCGGGCAATAGCGGTGGGCCTCTGCTGAATTTGCGGGGCGAGATCATCGGCATCAATACCGCAATCGCTTCTCGCGGAGGCGGGTACAACGGGGTTTGCTTTGCAGTACCGAGCAACACCGCGTCGCGAGTCCTAAGTGACTTGATCTCCAATGGAACGGTTTCTCGCGGATTCATCGGTGTGCGTCCAGCGTCGATGTCCCCGGAGATCGCCAAGCAGTTAGGGCTCCCGGTCGATCTTAAAGGTGCTTTGGTCGAAAGCGTTACCAAAGGCATGCCCGCTGACAAAGCCGGGATCCGCGCCAAGGACGTGATTGTCCAGATTGATGGCGTGGCCATTAAATCCGATTCGGCTATGCGTCGTGCCATCGGCGAAACCAAACCAGGTACCACTGTAAACGTCAAAGTCTACCGCGACTCCAAGACGATTGATATTCCCGTCACGGTCGAATTGCTCGATGAGAAAGCACTTGCGGCAAGCGATCGCCAACCGATTCAGAACATCCAACGAGCCCTTGGCTTTGCAGTCGATTCGGTTCCTGCGAATATTGCTAAGCGGTTGCAACTCGAACCTGGCGAAGGGATCATCGTTACAGAGATTTCCCGACGAAGTCGCATCCCTGGACTCAAAGTCGGTGATGTGATCTTGTCGGTCAATGGAACTGCGGTCAACTCGGTCGATGATTTTGCCGACGCAGTGGGAGAAGTTCGAGGAGGCGAAGCCTTGTCGCTGGTAATCCGAGACGAGAACTCCGAGCGGATGATCACCGTTCGCTAGGTTGACTAAGACCACCGGATGATTCCAAGCGAACTTCTGGGCAGGATTTCACCATGCTAATTTCAATCGGATTGGTCATCCTAGGGCTCGTGCTCCTTGTCATCGGTGGCGAGGCCCTTCTTCGCGGTGCCGTAGGACTCGCTACGCTTGCCAAGCTGACACCGGCAGTGATCGGATTGACCGTGGTTGCTGCTGGTACGTCCGTCCCGGAATTGGCCGTTAGCGCGATTGCGGCTTATCAAGGCAAAACAGATATCGCTGTGGCCAATGTCGTCGGTTCGAATATCTTCAACATCACCGTGATCCTGGGACTCTGCGCTCTGGTATTGCCTACGCCGATCACCGGAAACACCATCAAGCTTGAGTATCCGGTGCTGGCACTTGTAACATTTCTGTGTTTGGTGTTGGCCACAGACGGCTTTTTTCATCGACTTGATGGCCTGCTGTGCCTGTCGATCTACATCGCGTTTACCGCCTACATGGTCCGTCTGGTTCGCCATCAAATGACCGATTCTGAAACGAAAGAAATGAGTGACGAGGTTGCGGAACTGACGGTAGAACCGACAAGTCCGAGGTCCTGGGTAAGCATTCTCTTGCTCTTGGTAGGAATCGTTTTGCTCGCTGGTGGTGCCCACGCAACAGTCACCGGTGCGGTCGATTTGGCCCGATTGCTGGGCCTCTCCGAACGAGTGATCGGACTGACGATCGTATCGGCAGGGACTGGACTTCCCGAAGTGGTCGCTTCGTTGGTATCAAGCGTGCGAGGAAGAAGCGATATCGCGATCGGAAATGTGATTGGCTCGAACCTTTTTAATCTGCTGGGAATTCTCGGGCTCAGCGCCTCGGCCTCTCCATTGCCGGTCCAGCCAGAATTGGTCGCCAATGACTGCTGGTGGATGCTAGGTGTGACCTTGGTCCTTTTTCCGATCATGTACACTCGACTCAAGATCAGCAGAGTCGAAGGTGCATTTCTGATTTCAATTTACGTTGTGTACCTAGCGTTCTTGCTAAGTACCAGCAGCTAGCTGGATCGGGAATCTAACTGAGGATCTCATGGATTACATGCCCGTGCACGTCGGTCAATCGACGGTCGATTCCGTTCTGACGGACGCTCAATCGCAAATGATCGATCCCTAGCAAGTGCAAGACGGTGGCATGCAAGTCATAGCACCAAGTCTTGTTCTCGACAGCTTGGTAACCCCAATCGTCGCTTTTACCATAAGCCACTCCGGGTTTAACTCCCGCCCCCCAAAGCCAAGTCACAAAGCTTCCACCGTTGTGATCGCGCCCTAAACTGCCTTGGGCAAACGGTGTTCGGCCAAATTCCGTCGTCCAGATCACCAGCGTATCGGAGTCCAATCCGCGAGCCTTGAGGTCTTTGAGCAAGGCGGCGATCGGTTGGTCGACACTCTTGGCCATCGGAGGCAACTCGGTTTGGATGTTACCATGATTGTCCCAGTTGTTGGTGGCTCCTTGCGGACCACTCCAGACTTGAACGAACCGAACCCCCCGCTCGACAAGCCTTCTGGCAAGCAAACAACGTCGGCCAAAATCGTCAGTCGATGGCTCTGAGAGTCCGTAGTCGGTGTGCGTTTGCTGCGTCTCTTTGCTTAAATCAAACGCTTCGGGCGCTGACAACTGCATTTTGGCCGCCAATTCGTAACTAGCAATCCGCGCCTCAAGCCGACTATCGCCTGGATGAGTTTGGCTGTGTTGTTTGTTAAGCATCTGCAGGAGCCCTAAGCCTTCGCGATCTGCATCGCCGTTTGCAAAGGAGTACTTGCTATCGGGTACCAAATCGGGAATCGGTACTTTGGCATTGGCTTGCAAGACCACCCCTTCATGCACGCTTGGCAAAAAACCTGCGCTAAAACAGCCTTGTTGGTTGTAAGGCAACCCGCGAGCATCGGGCAAGACCACAAAGGTCGGTAGATTGTCGGTCAGACTACCAAGGGCATACGAGATCCAAGCTCCCATGCATGGAAAGCCCGGCAGGAGAAACCCAGAATTCATCATGTAAGTGCCCGGCCCATGGACATTGGTCTTGGTCGTCATGGCCATGAGAAAAGCCATTTGATCGACCAACTCAGCTTGCTTAGGGAAAAGTTCGCTGACCCATCGCCCCGACTGTCCATGTTGGGAGAATCGATAAGGGCTCTTCATCAGTGCCCCAGCAGGTGCAGTGAACCCTTCAGGCTTCTCCTTGGGTCCTAGCATCTGACCGTGCAATCGCTCAAGCTCAGGCTTGAAATCGAACAAGTCCATGGGGCTTGCACCTCCGGTCATGAACAACTGGATGATCCGCTTGACCTTCGGGGTATGGTGCACCGATGCAACGCCATGCTGCGCCAGTCCAGGGCTTTGAAGCATTCCGGCTAGCGCTAGAGCACCAAAGCCCCCTCCGGACTGCAAAAGCACTTGCCTTCGACTCGTTAGCGGTTTCATTTTAATTCACTGCTACGGGATAAATAAAAATTCGTTCGAGTTGAACACCATGCGGCAAAGGGCTGCTAAACCATACTTGGACGCATACGCTCTCAAGTAAGATCGTTCGCTATCTAAACTATCTCGCTGGTATGCCAACCAGAAGAGAGATTGAATCTGGTCTTCAAGATCGGGTTGCTCTTTGGCTAGCCGTTCAGCTGTCGCTTGGGCATGATGCAGGACGAAGGGATTATTCAGTAGAGTTAGGCTTTGAAGCGGAGAGGCCGAAAAGCTGCGGGTCGGTGCCAGCAGCCCAAGATCTGGGAAATCCATTGCGGTCATCAATGGGTCTGGGATCCCTCGCCAAACATAACGGTAAATGCTGCGTCGGTTTGAACCGGCACTGGTCCAATCATACGCCGTGTAGTCGAGCTTGGGCGTCGATTGCGGACCAGGACTTTGCTTGAAATGCTGGATTGCTGGTCCTCCCATGGTTGGGTCGAGTCGACCGGAGATCGACAAGAGATAATCGCGAAACGCATCCGCATCGAGTCTTAAGCGGTTCTGTCTCCATAGTAAGCGATTTTCTGCATCGATTTGAGCCGCGTCGGGTCTCTCTTGAGAGGACTGTTGATAGGTTTGGCTCGTTACGATCAGTCGATGTAGCTTTTTAAGAGATCCCGAAGATGGATCTCGAAACCAGACCGCAAGCCAATCGATCAGCTCAGGGTGCGAAGGAACCCCGCCCATTCGACCAAAGTCGCTGGGTGTGTCGCACAATCCACGTCCAAAATGGTAATGCCACACGCGATTGACAGCACTGCGCCAGGTCAAGACATTGTCAGGGTGCGCAATCCAGTTGGCCAATGCGGCTCTGCGCATCGATTCGTCTGTTTTCGGTGCGAAACGCGTTGGTAGATGGGAAAGAGCCGTCAGTGCACCTGGAGCCACTTCAGCTTTGGGCTTGGAAATATCTCCGCGCTCAAGCAGATGAACCAGTTTGGGCGAGGCAATCGATCCTGCTTGGTGGTTGCCATTGCCAGAGGGGATCATCACCGATTGACCGACGGCATAGACCGTGCTTTGAGGCGGTAATTTTGCAAGCTGGGCGTCGACGGCGAGGTTGGCAAAATAAGCGGCAACGGTGAGCTTCTGCTCCGACGATCGATCGTCGGGGGTAATGGCCAAGGCTTGTTCGACAGCTTGTGGCACAGCGATCGCGCTGCCTGAGGGAGCATCGGTAAGGCTGATTCGCAGCGAGCCGATCAAATGCGAGCCACCATGAAGTTGCTTTAGCGCGATCGTCAGGGTTGCCTGTTCCGACACTTCAACAGGCTCGGCGAATTCAAAGACCGCATAGTGCGGCTGGCCTACTGCCGGATGGATTCCCCAAGCTGTTTTAGGGTCTTTATCGATGGCTCGCTCGATTCCCCAGCCGGCTTGATTGAAATCGGCGCTGGTTCGCACAATCGTAATATTCTTGCCTGCAGGATCATTGGGTTCAAACACCGTAGCCGTCACTTCGGAAAGATGCAGATTTCCGTTCTGGCATCGACCAGGGCCTTGCATCGGCAAGCTAGGGTCCGGCAGCACATCGAGTCGAAACGCGGTGATTTGCTTTAGAGGTACTTTCGAGGAAAGGACGTACGTATCGGTATCGGGCGAAGGCCCAGAAGCCAGATACGTTTGCTCGCTGGTTTTGGTCAGCACGGCACCTTCTAAAGATACATACGACTGCAAATCAAGAGGCTTCCACGTCGCGATTTCCTTTTGAGTTACCGCAAGGTTGTTGATCAGGCGTCTGGCAAGTGGTGATTCGAGCACGGTAGCATCGCGGTCTTGAGCGGCCCGCTTGATCTTCGTAAGTTCTTTCCGAGAAGCGGCGACTTGCGAATCTGAATCGTATTGGATGTTGCCTTTGAGAATCCCCGCAAAGACGGCTTGAAGGGCATAGTAATCTTCTTGGGAAATCGGATCGAATTTGTGCGCATGGCAGCGAGCGCAGTTGGCGGTAGTGCTGGTAAAGGCAGCCATCGTCTGGGTCAGCATATCGTCGCGGTCAAGGTAATCAAAAGTGACCGGACCTGTCGAGTAAGTGCTAAGGTCGAAGGTTCCTGCACTTAGGAAACCAAGGGCCGGAATCAGGTCGGTACGCTGAGGCTCAAAAACATCGACAGCAAGCTGTTCTCGGATGAATTGATCCCAAGGTGCATCGCGATGGAAGGCTTGGATCACATAATCGCGATAGGGCCACGCGTGATCGCGCCCCACGTCGTGTTCGTATCCATGCGAGTCGGCAAAGTGGATGGTGTCGAGCCAGTGCCTAGCCCAACGCTCTGGGTATCTGGGTGAGTCGAGGAGTTGATCGACGATCGACTCGTAGTTGGCCTGACTTGGATCGTCCAAAAAAGCGCGGGTTTGCTCGGGACTTGGTGGCAACCCGATCAAATCGAAATAGAGTCGACGAATACGTTCGCTGGGAGTGGCTTGGGGGGAACGGACAAGTCCCTGCGATTGTAGTTTGGTGTCGATGAATGCATCGATGGGGTTGCCTGCTTGCCTGGGAACCTCAGGTGCAATTAGTGGTTTAAGGGACCACCAATCCGTATCATCACTGAGCCTTGGTTGACCGACGCGATCATCGTAGGCACCACCAGAGATCCAATCTCTGAGGATTTGGATTTCGATGTCCGATAATTTCTCGTCGGGCATCTTCAACTGATCGTCGGAATGCTCGACGGCTTTTACAAGCAGACTCGCCGAAGGGTTTTTCGGTAGGATTGCTGGCCCGCGAGTGCCACCTTGCTCCCAACCGCTCTTCCAATCCAGAGCGAGCCCGCTTTCCATTTGCCCTGAAGCATGCGAATGGCACGCAAAGCAGTGCTTTTTGAGTATCGGAACCACCTGTTCGTGGAAGAACACCTTGGCATTGTCTTGCGAAATATCCTGCGAAAAAGAAACGCAAAGACTCGTCAACACCAACCAAATGGCAAGCAGAGTTCGAGTCATGGTTTTTCGGACACCAAGGCTTCGAGGATCGGCTTCATGAAATCGTCGTTTTGGAATCGAGCACCTTGCGAGCTTGGTTCGGCGAATCGCACGACGACCAAATCGTACTTGGGGATCACGTACAAGCGTTGTTTTCCGAGTCCTGCTGCCATATAGACTTTCAGCGGAGTTCCGTTTTGACGAATGTCGGTATCGGCTTCGCGGAGTAGCGCTTCTTCACGGACTCGGTCTCTAAGGTTTGACGTTGGTGCTTCACTGGGCGAATCGTTGTCACTGAGACCCGAATCGGCTGGGCCATCGACTCCGTTGAGCCACCATGTAAGTCCGTACTTGTTGTTGGTAGCAGAGGGTTCGAAGCATTGCATCAGGAGATCCTCTTTCAAAAGGTTGACGGTCTCTGTTTTTTTAATGGAGCCTTTATCCAAGACAAACTGTCCGAATTTGGCCCAGTTTCTTGCCGTGAGCATCATTCCCCCTGGAATGTTGACATTGCCTGAGGCGTCTTTTCCCCATCGACCTACTTGAATCCCCAGGGGATCTAGAATCCGGAGTTTGGCATACTGTTCGAATGTCTTGGCTTGGATCTGTGTTTGGTTTTGCAGTTTACGGTTGATCAATTCACCGAAGACATAGAAGTGGCTTGGTCCGTAATCGAATTTTTGGCCTGGCTGATACTTCATAGGCACATCGAGAGAATCTGCAAACCAGTTGCCGGTTGCGAGTTTGCTGAGTCCTTGGGCTTGGTCTTGCCGGGCGATTCTGTTTTGGCGTTGGGATAGGATCGGGTTACGGTTTAGGAGTCCGGTGTTGCGGTTTGGAAAGGCGGCGTCGGCGGGGTCTAACCCTGAGCAGAGAGTCAGCAAATGTCGGATGGTGATTTTGCTTTTCTTGGGATCATCTTTCCAAGAGTCGATGGTTTTCGACACAGGTTCATCGAGTTCAAGCAGGCCGTCTTGGACCGCGAACATGGCCAGAACTCCGGAGAAGCTTTTGGTGCCGCTTGCGAGCATGTGCGGGGTGTCTGCTCCCCAGTTATCGTATCGCTCGTAGAGAATTTTGCCTTGGTGTTGGATCAAGACAGCGTGTCCGCTGTGACTTTTAGAATAGTTGGCAGCTTGGACAAACAAGTCGTCTTGAATCTTGGAGGGGTTTTGAGCTAGCGCTGGGCAAAGGAAGCTACTTAAGCAACTGCTCAGCAGGAGGGCCACAAGGGGTAAAGGTCCTCGAAGGGGGCGTGGGTTGGTGGTTTTCACGTTCATCGCTTAAGGTTCTTTTGGTTCTTGTTCTCGATGTAACTCAATTAAATGGTACTCGTCCTAGAAACCAAGTGTTAGGGTGCAAGCGATCTAGTAGCAAAATACAGGGGTTTACGGATAATTGAAAAGGTCGATTTCACGCGTCGATTGCAGGCTCTTGCCGAAAGCCAGTTGGGTTTAAAGTCTCTCTTTGGCTATTCCAAGCCTGAAGGGCTGACAGACCAATGGGGGCGCATGGTTGATGAAGGTTTTTTCAATCCATGGTGTGTCGGCCCTTCGGGCCTTTGCATACTATTTTTATCACTGCTACCGGGGCCTTACGGACCCCGGCAGAGGTTGTGTCGGCCCTTCGGGCCTGAAAACCAGTTGG